>Ga0196960_10000769_pt1 | contig 9918 bp, 10 predicted proteins | sample S3v_5metaG_FD_183187 | JGI IMG/M metagenome (GOLD analysis project Ga0196960, IMG submission 183187) | Soil microbial communities from Anza Borrego desert, Southern California, United States - S3+v_5 | ecosystem: Environmental > Terrestrial > Soil > Desert | place: USA: California | collected... | reverse complement strand
GAGCGCTCCGGCTCCGGCGTCGGCGGCAAGCGCCGCGTCGTCATCGACTCGCAGGCGGCACGCCGCGGTCCCGGCGGCCCGGGTGGTCCCGGCGGCGGTCGCGGCCCGTTCCCGCAGCGCGGCCCGCGTCGCGGCGGTGGCGGCGGTCGCCGGCGCCGGCGCGACTTCGAGGCCGAGACGCTTCCCGCGATCGACCGCTCCGCGCAGCAGCGCACCGACCTCGTCAAGATCAACTCCGGCTCGACCGTCAAGGACGTCTCGGAGTACCTCGGCGTGGCGGTCCCGGACATCATCAAGAAGCTGATGGGCCTGGGCGAGATGGCGACGCTCACGCAGACGCTGAGCGACGAGGCCATCCAGCTGCTCGCCGACGAGTTCGACAAGAAGATCGAGATCGTCAGCGCGTCCGACGAGGACGACGCCGAGGTCGCGTTCGAGGACGCCGACGAGGATCTCGTCGAGCGCGCCCCGGTCGTCACGATCATGGGCCACGTCGACCACGGCAAGACGTCGCTGCTCGACGCGATCCGCTCGACGGAGGTCGCGGCCGGCGAGGCCGGCGGCATCACCCAGCACATCGGCGCCTACCAGGTGCACGTGCCGGGCGAGGACGGGACCGAGCACGCCGTCACCTTCCTGGACACCCCGGGCCACCAGGCGTTCACCGCCATGCGTGCCCGCGGCGCCCGCGTGACCGACATCGCGATCATCGTGGTCGCCGCCGACGACGGCGTGCGCCCGCAGACCCGCGAGGCGATCGACCACGCCAAGGCGGCCGACGTCCCGATGCTCGTCGCAGTCAACAAGATCGACCGCGAGGGCGCGGACCCGACGCGCGTGCGCACCGAGATGACCCAGCTGGGCCTCCAGCCGGTCGAGTGGGGCGGCGACACCGAGTTCGTCGACGTCTCCGCGAAGGCGCGCACGGGCCTCGAGGACCTGCTCGAGACGATCACGGTCATGGCCGAGGTCGAGGACCTGAAGGCCAACCCGAACACGGACGCGTCCGGCGTGGTCATCGAGTCCAAGCTCGACCCGGGCCGCGGCCCGGTCGTCACGCTGCTCGTGCAGCGCGGCACGCTGAAGGTCGGCGACGCGCTGGTCTCCGGCGCGAACTGGGGCAAGATCCGCGCGCTGCAGGACTACACCGGCAAGCGGATCAAGCAGGTCATCCCCGGCGAACCCGCCGAGGTGCTGGGCTTCGACGGCGTCCCGGACGCCGGCGAGCCGTTCCGCGTCGTCGAGAACGAGCGCACGGCCCGCACCGCGGCCGCCGAGCGCGCGCAGCGGCTGAAGACCGAGGGCCTCGCCCGCCGGTCCGGCCGGAAGGTGTCGCTCGACGACATCTTCAAGCGCGCGAAGGAGGGCGAGACCGCCGAGCTCAACCTGGTGCTCAAGGCCGACGTCGCGGGCTCCGCCGAGGCGCTCGAGGACGAGATCGCCAAGCTGCCGCAGGACGAGGTCAAGGTCAACGTCCTCCACAACGCGGTCGGCGGCATCAACGAGTCGGACATCATGCTCGCCGCCGCGTCCGAGGCGATCGTCATCGGCTTCAACGTCCGCCCGGTCGGGGACGCGCGCCAGGTGGCGGACCGCGAGGGCGTCGAGATCCGGACCTACTCGGTCATCTACAAGGCGCTCGACGAGCTGCGCGCTGCCATGCAGGGCCTGCTCGCGCCGGAGGAGGTCGAGGAGACGATCGGCGAGGTCGAGGTGCGTCAGACGTTCCGCGCGTCCCGCATCGGCACGATCGCCGGCTCGTACGTCCGCGACGGCAAGGTCACGCGCGGGGCGAAGATCCGCCTCGTCCGCGACGGCACCGTCGTCCACGACGGCAAGATCGGCTCGCTGCGCCGCATCAACGAGGACGTGCGCGAGGTCCTCACGGGCTTCGAGTGCGGCATCGTGCTCGAGAACTACCAGGACGTCCGCGAGGGCGACGTCATGGAGGTCTACGAGACGCGGCTCGTCGAGCGCGAGCTCGCGTAGGCAGGACCAGGCCACGACCAGACACGCCCACCGGTGCCAGGCTTCGCGGGGCTTCTCTTGATCCACCTGCACTTCCCCGAGGCCGGATCGCTCAAGGGCAAGCGCAAGGATCTGAAGTCCGTCAAGGAGCAGCTCCGCGGGCGTCTGGGCGTGGCCGTCTCGGAGGTCGATCATCACGACCTCTGGCAGCGCTCGACGCTCGCTGCCGCCGTCGTCGGCGGCAGCCCGTCGGCGGTGCACGAGGCGGCCGATCGGGTAGAGCGGTTCCTCGACAGCCGCGTACCCGAGAACTACCGCGTCGAGCGCACGGTGGTCTCGTTCGAGGAGGTGCTGTGAGCGGCGACCGCATGCGGCGGATCGACGAAGCGATCCGCGAGGTGCTCAGCGACGTGCTGGGCGCGCAGGAGCTGAAGGACCCGCGCATCGGGTTCGTCACCGTCACGGACGTCCGCACGTCGGCGGACTTGCGCCATGCGCGCGTGTACGTCACCGTGCTGGGCGACGAGCGGCAGCGCGAGGAGACGCTGGCGGGTCTTCGGTCGGCGCATGGCGTCCTCCAACGACGTGTCGGCAGCCTGTTGCGCATGAAGCGCACGCCGACGCTCGCCTTCCACTACGACGACACGACGGACCGTGCCATGCGGATGGAGCAGCTGCTCGATGACCACTGAGACGTTCGCCACGACGCGGGAGCAGACGCTCGCGGCGTTGCGCGCGGCCGACAAGCTGCTCCTCGTCACGCACGAGAACCCCGACGGGGACGCGCTCGGCTCGCTCGTGGCGATGCACGGGGTGCTGCAGCAGCTCGGCAAGGACTCGCTGATGTTCATCGCGCCGGACGAGTACCCGCTGCCGTACGAGTACCGCTTCTTCGACCTCGACGGGGCCGTCACGGCGCCGCCCGAGGACGTCGCCGACCGGCTCGTCGTCTTCCTCGACTGCGGGAACATCGACCGCAACCCGGCGGTGCTCGACCACGGCGCGCCGCTGCGCATCGTCAACGTCGACCACCACCACGACAACACGCGGTTCGGCGAGATCGACCACGTCGTCGACGCGGCGTCGTGCACGGCGGAGATCGTGTGGGACCTCATGCGCGGGCTGGGCGTCGAGGCGACGGCGGAGATCGCGGACGCGCTCTACGTCGGCCTGGTCACCGACACCGGCAAGTTCATGTACGAGAACACCGGCACGCGCGCGCACGTCATGGCGGCGGAGCTGATCGCGGCCGGCGTCGACGTGCATTCGATCTACCGGCGGCTCTACGAGGGCGTGCCGTTCGCCAAGATCAAGCTGATGGCGCGGGCGCTCGACCGGGTCGAGCGGTACGACTCGGAGGGCCTGACGCTCGCGCGGATCCGGGTCTCCGACTACCAGGAGACCGGGTCGGAGGAGAGCTACTCCGAGGGGATCGTCGACCACCTGCGCGCCGTCGCGGGGACGAAGGTCGCGGCGCTCGTCAAGGAGCTGACCGACCCGGCCAAGGCCGGCCGCGCGAAGGTGTCGCTGCGGGCCGCGGACGAGTCGATCGACGTGAGCGCGATCGCGCGCGCGGGCGGCGGCGGCGGGCACCGGATGGCCGCCGGCTTCACGACCTCGCTGACCGAGCCCGAGCTCGTCGCCTTCCTGCGCGCCGAAGTCGCCGCGCAGCTGTAGGCCGCGGGCCGCCGTAGTCTCGGACGCCGTGGACGGCGTCCTCATCATCGACAAGCCCGCCGGCGTCACGTCGCACGACATCGTGGGCCGGGTGCGGCGGGAGCTGCGCGAGCGCGTGCCCGCGACGCGCAAGCTCGGGCCGCGCGTGGGCCACGCGGGGACGCTCGACCCGTTCGCGACCGGCGTGCTGCTGATCCTGCTCGGGCGCGCGACGCGGGCGCAGCGGTTCTTCATGGGGCTGCCGAAGACGTACGAGACCGTCGCGCGGTTCGGGGCGGTCTCGACCACCGGCGACCGCGACGGCGAGATCACCGAGACCGGCACGCCGATGCCGGGTGTGCTCGAGCTGCCGACTGGCGCGGTGGTCCAGACGCCGCCCGCGTACAGCGCGATCAAGATCGGCGGCAAGCGCGCGTACGACCTCGCGCGCAACGGCGTCGACGTCGAGATCCCGGAGCGGACCGTGACCGTCCACGCGTTCGCCGAGCTGCGGCGCGAGCCGCCGCGCGCGGCGTTCCACATCGAGTGCTCGTCCGGCACCTACGTCCGCTCGCTGATCGCCGACCTGGGCGACGCGTACTGCGAGGAGCTGCGCCGCACCGCGATCGGGCCGTTCCGCGTGGAGGACGCGGGGGAGGGCGTCGACGCCGCGATCCCGCTCGGGGAAGCGCTCGCGCAGGTGATGCCGGTGCTCGACGTGGACGCCGACACCGGCCGCCGGCTGGGCCACGGGCAGCTGATCGAAGGGGAGGCGTACGGGGCGATGCTCGTGCGCGATCCCGACGGACCTGTTGCCATCGTGGAACCGCGAGAGGGCACGACGCTCAAGGCGCTCGTAGGCTTCCGGTCCGCATGAAGGTCATCCACCTCCCCGATGTCGAGCCGCGACCGCGGCGCGTGGCCGTCGGAACGTTCGACGGCGTCCACCTCGGGCACCGCGAGGTCATCCGCGGCGCCGACACCGTGCTGACCTTCGACCCGCACCCGCAGTCGGTGGTCTCGCCGAACGGCGGGCCGCGCCTGCTGACGACGTTCGAGCGCAAGAAGCAGCTCATCGCCGGCCTGGGCGTCGAGGAGCTCGTCGTGATCCCGTTCGACGGCGACTTCGCCGCGCAGGCGCCGCAGGACTTCGTCGACCACATCGTCGTGGAGAAGCTCCAGGCGACGCACGTGAGCGTGGGCGAGAACTTCCGCTTCGGCCACAAGGCGCAGGGCGACTGCGCGATGCTGCGCGACGACCCGCGGTTCGAGACGCGCGTCCAGACGCTGCAGGAGCTGAACGGCGAGGTCGTCTCGTCCAGCCACATCCGCGGGCTGATCCTCGCCGGCGACGTGGCCGAGGGCGGCAAGCTGCTCGGCGAGCCGTTCCAGGTGTGGGGCGAGGTCGTCCACGGCGACAAGCGCGGGCGCACGCTCGGCTACCCGACCGCGAACCTCGTGCCGGACCAGCGGTACGTCACGCCCGGCCACGGCGTCTACGCCTGCCGCGCGGGCGTGGTGGGGCCGGACGCCGAGGCGTGGTTCGCCGCCGCGGTCAACGTCGGGGTGCGGCCGCAGTTCGTCACCGGGAGGGGCGAGCTGATCGAGGCGTACCTGCTCGACTTCGAGGGCGACCTGTACGGGCAGGAGCTGCGAATCGAGTTCCTCGACCGCCTGCGCGGCGAGAAGCGCTTCGACAGCGTGGACGCGCTCGTGGAGCAGATGGGGGCGGACGTGGACCGCGCCCGCGAGATCGCCGCGTTGTAACAGCGCGGGTAGACAGACGCGACGCTGCTACCCTCGTCGGCTGCACATGACGCTGACCCAGGACCGCAAGCAAGAGATCATCGCCCGGTGGGGCACGGACGCGCAGGACACGGGCAACACCCGCGTCCAGATCGCGCTCCTGACCGCTCGCATCAACGAGCTGACCGACCACCTTCGCACCCACCGCAAGGACCATCACTCGCGTCGCGGCCTGCTGATGCTCGTCGGCAAGCGCCGCCGCCTTCTGAACTACCTGCAGAAGGAAGAGCTCGAGGCCTACCGCGAGCTCATCAAGGAGCTCGGCCTCCGCCGCTAAGGCGCGCGTGGCCGACCCGACGCAGATCATCCAGCCCGGAACGCCCGCACCGGCGTTCCGGCTCGTGGACGAGCTCGGCGAGCAGTTCACGAACGAGAGCATCGCGGGGCAGACGACGGTCTTCGTCTTCTACCCCAACGCGTTCAGCCCCGTCTGCACCGACCAGTTCCAGGTGTACGAGGAGGTCCTCGACGAGTTCGAGGCGCAGGGCGCGAAGCTGTACGGCGTCTCGTGCGACTCCATGTGGTCGCAGAAGGCGTTCAAGGAGAAGCTGGGGATCACGATCCCGCAGCTGAGCGACTTCGAGCCCAAGGGCGCGACGTCGAAGGCCTTCGGCGCGTACTTCGAGAAGGCGGGCTTCTCCGACCGGGCGATCGTGATCATCGATCCCGACGGGATCGTCCAGTGGAGCTACGTCGCGGACAACCCGGGCGTCCTCCCCGGGGCCAACCTCATCTTCGACGGCCTGGCGGCCTCGAAGGCGTAAGCCGGACCGGCGTCACGCACGGTCCGCCCGTGCCGCGCCTAGACTTGACGGTGTGAGCGGGACGCGCGAGCACCTCCTTCGCGACCACGGGCTCCGGGTGACCGGGCCGCGCGTCGCGGTGCTCGACGCCGTCCACGAGCTGGGCGGCCACCAGGACGCGACCGCGATCAGCGCCGCCGTCCGGGCCAAGCTGGGCTCCGTCTCCACCCAGGCCGTCTACGACGTCCTCGACGCGCTCACGACCGCCGGCATCCTGCGGCGCATCGAGCCTGCCGGCAGCCCCGCCCGGTACGAGGCGCGCGTCGACGACAACCACCACCACCTCGTCTGCCGCACGTGCGGGACGATGTGGGACGTCGACTGCGCCCACGGCTCCGCGCCCTGCATGGAGCCCGTCAACGGGCCCGCCGGCTTCGTGCTCGACGAGGCCGAGGTCATCTACTGGGGCCAGTGCGCGGACTGCCAGGTCAGCGAGCGCCCGGCAGCAGCCGCGGCAGCTCCTGCTGCCTGAACGCGAAGATCGACTCCAGGTCGCGTCGCACCATCACGCGGTGCGCGATCTCGCCGGCGACGCCGAAGCCGATCGCGTAGCGGACCGTGTCGGTCATCAGCGTCGAGCCCGGATCGCCCGGGGCCTCGACGAACGTGTGCGTGTGGTGCCACAGCGCGAACGGCCCGCGCACCTGCACGTCGACGAACCGGTGCGGCGGATCCCACGCCTGGATCGACGTGTGCCACGTCACCGGGACGTGGTGGAAGCCCAGCCGGTACTGGATGAACGTGCCGACGCCCATCTCGATCGGCTCGGGCGTGACGACGGAGAAGCGCAGCAGCGGGGGCGTGATCGCCTCCAGGTTGCGCGCATCGGCGAAGAACGGGAAGACCTCCTCCGGGGTGCCGGGGAGGACCTGCGTGCGCTCGAGGACGTGAACCTTCACAGTGGGAGTACGCACGATGGACCTGACGAGCGCACCTGTCCCGCCGGTCGCGGGCGACGACCACGTCCGCGGCGACCCCGATGCGCCGCTGGCCATCATGTACGCGGACTTCGCGTGCCCGCACTGCGCGGTCGCCCACCTGCGGCTGCAGGAGGCCGGCCTCAGGACCGTCTTCCGCCACTTCGCGCTCAAGGCCAAGCACCCGCGCGCCCCGATCCTCGCCGCGGCGGCGGAGGCGGCCGCGCTCCAGGGCGCGTTCTGGCCGATGCACGACAGCCTCTACGCCGACCAGGGCCGGCAGGACGACCCGCACCTGTGGGCGCGCGCGGAGGCGCTCGGGCTCGACGTCGCCCGCTTCGAGGAGGACCGCCGCTCCGAGGCCGTCCAGCAGCGCGTCAAGCGCGACGTCCGGGCCGCGCTGAGGGCCGGAGCGGCGACCACGCCGACGCTCTGGATCGCGGGGCGCCAGCACGCCGGAGCGCCTTCCGCCGCTATCCTCGACAGCGTTCGGAAGTGAGAGAAGACGAAAGCTTGGGCTGCCGATCCGAAGGGCGGCCCTCAGGAAGGACAACTTCATATGTCTGACGCCGTGAAGACCGTCACGGTCGAGATCGCTGGTTCTGAGATCTCGTTCGAGACCGGCAAGATGGCCAAGCAGGCCTCCGGCGCCGTCGTCGTTCGACAGGGCGACACCGTGGTGCTCAGCACCGCGACGATGGGGAACCTCCGCGACGCGGACTTCCTTCCCCTGACTGTCGACATCGAGGAGCGGATGTACGCCGCGGGCAAGATCCCCGGCTCGTTCTTCAAGCGTGAGGGCCGCTCCGGCACCGAGGCGACGCTGACCGCGCGTCTCATCGACCGCCCGCTGCGCCCGCTGTTCCCCAAGGGCTGGCGCTACGAGACGCAGCTCGTCGGCATCCCCCTCTCGGTGGACCATGTCCACCCGTACGACATCCTCGCGATGAACGGCGCCTCCGCGGCGCTGATGATCTCGCAGGTGCCGCTCCCGACGCCGGTCGGCGCCGTGCGCATCGGCAAGATCGAGGGCAACTTCGTCGTCAACCCGTCCGAGGCCGACCTGGCCGAGGGCAAGAGCGACCTGGATCTGGTCGTGGCCGGCACCGACGAGGCCATCCTGATGGTCGAGGCGGGCGCCAACCAGATCCCCGAGGCGGAGATCCTCGACGCGCTCGACATCGCGCACGGCGAGATCAAGAAGCTCTGCGCGCTCCAGTGGGAGCTGCGTGAGCAGGCCGGCAAGCCGAAGGTCGAGATCGAGGCGCCGCAGGTCAACGAGCCGCTCGTCGGCGAGATCGTCGCCGAGTTCGGCGGCCGCCTCGACGAGGCGACGGCGATCTTCGACAAGATCGAGCGCCAGGACGCGACGAAGGCGCTGGAGGCCGAGGTCGTCGACCGGTTCACGCCGGAGCCCGACCACGCGGACTACGAGCGGGCGAAGAAGGAGGCCGAGAAGGCCTTCGCGTACCTCGAGAAGAAGACGGTCCGCGAGCGCATCGCCGTGCGCAAGCTCCGTCCGGACGGTCGCAACACGACCGAGATCCGCAACATCACGATCGAGGCCGGCCTGCTGCCGCGCACCCACGGCTCGGCGCTCTTCACGCGTGGCCAGACGCAGGCGCTGTCGGTCGCCGCGCTCGGCACGCTGAAGGAGGAGATGCGGCTGGACACCCTCGGGCTCCAGACGCAGAAGTTCTACTTCCACCACTACAACTTCCCGCCGTTCAGCGTCGGGGAGGCGGGCTTCATGCGCGGCCCGAAGCGCCGTGACATCGGCCACGGCGCGCTCGCCGAGCGCGCGCTGATCCCGGTGGTCCCGAACACCGAGGAGTTCCCGTACACGATCCGCGTCGTGTCGGACATCCTCGAGTCCAACGGCTCCTCGTCGATGGCGTCGGTCTGCGGCTCGACCCTGTCGCTGATGGACGCCGGTGTGCCGATCAAGGCTCCGGTCGCGGGCATCGCGATGGGCCTGATCAAGGAGGGCGACGACTACGTCGTGCTCACCGACATCGCGGGCATCGAGGATCACCTCGGCGACATGGACTTCAAGGTCGCCGGCACCGAGGAGGGCATCACCGCCCTCCAGATGGACATCAAGATCACCGGTGTGACCTTCGAGATCATGCGTGACGCGCTCACGCAGGCGAAGGAGGCGCGCTCCTTCATCCTCGGCAAGATGAACGAGGTCATCTCCGCGCCGCGCGAGGAGATGTCGGCCTACGCGCCGCGCATCATCTCGCTCAAGATCGACCCGGACAAGATCGGCCTGCTCATCGGCAAGGGCGGCGAGACCATCCGCGGCCTGCAGGACGAGTTCGAGTCCCAGATCGACGTCAACGACGAGGGCCAGGTCAACGTGTACTCCTCCAGCGGTGAGCTGGGCGAGGCGCTGGCCGAGCGCATCCGGTCGATGACCAAGGAGGTCGCGGTCGGCGACGACTACACGGGCAAGATCGTCAAGACGACGACCTTCGGCGCGTTCGTCGAGCTGGCCAAGGGCACCGACGGCCTGCTGCACATCTCCAACATCGCCCCCGGCCAGCGCGCCGAGACGGTGGAGGAGTTCTTCAACAAGGGCGACGAGGTCAAGGTGCGCGTGGTCGAGGTCGACCGCGAGCGCGGCCGCATCGGCCTGCGCCTCGCCGACGACCCGGCGATCGCCGGCAAGTCCGTCGAGGAGCTCGCCGGCATCGGCGCCGGCGGCGGCGGGGGCGGCGGCGACCGTGGCCCGCGTCGCGAGGGCGGCGGCCGGGACCGCGACC
>Ga0196960_10000768_pt1 | contig 9925 bp, 4 predicted proteins | sample S3v_5metaG_FD_183187 | JGI IMG/M metagenome (GOLD analysis project Ga0196960, IMG submission 183187) | Soil microbial communities from Anza Borrego desert, Southern California, United States - S3+v_5 | ecosystem: Environmental > Terrestrial > Soil > Desert | place: USA: California | collected... | reverse complement strand
TTCTGCTGGCGATCACCGGCATCATGATGTGGCTCCGCTCGCGCAAGTGGCGGGGAGAAGTCGCGCGCAAGAAGGCGCGGGCCTGAATTCCCCTCCCGCTTGCGGGAGGGGTTAGGGGAGGGGGTGTGCGGTTGAGCGGCGCTGCCTTCGCTGCTGACCGCCCCTCCCCCGGCCCCTCCCGCCAGCGGGAGGGGAGATTAGGTCACCGCGCCAGCAGCACCCGCGCTTGCGTCGCAATCTGGGCCAGCATCGGGGCGGTCGTCAGCGGAGCCTGACGCGCCCGCTCCACAGTCCGCCGGAACTGGGCGATGCGGGGGCTCTGCGCCGCCACCCAATTTTCAACCGCACCCACCGGGTCCCCGCTCCGCCGCCGGTCGAGGAAGTCGAGGCGGAGTTGCTCGAAGTCGCGGGCGAGGCCGGCGGTGAGGAGGCGTTCCCACTGGTCGGCGGCCTGGAAGCGGTGCGCGGCGGCGAGGGCCCAGTCGAGGCCGAGGGCTTCGCCGAGCTTGGTGTAAGCTTCCGTCAGCGCGATCTCGTCGGCGCCGAGGCGCTGGCCGAGGTCGGCGAGGCCGACAGCGCCGTTCAGTTCGAACAGCCGCACCACCGCCTGCGCGACCTCGGGCGGCGCGCCGAGCCGGTCGAGCTGGGCGAGCTGCGCCGACGCTTCCGCGCGCGGTTCCGGACGGAGCAGGCGCTTCAGTGACTGGCTGAGCTTCTCCAAGCCCGGCTGCAATTTGGCGACGATCTCGCCCGGCCCCGCTTCCGGATCGGTGCAGCGCAGGATGTCGGAAATGTGCATCTGGAGGCCGACCGACGTCTGGTCGAACAATTCGAGGCGCACCTGCTCCGACACGTCGATCGTGTCGAGCTGCTCCCACAAAGAACGCACACCAAACAGACGCTCGGCCGCGACGAAGGCGCTCGCCGCCTGGCCGAGCGAGGCGCCCTCCTGCTCGATCAAAGCGAAGGGCGCTACGATGCCGAGGCGGTTAACGAAGCGGTTGGCGACTTTGGTGGCGATGATCTGCGGGCGCAGGCGGTGGGCGCGGATGGCGTCCGCCTGCTGCGCCTGCATCTGCGGCGGGAAGGCGGCGAGCAATTCGCCCTCCATGGTCGGATCGGCGGGAAGCGCGCTCGCTTCGATCGCCGTCTGCAGCGCCATCTTGCTGTGCGACAGCAGAACGGCGAGTTCGGGCCGCGTCAGGCCGCGAGTCTCCTGCCCGCGGCGGAGCAGCTCCTCATTGCCGTCGAAACCCTCGACCGCGCGGTTCAGCCGCCCATTCTCCTCGAGCACTTCGAGCACGCGCACCAGGGCCGGTAAGCCCGCCGCGCCGCTTCGCTCCGCCACCGACAAAGCGAGCGTCTGGAGGCGGTTATCCTCCAGCACGATTTCGGCAACCTCGTCGGTCATGTCGGCCAGGAGTGCGTTGCGGTCCTCGAAGGTCAGGCGGCCGAGCACCATCTCCCGGTTCAACGGGATCTTGATGTTGACCTCATTGTCCGAGCAATCGACGCCGGCGCTATTGTCGATGAAGTCGGTGTTGATCCGCCCGCCGGCCTGCGCGAATGCGAGTCGGCCGGCCTGGGTGATGGCAAGGTTGGCGCCCTCGCCGATCGCCTTGGCGCGGACGTCGCAGCCGGTGACGCGGATCGCGTCGTTGCCGGGATCGCCGACCTCCGAATTGCTCTCCGAGCGGGCGCGTATGTAGGTGCCGATGCCGCCGAACCAGAGCAGGTCGACCTGCGCCTTGAGGATCGCGACGATCAGCTCGGCGGGCTCCACCTCCTCATCCTCGATACCGAGCAGGGCGCGGATTTCCGGGCTGAGCGGGATCGACTTCTGGCTGCGCGGGAAGATGCCGCCGCCCTTCGAGATCAGGTTCGCATTGTAATCGGCCCAGGACGAGCGCGGGAGCTGGAAGAGGCGGTTGCGCTCTTCCCAGCTCGTGGCCGGATCGGGATCGGGGTCGAGGAAGATGTGGCGGTGGTCGAAAGCGGCGACCAGCTTGATCGCCCTGGAGAGCAGCATGCCGTTGCCGAAGACATCGCCGGACATGTCGCCGACGCCGGCGACGCGGATCGGCTGGGTCTGCACGTCGATGCCGATCTCGCGGAAGTGGCGCTGGACCGAGACCCAGGCGCCGCGGGCGGTGATGCCCATCGCCTTGTGGTCGTAGCCGACGCTGCCGCCGCTCGCGAAGGCGTCGCCCAGCCAGAAATTGGCGCTCGTTGCGATGGCGTTGGCAACGTCGGAGAAGGTCGCCGTGCCCTTGTCGGCGGCGACGACGAAATAGGGATCGTCACCGTCGCGGACGGTGACGCTCGCCGGATGGGTGATCTCGCCGCCCTCGATATTGTCGGTGACCGACAGAAGCGAGCGAATGAAGATGCGGTAGCTTTCGGTCCCTTCCTTGATCCACGCATCGCGGTCGGAGGCGGGCGGGAGCTGCTTGGGATAGAAGCCGCCCTTGGCGCCGGTCGGCACGATCACGGCATTCTTCACCACCTGCGCCTTCATCAGGCCGAGGATTTCGGTGCGGAAGTCGTCGCGCCGGTCGGACCAGCGAAGGCCGCCGCGCGCGACCGGGCCGCCGCGAAGGTGGATGCCCTCGACGCGGGGAGAATAAACCCAGATTTCGCGCCACGGAACGGGGGCGGGAAGGCCGGGAACGTGGGCGGAGTCGAGCTTAAAGGCGAGCGCTTCGGACGCGGCGGGGGCGAAGGCGTTGGTGCGAAGCGTCGCCGCAATGACGCCGCGGAACAGGCGCAGGATGCGGTCCTCGTCGATCGCCGCGACCTGGCCCAAGCCCAGCTCGATGGCGCGCTCGGCAGCGGCGACGGCGGCGGCGCGGTCGCCCTGGAAGGCCGGGTCGTGCATCGCATCGAACAAGGCGACGAGGCTGCGGGTCACATCGGGCGCGCGGCGCAAAGCCTCGACGACGGTGATCATCGAGTAGCTGAGGCCGATCTGGCGCAGGTAGCGGAACCAGGCGCGGAACAGCACCACTTCGCGCGGCTGGAGCGCGGTGGAGACGATGAGCTGGTTGAAGGCGTCATTTTCCGCCTTGCCCTCCAGCACCGCGGCGATCGCGCGCTCGACCAGCCGGCCGCGCTGCATCACGTCGCCGGCCGAGCCGCCGCCCGGCATCTCCAGCACGAAGTCGTGGATGTAGCCGAGATTGCCGGCGTCCAATGCGGTCGGCACTTCCTCCAGCACCCGGAAGCCGAAATTCTCGAACACCGGCACCGCTTCGGAGAGCGGGATCAGGCCTCCGAGCCGGTAGGTCTTGAGGTGGAGGCGGCTGTCGCCATCCCCTTCCTTGCGGAACAGGCGGGCGTCGCGGGACGGGGCGCCGGTGAGATCGGCAATGCGGAGCACGTCCTGGGCGGCTTCGGCGGCGCCGGTGCGCATCCGGTAGCCTTCGGGGAAGTCGTCCATATAGCTGAACGCGAGGCGGGTCGCCCGGGCGGTGCCGACGACGGCGCCCAAGGCTTCCTCGACGCTCGGCGCCCAGCCGCGCACCATCTCGACGAGGCGGCGTTCCAGCGCAGGCAGGTCCGGAAGAGCCGCGTCCGGATCGGAATCCAGCGTGTAGCGGACGAGGGCAAGGTCTCCCTCTCCCAGCTCCACCGACCAGTTGACCAGGCGCGCGTTCGACGCCTGCTCGATCATCCGGGCGATGTCGGTGCGGCGGCGGGTGGTGAGCTCGTCGCGGGGCAGCCAGACGAAGGCGAAGAGGTGGCCTTTCAGGATCGAGCGGACCAGAACCATGGTCGGGCGCGGCCGGTCGGCGAGCGACATGGCCGTCATAACCAGTTCGCGCACCGACTCCTCGGACAGGTTGATCATCAGGTCGCGGGGCAGCGACGACATTGCGTGGCGCAGCGCCTTGCCGGAATGGCCGGCGCGGTCGAAGCCGAACTCGTCCTCCAGCCGCTTGAGCCGCTGGCGGAGCAAAGGCACGTCCTCGGCGGGCTCGTTCAGCGCCTGGCTGGTCCACAGGCCGGCATGGACGCCGATGCCGGTGATCCGCCCCTCTTCGCGCACCGGCACGACGACGAGGTCGAGCGGCACGCGGCGGTGGACGGTCGACTTGCGGTCCGCCTTGGCGAGCAAAGGCTCGGCCCCGCCGGCCTCGAAATAACGGATGGCGCCGAGGCAGCCCGCCTCGTCAGTCGGGTCGCCGGGCAGCTTGAACAGGCCGAGCGCGCCTTCCGCATGGCCCTCCGGCCGCTCGACCTGATAGCCGAGCAAGGTCATCGCGCCGTCTGCGAACCAACGGAGAAGTGCCGCGCCCTCGCCGCCCATGATTTCGGCGTCCGCGCGCATCTGTGCCTGCATCGCCCGCCAGTCGGTGACGGCGGAGCGGACGTCGGCAAGGACGCGGTGAAGCTCGGTGACCAGCTCCCGCCGCTCGCGGGCGTCGGCGCGGTCGACCTCGATATACATGATCGATTCGCGGTGGGTGACGTCCTCGCATTGCTCGTCGATGGCGACGAGGCAGCCGGCCTCGTCACGCTTCACGCAGAGGACCGGGTGGAGCAGCCGGTGGATGATCAGGCCGCGGGCCGCGATTGCATTGGCGACCGAGTCGACCAGGAAGGGCATGTCGTCATTGGCGATGCAGATGCGCATGCGGCGGTGGCCGACTGCGCCGCCGGCCGACTCGAGGCGGACGAGGGCGATGCCGGGCGTGCGGCGCTGGGCGCAGGCGGCGATGAAGGCGGCGGCGTCGCGGCAATCATCCTTGGAAAATTCGGCAAGTTCGCCAGGCAGGGCGCCGTTGCACAATGCGTCGCTCAAGGCATCGAGCAGGCGCTGGTCGGCGGAACCTTCCGCCACCACGCTGTCTGCAGTCATAGATCCGCTCCCGGGTTTCTTGGACGGCAGCGCGGCCGTCGGCTCACCGCCGCCCTATGCTCCGAGCGGGCGCGGGGGGCAAGGCTGAGCGGGTTTTCGGCTAGGGAGCGCCGCTCATGCCGCAAGGGGACCAAAGGCCACCTCGACAAATCCTATCCGGGAACATATCTCGAACGCATGGCGCAGCTCGACACCAGAGAGAAGCTGGCGATCCTCGCGGACGCGGCGAAATATGATGCCTCCTGCGCCTCGTCGGGAACGTCGAAACGCGACAGCACCGGCGGCGGCAAGGGCATGGGCTCGACCGAAGGGATGGGCATTTGCCATGCCTACGCGCCGGACGGACGGTGTATTTCGCTGCTCAAGATCCTGCTGACCAACAGCTGCATCTTCGACTGCCATTACTGCATCAACCGCAAGAGCTCCAACGTCCGCCGCGCCCGCTTCACCCCGGCCGAGGTCGTCCGCCTCACCCTCTCCTTCTACAAGCGCAATTATATCGAGGGCCTGTTCCTCTCCTCCGGCATCATCCGCTCCTCAAACTACACGATGGAGCAATTGGTCGAAGTTGCCCGCTCTTTGCGCGAAGATCATGAATTTCGCGGCTACATCCACCTCAAGACCATTCCCGATGCGGACCCGGAGCTGGTGCGGCAGGCGGGCCTCTATGCCGACCGCGTGTCGATCAATGTCGAGCTTCCGACCGAGCGTGGGCTGAAGCGTTTGGCGCCCGAGAAGGACGGGGCGCGGATCGAAGGCGCGATGAAGGACATGAAGTCGGCGATTGACGAAGGCGCGGACGGCAAGAAGCGGTTCAAGTCGGCGCCGAGTTTCGCGCCGGCGGGCCAGTCGACGCAGATGATTGTCGGGGCGGACAGCGCCAATGACGGTGAGATTATCGGCCGGGCGAGCCTGCTTTACGACCGCTTCGCGCTGCGCCGTGTCTATTATTCGGCCTTCTCGCCGATCCCGGATGCAAGCGCCGTCCTGCCGCTCCAACGACCGCCCTTGATGCGCGAGCACCGGCTCTACCAGTCCGACTGGCTGATGCGCTTCTACGGCTTCGACGCGGCCGAAGTGGCGAGCGCGGCGGGCGAGGACGGGATGCTGCCGCTCGACATCGATCCCAAGCTCGCCTGGGCGCTCAAGCATCGTGAGACCTTCCCGATCGACGTCAACCGGGCGCCGCGCGAGCGATTGCTCCGCATCCCTGGGCTCGGCGTCAAGGCGGTGGACCGGCTGATTGTGTCGCGCCGCCACCGCAAGATGCGGCTGGACGATGTCGCCCGCCTCACCGTCTCCATCGCCAAAATCCGGCCCTTCATCGTCGCCCTCGACTGGCGCCCCACCCTCCTCACCGACCGCGCCGACCTCTCAAGCTGGGTGAAGCCCAAGCCGAAGCAGATGGAGCTGTTCGCCGCCTAGACGCGGCGAATTGCGAAGGCGCGGTCGGCGGGGATCGGGGCGGTGGTGAAGCGGAGGAGGCCTTGCCGTGCTTCGGCCTCGATCGTCTCCGCAATGGTGCCGGCGGCGGTTTCCCAGCCGGTGACCTTGTACCGGCCGTCGGCGAGGCCAGGCACTTCGACGCTCGCCGCGCGCGCCGAGTCCGTCCGCACCCGCCCGTCGTCGGCGCGGTTGCCGCGGCGGATGAGCCAGACAAGCGCCTGATGTTCGTCTCCGCAGGCCGCGACGTGGAAGCCGGTTGCCTTCGTCTCCTCATTGAGGTTGCGGCGGCGGAACCGGGTCCAGTCGATCAGCGGCAGGAAGAGGGACATCGCCCGCTGCGCCTCCCGCATGCCGAGGGTCAGCACATGCGGGTGCCGGTTGGGCCACCGCATGCCCCCGCCCGCCCCACCCGCGGCAAGATGCGCCCAGCTCATGTGGCGGAAATACTCGTCGTCGAAGGCGTCCGGCAGCGTGCGCTTGCGGTCCTTGAAGGCGTGGATCGGGCCATGCTCGCTGTCGAAGAAGGGGCGCTGGTCCGTAATTTCGGAGAGGCACATCCGCACCTCCCGCGCCATGGCGAGGGCGGGCCGCACCGTGTCGCGCGGATTGTCGATCGCGCCGGTGCCGTAGACGTGGAGATTGCAGAAATCGAGATCGGGGTGGCGGAAGATCGGCTCCCGCATCGGCATGTGCGCGCGCAGGATGAGCTCGGGCCCGAACAGGGACACGGTCTGCGGGTGGCTGCGGCCGTAGAGCTGCACCTCGAGGGTGCGGACATGGTGCGACAGATCGTGGATGAACTCGCCGAAATTGTCCGCGCTCTCCTCCGCCTGCGCCGGGTGGATCTCGTTCCACAGGTCCCAGGCGAACAGGGCGCCCGATCCGCCCCAGCGGCGCACCGCATATTCCAGCCGCGCCTTGATCAGCGCCCGCGTCTCGCCGCACAAAAGGAGGCGCGAGGGGCGGTCGAGCGGGCCGCCATTGGCCTTGTTCCACGGATGCCAGCGCCAGTGCAGCCAGGTCCAGAAGGTGTCGACCGGCGTCAGCAGGATGCGCAGCCCGATGCGCTCGCACATGGCGAAGAGGTCGTCCCAGAGCCGCACCATGTCCGGCACGACGCGCCCGGCCGGCCGCTCGAAATAGCGGTGCCGGACCTGGGCATATTCCATCATCAGCCTGAGGCAGGTGACGCCGTGCGCCTTGAGCCAATGAAGGTGCCGCTCCACGGCCGGCAGATCGCGGCGGCGGAACAGGCCCTGCAATTCGGGCCAGGTGATCGCGTCATTCTGGCCGATCGGAGTCCAGGGCGCGCCGTCCTCGTCGACGAAGTAAGGGGCATCGGGCGCGACCGAAATCCACTGGAGCGGCCGCTGAGCGGCATCCTGTCGCTCTTCGCGGTTGGTGATGTCGAGCAGCATCGCGCCTCGTCTTCGGAACTCAGGTTCAAGCCGGGCTCAACCCGCCGCGGCGCCTCCGGTTGCGCCGCCGCGCGTCGTTCGCCGCAACCCAAGCCGCCTGCGCTTGTTCTCACCCCGTGAAGCTCATCCCCCTCGCCTCCGAAGACGACTTTGACGGCTGGCGCGACGCCGCCCGCGCCCTCGCCCACCAGGGCGTTCCGCCGGAGCAGGTGGTCTGGCAGGTCGGCGACGCGCCGCAATCCTTGTTCGGCGACGCCGCGCCGGTCGCCGACGCGCCGCAATTTCCGGTTCCCCGCGCCTTCGTCGACCTCGCCCGCGATGCCATCTGCCATTCGGACCCGGAGCGTTTCTCGCTCCTCTACATCCTGCTCTGCCGCATCCGCGCGAACCCGAAGGCGATCGAGGACAAGGCCGATCCGCTGGTGCGCCGGCTCGACCTGCTCGCCAAGGACGTGCGCCGCGACATCCACAAGATGCACGCCTTCGTCCGTTTCCGCGAGGTGGAGACGAGCGAGGGCGAGCGCTTCGTCGCCTGGTTCGAGCCGGACCACCATATCGTCCGCGCCGGGACGCCCTTCTTCGCGCGCCGCTTCGCCAACATGGCCTGGTCGATCCTGACTCCGGAGCTTTCGGCCCATTATGACGGGGCGGCGCTGACCTTCGGCCCGGGCGCGGCGAAGGCGGATGCGCCGGGCGGCGATCCGGTCGAGGAAACGTGGAAGACCTATTACGCCTCCATCTTCAATCCGGCTCGGCTGAAGGTCGGCGCGATGACCAAGGAGATGCCGCGCAAATATTGGAAAAACATGCCTGAGACCGCGTTGGTGGGGGAGCTGATTGCAGGCGCACAGGCACGCGAGGCCAGGATGGTGGAGACGTCACGAGTCCAGATCGGCGGCAATGTCCGCGCCGCGTGGGAGGGCGTGCGGGCGGAGGCGATGGGGTGCACCCGCTGCGACCTCTACAAATGCGGGACGCAGACGGTGTTCGGCGAGGGTCCGCTCGACCCCAAGATCATGTTCGTCGGCGAGCAGCCGGGGGATCAGGAGGACCTTGCCGGGCGGCCCTTCGTGGGGCCGGCGGGGCAATTGTTCGACCGCGCGCTGGGGGACGCGGGGGTGGACCGGGCCTCTACCTACGTCACCAATGCGGTGAAGCATTTCAAGTTCGAGCGGCGGGGGAAGAGGCGGATCCACTCCAAGCCGGATGCTGGGGAGATCGACGCCTGCCGCTGGTGGATCGAGCAGGAGCGGATCTTGATCCGGCCGCCGATCACGGTTGCGCTGGGGGCGACGGCGGCACGGTCTTTGTTCGGGAAGGCGGTGACGATTTCGAAGGTGCGGGGCGAGGCGCATGTGCTGGCGGATGGCGGCGAGGCGTGGGTGACGGTGCATCCGAGCTTTCTGCTGAGGGTGCAGGATAATCGCGAGGCGGAATATGCGCGGTTTGTCGAGGATCTGGCGCGGATCGGGGAAAGGGCGAAGGCTTTATGATCCTCCCCGGCACGGGGAGGGGGACCACCCGAAGGGTGGTGGAGGGGGCTCTCAGCGGGTGCGCCGTTCGAGCCCCCCTCCACCATGCTGCGCATGGTCCCCCTCCCCGCGAGCGGGGAGGATCCTTGGCTCAAACCTTGACCAGCATCTTCCCGATATTCGCGCCGCGGAACAGGTCGAAGAACGCCTCCGGCATCGCCTCCAGCCCCTCGCGCACCGTCTCCCGGCTCGTCACCTGCCCAGCCGCGATCCAGCCGCCCATGTCGCGGTAGAAGTCGCCCATTTCAGAGAGGTAGTCGGTGTAGATGAAGCCCTTGATCGCGATCCGCGCCGCGATCGTCCGCATGATGTAGCGGAAGGCCGGCGGCTCGCCGCCATTATAAGCGTCGATCATGCCGCAGATCGCGAAGCGGGCATTGTTGCGCGCCGCCGCGAAGGCCGCGTCGAGATGGTCGCCGCCGACATTGTCGAAATAGACGTCGATCCCCTTGGGCGCGGCTTCCATCAGCCCCTTCACTACCGGCCCGGCCTTGTAATCGATGCAGGCGTCGGCGCCGAGCTCCTTCACCCAGGTGCATTTTTCCGCGCCGCCGGCCGCGCCGATCACGGTCATGCCCTTCGCCTTGGCGATCTGCACCACCGCCGAACCGACCGCGCCCGCCGCCGCCGAGACGAAGACGATGTCGCCTTCCTTCGCTTCGGCCACC
>Ga0196960_10000767_pt1 | contig 9927 bp, 13 predicted proteins | sample S3v_5metaG_FD_183187 | JGI IMG/M metagenome (GOLD analysis project Ga0196960, IMG submission 183187) | Soil microbial communities from Anza Borrego desert, Southern California, United States - S3+v_5 | ecosystem: Environmental > Terrestrial > Soil > Desert | place: USA: California | collected... | reverse complement strand
CCCTCCTACTTGCGCGTGGGGTCGCTGTCGCCCTTCTCCGGCTCCGGCTTGGCCGGGAGGGTGTCGGCGACGACGGCGCCGCGGTCGCCCATCGGCTCGGCGTCGCCCTCGGTGGTGTCCTTCGCCGTCTGGTGCTCGGCCTCGGCGTTGATCTCCGCACCCAGCAGGACGAGGTAGCAGGTCAGGTACAGCCACAGCATCAGGACGATGACGCCGGCGATCGCGCCGTAGGTCTTGTCGTAGGACCCGAAGTTGTCCACGTAGATCGCGAAGCCGACGCTCACCAGTGCCCAGATGACGGTGACGACGGCGGCGCCGAGGCTGACCCAGCTGAACCGCGGCGAGTCCCGGTCGGGAGCCACGCGGTACAGGACGGCGAGGGCGCCGGCGAACACGCCGAGCAGCAGGATCCACCGGGCCACCTGGGCCAGGACGGTCCCGACGACACCCAGCGGGAGGGACTCCAGCACCTGGGGGACGACGGCAACCAGGCCGAAGGTGATCAGCACGAAGACGATGGCCCCGAGCGTCAACGCCAGCGAGGTGAGCTTGAGCTTGACGAACCCGCGCGCCTCGACCTCGTCGTAGGCGATGTTCACCGCACTGACGACGTTGCCCACGCCACCGGAGGCGCTCCACAGCGCGGCGAGGATCGAGACGACGAGGCTGATGCTCAGCGCGCTGCCGCTGTTGGCGACGATCGCGTTCAGCTGGTCGGCGATGAGGCCGGCGGCGTCCTCGGGCAGCTGGGCGGAGAGGTCCTCGACCTGCCGGGCGACGGTCTCGGGGGAGGCGACGAGGCCGTAGATCGAGATCATGGCGATCAGCGCCGGGAAGATCGACAGGAAACCGAAGAACGCCACCCCGCCGGCGATGATCGGCATGTTGTCGGCCTTGTTCTCCGCCCAGGCCCGCTTGAGGATCTGCTTCCAGCCACGCCAGGGGATCTGGACCGGCGTCTCGGCGTGGATACCGGGCAGCTCGTCGCTGCTCGGGGCGCCCGGCGGCAACCGGTCGGCGTCGCGGCGTGGGCCCGTGCCGGTCGTGGCCTTCGCCGCGGCCGCCCGGCGGGCCGCCTTCTCGTCGACGCGCTGCCGGATGCGCTCCACCGCGCTCTGGTGGCGCCTGGTGTCGGCCATCGCCGTCTCCTCCTGGGTTCCGCCCGCCCGGAGGCGGCCTGCTGGTCAGCTGCGGGAGGACGACGGGCCGGGCTGTCCCGGGCCCGTCGTCCGCCGGGTCAGTCGCCCGGCCACGTCCCGGTGAGCTGGGTGAACCCCCGGGCGCCGGCCCGCTGGACGGCGGCCTTCGTGGCGGCGAAGATCGCGCCCTGGATCGCGGCGGCGAGCACCACCTCACGCATCCGGTACTCGCTCTGCATCGCGCCGGGGGCGTCCTCCTCGTTCGCGACCGCCTTCCAGATCTGCTTGAAGATGATGCCGCTCAACGAGCCGGCGACGATGCCGCTCAGCAGGCCGATCGGCCGGTAGGCGAGCTTGACTCCCTTGCTCAACGCGTCCTCCTCACGATGCGGCGGGCCTCCTTCTGGGCCCTCCTGGTCGCCTTCCGCGCGGCGGCGCGCCGGGCGGCCAGTTCCTTGCGCGCCCGGCGCGCCGCGCGCTTGCGTCCCGCGCGCGCGTCGAGGACGAGCTCCTCGGTGGTGCTGCGACGGCGCGCGCGCCGCCGGCGCCACAGGACCAGGCCCAGCAGGCAGACCAGTGCCGCGCCGGCACCGGCAACCGCCGGAGGGCTCTCGCGGTACGTCTCGACCGCGGTGTCCTTGGCCCGGGCGGCGCGCTCCTTGGCGCGGGCCGGTACGTCGAGGCGCTGGCTCAGCTCGTCGACCGTGCGACCGAGCTGCTCCCGGGTCGCCTCGATGTCGGCCCTGATCTCGTCCGGCTCCCTGGGGTCGCCGCCGGTCGTCCCGGCGTCGGGTCGGGCGCCGTCGGGGGTGCTCACCGGCGTGCACTCTCCTTCATGGTCGCGATGTCGGTCCTGATGCTCGAGATCGCCTCCGTGGGCACCGGCGGGGAGCCCTTCTGCACGTCCTTCTTGCCGACCAGGGCGAGGACCCCGGCGATCGCGAAGAGCAGGATCGCGACGATGAGGGCGGCCAGCCAGGCCGGCACCACCAGCGCCAGGGCGAGGATCGCGGCCGTGATCAGGGCGGCCAACCCGAAGAAGGCGACGAGGCCGGCGCCACCGAAGAGGCCGGCGCCCACGCCCAGCTTCTTCGCCTTCTGGGTCATCTCGGCCTGGGCGAGCCGGGCCTCGTCCCGGACGAGGCGGCTGATCTGCTCGGTGAGCTGACCGATCAGCTGACCCGTCGAGGCGTTCTCGGGCTCGGGGCTCACGCCGGCGCTGGTGGCGCCGGCCGTGGCGTTCGGACGGGGTGCGGTCATCGGTCCTCCGGAAGACGGGTCGATGACCTGCCATGCCCCCCGGGGTCGGTCGGTAATCAGCGGAGAGGTCACACCGGGGCAACGGAGGGCCCGCGGCTAGCCTGCCCCCATGAGCTGGCACTGGCGCCTGGAGGACCCGTCCGGATCCACCCTCGACCCGGCTGCGGTGGAGGTGGAGGTGCCGGAGTTCGACAACCAGGGCGACGCCGAGTCGTGGCTGGGCGAGACCTGGCGGGAGCTGCTCGATCGCGGCGTCGCCACGGTCACGCTCTTCGACGGCGAGACCAAGGCCTACGGACCGATGGGCCTGGCCGCCCCCTGAGGACGGACCCCTCTGCCACCGCCGCTCGCACGCTCGCGGCGGGCCTGCGGAAGGGGCCGGAGGAGGCCGTCGTCAGCCGGTCCTCGACGGATCGCGCTGCACCACGGGATCGAGCACGGCGTCGATCCGCGTCATGACGTCGGCGTCGAGCCGGACGCCGACGGCGGCGACGTTGTCGTGCACCTGCTCCGGGCGGCTGGCGCCGATGATCGCCGCGGCGACGTTCTGGTTCTGCAGCACCCACGCCAGGGCGAGCTGGGCCATGGTGAGCCCCAGGCCGTCGGCGATCGGCCGGAGGTCCTGCACGCGGGCCAGGATGTCGTCGTCCATGAACCGCTGCATCGACCGGCCGGCCTCGGCGTGCCCCGCGCGGCTGTCGGCCGGTGGCTGCTCGCCCGGCCGGTACTTGCCGGTGAGGACCCCTTGCGCCAGCGGCGACCAGACGATCTGGGAGAGGCCTTCCTGCTCCGACGTGGGCACCACCTCGGACTCGATGACCCGCCAGAGCATCGAGTACTGCGGCTGGTTGCTGATCAGGTGGATCCCGAGCTGGCGGGCGAGTGCGGCACCGGCGGCGATCTGCTCGGCGTTCCACTCGGAGACGCCGATGTAGAGCACCTTTCCCTGCCGCACCAGGTCGGCGAAGGCGGTCATGGTCTCCTCGAGCGGGGTCGAGGTGTCGTAGCGGTGCGCCTGGTACAGGTCGACGTAATCGGTCTGCAGCCGGCGCAGCGAGGCGTGGCAGCTCTCCATGACGTGCTTCCGGCCCAGGCCGCGGTCGTTGCGGCCCGGACCGGTGGGCCAGTAGACCTTGGTGAACAGCTCGATGGACTCCCGCCGCTGGCCGGCGAGCGCCCCGCCGAGCACGGTCTCGGCCCGGGTGCCGGCGTAGACGTCGGCGGTGTCGAACGTCGTGATGCCGGCGTCGAGGGCGGCCCGCACGCAGGCGTGCGCGGCGTCTTCCTCGACCTGGCCGCCGTGGGTGAGCCAGTTGCCGTAGGCGATCTCGGAGATGGTCAGGCCGGAGCGGCCGAGGCGTCGGAATTCCACGACGCGACGCTAACCCCGGACCCCGGCCCGCCGCAGGGTCCCGCCGCGATCCTGCGAGCGGTGCGTGGACAGGGGGCCTGTCTCAGAGCTCCGCGCCGAGGGGGACCTCGGCCTTGGGGAACCGCCAGCGGCGGATCATGGTGGACCGGCTGATCCCGTACCAGACCAGGCTGCGCATCCGGTGGTCGCCGTCGGGGAAGCGGGTACCCACCGCGCGGCGGATCTTCCGGCCGAGGACCACCGAGTCGATGATCAGCAGCAGGAAGAAGCCGAAGAGCACGAAGCTCGAGTAGCTCTTCACCGCGAGACTGGGCACGAACGTGCCCACCAGGGCCACGGCGGCCACCGCGAGGAAGAGGCTGCCGATGTTGCGGCGGCTGTCGACGACGTCGCGCACGAGCTTGCGGACCGGGCCGCGGTCACGTGCCGGCAGGTAGGAGTCGTCACCCCGGGCCGCCCCCTGGCGGGCGTCGGAGCGGCGCACGGCCTGCTGCTCGCGCATCCGCTTGTAGGCCTCCTTGCGCGTGGTCGGCGGCGGCGGGGGAGGGCCCTGCCGGCGGCCCTGGGCCTCGGCGCGCTTCGGCGTGGGGCGGCCCTTGCCGGACGTGCGCGCCAGCTCCTCGGGGAGACCTGCCGAGGCGGTGGTGTCGGTCGTCTCGGCGTGGTCACGGCGACCGGGCAGGCGGAGCTTCACGGGCTGGAAGTCTACGTGTGTGGGGAAGCAGACCCGGCGGAGCGCTCCCGGCGCCGTACAGTGGTGGGCAGCAGGGGGAAGAGCCACCGCCACGGCGGTGTTGGTCCGCTGAAGGAAGTGCCGCAGCGGGCACCTCGGATCTGGGAGGACACAACATGTCGGTGCAGGACACCACGACCCTCGACGGTGGGGCGCCCGGCGTCACCGGCGTCGTGCTCAGCGACCCGGCCGCCGCCAAGGTGAAGGCACTGCTGGACCAGGAAGGTCGCGACGACCTGCGGCTGCGCATCGCCGTCCAGCCGGGCGGCTGCTCCGGCCTGCGCTACCAGTTGTTCTTCGACGAGCGGTACCTCGACGGCGACCAGACCTACGAGTTCGGTGGGGTCGAGGTCATCGTCGACCGGATGAGCGGCCCGTACCTGGGCGGCGCGACGATCGACTTCGTCGACACCATCGAGAAGCAGGGCTTCACGATCGACAACCCCAACGCCGGCAGCTCCTGCGCCTGCGGGGACAGCTTCTCCTGAGTCGGACGCACGCAGCGCCCGGTTCCTCGCACGAGGGACCGGGCGCTGTGCTGTTCAGGAGGCACAGCCGCGATCATCGAGTTGTTGCCGCCGACACGCGACAACACGCCGACGGGGGCGGCAACAAGCCGATGATCGCGGCCGTTGCGCGGCCGACGGGTCACAACCGCACGGGGTAGACCGTCGCCGGGATGTCAGGCGTGATCCGCTCCTCGACGAAGATGCCGTGCCAGATCATGAAGACGAGCAGCGTCCACAGCTTGCGCGAGTAGTCGACCGGTGACCCGGCTCGCTGGTTCTCCCGGTGGGCCGCCAGCATCGCCAGCACCTGCTGCTTGTCCAGCCACTGGTCGGTGCGGCTGTCGGTGATCACCTGGCGCGCCCAGTCGTGCAGGTCCTCCGCCAGCCAGTGACGGGTGGGCACCGGGAAGCCGAGCTTCCGGCGGTTGAGCACGTGGGCGGGCACGATCTGCTCCAGCGCGCGGCGCAGGGCGTACTTCGTCGTCTCCTTGGTCACCCGCTGGTCCACCGGGATGGTGGAGGCCACCCGGAAGACCTCCGGGTCGAGGAACGGAACGCGCAGCTCCAGGGAGTTCGCCATGGTCATCTTGTCCGCCTTGACCAGGATGTCGCCGCGCAGCCAGGTGAACAGGTCGACGTACTGCATCGCCGTGACGTCGTCGTAGCCGGCGGCGCGGGTGCGCTCGTACAGCTCGCGCGTGACGGTGACGTGCGAGAGATCGGGGTTCCGGCTGCGCAGGAAGCCCAGCTCGTCGTCGCGGAAGAGGCGGGCGTTGCCGTAGTAGCGCTGCTCCAGGGGGATGGCGCCGCGGCGGAGCAGGTCCTTGCCCCGCATGCCGTCCGGCAGCTTCGTGGACAGCGCTCCGAGCGCTCGCCTGATCCCGCGCGGCAGCTTCTCGAACGCGGCCAGCGACAGCGGTTCGCGGTAGATGTTGTACCCGCCGAAGAGCTCGTCGGCGCCCTCGCCGGACAGGACCACCTTCACGTGCTTGCGGGCCTCGCGGGCCACGAAGTACAGCGGCACGAGCGCCGGGTCGGCCACCGGGTCGTCGAGGTACCAGACGACCAGGGGGATGGAGTCGGCGAACTCCTCGGGGCTCACGACCTTGGTGATGTGCTCGACCCCGATGGCGGCCGCGGACTCGGCGGCGACGTCGATCTCGGAGAAGCCCTCCCGTCCGAAGCCCACGGTGAAGGTCATGAGGTCGGGGTTGTAGCGCTTGGCCAGGGCGGCGATGGCGGTGGAGTCGATGCCGCCGGAGAGGAAGGACCCGACGGTGACGTCGGCGCGCATGTGCATGCGCACGGAATCGTCGAGCACCTCGGCGATGCGGTCGTACAGCGGCTGTCGCTCGTCCGGCGTGACCGCGCGGATCGGGAACGTCGGGTGGAAGTAGCGACTGGTGTGCAGTTCACCGTCGACGACGGTGAAGCTGGTGCCGCTCTCGATGCGGCGGATCCCGCGGTGCAGCGTCGCCGGCTCCGGGACGTACTGCAGGGTCAGGTAGTGCTGCAGGGAGGCCGGGTCCACGCCGCCGGCGGCGGCACTGCCGCCGAGCATCTGCAGGACGGCCTTCTTCTCGGAGCTGAAGACCAGGGCCCCGTCGGCCAGGCGGGCGGTGAACAGCGGCTTGATGCCGAAGGGGTCGCGGGCGCCGAAGACCGTCTTCTCCTGGGTGTCCCAGATGAGGAAGGCGAACATCCCCCGCAGCCGCTGGACGACGTCCTCGCCCCACAGGTGGTAGCCCGCGACGATCGCCTCGGTGTCGCCTTCGGTGGCGAACGTCGCCCCTGCGGCACGGAGCTCCTCGCGCAGCTCCAGGTAGTTGTAGATCTCACCGTTGAAGACGATGCGGTAGCGACCGTCGGCGTAGGGCATCGGCTGGTGGCTGTGCTCGATGTCGATGAACGACAGCCGGTTGAAGCCGAACACCGCCTGGTCGTCCCACCACGCCTCGTTCTCGTCGGGACCACGGTGGCGCAGGCAGTTCTGCGCGCCGCGGACCGCGGCGACGGTGGTGTCGGTGACGCGCTCGGCGTCGGTGGAGAAGTAGGCGAGCAGGCCACACATCAGGCGGAGGACTCCGGGATCGGGAGGGCGGCCGGGGCCGCGAGGTCAGACGCGCTCGCCGTTGCGGGTCTTGCGCGTGGCCGCGCGCTCCGCGGCGAACGACAGGAACGGGACCGTGCCCGCGAGGACGGTGAGCACCGTTCCCTTGACGCTCCACCGCGCGCGCAGGGCGAGGTCGATGGTCGCCAGGAAGAAGAGCCCGTAGAGCCAGCCGTGGGCCGTTCCGAGTACCGAGACCGGACCGGGGATGCCGGCCCAGTGCTTGAGCGGCACGGCGACGACGATCAGCGCGATCAGCAGCACGCCGACGACGTTGGCCATCACGCGGTAGCGGGTCAGCGCGGGGGGGACCTCGCGCCCGGCGGTGCGGGTGCCCTGCTCAGCGGCCACTGTTGCTGCTCCGTTGTCCGAGTGCTTGCTCGTTCAGCTCGGCGAGGTAGGCGTTGTAGGCCGCCAGCTCGGGATCGCCGGTCGTGTCGATGCGGGGTCGCTGGTACAGGACCACGGCGTTGCCGGGCCGGTCCTCGTCGGGGTCGCGCCGCAGCTCGTCGCGCACCATGCGCACGTAGAACCACAGGCCCATGAACCCGTAGAGGGGCCACTGCAGGGCGTAGCTCCAGTTGACCGCGCCGCCCCCCGCCTCCGCCTTGCTGAGCTGCCAGTAGCCGAGGAAGAACGTGGCGACGAACAGTGCGGCCACGAGCAGGTGCAGGAGCACCCACTTGGGGGTCAGCAGCCGGGTGTACACACCCCGACTCTAACCGTCACGCGGACGACGCCGGCCGGCCCCGAGCCCGCCGGCGCCCCGGCGCGCCGCCCGCCGCCCGCCGCCCGTGCCGCCGGGACGTGGTCACGGGACGTGGTGGCGGGGCCCCGGTCACGACCCGCCAGGTCATCTCCGGTGGTCAGCCCCGGAGGCGGGTCGGCTACGCTCCCCCCACACTGTGATCGGCGCGGTTCGACTTCGCCGAAAACCGGTGGAGGACCCGCTGGAACGACTGCCCGGTACTCCCGGGCGGAGGACGAGGAGGCAGCGAGCAGTGGCTCGAGGCAGCAGGCTCGCGCGGCTCGCCGCGCTCGGTCTCCTGGGGGTTCTGACCCTCACCGGATGCGAGATGCCGAACAACGAGTTCTGGCGCTTCGGTTGGCCCGAAGGGATCACCGATGAGGCCGCGGAGATGCGAGAGCTCTGGACGGGGTCGGTCATCGCCGCCCTCGTCGTCGGCTTCATCGTCTGGGGGCTGATCGGCTACTCGGTGCTGCGGCACCGCAAGCGGGGCGACGAGCTCCCGCGCCAGACGGCGTACAACCTGCCTCTGGAGATCGTGCTCACGGTCATCCCGTTCCTCATCATCGCGGGGCTCTTCTTCTTCACCGTGGTGACGCAGAACCGGGTCATGGAGCGCAGCGAGGACCCCGACGAGACGATCGCGGTCAACGCCTTCAAGTGGAACTGGGAGTTCGTCTACCCGGAGACCGAGGGCGAGGACGGTCAGCCGGTCACCACGGTCGGTACCAGCAGCGAGATCCCGATCCTGGTGGTCCCGACCGACCGCACGCTCCGGTTCGAGGTGGCCTCCGCGGACGTCATCCACTCGTTCTGGGTGCCGGAGTTCCTCTTCAAGCTCGACGTGATCCCCGGTAACGAGAACGGCCGGGACAACGTCTTCGAGGTGACCGTCCGCGAGGAGGGTGCCTACGTCGGCCGGTGTGCCGAGCTGTGCGGCACCTACCACGCGTACATGAACTTCGAGGTGCGCTCGGTCTCCGGGGACGACTACGACGCCTACCTGGCGGCTCGCGAGTCCGGCCTGGACACCTACGAGGCCCTGGAGTCCATCGGCCAGCCGGGTGATGTCGGCACCACGACGCCGCTGGACCTCGTGCAGCAGAAGTCCGGCGACCAGCAGGCTGCGAACGGGAACTGATCCCGTGGCCGCAAGCACCCGCATGACGCTCGAGGAGGTACGACCGTGAAGGTCGAGGCGCTGATCTTCAACTTGATCACGGTGTTCTGCATCGTGGCGGCCATCGTCTACGGCCTCTGGAGCCGGGAGCCGATCGGTACGACGGCGCTCGCGCTCTCCGGCGCCCTGACCGGTCTGATCGGCGGGTTCTTCTGGTTCATCTCCCGTCGTATCGACGCCCGTCCCGAAGACCGCAAGGACGCCGAGATCGCCGAGGGCGCCGGTGAGCTCGGCTTCTTCCCGCCGGCCAGCTACTGGCCGTTCGCCCTTGCCCTGTCCGCGGCGCTCATGGGTCTGGCTCTCGCGTTCTTCTACTCCTGGCTGATCCTCATCGCCGGGGCTGCCCTGCTGATCACGATCGGCGGGCTGCTCTTCGAGTTCTACGTGGGGCAGAACGCCCAGCAGAGCTGAGAGCTCAGCGCCCGCACGAACGACGTAGGCCCCTCCCGCCGCTTGGCGCAGGAGGGGCCTACGTCGTTCCTGCGTCGGGACGGGACGTCGCTGACCGCACGGTGCCGGCGGACGCGCTGATGTCTCGAGGCGGCTGTTCCACGCGTCCGCAGCGGCCTGGCGCCTGCACGCCCCATGGAGCACCCGTGGGACCGCGCACGGGGGACCGCCGTCGGCGGGGGAGGAGCTGTCGACGGCGGCTGGAGGCGGACCTCGGAGCGACGGCTGACAGTGGACTCCTCTCCGGTGGGCCCGTCGTCGGTGTCGGTCGGGGGGTGCGACCGAGGTCGCGGTCTTCGAGGCGGTAGCTGTCGCCTCCGAGGGAGGGGACCCGCAGCGGGTAGCCCAGGCGGCGGTGTTCCTCTCGCAGCCCGCCAGCCCGCCAGCCCGCCAGCCCGCCAGCCCGCCAGCCCGCCAGCCCGCCAC
>Ga0196960_10000766_pt1 | contig 9938 bp, 7 predicted proteins | sample S3v_5metaG_FD_183187 | JGI IMG/M metagenome (GOLD analysis project Ga0196960, IMG submission 183187) | Soil microbial communities from Anza Borrego desert, Southern California, United States - S3+v_5 | ecosystem: Environmental > Terrestrial > Soil > Desert | place: USA: California | collected... | reverse complement strand
CGGCCACCGGCCACCTCATCGCCGTCACTACCCGCACCGGCCTGCACCGCGCCGCCGGCCACCACCGCCGACGCCGACGGCCACGGCCGCAAACGACCGCGGGCGCTGCAGGCACCAGGCCCCTCGACACCACAACCACCGACACCACAGCCGCCGACGGGCCGGGGCTGCGCCCGCCACCACCCACCACCGGCTACCGGCCCACCGCCGCGCAGAAACGGTTCGTCCAGACCCGCGACCGGCACTGCCGCATGCCCGGCTGCCGCGCCCGCCCCGGCCGCTGCGATCTGGACCACGGCACCGCCCACGCCGCCGGCGGCCCCACCGACTGCCAGAACCTGTGCTGCCTGTGCCGACGCCACCACCGCATCAAGACCTTCGCCCGCGGCTGGCACTTCCACCTCCTGCCCGACGGCCGGCTCATCGTCCGCACACCCAGCGGCATCTCCCGCCTCACCCGCCCACCAGGCTGGTGCCACGAACCCGAACCCGACCCACCCTGGCTCGACGAACAAGCACCACCAGACCCCGAGCGCTACTGAACGCGCCGCCGTCCGCACACCAGCCTGAGCGAGCCCCAGCGGGTTCGTGGCGGCCACAGCCCCCAGGCTGTTCCGAGCGGAACCGGCACGTCCGGAAGAGTTCCCAATCCGGCCGGTGGCGAGGACAGTAGGCAGGGCGGCGATGCCGTCCAGGGCTCGCCTGCTCGCGAGAGGAACCGTCGCATGTACGCGCGCTCCACCACCATCACCGGCACCCCGTTGAACGTCGACCGAGGCGTCACCTACGTCCGCGACCGGGTGCTGCCTGCCGTCATGGGCATGGACGGGTTCATCGGCATGTCCATGCTCGCCGACCGCCACTCCGGCCGGTGCATCGTCACCACCGCCTGGGAGGACCACGCCGCCCTGGACCGCAGCGCGGGCCAGGTGAAGGCGATGCGCGCCCGCGCGGCCGACATCCTCGGGGGCCCGGCCGTCGTCGAGGAGTGGACGATCGCGATCCTCCACCGCCTGCACCCCACGCCCGAGGGCGCCTACGCCCGCGTCACCTGGACCAGCGGGCACCCGAACCGCCTCGACCGGATGATCGACGCCTTCGGGGTGAGCATCGTTCCGCGGCTCGAGGACCTGCCCGGCTTCTGCTCGGTGAGCATGCTGGTCAACCCGACCGACGGGCGCGCCTCCACCGCCGTCACCTACGACAGCCGCGAGGCACTGCAGCAGTCCCTCGACCGCGCCACCGACATGCGTCAGGAGTTCACCCGGTCCATGGGCGCGCAGGTCATCGAGGTCGCCACCTACGAGCTGGTCGTCGCCCAGCTACGCGTACCCGAGACCGTCTGAGCGTCCTCACCGCGGAACCGGCCGGGCCGCCGGAACCACCTCGTGAGCCTGGAGCGGCCGGTCAGGGACGCTCGGGGTCCTCGTCCTCGGGCGCGGACCCGCGGGTCAGTGCGCGGATTTCGGTGACGACGTCGGAGGCCACCGTGCCGAGCGAGGTGAGCGCGTCGGACACCAGCCGCCGCATGCCGAGCACGTCCAGGCCCAGGGCGCCGGCCACCCCCGACCCGGCCGCCAGGCCGCCCGGCTCGCCGGTGACCGGTGCACGTTCGGCCAGCTCGGGGCACCAGCGCATGGCGTCGCCGGACATCGACCAGTCACCGGTGGCGCCGTCGATCGCGTCGGAGACCGGGTTCGCGCGAGCCGCAGGATCCATGACCGCCTCCCACCTGGGGTCGGGACCATGGTGACGCCAAACGAGCCCGCCCGGTAGCCGGAACGTCCCTCAGACGCGGGTGAGGGCCAGCAAGGCGATGTCGTCGGCCCGATGCTCCCCGGCCAGCTCCCCCAGCAACCGGTCGCACAGCTCGTCGGGATCGGACGAGCACGACCGCCCCACCACCTCCAGCAACCGGTCCAGCCCGGCGTCGATGTCGGCCTCCCGGCTCTCCACCAGCCCGTCGGTGAACAGCAGCAGGGTGGCGCCCACCGGCAGCACGCCGACCCATTCCGCGGTCGGCCCCTCTGCCGGCGGCGCGCCCAGCATGCGGGTGGGTCGCACCGGGAGGAATTGTGCCGTCCCGCCGACGCACAGCACCGGGGGCAGGTGCCCGGCCGAAGCCAGCCGCAGCTCACCGGACGCGGGGTCGAGCAGGCCGAACAGCGCCGTCGCCATCCGCTGCAGCCCGAACAGCTCCCAGCCACCCTGCAGGCGGTCGATCAGGACGCCGGGGGTGAGCTGGTCCACCATCTGCGACCGGTACACGCTGCGGAGCTGACCCATGATGGCCGCGGCGGTGATGTCGTGCCCGACGACGTCGCCCACCGACAGCCCCACCAGCCCGTGCTCCAGCCGGACGACGTCGTAGAAATCGCCGCCGACGTCCACGCCCTGCGTCGCGGCCACGTAGCGCACCGCCGTCCGCAGCCCCGGCAGCTGCGGCGGCGCGGGGGGCAGCAGGCTGTCCTGCAGGGTGTGCGACGTCCGCTCCTCGAACTCGAAGCGCTGCGCCTTGTCCACCACCTGGGAGAGCTGCAGTGCCAGCTGCTCGGCCATCTCCACGTCGGCCGCGGAGAACGGCTGGCGGTGCTTGTCGGCGCCGAACGAGAGGACGCCGAGACGCCGTCCCTCGATGGCCATCGGCACGCTCACGACGCTCCTGAGGCACAGCTTCCGGACCGTCTCCCGGTGGATGCCCTCGAGGGTCATCGCCGTGAGGCGCTGCTCGTCGAACTCCCGCACCCACTGCGTGCGGCCCTCCCGCAGGGCCAGCAGCCCGGGGTGCCCGCCGGCCTGCACCGGCAACCGGTACGCCCGCAGCCGGTCCACCAGGTGCTGGCGGCCGGGGTCGCGGTGGCGGGCCGCCGGTCGGTGCATGCCGTGCTCGGTCACCAGGTCGATGATGCAGACGTCGGCCAGCCGCGACACCGCCAGCTCGGCCAGCCGCTCCACGGTCTCCTCGACGTCGGCCGCCCCGGCCATCAGGCGAGCGGCCTCCAGCAGGAACGTCGACCGCTCGCCCGCCCGCACCATCTCCTCGTGCAGGCGCACGCGCTCCAGCGCCTGTCCCGCCTGCCGGCCCAGCGTGTACAGCAGGTCCACCTCGGACGGCGGCATGACCCGCCGCGCGCCTGGCTCGTGCAGGCTGATGAGGCCCTCCGGGGAGCCGTCGCCGAGAGCCATCACCAGCACCCCCAGTCGCTTGCTGTCGGCCGACACAGGTACGACGACCAGCTCGTCGATCCCGGCCTCGCCCATCGCTGCTGCGAGCTCCGGCTGATCGCCCCGCAACCGCGCATCCAGCAGGATCGACCGGACGCCCTGCGCCAGCTCCAGCGCGAGGCGGCTGCCCGCCGCCCCCCGCAACCGCCGCAGCAGTTCGCGCGACAGGCCTTCGGAGCGCACCGGTCGGAGCACCGGCAGTGCCTGCGGGTCGTCGGCCTCTCCGTCCACGAGGACCAGCGCCGCCCCGCGGGCCTTCATCACCTCGCGGCTGCGCTGCACGATCACTACGGCGACGTCCTCCTCGGACGTCGCCGCCGCGAGGTCGAACACGACCTTCTGCACGGTGCGCGAGCGCGCCTCCGACTCCTCCGCCAGCCGCTGCGCCGCCAGCAGCTCCCGCTCGTAGCGCCGGCGCGCGGTGGCCTCGAACAGGGTGGCCCGCACCAGAACCGGCCGGCCCGTGTCGTCCCGCAGCTCGACGGCGTTGAGCAGGCAGGGCAGCACCGAGCCGTCGATGCGCTGCAGGTCGATGGCGATCTCGCGCACCGCCCCCTGCATGCGCAGCAGCGGCACCATGTGGGTCTCGTGGAAGACCCGTCCGCCCGCCGTCAGCAGGTCCTGGAAGCGGGTGTCCAGCAGATCGGCCGGCAGGCGCCCGGTCCATGCGCAGAACGTCCGGTTGACCTTGACGATCCGGCCGTCGGGCAGGGTGGAGAGGTAGCCCATCGGCGCGTTCTCGTAGAGGTCGGCCGGGTCGTCCTCGAGCAGCCGGCCGAGGTGCTCCGCCACCTCGCCGCCCGGCTCGTCCGAGTGGGGACCGGTCATCGGGCGAGGAACGCCCGAATCGCGGCCTTCGTCTCCTCCGGAGCCGACAGCTGCGGCACGTGCCCGGTGGCGGCCATCTGCACCAGCACGCTGCCGGGGATCCGCCGGTGGACGAACTCGCCGACGCTGTCCGGCGCGATGGCGTCCATGCTGCACTGGAGCACCAGCGTGGGGATGTCGATGCCGTCGAGATCGGCGCGGTTGTCCGACAGGAAGGTCACCCGCGCGAACTGCTGGGCGATGTCGGGACGGGTCCGGCAGAAGCTGTTCGTGAGCTCTTCGGCCAGCTCCGGGTGATCCGGGTTGCCCATGATCACCGGCGCCATCTGGGTCGACCACCCGAGGTGGTTGGCATCCAGTGCGTCGAGCAGGCCGGCGATGTCGGTGCGGCTGAACCCGCCCACGTAGTCGCCGTCGTCCACGTACCGCGGGTTCGGTCCCACCATCACCAGGGCACCGAACAGCTCCGGGGCCCGGTGGTAGGCCAGCACCCCGATCATCGCGCTCACCGAGTGACCCACCAGGACGACGTCGCGCAGGCCGAGCTCCTCGCAGATCTCCACGATGTCGGAGGCGTATCCGGACAGCGAGGCGTACTTCTGGAAGTCGTAGGCCGACAGGTCCGACTGCCCGGAGCCGACGTGGTCGAAGAGCACCACCCGGTGGTCGGCCTCGAACTCCGGGGCAACCAGCCGCCACATCGTCTGGTCGCAACCGAACCCGTGGGCGAAGAGCATCGGCCGCCCGGACAGCACGCCACTCTGGTTCACCCGGTTGCGCACGGAGACGCTGGCCACGCCCTCGACCGTAGTCGACCTCCCGCCCCCTGTCGCCGCCCTGAGCCACCGGAACGGAACGAGCCAGGCCGCAACTGTGGACGTTCGAGTCACCCGGTGTCACCCCGGAACGACGTCCCGGTGCGGACCGCCGCGAGCAGCAGGAGCGGGCTCCCCGGCGGCCGGCAGAGAGGTGTCGCGCTCCCTGACGCGAGCCCTACCCTGCGCCCCATCCCGCATCCCGCATCCCGCAGTACCGGCCGACCGCCATCGAGGTCCGCACCATGACCGCCCCCGTGGTCTCTTCCTCCCCCACCACCGTTCCGCGACCACGACGTCCCGTCGAACGGTTCCGCGACGACCACCTTCCGAACGGCCGCCTGTCCGACGGCCGCCTGTCCGACGGCACGGCGTCGCCGGCAGGCACCGGCCGTGCTGCCGCCTACCAGCGGGTGCTGCACCAGCTCGTGCGCCGGGAGCTGCGCACGCTGGCCGACGTCGCCGCGTGGGCGCCCGACGGTGACCGCGCCCGCACCGCGACAGTGATCCGCCACTCGGAGCTGATCAGCCGGGTGCTCCTGCACCACCACGGCGTCGAGCGGCAATCGGTGTGGCCGGCGCTGCTGCGCGCCGTCGGCCCCGCCGACCGGGCCGACGCCGAGGGCGCCGTCAGTTCGTGGACGGCGGCCTGCACCCGCATCGACGCGCGGCTGCGCGACCTGGACACCAGCGCCCGGCAGTGGTGCGTCGCCGGCACCGCCCCGGCACGCATCGCCTTCGTGCGGGCGTGCCGCGCACTCGCCGACGACGTCGCCGCGCAGACCGCGGAGGAGGAACGGGCACTGGTCCCGCTGCTGGACCGGTGGCTTCCCGACGGCACCTGGGCCGTCATCGCCCGGCGCGCGCGCTCTCGTCTGCCGGCGCGCCAGCGCCTGCTGGTCCTCGGCCTGGCGCTGGAGGACTCCTGCGCCGGCGATCGATGCCGGCTGCTCGGCGGCATCCCCTGGACGACCCGCCTGGCCTGGCGGCTCTACGGAGCCCGCCGCTACCGGGCCGGCGTCGTCCGGCTGCGCGGCGCCCCGCCGGCGTGCTGAACCGAGCCGATCAGTAGCGGGACGTACCGCAGTCGCGGCACCGCTTGCGGTCGGCCGCCACCTCCTGGCGGCAGTTGTCGCAGACCCACGTGGTCCGCTCCTTCGTCCCTGTGCTCATGACTGGCCCCTCTCCGTCCGGACTGATACCAGACGGTAGGGACCGGATGTGTCCGAGAAGTGTCTCCGCGGTCAACTTCCGGCGCACGACACGACCGGCACGTGTCCGGGGCCACCCGCGGAGTGGATGACAGGGCCGCAAGATCAGCGCACGATGGTTGGTCGCGCCGCAGGCGCCCCGTGCGTGCTCCACCGGAACTCTCGAAAGCGATGGGCATTGTCGACTCCCCGAGATCCCGACGTGCCCGACGCCGAGCTGGCGGCCGAGCAGGCCTACGTCGGCGGCCTGCACCAGCGGCTGGACGAGGTGCGCGCCCGGACGGTCACCCGGCTGGAGGAGGCGCTGGCCACCGTTCCGCACAACCCGCAGGCCGTCGGCGAGCGTGAGGCCGCCGTCGAGCTGCACTCCCAGCGGATCGTCGCGCTCGACGCCGCGGACAGCGGCCTGTGCTTCGGCCGCCTCGACCGGCACGACAGCGAGGTCCCCCGCTACATCGGCCGGATCGGCCTGAACGCCGACGACGGCCGCGAGGAGCCGCTCCTGGTCGACTGGCGCGCCCCCGCCGCCCAGCCCTTCTACACCGCCACCCCGCTGCACGACCTCGGCGTCCGCCGCCGCCGGCACCTGCGCACCCGCGGCCGCACCGTGATGAGCCTCACCGACGAGAGCCTCGACCTCTCCGACCCCGACCTCGTGCAGCGCTCCGGGCTGGCCGGCGAGTCGGTCCTGCTGGCCGCGCTGAACGCCACCCGCACCGGCCGGATGAGCGACATCGTCCGCACCATCCAGGCCGAGCAGGACCGCATCATCCGCGCCGACCACCGCGGCGTCCTCGTCGTGCAGGGCGGGCCCGGTACGGGCAAGACCGCGGTCGCCCTGCACCGCGCCGCCTACCTGCTCTACACCCACCGCGAGCGGCTGGCCCGCAGCGGGCTGCTCATCGTCGGCCCCTCGCCGACGTTCCTCACCTACATCGCCGACGTGCTGCCCTCCCTCGGCGAGACCGGCGTCGTGCTCACCGACCTCGGCGGGCTGCGGCCCGGGCTGCGGGCGCACGCGCCCGAGCAGCCGGAGGTCACCGAGATCAAGGGCCGGCTGGCCATGGTCGAGGTCGTCACCGCTGCCGTCCGTGACCGGCAGGCCGTGCTGGACAAGCCGGTCCAGCTCGTCATCGACGGCACGCCGGTGCGCTTCGCCAAGGGGGACGCCGCCCGTGTGCGCAGCCGCGCCCGGGCCGCCTCCCGGTTGCACAACGAGGCCCGGCCGGCGGCGGTCCGCGCCGTCGTCGACCTCGTGGCGCGCAAGTACGCCGACAAGCTCGGCGAGAACGTCCTCGGCGGCGCCAACCTGCTCGGCGAGGGCGACCTCGCCGCGCTGCGCAGGGAGGTCGCGGCCGAGCCCGCGGTGCACGCGCTCGCCGACCGGCTCTGGCCGCGACTCACCGCCGAGGGTCTGCTGCGCGATCTGTTCACCTCCCGGCGGCGGCTCGAGGCGGTCACGAAGGGCTGGTCGGAGGGCGATCGCGCGCTGCTGCTCCGCCCCGCGTCGGCGCCGTGGACCCCCGCCGACGTCCCCTTGCTGGAGGAGGCCGACGAGCTGCTCGGCGTCGACGACTCCGCCGAGCGCACCCGCGAGCACCGGGAGCGGCAGCGCCGGCTCCGGCACGCCCAGGAGACCCTCGACCTGCTGCACGGCTCGCGCTCCACCGACTGGGAGACCGAGGACGAGTCGGAGGAGCTCTCGGCCGGCGACCTGCTCGACGCCGAGGGGCTCGCCGAGCGCCACGAGGAGTCCGACCACCGGTCGACCGCCCAGCGCGCCGCCGCCGACCGCGCCTGGACCTACGGGCACGTGATCGTCGACGAGGCGCAGGAGCTGTCGGCGATGGCCTGGCGGGTGCTGCTGCGCCGCTGTCCCACCCGCTCCATGACCCTGGTCGGCGACGTCGCCCAGACCGGCTCGGCCGCCGGCGCCTCGAGCTGGGCGGAGGTGCTGGAGCCGGCCCTCGGGCGGGGAGCGGGCGCCTCGTGGCGCCTCGAGGAGCTCACGGTCAACTACCGGACGCCGAGCGAGATCATGGCCGTCGCGGCCGAGGTGCTGGCCGCCGGGGGCGCCGCGGCGTCGGCGGCCGAGTCGGTGCGCTCCACCGGCGAGCTGCCGTGGGCCCGTTCGGTGGCCGAGGCCGACGTGACCGCCGCCGTCGCCGAGGCGGCCGCCGAGCTCGACACCGCGGAGGGCACGCTCGGCGTCATCGTCCCGGCGAGCCGCCTGGCCGAGATCAGCGCGGCCGTCCGCGAGCGGGTGCCGTCGGCGTCGGCCGACGGTGACCTGACCACCGGCCCGGTGGTGCTCACCCCCGCGGGCAGCAAGGGACTGGAGTTCGACTCGGTGCTGGTGGCCGACCCGGTGGGCATCCTCGAGGAGGGGGTGCGCGGCCACAACGACCTCTACGTCGCCCTGACCCGCGCCACCCAGCGGCTGGGCGTCGTGCACCCCGGCGACCTGCCGCCCGAGCTGAAGGGCCTCGACCCCCGCTGACGGTCGGCCGTCCATGGACGGAGCGGGACCGGGCAGCCGCCGGGCGCGCTCAGCCGGGCCGCTGCTCCTGGACGCGGTCGTCGCGCGACGCGGTGCCCGTGTCGGCCGGGCGGTCGTCCCCGTCGGACGCCGAGCCGCCGTGCCCGAGCCGGCGCAGCAGGCCGGCCACCTCCAGCGCGGCCGTGGTGGACGCTCCGCCGGGCAGCACGTCGGCGACGCCGCGCAGCGCCTCCGCCAGCGCCCGCTCCTCCTCGTTGAGCATGCCGGCGTAGGCCGGGTCCAGCAGGTAGCCGGTGGGCGGCGTCGACAGGCAGCCGATGAGGTCCATCAGCACCTCCAGCCGGCGCGCCGCCTCCGCCGGAGATGTGTCGCTGGGACCCATCGCCACCGTCTCGACGTCCTGTTCCCACAGCCGCGCACGCGCCGGATCCTCCTGCAACGCCAGGACCGTCCCGGTGCGCCGTGCGGTGCCCGAGCCCTGGATCTTGAGCGCTGTGCGCACCTGGTGCGCGATCCGGATGAGGTCGTCGTCGAGCATCGACGTACCCACGAAGAGCACGTGCCGGGTGAGCAGCAGCGAGTGCAGCACCCCGGCCAGCGCGGCGCCGGTGGTGCCGAACTGCAGGTACTCCTCGCGGGTGAGCACCACGCTCTCCGGGTGACCGGCGTCGCCGTGCAGCTTGAGCAACCACGGCGAGCCCGGCTCGGCCTCGTCGTAGGGCAGCACCCTCACCTGACGGCCGATGTCGGTGGCGGCCATCTCCACCAGCGGGTCGTAGTTCGTGGTGACGAACTCCTGCACCGGCAGGGCGGCGATCAGCGCGTGAGCCAGCGCGTACGGACTCGGCCCGAACCGCTCCTCGACGAACGCCTCCAGCTTCTGCGGGCCGAGCTCCCGCGCCAGCAGCGCCGCCGAGTCCTGCGGCGGCAGGCGGGAGAGCCCCTCACGCAGGGCCTCGTCCAGCCCGGAACGGCCGGCCAGCTCGTCGACCAGCTCCTCCCAGGTCGGAAGTCCGGCCGCCGCGCTCACCCCCGCGCCGATGAACAGCGCCAGCTGCCCGCGCCGCGCCCGCTCCCCCAGCTGCTCGGCCAGCTCGCGCAGGTGAGCGGGGAGGTCCCAGCCGCCCTCGTTCCCCCGCCGGATCCGCTGCGCGGCGGCCAGGTCGCTGGGACCGCGCAGCACCAGCGCGACATCGAACCCGTGCTCCTCGGCGGCCTCCCGGAGCACCGGCAGCAGTTCCTGCAGCAACGCGCCCCGCTCACCGGCTGCTCCGCCCCAACCGGTGCCGAGCGCCGGCAGCCCCACCAGCCGCCGGGCCCGGCCGTGCACGGGCCGGCGCACCTCGCGACGCGCCACGG
>Ga0196960_10000765_pt1 | contig 9943 bp, 6 predicted proteins | sample S3v_5metaG_FD_183187 | JGI IMG/M metagenome (GOLD analysis project Ga0196960, IMG submission 183187) | Soil microbial communities from Anza Borrego desert, Southern California, United States - S3+v_5 | ecosystem: Environmental > Terrestrial > Soil > Desert | place: USA: California | collected... | reverse complement strand
GGGGCGTGTTCCCCCGGGGTGCCCCCGGAAGGGGGCTCACCTCAGCCGCCCCCCGAGGGGGCCGGACCGGTGCGCCGCGGGGGCGGGTGCCTCCCGCCGCCGGAGGGCCTGGCGGCCGCGCCGCTGCCCGCCACGCGAAGAACGCATCGGTCCTCACCCTCAGGTCGTGCCGCTACAGCCGCCGGCTCGCACCGAGCCGGCGGCAGGAAGGCATGATCGATCCTTCACTATGCGATACAAGGCACTGAAACGCCATCCCCTTGGCATCCTGGGAGGGGCGCGCACTCGTGCCTTTCACACCTCCGGTGCCAGACAGTCCCCCACCAGCTCCGCGAACTCCTCGGGCGTGGCGATCCTGATCTCCAGCTGCTCCGCCTTGACGCGCTTGGAGCCGGCCTTCTCCCCCGCGACGAGCAGACTCGTGCGCTTGGAGACGCTGGAGGAGGACTTTCCGCCGGCCCGCTCGATCAGCTCGTTCATCTGGTTGCGCGAGAGCTTCTCCAGGACGCCGGTCATGGCGCCGGTGACGACCACGGTCATTCCACCGAGGGGCAGGCCCTCCGCCGTCCGCCCCTCGGCGTCTTCCTCCGGCCCGCTCCCGGGTTCCGGCGGCGGAGTGGCACCGGGCTCCGTCATGGTGACTCCGGCGGCCACCAGCTTGCCGATCAGCGGCGCCAGCTCCGCGAGCTCCGTGACGACCGCCGCCGCCTTCTCCTTGCCGATGCCGTCCACCTGCTGCAACGCCTCCGCGTCCGCCGCGACGATCCGGTCCATCGAGGCGAAGTGGCGGGCGATCCGCCGGGACATGGAACGGCCTGTACCGCGTACGCCGAGGGCGCAGAAGACGCGGGACAGGGGCCGGGTCCTGGCCGTCTCGATGGCCGCCAGCAGATTGTCGGTGGAGGTCTCCCCCATCCGCTCCAGGGAGAGGAGCTGGTCCCGCTCCAGTGTGAAGAGGTCGGCGAAGTCCTGGACGAGGCCGGCGTCGACGAGCTGGACGACCCGGGTGGCGCCGAGCCCTTCGATGTCGAGCTGGTCGCGGCCGGCCGCGTAGGAGACGGAGGCGACCAGGCGGCAGTCGCGTCCCCGGGTGCAGCGCCAGCGCTGCTCGCTCATGTCGATCTCCGAGCCGCACCGGGGGCAGGTCTCGGGGAAGGCGACGGGCTGTTCCTCGCCCGTCCGCAGATGCGCGACGGGCGCCTCGATGCGGGGGATGATGTCGCCCGCCTTGTAGACCATCACGTGGTCGCCCAGGCGCAGATCGCGGCGGGTGATGTCGGCCGGGTTGTGCAGCGTGGCGTAGCTGACCGTGGAGCCGTCTATCTCGACGGGCTCCAGCACGGCACGCGGTGCGATGATGCCGGTCCTGCCCACGTTCCATTCGACGCCCAGCAGCCGGGTGACCTTCTCCACGGCCGGGAGCTTGTAGGCGATGGCCCAGCGCGGTGCCCGCGTACCGGAGCCCGCGTCGCGCTGGTCGGCCGCCAGGTCCGCCTTGATCACGATGCCGTCGATGCCGAACGGCAGCGAGGCGCGCAGGGCGGCGATGTCCTCGACCCCGGTCTGCGCCTCCTCCACCGTGGTGACGGTGCGCGGGGCGACCGCGGTGCCGGCCGCCGTGTGCACGCCGAGCCCGGCGACGTACTCCAGGACCTCGCTGTGCGGGAGTTCGGCCAGGGTGGCCGACAGCTCACCGGAATCGGGCAGCGCGAGCGCCCCGTACGCGAAGAAGGTCATCTCCACGCGGTACGGACGGTCCTTGGCCCGCAGGGTGCCCGCCGCCCCGTTCCGCGGATTGGCGAAGGGAGCCGCGCCGTGCTCCGTGCGCGCCGTGTTGGCCTGTTCGAACTGCGCGTCGGTCATGAGGATCTCGCCGCGCACCTCGAGGGTCACGGGAGCGCCGAGCTGTTCGGGCAGGCCGAGCACCGTACCGATCGCGTGCGAGACGTCCTCCCCGGCCGTCCCGTCGCCCCGGGTGATCAGCCGGTCGAGGCGACCCTGCCGGTAGCGCACGGCGACGGCCAGACCGTCGAGCTTGGGCTCCACGCTCCAGGCGGCGACGGGCCGGCCTGTCCGCCGCTCCACGGACGCAGTCCAGGCGACGAACTGCTCGGTGGAGAACACGTTGTCCAGCGAGAGCATCGGGACGGTGTGCGGCACGTCCCCCGACACCGCCCCGCCCGCGACCTTCCCGGTCGGCGAGGCGTCCAGCACCTCCTGCGGGTGCTCCTCCTCGTAGGCCGCGATCCCGCGCACGAGCCGGTCGTACGCGTCGTCGTCGAGGCTGCTCTCACCCGCGGTGTAGTACGCGGCGGCGGCACGCTTGGCCTCTTCCACGGCGGCGGCGTAGGCGGCGGTGTCGGCGAGCACGCCGGCTGAGTTCGTCGTCATGGCCGCCATCCTGCCGCCCGCCACTGACAACGCCCCGGGGGCATGGCTGCTGACGTGCCGGAACCCTTCGACCGCCCCGCGGATCACCCGGTATAAAGACTGCATGACTGCCGACGTGTCACCGCCCGTACGCCCCGCCACCTTGGAGGACGTGGCCGCGGTGGCGGGCGTCTCGCGGGCGACCGTGTCCCGTGTGATCAACGGTGCGACCACGGTGGACCCGGCACTGCGGCGGGTCGTGGAGGAGGCGGTCGCCGCCACGGGTTACGTCCCCAATCGCGCGGCGCGCTCACTGGTGACCCGGCGGACCGACTCGATCGCCCTGGTGGTCTCGGAGCGCGAACGGCGCCCGGTCTCCGAGCCGTTCATCGGGCGGATGTTCTCCGACCCGCACTTCGGGCGCGTGGTCGGCGGGCTGATGGACGTACTGCGCCCCGCCGGCATCCAGATGGTGCTGATGCTGGCCGACGACGAGGCCTCCCGGAACCAGCTGCTGTCGTATCTGCGCCAGGGGCATGTCGACGGGGTGGTGCTGATCTCCTCGCACGCCGACGACCCGCTGCCGGGCCTGCTCCACGCCACCCGGCTCCCCGCCGTGCTGGCGGGCCGCCCCCGCGACGCCTCGCCGCTCACCTGTGTCGAGGCGGACCAGCGGGCCGGGGCCCGGATGGCGGCCGATCATCTGGCGGCCCTGGGCCGGCGGCGCGTCGGAACGGTCGCGGGACCGCAGGACATGCCTGCGGGACAGGTACGTCTGACCGGCTTCCTGGACGCCTTGGAGCAGCACGGGATCGGGGAGGTGGTGACCGCGGAGGGGGACTTCACCCATGCCGGCGGGGCTTCGGCGATGCGGCGGCTGCTGCGCGAACGGCCGGATCTGGACGGGGTGTTCATCGCCTCGGACCTGATGGCTCTGGGGGCGCTGCCCGTGCTCCTGCGGGCGGGCAGGGAGGTGCCCGGGGACGTCGCGGTGGTGGGTTTCGACGACAGCAACGCCGCGGTGGCGTGCGATCCGCCGCTGACGACCGTGCGTCAGCCGGTGGAGGAGATGGCGGCCGAGATGGCCAGGCTCCTGCTGAAGCAGATCGGCAGACCGGGCGACGGTCCCGCGCCCTCCGTGGTCTTCCCTCCGACGCTGGTACGGCGCGAGTCCGCCTGACGCCGGGGTCTTTCATCCACGCGCCTCAGGTACGGCGTCGTCGGAACCCGGGACCGCAGGGAGCGGCTCGACCGCACGGACCGGCGCATCGGCGCGGACGGGAGCAGCGGCGCGGCCCGGTTCGCCGGTGCGGACGGAGAGGGGAGGGTCTTCGCCGGCGCGGAGGGGCCCGGGAGGGTCTTCGCCGACGCGCACGGAGACGGGAGCTCCCACCGCGGCCGGGCCGTCCGGGAACGGCTCGTCCACCCGCACCGCCCCGGCGAAGCCCTCCTGCCGCAGGGGGACCTGCGGCCCGGAGAGCTCCCTCAGCCAGCGCGCCAGCACCTTGTGCACGGCTTCCGCTCCTACGAGGCCCGCCCGGGGCACCCCCACCGGTACGGCCGGAGACTCCCCCCGGGGCGTTTCCGCCGCGATGGCGTCGAGCGGGTCCGTCAGCGTCCTCGGCCACAGCAGGAACGGCCGCGACTGTTCGCCGCCGAGCCCGCCGTGCGAGCCGATCTGCTCCTCGAAGGCGTGCACCCGGCCGGTCCCGGGGTCGTACATCGAGTTGACCATGACGTCCGCGACGTGCGGGAAGCCGTCGGTCCGCCGTACCGCGTCCGCCGCGCCGGGCCCGAAGCCGGCGATCGGTCCTTCCCCGTCCGTCAGCTCCGCCACCGGGACCTCCGCCCCGCCCCGGCCGAGCACCACCGATCCGTGCTTCTGGCTCCGTACGAGCAGGAAGCCGATCCCCGGATGGTCGGCCAGCGTGCGGAGCAGCGCGGGGTAGCGGCGGTCGAGCTGCTCGCGCGAGGCCCGCCCCTCGATGTCCGGGAACGACAGCAGCCCGAGATTTCCGGAGGCGAGCACGACCGGCTCGGAGGGCTTCGCCGGGTGCTCCGCCTCCTGCACCCCCACGACGGGCCTGTGCAGTGCGATGCGCACCGCGTCGCGGGCCTCCGAGGCGCTGCGGGTGCGCTGCGCCCGGCGGGGCACGGGCAGCCCGCAGCCGGCCCGTACGAGGTCCTTGAGTGTGAGGCCGTAGCGTCCCGCGAAGGTCTCCCCGGGGCTCTGGCCGTGGTCGGAGAGCAGGACGACCCGGTAGTCGCGCGGGGTGCGGTCCGCGATCTTCATGATGAGGCCCAGCGAGCGGTCGAGCCGTGTCAGGACCTTCTCCGCGTCCCTGCTGTGCGGTCCGGAGTGGTGGGCGACCTCGTCGTAGGCGACCAGATCGGCGTAGACCGCGGTACGGCCCGCGAACATGTCGCCGATCACCGCGGCGACCACCACATCGCGTTCGACCACGGTCGCGAACGCCCTGATGAAGGGGTACAGCCCGCCGCGTTTGACCCGGGGCGACTCCTTCCGCATCCGTGCCCGGACGGACTGGCCGATCTCCCGGCCCACCTCTGCGACGAAGGACAGGGCGGTGCGGACGGCGTTGGCCGGGTCGGAGAAGTAGGCGAAGTAGCCGGCGCGCGAGCGGCGTCCCTTGCCGAGCCTGGCGGCCATCGACAGGACCAGGGCGAGCTGGTCCGCGCCGCCGCTGAAGAGATTGCCCCGGCTGGCGCCGTCGACGGTGAGCAGACCGCCGTCATGGGTGCGGGCGATGGCTCTGCGCTGAAGTTCGAGGGCGCTCGCCGGTCTGCTGGAGACCATGACGGTGCCGGTCTCCTTCTCGAACCAGCGGAAGGCCGGGACGTCGAAGTTGCTGCCGTGCAGGAGGGCGAGCTGGCTGGCGCCGGTCTGGCTCGACCAGTCGGTGGTCCAGGGGGTGAGCCGGTGGCCCGCCTCGTCGGCGAGCAGGCCCGCCACGGTCGGCATGAGGCCGTCGGCGGCAGCCTGTTCGAGCACGTCGTGGCCCACGCCGTCGAGCTGGAGGAACACGATGCCGGGCGGGCCGCCCCGCTCGCCGTCCGGGCTCCGCGGCGCACCGCTGCGTCTGCGGCGCCGGTCGGCGAGGCGGGAGAGTCTGCGCCGGTAGGCGTCGTCGTCACGGACCGCCAGGGCGGTGGAGGTCGCGGAGGCGACGGCGGACATGACCGCCGCCACGACGACGGCGGTCTCCGGAGCGGCGTCGCCGCGCCCGTCCGGGATGAGGCGCAGGGCGATCAGCAGCAGCGAGCCGTTGAGGAAGAAGACGAGGGCTCCCAGCACCAGCGCGGGCACGATGAGCAGCGCTCTGACGAGCACGGGCCACACCAGGGCGGAGAGCAGGCCGAACGCCCCCGCGCCCCAGGCCGCGGTGAAGGCCGTCCTCGTGACGGTGTCGCCGTTGTCGGCCTGGAGCTGGAAGTCGGGCAGCATCCCGGCCAGTGCCAGCATGGTGAGGGTGGAGACGGCCCACACCGAGATCACGCGTATGAGGGTGCCCCCCGCCGTACGCCATCGCCCGTCACTCACGCCGTTCCACCTCACGTCCGGGCCCGCCGTCCGTCCTGGACCCGCGTCAAGCCTGTCACAGCGTCCTCGGGTCCTTCCGGGGCCCCGGGCTCTCTCCGGGAACCAGCAGCTGTCGTATCCTGCGGCCGGCACGGGCATCCTGCGGTGGAGGCCCGCCCCGGTGCGCGCCGTGCGGGCGGGCTCCTCCAGGCCGGCGGCCCGTACGTCTGCGCCGTCGTCCATGAGCGGGTCCCCCGCACCCGGACGCCGGCCGCGCCCCTGCCTGTGCCGCGGCCCTCCGCAGCCGCCCGCAGCCGTGCCGGAACCGTCGTCCGGGAGCACCGCGGCATGGGAACGGCGTGGAGCGCCTACCCTCGTACGCGTACGACGACGGATCGGGCGCGGACGAGGAGGCGGGACGGTGGAGGTCACGTGGTGGGGTCATGCCACCTGCACGATCGAGGACACCGGGGTCCGGGTGCTGACCGACCCGCTCTTCGCACGGCGCTTCGCGCATCTGCGGCGCCGCCGGGGTGACGTCCCGCCGCCGGAGGCCGCGGTCGCCGACGCGGTCCTGGTCTCCCACCTGCACTCCGACCATCTGCATCTCCCCTCCCTGGCCCGTCTCGCCCCCGGCAGCCTGCTGATCGTGCCCCGGGGTGCCGTCGGGGCCGTGCCGGGGCTCCGGCTGCTGCGCCGGGCGCGCGGGCTGCGGATCGCCGAGGTCGTCCCCGGGGACGTGGTGCGGGTCGAAGGGGTCCTGATCCGCGCGGTCCCGGCCCTCCACGACGGCCGCCGGCTGCCGGTCGGGCCGCAGCGGGTGCCCGCTCTCGGGTACGTCGTCGAAGGCGAGGCCCGCACCTATTTCGCCGGTGACACCGGGCTGTTCGACGACATGGCGGATGCGGTGGGGCCGGTGGAGGTGGCGCTGCTGCCGGTCGGCGGCTGGGGGCCCAACCTGGGCCACCACCATCTGGACGCGGCACGCGCCGCGCAGGCGCTGACCATGCTGAAGCCGCAGTCCGCGGTGCCGGTGCACTACGGCACGTACTGGCCGATCGGGATGGACGGTGTCCGGCCGCACGAGTTCCACGCGCCGGGTGACGAATTCGTGCGGCAGGCGGCGCGGGTGGCACCGGAAGTGGCGGTGCACCGGCTGGGGCACGGCGAGCATGTGAGGCCGGAGGCCCGTAGGTGATGGAAGAAGTGCTGCGGCAGCTGCCGACGGAGTCGACGCAGCAGGCCGTTGCCTACCCCGCGCTGTTCCTGCTGGTAGCGGTGGGAGCACTGGTGCCGGTGGTGCCGACGGGGGTGCTGGTGAGTTCGGTGGCCGTGGTGACGTTCCACCAGACGTCACCGTTCGCCCTGCTCATCGTGTTCGCCGTGGCGTCGGGGGCGGCGTTCCTCGGGGACATATGTCTGTACTGGCTGGGTGAGCGCGGGGTGCGCTCCAAGAACGGTTCGAAGTGGCTGGAGGCGATCACCGGCCGGGCCGCTCCGGAGCGGCTCGAACAGGCGCAGCAGAAGCTGGACGAGCACGGCACGGTGGTGCTGGTGCTGTCCCGGCTGGTGCCGGCCGGGCGGATTCCGGTGATGCTGGCCTGTCTGCTCGGCGGGATGCCGCTGCGGCAGTTCGCCCGGGGTGATGTGCCCGCCTGTCTTGCCTGGGCGGCGACGTACCAGATGATCGGGGTCCTGGGCGGTTCGCTGTTCCACGAGCCGTGGGAAGGTCTGCTCGCGGCGGTCGTGCTCACGCTTCTCGTCAGCGGGGCGCCGGCGCTCTGGCGCCGGCTGCGGGCACGGCTGGCCGGCTGAGGGGCCGGTGCTCCGGCCGGACACGGTCAGGCTTCCAGGACGCGTGAGCCGCCGACCGGCAGGTCCCAGAGGTCGGCCCGCGGGAAACCCGCCCGCTGCCATGCCGTACGGAGCCGGGTCAGCGGTTCGAGCACCGGTTCGGCGGAGAGCAGGAACGTCGCCCAGTGCATCGGGGCCATCGCGCGGGCCCCGAGTTCCCCGTACGCCTGCACGGCCTCTTCGGGGTCGGTGTGCACGTCCGAGAGCCACCACCGCGGTTCGTACGCCCCGATCGGCAGCATGGCCAGGTCGAGGCCGGGATAGCGGCGGCCGATCTCCTTGAACCAGTGGCCGTAGCCGGTGTCCCCCGCGAAGTAGATCCGCCGTCCCCCCGCGTCGCCGATCACCCAGCCGCCCCACAGGGACCGGCAGGTGTCCAGGAGGGTGCGCTTGGACCAGTGGTGGGAGGGCACGAAGTCGAACCGGACACCGCCCAGCTCCACCGATTCCCACCAGTCGAGCTCGGTGACACAGGTGAAGCGGCGGCGCCGGCACCAGCGGCCGAGGCCGGCGGGGACGAGGAGCGGGGTGTCCTTCGGGAGCCTGCGCAGGGTGGGGGCGTCGAGGTGGTCGTAGTGGTTGTGGCTGATCAGGACCGCGTCGACGGGCGGCAGTTCCTCCCAGCGGACGCCGACCGGAGTGATTCTGGCGGGGGTGCCCAGGATGCGCCGTGACCAGACCGGGTCGGTGAGGACGGTGAGCCCGCCGATGCGGACGACCCAGCTGGCGTGCCCGGCCCAGGTGACGGCCGCCGTGTCCGGGCCTGCGGCGGGCAGGGGCCGGGGGGCGTACGGCAGCCGGTGGATGCCGCGGAGTCCCTCGGCGTTGGGCCGCATGGCGCGCTCCCTGGCCAGACGGGTCATGCCCCTGACACCCGGGAGTGGCGCGGTGAGCCGGTCGGCGAAGCTGCGGGGCCAGGTCCGGGGTTCGCCGAGCCGGCGTGGAGCAGCGGCGACGGGACGGCCGGTGGGCGCGCGGCCGGGTCCGGCGGGCGGGCGCTCGGTCTGTTCCGTCATCGAGAGGCTCCTGTCATCGGAGTTCATCGAGGGCTGCTGCGAAAATGCTCAGCGCTCTGGCGACATGGGGCAATTCCAAGGGCTCCACCGCAGTGAGGGACTCCGTCTGCTGCTCCGGGGTTGAGCCGAGCAGCGGGCCGGTGCTCAGCCGCACCCTCAGCGCTCCCAGTTCGTCACCGAAGCGGTGCCCGCCGGGAGCGGGGGCGCCGAGACGTCCCGTCAGGTATTCCTCCAGCTCCATGGAGTCCGTGACGCCCCGGGCGGCCAGCCGGGTGCGCAGGGGGCCGAGATCGGCGTAGAGGTGCCGCCCGGCCTGCGGCGGCCTGGCCAGGGCGCCGACGGTGAGCACCGCGCGGTGTGCCGCGGAGGCGACCTGGGACTGGAGCCGCGCCGCCTGCCGGATCCTCTCCGTGACGGCCTCGGGTTCGCCCAGTGCGTGGGCGGCGGCCCTGGCGACCGGCTCGGCGACCAGGGCGCCGAGCGCGGTCAGGATGTCGAGGACCCGGGCCCGGCGCGCGGCCGAGCGGGCGGTGGCCGGGAAGCGTGCCACGGCGACCGGCCAGGCGGACGGTGTGAGGGCTCCGGCCAGGTCGGACAGGACGGTGACGTCGTCGGGACACATCTCGGCGGGGCTGAGCACGACGGTGTCGTGGGGCCGGTGCAGGGTGTCGCGCCAGGTCTCGTCGCTGACGATGTGCAGCCCTTCGGAGACCGCTGCCTCGCACGCCTCGCGGACCAGTTCCGGCGGGGCGAGGGTCGCGGTCGGGTCGTCGGCCACGGAGATCAGGAGCAGCCGGGGCCTGCCGCCCTCGGCACGCACCCTGCGTACGGTCTCCAGCAGGGCGTACGGGTCGGGAACACCGCCGCACTCGGCGGGTGTCGGCACGTGGTAGGCGGGCCGGCCCAGCAGCCGCGCCTGCGGCATCCACGTGGCGGGGCAGGGGCGGGGCATCAGCACGTCGCCGCCGTACGCGGCGATCAGTGCGAGCAGCAGCGGCTGGATCCCCGGGGCCGCCGCGATCTCTTCGGGCCCGCCGTGCAGGCCCCGCCGCTCCCAGTAGGCACGGGCCGCCTCCCGCAGGTCCGTGCCGCCACCGGGCGGCTCGGGACGGGTCCGTGCCGCCGAGGCGGCCAGTACGCCGGCGAGCTCCGGCAGCACCGG
>Ga0196960_10000764_pt1 | contig 9947 bp, 6 predicted proteins | sample S3v_5metaG_FD_183187 | JGI IMG/M metagenome (GOLD analysis project Ga0196960, IMG submission 183187) | Soil microbial communities from Anza Borrego desert, Southern California, United States - S3+v_5 | ecosystem: Environmental > Terrestrial > Soil > Desert | place: USA: California | collected... | reverse complement strand
ACCTCTGGTTCTCCGGCTACTCCTCGGGCGCGCAGGCCGCGACCCGGTTCCTGTTCCCTGCCCACCCCGAGCTGTGGGCCGGCGGCGGCGGGGTCGTCGCCATCGGCGGCGGCGGCGCACCGGCCGGCCGGTCGACGGCCGTCCCCGCCGCGATCCGGGACGGCGTCGTGCTGCGCTGGGACACCGGCGCGCTGGACACCGGTTCCGGCGGCGGCTTCAACGCCCTGTCCGGCGCCTACGGCGCGCAGGCCGGTCAGCGGTGGTACGCCGACCAGGGGTTCGACACCGCCATCGTCGTCCCGGCCGGGGTCGGCCACGGACGGTCCGGGGAGTTCGGCCGGATCGTCGACGGCTTCATCGGCTAGGAGGCGGCGGCGGGCGGCTCGACCGACCGCCCACCGACCCACCGGCTCGGTCGCCGGCCGCACTGCACCATCACCCGGTCGACGAGGTCCTGGGTCAGGTCGGCGCGCAGGTCGGCCGGCACGGCCAGCCCCACGTCGGTGAACCAGTCGGCGGTGGCCTCCGGGTGGGGGCCGACCACGCCGACCGCGCCCGAGCCGAACGGCGCGACCACCGCGGCGGGCAGCCCGTTGCCGTACGTCGCGAGGACGTCGGCAGGGCCCCGGCGCGGGTCGAGGTCGAACCACGGCGCGTCCTCGACGTAGACCTGCCGCCGGACGCCCGCCCACACGACCGTCGTCACCGCGTCGCCGGGGTGGTCGACGGATGCACCGCGCGAGGAGATCCACTGGTCGGTGTCCCCGGGCAGCAGGCCGAACCCGGGGGTCTCCCCGGCGAGGTATCCGCCGAGGCAGAAGCCGAGGTAGCCACCGCCGTCCGCGACGAACCTGCGCAGGGCCGGAGCGTGCCGACCGACCTTCCGCCAGGCGCGTCCGAGGCTGCCGCCACCGGGCTGGGCGTACAGCACGGCCGCGGCGAGTACGTCGGGGCCGAGCTGTAGCTGCTCCGCCGGCCCGACGTAGCGCACGGTCAGGCCCCAGCGGCTGCGGGCCAGGGCAGCGGCGACGGCCTCCGGGCAACCCGGCGTGGACGCCGGCCCGCGGTAGACCAGCGCGAGGTCGCCCACCGTCCGCACCGGCGGGGTGCGGTCACGAGCGCGCAGCCACATCGCGCTCACCCGCCCCTCCGCCGAGGACCGCGCGCCGCGTCGCGCCGGTCAGCCGGGCCACGACGTCCTCGAGGGGCCCCCGGTCGTGGTTGCGGCTCCACAGCAGGCCGAAGGCCACGACCACCGCGGTCTGGATCAGGAACCCGGACACGCCGCCGGGCAGGAACGGTGCGCTCAGCATCAGCAGGTGCAGGCTGTACAGGGTCAGGGTCATGCTGCCCGCCGCCGCGAGCGGCCGCAGCGGCGCCTCGGTCGTCCGCCCGATCACCAGGCAGACCCCGAGGACGGTCAGGCCCACGCCGATCGTGTAGACGAGGTCCAGCGGCGTGGTCGAGTGCGGCGCCATCGTGGCCAACCACCACCAGGTGTCCGTGGGGGTGACCCCGTCCGGGCCGAAGGTCAGCACGTCGTCGAAATGGGAGGACAGCATCGAGCGCAGCGCCACGGCCGACAGCTCGGCCCGCCCCCCGAACAGGTCCAGCAGCGCCCTGGACACCGCGACCGACAGGACGATGAGGCCCAGTCCGCTGGCGGTGACGATCAGCAGCGTGCGGCGGGAGGTCAGCAACGACCGCCCGACGGCCAGGCCGACGCACAGGTAGGCCGTCCACGCCAGCGCCGGGTACACGCCGGTCAGCGACAGCCGGACGAGGACCTGCAGCGGGTCGTCGACCAGGTCACCGAAGGTCGGGTTGGTCATGTCGGCCAGCGGGAGTTCGTCGCGGAGCAGGTGGCTGACGATCGGCATGGCCACCGCGACGACGGCGGCCACGGCGAGCAGGCTGCGGATCGACAGGGTCAGCAGCGGGATCGCCAGCACGAACAGCAGGGCGTAGTACGGCAGGATCACCGCCGCGAGGTCCCGGGGTACCACCAGCCCGAGGAGCAGCCCGACGGAGCCGATCAGCACGGCCCGTACGACCAGGGACGCCGAGTTGGCCAGCCACGCGCGCCCGTGCGGCCGGCGGCGGCCGCCGCTGGCGAACGCCACCCCGACGCCCGCCAGCAAGGCGAACAGCGCCGCGGACTTGCCGTCGGACAGGGCCCAGGCCAGCGTCCGGGAGCCGTCGTCGTTCTCGGGGTCGATGTTGTGGACCGACATCATGCCGATCAAGGCGATGCCACGGGCGGCGTCGATGCCCACCAGGCGGGCGGACTGTCTCCGGCGCGGCTGCACGTCCGTGGCCTCCAGCGTCGCCGGTTCGCAGGCGTGCGCCAGGGTGTGCGTGGTCTCCGCGGGGCGGGTCACCGGAGCGACCTGCTGTCCGGAGCCGGCTCGGCCGCCGCGCCCACCGGGATCCGCGCGACCTCGTTCGGGGCGGGCGCGACCTCGTTCGGGGCCAGCGGCCCGCCGGGCGCCCGGGCCAGCTTCTGTGCCGGGATGCCGCACCAGCTGGTCCCGGCCGGCAGGGTCTCGCCCTTCATCACCAGGGACAGCGCTGCGAGGGTGACGTCCTCCTCGACGACGGAGTCGTAGAGCACCACGGACTTGCTGCCGATGCTGGCCCGGTCCCGGACCACCACGTAGGCCATCTTCATCACCCGGTCCTCGAAGAGGTGAGTCTGCAGGGAGACGCCGTCGCCGATGACGACGTCGTCGCCGACGTCGACCAGGTCGAACTCGGTGAGGTACGTGGTCTCGATGAGCGTCCGGTGGCCGATCCGCGCACCGAACAGGCGCAGCGCCGGGTTGAGCACCGGCGTACCGGTGAGCCAGGCCAGCAGCGCGGGCACCGCGGCCGCCTCGTAGATGCCGGTGACGAACTCGGTGCGGCGCACGAAGCCGCTCCACAGCGGCTCCACGCGGCGCCGGTACCGACCGACCAGCGCCCACTTCAGCGCCGCCACCAGCACGACGACCACCACGCTGGACAGCAGCGCGACGAGCGGAGCGAGGACGACGGTGGCCGCCGTCCCCCAGTTCACCGCGAGGAAGGCCAGGCCGTAGAGCGTCGCGAACATCGCGGTGGCGAGGATCGAGCTCGGCAGCACGATCCGCAGGGCCTCGATGGCGTAGCGGGCGCGCACCCGGCCGCGGGAGGGGCTGAACGTCTGCGCCTCGGTGAACTGCTCGTAGAGCTCACGGCGGGGCAGGTTGAACGACGGGGACCCCAGCCACGAGCTGCCCGCGTCGACCTCCGCCCCCGGCGGGACGCTGCGCACCCCGATCAGGGTGCCGTCGCCGAGGTGGGAGCCGGCGGGGATGAAGGCGGCGTTGCCCACGAAGGCCCGGGACCCGATGACCGTGGGCTGGAAGGCGACGTGCCCGTTGGCGTAGGTAGCGCTGCCGACGCTGGCCATGTCCGCCACGAAGCTGCCGTCCTCCAGGGTCAGCAGGTCCGGGTCGATGTTGCCGATGGTGGACACCTCGGCGCCCTGCCCGACCCGGGAGCCCAGCGCGCGCAGCCACAGCGGGGTGTACAGCGTCGAGTACATCGTGTTGTTCAGCAGCAGGCTGAGTTCCAGCAGCTTGTCGCCGTACCACTTCTCCAGGCCCACCTGAGACCGCAGGTGGTGCACGCCCGGCGGGGTGGCGGGCAGCACCAGCCGTCGTCCGGCCAGGATCAGCGCGCACGAGGTGAGCACGAACAGCGGCCCGGAAAGCATCGTGGCCAGCAGGCCGGCCGCCGTCCCGAAGGTCAGCAGCGCCCACCAGACCAGCGCCACGACGGGCAGCATGATGAGCAGGGGCAGCAGCTCCAGGGTGAAGATGCCGACGGCGAAGCCCCTCAGCAGCGGGCGGGACCAGGTCCGCGGCGCGGCGGCACAGCTGGTCATCAGCTCGGTGACCGAGTCCGCCTCCGGCGGAGCGGGCTGGGCCGGCGACCCCGCCCAGGTCTGCCGCGCGGGGACCCGCCGGCCGGACTGCAGCAGCGACTGCTCCCCGAGCACCGCACCCTCGCCGACCTCGGCGCCGCACTCGAGGACGCACTGCGAACCGACGACCGCGCCGGCGCCGACCGTCACCGGCGCGAGGGTCAGGACCCCCTCGGCGATCCGGTACCCGTGCAGCTGCGTCCCGGCGCCGACGGTCGCCCCCTGCCGGACGTCGAGCAGGGCGGGGACGGCGATCTCCGCCGTCCCCACGTGGACCTCGTCGCCCACCCGGGCCCCGCACAGCCGCAGGTAGTGGACGGCCCAGGGCGAACCGCTCAGGGTGCTGATCGGCGAGATCTGCATGAACTTCTGGATGGTCCAGACGCGCAGGTGCATCGGGCCCCAGAGCGGGTGCTCGCCCGGCCGCAGCCCGCGGTTGAGCAGCGCCATCCCCAGGACCGGCAGCACCCAGCGGACGACCAGGTAGGTCAGCGGCAGGGCGATCGCGAGCTCGAGGATCATGCGGAGGGTCGGCTGACCCCCGTGCACGCCGTAGATGACCGAGATCGGCAGCATGAAGAGCAGGACGACGACGTAGAGCCAGGAGACCTGCAGGAAGCCGACCGCGGCGACCCGGCCGGACGTCGGCGGCGCCGGGCGGGGGACACCCACCACCGGCCCCGCCGCGGCACCGTCGGCCGTGTCCTCGGCGTCGACGAAGCGGGCGAGTGACCGCACCGTCGGATGGCGGTACAGCTCGGAGATCGACAACCGCGCGGCCAGTCCGCTGCGCCGCATCGTGGACACGATGGTCGCCGCCAGCAGCGAGTGGCCACCGAGCGCGCTGAACAGGTCGGCCTCGACGGAGACGGCCCCGGCGGGGAGGCCCAGCACCTCCTCCCACACGCCGGCGATCCACGCCTCGGTCGCGGTCGCCGGCGGGACCACCTCGGAGTCCTGACGCAGCAGTCGGGGGCCGCGCGGCGCCGGGAGGCTCTTCCGGTCGGCCTTGCCACTGGGCAGCATCGGGATCTCGGGGACGACGTCCAGGAACGCCGGCACCATGTAGCCGGGCAACCGCGCGACCAGCTGCTCGTGCAGCCGGCCGATGATCTCCCGCTCTGCGGCGTCCCCGGCGAGGGACACGTAGCCGGCCAGCTCGCCGCCGGTCTCCGACTTCAGCAGGGTGACCACGGCCGCGGTCACCGACGGGTCCTCGAGCAGCACGCTCTCGATCTCCTGCAGGTCGACGCGGTGGCCGCGCACCTTGACCTCGCTGTCGGCGCGCCCCAGGTACTCCAGCTCGCCGTCGGGCAGGAACCGTCCGAGGTCGCCGGTCCGGTAGATCCGCGCGCTCGAGCCGGGGCGCGGATCGGTGATGAAGCGGTCGGCGGTCATCTCCGGTCGGTTGACGTAGCCCCGGGCGACGCCCGGGCCACCGACGCAGATCTCACCGACCTCGCCCTCGGGCACGGGCTGCAGGTCGCTGTCGAGCAGCATGATCCGGTAGGTCGGCAGGGCCCGGCCGATGGTGACCGGCTTGCCCACCTCGAGCTCCGCCATCGTGCAGGTGACCGTGGTCTCGGTCGGCCCGTAGGTGTTGAGGATCCGGCGGCCCGGCCCCCAGCGCTCGACCAGTTCGCGAGGGCACGCCTCACCGCCGACGTTGACGGTCCTGATGAGGGGGAGGGTGCGGTCCAGCGTCGCGAGCACCGTCGGGACGCAGTAGATCATCGTGACCCGGTGCTCCTCCAGGAAGTCGGCGAGCCCGGCGCCGACCCTCCGCCCGTCGGTGGGGCCGGCCACGAGGGTCGCCCCGACCGCCCAGGTCGGCCAGATCTCCTCGATGGAGAAGTCGAAGGCGATCGTCATCCCCTGGTACACGCGGTCGGTGGGCTTCACGCCGTAGAGCGGCGGGACGACGCCGATGAAGTTGCAGATGCTCGACTGGGCGATCTCCACGCCCTTGGGCCGGCCGCTGGACCCGGAGGTGTAGATGACGTAGCAGACCGGGTCACCGGTGCGCGGGACGTCCGGTCGCCACCCCGGCTGCGCAGCCAGGTCGTCGGCGGCGGTGTCCAACGGCAGCACCGGGCACGGGAGCCCCGCGCACACCTCGGCGAAGGCGGAACTGCTGACCACCATGGCCAGGTCGGCGTCCTCGGCGATGAACTCCAGCCGCTCCGCCGGGACGGCCGGGTCGATGGGCACGAAGGTCGCGTCGGTCTTGGTGATGCCGAGCAGCGCGACGTAGCTGGCCACGGAGCGGTCGAGCAGGATCCCGACCCTCGTGCCTGCGCCGATGCCCTGGTCGCCGAGGTGGTGGGCCAGCTGGTTGGCCCGCCGGTCCAGCTCCGCGTAGCTCAGCTGCTCGCCGTCGCACTCCAGCGCCGTGGAGGACGGGCGGCGGTCGCAGGTCTTCTCGAACCAGCCGACCAGCCGGGTCGGGATGCCGGGTTCGGGAGGCGGCGCGACGAGGTTGTCTGCGAAGACGACGGCCGGCGCCGCCGACGTGCCCGAATGGTCGACTCTCTCCTGATTTAGGTCATGGCTGTGCGAACTGTGGCGTCGCGTCATTACGCACTTACTCCCCGTGTAACGGCTTAGACCCGCTCCTGGCGACGCTATGGACGAACCGGAGAAACGTCAAAGTCGCTGTGTACGGTTCTGTTAATCACCACGTAATTTGCACGCATTGTGACCGCAGAAATTCGCTGAGTCAGAATTCGTGGTCGGACAGGGGGCCGTATGCCGGGGGTCGTCCAGCACGCCGGCCCTCTGGTGGTGTCCGCCTCGCCCCGCAGCGTGTTCGCGACCGTCGGTCGTGGGCTCCCGGGCCCCGCCGGTCGGCGCGGCAGCGACAACGTCCGTTCCGTGCACCAGCAGGCGCGGGCCGCGGCACACCTGCTCGTCCGCTGGTGCGCCGCGCGGGTGACCGGCCGACCGCTCGCGGTGTTCGAGATCGTGCAGCGGTGCGCCGAGTGCGGTTCCGCCGATCACGGCAAGCCGTCCCTGGCCGGCTTCCCCGACCTGCACGTCAGCCTCGCCCACCGCCCCGGCGCCGTCGTCGCCGCGGCCGGCTGGAGCCCGGTCGGGGTGGACGTGGAGGTGCCCGGCGGCACGGCCGTGCGCCCCGTCCTGGTGCCCGACGTGCTGACCCCCGCCGAGGTCGCCGAAGTGCGCGCCGCCGCCGACCCGACCTCGGCGTTCCTGCGGCTGTGGGTGCGCAAGGAGTGCCTGACCAAGCTCGGCGTCACGACCCTGGACTCGCTGCGGGACGTCGACCTCGCCGGCGCGGCCAGCCGCCCGCTGTCCGGGGTCGCGACCTGGACCGGGTACGGCCGGCTGCACCTGGTGGACTGGTCCGATCATGACACCGGGGCCGTGGTCGCCGCGGCCGGCCACGACCTGCCGGTCCGCGGTTCCCTGCCGCTTGCCCGCGCCGGGTGACCGGGTCTACGGGGCGGTGGGGGTGCCCTGCCGGCGGCGGGAGAGCAGGTGCGTGCCGCCGAGGGTGACGAGCACGACCGCGACGACGAACGCCGTCGTCGTGCCCGACCACGGCCCCACGTCCGACGCGCCGCCGAGGAAGCTGCCGGCGCCCGGGGTCAGGCCGTCGGTCACCGCGAGCACGCTGTCGGCCCAGGCGCCCTCGGCCAGGAGGGGCTCGAAGCGGCGGACCAGGACGCCGTCGACCTCGGACTCCGACAGCTCGAACTCGTCACCGATGAACCATCCGTAGCTGCCGCTGGTCACGTCGATCGCGAGGAGCATCTCGTCGGCCTCCAGCTCCGACAGCTCGGCCGTCGCCGTGACCCAGTCGCCGTCCGCGGGCTCGTCGAACCCCGCGACCAGGACGACGTAGAGGGGGATCCCGTCGTCGGCCCGCAGCCGGTCCAGCGCCGAGCGCACCCCGGGGGCGTCCGCACCCAGGACGCCGGCGAGGTCGGTGAGCTGACCGTCCACCTCGACCGGCGGATCGGCCCAGGCCGGCCCGGCGCCCAGCAGGAGGGCGCCGAGGACGCCGAGGGCGACCAGGACCCTGCGCATGCGCACCTCCGCTCGGCGGGCCCGGTTGCCCGTCGACAAGACCCTACGCACATGGCTCCGGGTGGTCACACCCCGGCGGGCGGCTCAGCTCACGTAGCGGCGGGCGGTCGAGCGGCGCTGGGCGTCCTCGAGGGCGGTGAACCGAGCCTCGGCGTGGGAGGGGAGCACCCGCCGCTCACGGAGCACCCAGGGCAGCCCGCGCACGGCGGCCAGCAGTCCGCGGGCGGTCACCCGGTCCCGGGGGACGGTGCGCAGCAGGTGCACGGTGCGGCGCACTGCGGGCCGCAGTGGCCGGCGCAGCCACGTCGTCCACAGCGTGTTCCGGATGCCGTCCTGGCGCCGGCGGTGCGGGTCGCGGGCGGTGCTCGCCTGGTGGTGGACGGTCAGGGCGGGGAGATAGCAGAGCTCCCAGCCGGCGGCGGCGAGGTCACCGGCCATCAGTTCCTCCTCACCGCCCAGCCACAGCCGCTCGCTGAAGCCGCCGACCTCGTCGAAGGCCTCCCGGCGCAGCACGCTGGCACCGGCCAGGAAGCTGCCCAGCGCGGGGCCGGGCAGCCAGCCGGCACCGACCACAGGGGAGTCGCGGAGCTCGGCGACGATCGGGTCCTCGACCCCGCCGGGCTCGACCAGGATCCGGGCGGTGAGCACCGCCAGCCGGGGATGCGCGTCCAGGGTGTCCGCGGCGGTGCGCAGCGAGCCCGGGTCCCACCAGGTGTCGTCGTCGCAGAAGGCCACGTAGGGGGTGTCCAGCCGGGCCACCCCGAGGTTGCGGCCGACGGCGCCGAGGTTGGTCGGGCTGGCGATCAGCTCGACCCAGGGGTGGTGGGCGCGGACCGCGTCGGCGGTGCCGTCGGTCGAGCCGTTGTCGACGACGACGACGTGCGGCCGCTCGGGCAGCTGCCTCAGCCGGGACAGCGCCAGCAGCAGCTCGTCGCGGCGCTGGTGGGTGATGACCACGACGGCGACCCGGGGGTCGGCGCCCGGTCCGGTGGTGACCGGCTCGGCGAGCTCACTCGTCATGGGGTGAGCTCCCGGACGCCGTCCATCACGTGCCGCGGGAGCACCCGACGGGACCGCAGCGCGGCAGGCACCCGGGGCAGCGCGCCGGCCAGGCCCCGCCATCCGGGACGCCCGGCGCGGACCGCCTCGAGGAGTTGGCCGGCGAGGTCGCGCAGGGGGTAGCGCATCAGCGCGGTCAGCACCCGGCTGCGCCAGATCCCGGCCTGCCGCACGCGGTCCGGTTCCCGGCTGAGCGATGGGTGGTGGTGCACGGTGACGTCGTCGACGTAGGCCAACCCCCAGCCGGCGGCAGCCAGGTCCAGGGCCAGCCGCTCCTCCTCGCCGGGGAATCGGACGACCGGGTCGAAGCCGCCCGCGGCGGTGAAGGCATCAGTGCGCACCAGCGCGGCGCAGGCCACGAAGCCCAGCAGGGAGGGACCGGGCAGGTCCGGCTCGGTGCCCAGCGGGCTGGCGGCCAGCTCGGTGCACACCGGGTCGAGCTCCTCCTCCGGTCCGACCAGGATCCGGGCGGACAGCAGGCCGAGCCGCGGATGGGCGCGCATCAGCTCGACGGCGCGGGCCAGGTCGCCCGGCGCCCACCAGGAGTCGTCGTCGGTGAACGCCACGAACGGGGTACCCGCGCGGGCGGCGCCCACCGTGCGGGCGAGGGCGCCGGCGTTGCGGTCCAGCGGGACGACGGTGACGTCCGGGTGCGCGGCACGGACGGCCTCGACCGTGCCGTCGGTCGAGCCGTTGTCGACCAGGACGACAGGGGCCTCGTGCCGCGGCAGGCTGGCCAGCAGGTCGGCGCGGCGATTGCGGCTGGCGACCACGCAGGTGACCGCGTCGCGCGGCGGACGGAGCTCGGTGATCACTCGCGGACCGTGCCCGTTGGGTGGCCCGGTCAACCCCGGCCCGCCGCCCCGCCGGAGGTGGCGTCGGGCACGGC
>Ga0196960_10000763_pt1 | contig 9953 bp, 9 predicted proteins | sample S3v_5metaG_FD_183187 | JGI IMG/M metagenome (GOLD analysis project Ga0196960, IMG submission 183187) | Soil microbial communities from Anza Borrego desert, Southern California, United States - S3+v_5 | ecosystem: Environmental > Terrestrial > Soil > Desert | place: USA: California | collected... | reverse complement strand
GCCGTGCTGCCGGTGCTGGCCGAGGGGCTGCGGGCCGAGCAGGTGCACGACTGCCGGGCGGCGGTGAGCGCGCTGGGCGGGCTGGGCGGGCTGGCCGGGGCGGTGGCCCCGAGGCTGCGGGCCCTGCTGGCACACGAGGAGCCGTGGCTCCGCGTCGACTCCGCCATCGCCCTCTGGCAGGTCTCGGGACGGACCGGCGAGGCCGTACCGGTGCTCCTCGCCGCGTGGGAGGGGAGTCGTCACGTCAGGGTCCGGGTCGCGGAATGCCTGGCGCGGATGGGGGTCGCTCGGGCAGGGCCGGACGCGGCGCGGGTGCTGCGGGCCGAGCTCCTCTCCGTCCGCCGCCACAACGCGCTGGACGGCGGATACGGCAGTCACGACACTTATGAGGACGAGAAACTGCTGGCACTCTGCCGGCGGGCACTTCTGGGCGACACGGGGAAAGGAACCACATCATGATCATTTTCGGTACGCGGGGTTACCTCCATCAGCTGGCGGTCCTGACGATGGTGTGCGGCTGGTGCGGCAATCCCGCGGCGCACACCCTGCGCAAGCGGGTCACCAAGTTCACGCTGTTCTTCGTGCCGCTGTTCCCGTTCTCCACGAAGTACGCGACGCAGTGCACGTTCTGCGGCGGGGAGCGGCAGATACCGAAGGAGCAGGCCGACCAGCTGCTGGCGCAGGCCCAGGGCGGGCAGGACGGCCATCCGCACGGCGCGGCGCAGCAGCAGCCCGGCTACGCGCCCCCCGGCGGCGGCAACCCGTACCAGCGCTGAGCCGCTCGGGCCGCGCCCGGTGAGGAGTGCCACGAAGCTGACATAAGGGAATTAACACCTGCCTCTTGCTACGTTGCGGAGCATGACCGCAACGACGGCGGACGCACGCCCGCCCGCGCTACGCCTGCCCAAGCGGCGCGGGGTCGAGCTCTCGCTGTTGACCGGGGCCGTGATCATCTCCGTCTACGGCTACGCGGCCGTCGGCCTCGCCCGGAACGGCGCCGTGCCCCCCGACGTCGCCGGGTACGGCGCCGGTCTCGGTCTGCTCGCCCTGCTCGCCCATCTCGCGGTCCGCTTCCGCGCCCCGTTCGCCGATCCGCTGATGCTGCCCATCGCCGTGCTGCTCAACGGACTGGGCCTGGTGCTGATCTACCGGCTCGACCTGGAGACCCCGGGTGACCGGGCGGCGACGACCCAGCTGATCTGGTCCACGCTCGGGATCGCCTTCTTCATCGCCGTCGTCGTGCTGCTGCGTGATCACCGGGTACTCCAGCGCTACGCGTACCTCTCGGTCGCCGCGGCGCTGGTCCTGCTGGTCGTGCCGATCTTCTTCCCCGCGGTGAACGGGGCCAAGATCTGGATCCGGGTCGGCGGCCTCTCCTTCCAGCCGGGCGAGTTCGCCAAGATCCTGCTCGCGGTCTTCTTCGCCGCGTACCTCGGCGCGAACCGCAACGCACTCGCGTACACCGGCCGCAGGATCTGGAAGTTCCAGTTCCCCACCGGACGGGTGCTGGGCCCCATCGTCGCGATCTGGCTGCTCAGCGTCGGCGTCCTCGTCCTCGAACGGGACCTCGGCACCTCGCTGCTCTTCTTCGGCCTCTTCGTGATCCTGCTCTACGTGGCCACCGGCAGGACCGGGTGGATCGCTGTCGGGCTGCTCCTCGCCGCCGCGGGCGCCTTCGCCGTCGGCTCGTTCGAACCCCATGTGCACAGCAGGGTGGAGGACTGGCTGGACCCCTACGCCACGATCGACGCCGGCCAGGGGCCCAGCCAGCTCGCCCAGTCCCTCTTCGCGTTCGCCGCGGGCGGCATGCTCGGCACGGGACTCGGACTCGGCCACTCCATCCTGATCGGCTTCGCCGCCAAGTCGGACTTCATCCTGGCCACCGCGGGCGAGGAGCTCGGTCTGGCCGGGCTCACCGCGGTCTTCCTGCTGTACGCCCTGCTCGTGGCCCGCGGCTTCCGTGCGGGCCTGGCCCTGCGGGACCCGTTCGGGCGGCTGCTGTCGGTCGGACTCGCCTCGATCCTGGCGCTCCAGGTCTTCGTGATCGCGGGCGGGGTGATGGGGCTCATCCCGCTGACCGGGATGGCGATGCCGTTCCTGGCCCAGGGCGGTTCGTCCGTGGTCACGAACTGGATCATCGTGGCGCTGCTCATCCGGGTCAGCGACGTGGCCCGCAGACCCGCCCCCGCCACCGGAACCGCACCGGCCGGGGAGGGGCGGTGACCCGCTACATCCGGCGCGCCGCCGGTTTCTGCCTGCTCCTGCTCCTGGCCCTGCTGGCGAACGCCGCCCGTGTCCAGCTCTTCGAGGCCGACGAGCTCAACACCAGCTCCGCGAACCGCCGCACCACCATCGACCGTTACGGCCAGCCACGCGGCGACATCCTGGTCGGCGACGAGCCGGTCACCGGTTCGAAGGACACCGGGGAACAGCTCGCGTACGAGCGCACCTACCGCCACGGTCCGCTGTACGCGCCGGTGACCGGCTACGCCTCGCAGACGTACGGCACCACGCTGCTGGAGAACGCCGAGGACGGCGTCCTCTCCGGCACCGACCCGCTGCTGGCCCCGCTGCCGCTGTGGGGTGACATCACGCGCACCCGGCAGCCCGGCGGCGATGTCGTCACGACCATCGAGGACCCGGTGCAACGCGCCGCGTACGAGGGCCTGGACGGCCGGCACGGCGCTGTCGCCGCCCTCGACCCGGGCACCGGCCGGGTGCTGGCACTGGTCTCCTCCCCCTCGTACGACCCCGAGGTCCTCTCCGGCACCGGCCCGGCCGTCACCGGCGCGTGGGAGCAACTCAACGAGGCGCAGAGCCGGCCGATGCTCAACCGGGCCATCCGGCAGACCTATCCGCCCGGTTCGGCCTTCAAGATCGTGACGGCGGCGGCGGCGCTGGACACAGGTGTGGTCACCGATCCGGAGGCGGCGACGGACACCCCGTCCCCGTACGTCCTGCCGGGCACCTCGACCACGCTGCCCGACGAGGCGCGCGGCTGCGAGAAGGCGTCACTGGCGGAGGCGATCCGGGTCTCCTGCAACACGGTGATGGCCCACCTGGGCGTCGAGGTGGGGCTGGAGGGGATGCTGGACGCGGTCGGCAGGTTCGGCTTCAACGACGACGGCCTCAGGATCCCCTCCCGGGTGGCCCGCAGCAATTTCGACTCGGACATGAGCGACGACCAGCTGGCCCAGTCCTCGATCGGCCAGTTCGACACGACGGCGACCCCGCTGCAGATGGCGATGGTGGCCTCGGCGGTGGCGAACGACGGTGAGCTGAGGCGCCCGCACCTGGTGGACCGGGTGACCACGGACGACGGCGGGACCGTCCGGCGGCAGGACCCGGACGAGTACCGCGAGGCGATGAGCCCGGTCACGGCCCGGCAGCTCCAGCGGATGATGGTCGACGTGGTGGAGAACGGCACCGGCACGAACGCCGCGATCGACGGGGTGACGGTCGGCGGCAAGACGGGCACCGCCCAGCACGGGATCGACAACTCCGCGACCCCGTACGCCTGGTTCATCGCCTGGGCACAGGCTCCGGACTCCGACCGCCCCGCGGTCGCCGTCGCGGTGGTCGTGGAGGACGCGGCGGCCGACCGGGCCGATGTCAGCGGGGGCGGCAACGCGGCTCCGATCGCGCGGGCGGTGATGGAGGCGGCGCTGGAGGGCTGAGACTGGTGCCATGGCACCGGCACCGGAGACCCTGGAAGCGGCCCTCGCCCGGATCGACCGGCTCGACCCCGGGCTGTGCGCGTTCACCGAGGTCTGGCCGCAGGACGCGCGGGCACGCGCCGAGGCCGCGTCCCGCCTCCCGCTCGCCGGGCTGCCGTTCGCCGTGAAGGGCCGGTCCGGCATCCGCTCGTACACCGCCCGTCGGCTGATCGCCGCGGGCGGCGTGCCGGTGGGAGCGACCTCCGTGCCCGGCCCCGGCACCTCCTGGCAGACCTGGGGGCAGGGCACACACGGCCGTACGGTCAACCCCTGGCGTCCCGACCGGACCCCGGGCGGCTCGTCGGCGGGATCGGCGGTCGCGGTCGCGGCGGGCATGGTGGACCTGGCGACGGGGAGCGACGGGGCGGGGTCGGTACGGATCCCGGCGGCATGGTGCGGAGTGTTCGGCATGAGGACGACCGGGGGTCTGCTGCCCTCCCCCGACCGTACGGGCCTGGCGTCCCCCGGTCTGCTCGCGAGTTCCGCGGAGCTCGCGGAGGCCTGCCTGCGCCATGTGGTGGACGGGTACGCACCCCGGCCCGCCCGGCTCCCCGTCCCGGCCGTCCACAGCCCTGACCTGGGCTTCGCCTCGGTCGACCCGGACGTCGCGGACGTGACACGGCGGGCGGTCGGCCGGCTGGTGGAGGCGGGGGTGGTACGCCTCGTACCGGGGTCCTGCGAACTGCTCGACCCGGCGGACGCGTGGCTCGCGGTGCGCGCGGGAGGCCCGGCGCGGTCCGCGGAGCGGCTCCGCGCCGCCAACGACCGTACGCTCGACGCCCTCTTCGCCCGTACGCCCCTGCTGCTCACCCCGGTCACACCCAACCGGCCGCACGGCCACGAGGGTCCGGGGGACGTGTACTCCACCGCGCTCACCTGGGCGTTCAATCTCAGCGGCCATCCGGCGGCAAGCCTGCCCGCCGGTTTCACGAAGGACGGCTGCCCGGTCGGCCTCCAGCTGGTGACCGACCGGGGAACGGACGCGGCGCTGCTCGGCATCGCCTGCGCGGCGGAGCGTGCTCTGCCGGCCCGGCGGGCGCCCCGGCCCGGCTGACCCGCTCGCGAGCAGCCCGGAACGCGCCCGCGCAGTCCCCTCGGCCTGGGCCCGCTCTCCGCCCGCCGGTCACCTCGGCCCGGGCCCGGCCTCCGTCCGCGTGCCCAGCCTGGGCACCGGATACCGGATATGAGTACGCATGCTCACGCTCCTCCCCTCCGGCCACGGCAGGCTGGTCCCCGTCATCCGCACACCAGAGGGAGCCCACCATGCGCACGGCCAGCCGACTCCGCACCCCGTCCCGCACCACGCTCGGACTCGCCCTGGCAGGCGTCACGGTCGCCCTGCTCACCGGCGCCTGCTCCATGCAGGATGCCGTCTGCGGGGGTGGCGAATACCCGGTCCTGGCCGTGGGCAGCGCCGGCAGCGCATGTGCTCCCGACGGCGAGGAGCCGCCCGAGGGTTACGCCCGCTACCCGGAGGGCAAGGTGCCCGAGCACGTGGACGACAAGTGGTACACCTACTGGAACACCCGGACCCTCGACGAGAACGGCAGGACGATCGAGATCCCCGAGAAGAACTAGCTCGTTCTCCGCCTGGCCGGGAAGGACCGGCTCCGCCCTCCGTCCCGCCGAGGAGAGCTAGCTCCCGCCCTCCGCGATCGCCTCCGCGACCTCTGCCACCCTCACCTGCTCCTCCACCGCGAAGCGGTCCCGGTCCAGCTGCTCCGCGATCTCCTCGTCCTGGGCCATCAGCAGGTCCAGGTTCGAGTCGCCCAGTTCGAGGACGCCCATGTCGACGTAGGCCTTCTGGAGCCGCTCGCCCCAGAGGCCGATGTCCTTGACGCAGGGGACGATCCGGCTGAACAGCAGCTTGCGGAAGAGCTGGAGATACTCGGAGTGCTCGGAGAGGTCCTTGGCCTCCTGCTTGCCTATGCCGAAGTTCTCCAGGACCTCGACGCCGCTGAGGCGGTCGCGCATCAGGTAGCAGCCCTCGATGACGAACTCCTCGCGCTCGCGCAGTTCGGCGTCGCTCAGCTGCTTGTAGTAGTCGCGCAGCGCCATCCGCCCGAAGGCCACGTGCCGGGCCTCGTCCTGCATGACGTAGGCGAGGATCTGTTTGGGCAGCGGCCTGGTCGTGGTGTCGCGGATCATGCCGAACGCGGCGAGTGCCAGCCCTTCGATGAGGACCTGCATGCCGAGGTAGGGCATGTCCCAGCGGGAGTCGCGCAGGGTGTCGCCGAGCAGCCCCTGGAGACTGCCGTTGACCGGGTAGAGCATCCCGACCTTCTCGTGCAGGAAGCGGCCGTAGATCTCCGCGTGCCGCGCCTCGTCCATCGTCTGGGTCGCGGAGTAGAACTTCGCGTCCAGGTCCGGGACGGACTCCACGATCCGGGCGGCGCAGACCATGGCGCCCTGCTCACCGTGCAGGAACTGGCTGAACTGCCAGGAGGTGTAGTGCTTGCGCAGTTCGCCGCGGTCCCGCTCGGTCATCTTCGCCCAGTGCGGGGTGCCGTGGAGCGGAAGGGCCTCGTCCGGTGTGCCGAGCGGGTCGGCGGGGTCGACCTCCAGGCTCCAGTCGATGCGCTTGCTGCCGTCCCACTGCTTGTCCTTGCCCTTCTGGTAGAGGGCGAGGAGGCGTTCGCGGCCGTCGTCGTAGTCCCAGCTGAACCGGGCCGCGCCCGTGGCAGGTACCTGCCATGTGGGCGCGGGGGGTGCGGTGATGTAGAGGTCATGTGTCGACACGGACAGCTCCTTCGCCCGGCGAGGATCGTGCATTCCGCGGTGCTGACGTCAGTTGGCAGGTTCACACGTTGGTAGACATCCGGTCAACAAGTCGCGCACAAGGGATTGACCGCCTTGCTGACAGGCGGTCTCATAATGCGTGTCCGGGAACCTGACCGCCGGTAACCCATGTGCGAGGTGCGTGCAGCCATGACGACCGTGACCGATGACGACATCCAGGCGCTGCGTGACGCGCTCGGCCCGCTCAAGGACCGCGAACAGGTCGCGGCGCGCCTGCTCGAAGCCTCCGCCAAACACTCCTTCGACCCGGACGCCGAGCTGGACTGGGACTCCCCGGCCGAGGACGGCAAGTGGTTCTGGCCGCCCGAGCTGGTCTCCCTGTACGACACCCCGCTGTGGCGGAAGATGTCCGAGGAGCAGCGGATGGATCTGGCGCGCCATGAAGCGGCGTCACTGGCCTCGCTCGGCATCTGGTTCGAGATCATCCTGATGCAGCTGCTCGTCCGGCACATCTACGACAAGTCCGTGACGAGCAAGCACGTCCGCTACGCCCTCACCGAGATAGCCGACGAGTGCCGGCACTCCATGATGTTCGCCCGCATGATCGAGTGGGGCGGGGGGCCCAGCTACCCGGTCCCCCGGCGCTACCACAACCTGGCGCGGGTGCTGAAGACCATCTCCACCACGCCCGGTTCGTTCGCCGCGACCCTGCTCGGCGAGGAGATCCTGGACTGGATGCAGCGGCTCACCTTCCCCGACGAGCGCGTCCAGCCGCTCGTACGCGGAGTGACCCGCATCCATGTCGTCGAGGAGGCCCGGCACGTGCGCTACGCACGCGAGGAGCTGCGCCGCCAGATGGTGACCGCGCCCCGCTGGGAGCGCCAGCTGACCCGGCTCAACTGCGGGGAAGCGGCACGCGTCTTCTCCGTCTGCTTCGTCAACCCGCAGGTGTACGAGAACGTCGGCCTCGACCGCCATGAGGCCGTCGCGCAGGTGAGGGCGAGCGGTCACCGGGCGGAGGTCATGCAGACGGGTGCGAAGCGGCTCACGGACTTCTTCGACGACATCGGTGTGCTCAACGGGGTGGGACGCAGGCTGTGGAAGAGCTCGGGCCTGCTGGCCTGAGGGGTGCTCTTGAAGGCACCGCTTAGGCTTCGGGGTATGACCTCCGCACCCGCAGCACCGCCGGCCCGGGCCTACCGACGGCTCGGCGTCGAGGAGCGCCGCGCCCAACTGCTGGACGCGGCGCTCACGCTCTTCGCCCACCGGGCGCCGGACGACGTGTCGATCGATGAGGTGGCGGTCGCGGCCGGGGTCTCCCGTCCGCTGGTCTACCGCTACTTCCCCGGCGGCAGGCAGCAGTTGTACGAGGCCGCTCTCGGGTCGGCCGCCGAGCAGCTCACGCTCTGCTTCGCGGAACCCGCCGTCGGCCCGCCCACCGAGCGGGTCAGCCGGGTCCTGGACCGCTATCTGGGCTTCGTCGACCAGCACGACGCCGGTTTCAGCGCGTTGCTGCGCGGTGGCAGCGTGGCCGAGACCTCCCGTACGTCCACGATCGTGGACGGCGTGCGCCGGTCGGCGGCCGAGCAGATCCTGCTCCATCTGGGCCGGGGCACCGGGCCGGGGCAGAAGCCCGCCGGGCCGCGTCTGCGGATGATGGTGCGTACCTGGATCGCGGCCGTGGAGGCGGCGTCCCTGATCTGGCTGGACGAGGAGAAGCAGCCGCCGGCCTCCGACCTCAGGGCCTGGCTGGTCGACCATCTGATGGCCCTGCTCGCGGTCACCGCCGCCTCGGACGAGGAGACGGACGCCGTGATGGCGGACCTGCTCGGCCAGGAGACCGCCGACGGCCCCGCCGGGCGGCTCGCGACACTGATCGTCCCGGTGGCGGGCCGGGCCGCGCACCTGCTGGCGCCGGGCTGAGTGACACTGGCCCGGTGAAAAGCGAGAACACGCCCTTCCGCGGCGGCCCCCTGGACGGCCGGGTGCTGCCGGTCCTGCTCGGGCCGACCGGCCATCCGCCCAAGTGGTACGAGGTCCCGGTGCCGGCCGCCGGCGACGGCCCCGCCACCGTGTACGCCTACCGCCGTGCTCCGGCGGGTTATTCCAAGCGGCTCGGGCTGCAACGCGGCTGGGTGTACGAGTACGCCCCCGAGGGCCGTGAGCGCTTCACCCCCAAGTGGCCCTGGAGCAGGCCCCGCAGCGGGTCCTGAGTGTCATCCGTGCCCACGCCCGTAAGATCGGCGCTCGGATGCCGAGGGCACGGTCACAAGGGGGTGCGCCATGGAGGCGCTGCGTCAGGACGATCCACGCCGCTTCGGCCCGTACACCGTGCTGGCGCGCTTCCGCGAGAGCGCGAGCGCCGTGCACTACCTGGCCCGGGGCGCTGACGACGAGCTCGTCGTGGTGACGGCCGCCCGGCCCGCCCTCGCCTCCGTACCCGTCTTCCGGCGCCGCTTCCTCGCCGAGACCCGCACCGCCGAACGGCTGGCCGGCGGCTGGGTGCAGCCGCCGCTCGCCCCGCCGGAGGACGAAGGCCTGTGGACGGCCACGGCTTACGTGCCCGCGGTGACACTCGCCCAGGCGATCGGGCTCGCCGGTCCGCTGCCCGAGCGCGCCGTGCGGATACTGGGCGCCGGCCTGGCCGAAACGCTCTCCCGGGTGCACGCCACCGGGGCCGTGCTCCAGGGGCTGGCGCCGGAGACGGTGCTGCTGGCCGAGGACGGGCCCCGGCTGACCGCGTTCGGGCCTCTGGGGGCGGCTGCCTCCGCCGAGGCCCGGGAGGGCGGGCAGTTGTCCGTACGGCTGGGATACCTCACCCCCGAGCAGGTCGAGGGCAAGGAGGCGGGCCCGGCGTCCGACCTGTTCGTCCTGGGCCTGCTGCTGGCGTACGCGGTGACCGGGACGACCCCGCTCGCCGCCGGGCCCGTGGAGGAGGCGGCCGGGCGGATCGCGCACGGATCCGCCGAACTCGGCGGCGTACCGGCTGAGTTGCGTGCGCTGATCGCGGGCTGCCTGGCGAAGGACCCCGAGGACCGCCCCGGAGCGGGATCGGTCGCCGCGGAACTGGCCCTGGAGGGTGCGGCGGGCCTCGCCAGGGGCGGCTGGCTTTCCGGGCCCCTGTCGGCCGCGGTGACGGACCAGGCGGCGCGGGCGCGTGCGCTGGGCGAGGCGGCGGGCCCGGTTCAGGACGAGGCGGTCATGGGCCCCGTACAGGACCAGGTGGTCATGGGCCCCGTACAGGGCGAGGTGGCCGTAGGCCCCGTACAGGACCAGGCGGTCATGGGCCCCGTACAGGGCGAGGCGGTCACGGGCGCTCTCCAGGACGGTGCCGCGCCCGCGGACCAGGTGCCCCCGCCCGGCGGTGTGGTCACCGGCGGGGCTCAGGGCGGCGGGGGCATCGCCGAGGACAGCCGGACCACGCGCTTCCGGGGAGCCGGGCCGCACGCACCGCGGTCCGACCGGGCGACGACCCAGCTCGCCCTCCCTCCCGGGGCG
>Ga0196960_10000762_pt1 | contig 9957 bp, 9 predicted proteins | sample S3v_5metaG_FD_183187 | JGI IMG/M metagenome (GOLD analysis project Ga0196960, IMG submission 183187) | Soil microbial communities from Anza Borrego desert, Southern California, United States - S3+v_5 | ecosystem: Environmental > Terrestrial > Soil > Desert | place: USA: California | collected... | reverse complement strand
TCACCGCGCCCGGCGGCCCCGGCGGGTGCGCAGGTAATCGGCGACGACGTACTCGCCCAGCCGCTCGCTGTCGGGGGTGAACACCCGGCCGCCGGCCCGCTGGGTGAGGTCGTGCACGAAGTGCACCAGCCCGGGGTCGGGGTCCAGGGCGAAGACGTTGACCGTCGCCCCGGACCGGGCCACCTTCTCCACCTCGGCCACGGTGCGCGCGATGGTCTCCGGCATGGGCGGCCAGCAGAAGAACGGCGTGCCGTCGTCCTCGAGGTGCGCCGTGGGCTCGCCGTCGGTGACCACCAGGACCACCGGCTCGGCGTCCCGGTGCCGCGCGAGGAACCGCCGGGCCAGCATCAGCCCGTGCTGCAGGTTGGTGCCCTGCAAGGTGTCCACCGACAGCTCGGCGAGGGTCTCCGGCCGCAGCACCTGGGCGGTGGAGGAGAAGCCGATGATCTCGATCGCATCCTGCGGGAAGCGGGTGGTGACCAGGGAGTGCAGCGCCATCGCCGTCGACTTGGCCGCACCCCACGTCCCGCGCAGGGCCATCGAGTAGGACAGGTCGACCAGCAACGCCACGGCGGCACCGGTGCGCCGCTCGGTCTCCACCACCTCGAAGTCCTCGACGGCGATGCGCACGCGCCGGTCCTGGTCCGCCCGCGGGGTGCCCGCCGTCCGCAGGACGGCGTTCTTCACCGTGCGGACGACGTCGAGCGGCTGCTCGTCGCCGAACCGCCACTCGCGCGAGCTGCCGGTCAGCTCACCGGCCGCCCCGGCGTCGGCGACGTCGTGCTCGCCGCGGCCCGTGGCGTCGAGCTTGGCGAAGACCCGGCGCAGCGCCGTCGCACCGAGCCGCCGCACCGCCTTGGGGGAGAGCTCGAGCGTGCCGCCGGAGCGGTCGAGGTAGCCCTGCCGCTCCAGCTCGCGCTCCAGCTGGCGGAGCGCGGCCAGGTCGTCGGCGGCCGACCGGCCCAGCGCGCGTTCCAGCAGCTCCTCGTCGACGTCGGCCAGGGAGGCGCCGGCGTAGCCCTGCGAGAGCTGGTTGGACAGCGCCTCCAGGTCGGCCATCTCGGCGACCGCGCTCGTGGCGTCGCCCAGCCCCAGGGACGCCTCGCCGTCGGGCACCTGCCCGCGCTGCCCCCAGGGGAGGTCGGGGCGGGCCTGGCGCAGCGCGTCGGACAGATGGGCCATCTCGCTGGCCAGGCCCATGTCCTCCATGGTCTGCGCCATCAGCTCGCCGAGCTCGGCCCGCTGCTCGGGGGACAGGCCGGCCATCATGCGTTCCTGGGCGGCGGCGCGCCGGGCCAGCGAGTCGATGAGCTCCTCGACGGACTGGGGATCGTCCGGGAAGAACTGGCCGTGCCTGGCCATGAAGTCGGCGAACTGCTGATCGGTGTCCTCGCCGCGGTTGTGCGCGTCGACCAGCCGGGACAGGTCGGCGACCATGTCCTTGACCGCCTGCAGATCGGCCTCGGTGGCGTTCTCCAGCGCCTGCTTCATGGACGCGAAGGAGCTGTCGAGCACCTCGCGGCGCAGCAGCTCCTGGATCTGCTCGTAGGCCTGCCGTCCCTCGTCCGAGCGCCACGACCAGTCCTTGAGCGCCCGCACCGCCCCGGCGGTGTCGTCGGGGAGGGCGTCCAGCTCGGACTCGGCCAGCCGGGCGGCGTCGTCGGGGTCCGGGAAGAGCTCGCGCCGCTCGGCCTGGACGGCGCGGTCCAGCAGCTCGCGCACCTCCTCCAGCGTGCCGTCCATCCGGCCAGCGGTGCGGGCCTTGCGCAGCCGGTCGCGCACCGCCCGGCGCAGCTCGTCCAGTCCGCGGCGACCCTCCGTGCCCCGGCGCAGCAGCTCGCGCAGGGCCTCGCGCACGCCGCTGCCACCGAGCACCGAGTCGCCGATCTCGTCGACGGCATTGCCCAGGTCGTACGGCGGCGCGAGCGGATCGGGGCCGCCCCGCCAGGGGCCGTACCGGTAGCCGCGGGGCCGGCGCGCTGTCATCTCAGGCCCCGTACACCGTGCGGCCGCCGTCGGTGTCCTTGGCCAGCCGTCGGGTGAGGTACAGCCCCTCCAGCGCGAACTCGACCGCGGCCGCCGCCTGCTCGGCGGACTGCTCGCCCTCCGGCACGCCGAGCCGGCCGAGCAGCTCCGCGAGCTTGGGGATCGTGCCGAGCTGGCCGAGCAGCGCCGGAGCCGGCACGAGGTCGCCGGACTCGACGGTCTCCCCGCCGGTGAAGTGCTCCTGCAGCCCGGAGAGGTCCAGGCCCGCGCACCGGGCGCGGAAGGTCTGGGCGGTCGCCTGGCGCAGCAGGTGGTCGAGGATCTCCAGTTCGCGGTCGTCGTCGGCGTCGCTGCCGGAGTCGGTGAACTCGACCTTGCCGCGGCTGGCCGGGATGATGCTCGGCAGGTCGACCACCCGCGCGACCGGCCGGGTCTCGCCCGCGACGGCGGCCCGGCGGACGGCGGAGGCGGCGACCGTCTCCAGCCCGGCGATGGCGAACCGGGCGCTGACGCCGGACCGGGTGTCGACGTGGCTGGACTCGCGCACCAGGCGGGTGAACCGGGCGACGATCTCGACCAGGTGGTGGGGGACGACGGGCTGGGCCAGGTGGTCCGAGCCGAACGCCGTCGGCCAGCTGAGCTCCGCCTCCTGCTGGAGCAGCCGGATCTCGTCGGCCAGCTCGATCGGGTAGTGGGTGCGCACCTCGGCACCGAACCGGTCCTTGAGCGGGGTGATGATCCGCCCGCGGTTGGTGTAGTCCTCCGGGTTCGCGCTGGCCACCAGCAGCAGGTCCAGCGGCAGCCGCACCCGGTAACCGCGGATCTGGATGTCGCGCTCCTCGAGCACGTTGAGCAGCGCCACCTGGATCCGCTCGGCCAGGTCGGGCAGCTCGTTGACGCTGAAGATCCCGCGGTTGGTGCGCGGCACGAGGCCGTAGTGGACGGTCTCCGGGTCGCCCAGCGTGCGGCCCTCGGCGACCTTGATCGGGTCGACGTCGCCGATGAGGTCGCCGACGCTGGTGTCCGGCGTGGCCAGCTTCTCCCCGAAGCGGTCGCTGCGGTGCAGCCAGCCGACGGGGGTGGCGTCGCCGTGCTCGGCGATCTGCCGGTGGGCCCAGGCGCTGACCGGCGCCATCGGGTGCTCGTTGAGCTCGCTCCCGACGAGGACCGGTGTCCACTCGTCGAGCAGGCTGACCAGGGTGCGGATGAGCCGGGTCTTGCCCTGGCCGCGCTCGCCGAGCAGCACCAGGTCGTGGCCGGCGATGAGGGCTCGCTCCACCTCGGGGAGGACGGTGTCCTCGAAGCCGACCATGCCGGGCAGGGTGGGCTCGCCGGCGGCGAGGCGGCTGAGGAGGTTGGCCCGGATCTCGGCCTTCACCGGCCGGAACGTGGCGCCGGTGGCTCGGAGCTCGCCGAGGGTCGTGGCTGCGGGGGAGGGGCTGGCCGGTGCGGGGTTGTCCGTCACCTCAGCCACGGTACGACGCTCGGCCCCTTTGTCGGCCCCCGGACGACACCGTGGCCGAACTCCGTCCTCCCCGCGCTGAGCCGCTCCGTGACCGTGCTGCGTCTCCGGCCTGGGACGATGCGGCCATGTCGGTGTCCCTCGTCAGCGGTGCGGACGTCGAGGCCGCGGCGGAGCTGCTCGCCGGCGTCGTCCGCCGCACACCGCTGGAGCACTCCCGGGGGTTGGCCGACCGCGTGGGCGGCGCGGTCTGGCTCAAGTGCGAGAACCTGCAGCGCACCGGCTCGTTCAAGATCCGCGGGGCATACACCCGCATCGCACGGCTGACCGACGCCGAGCGCGCCCGAGGGGTGGTCGCGGCCAGCGCCGGGAACCACGCGCAGGGAGTGGCGCTCGCGGCCCGCCTGCTGGGCACCCGGGCGACGGTGTACATGCCCGAGAGCGCGCCGCTGCCCAAGGTCGCGGCCACCGAGGCATACGGGGCCGCCGTCGAGATGTCCGGCTCGTCGCTGGCCGAACCGCTCCTGGCCGCGGCCGAGCACGCCCGGCGCACGGGCGCGGTGTTCATCCACCCGTTCGACCATGCCGACGTCATCGCCGGTCAGGGCACCGTCGGGCTCGAGGTGCTCGAGCAGTGCCCGGAGGTGGCCACCGTGCTGGTGTGCGCCGGCGGAGGAGGGCTGGTGTCGGGGATCGCGGCCGTGGTCAAGGACCGCCGGCCCGACGTCCGGGTGGTGGCGGTGCAGGCCGAGGGAGCCGCCGCGCTGCCCGGCTCGCTGGCCGCCGGCCACCCGGTGGCCCTGGCGCGCATGAGCACGATGGCCGACGGGATCGCCGTCCCGATGCCCACGGAGCTGACGTTCGCCCACGTGCAGGGCCTGGTCGACGAGGTGCGCACGGTCGGCGAGGAGGACCTCTCCCGGGCGCTCCTGTTCTGCCTGGAGCGCGCCAAGCTCGTCGTCGAGCCGGCGGGAGTGGCCGCGGTGGCGGCCGTCCTGGCCGATCCGACGGCGTTCTCCCCGCCGGTGGTCGCGGTCGTGTCCGGGGGCAACATCGACCCGGTCCTGCTGCTGAAGGTCGTCCAGCACGGCATGGCCTCGGCCGGTCGCTACCTGTCGCTGCGGTTGCGCGTCCCCGACCGGCCGGGTTCGCTGGCCGCCGTCCTCGCCGAGCTGGCCGCCGGAGGAGCCAACGTGCTGGAGGTCGAGCACGAGCGCACCGGAGCCCGGCTGGGCGTCGGGGAGGTGGAGGTCTTCGTCGTCCTGGAGACCCGTGGGCCGGCGCACGCGGGGGAGGTCATCGCGGCGCTGCGCCGCGCGGGCTACGCCGTCTCGTCCGAGGATGGACGGCGATGAGCGCCGTCGACGGTTCTTCCGTGTCCCCTGACAACCCGCTGGCCGCCGAGTCGACGCTGCCGTTCCGGCTGCCACCGTTCGGCGGGATCACGTTGGAGCACTGCCGCGAGGCGCTGCTCGCCGGCATGGCCGAGCACCGCCGGGAGATCGCCGCGATCGTCGGGTCCGGCGAGCCGCCGACGTTCGAGAACACGATCGTCGCGCTGGAACGGTCCGGAGCCCTCCTCGACCGCGCGTCGTCGGTGTTCGGCAACCTCTCGTCGTCGGTGGCCACGCCGCGGCTGCGCGAGATCGAGCGGGAGATCGCTCCGCTGGCGGCCGCGCACGACGACGCCCTGCGGCTCGACCCCGCCGTCTTCGCCCGGGTCGACGCGGTGCACCGGGACCGGCTCCATGCCGGCCTGGACGACGAGTCGCTGCGCCTGGTCGAGCGCTACCACCTGGACTTCGTCCTGGCCGGTGCCCGGCTCGACGACGCCGGACGCGCGCGGTTGAGCGAGCTGAACCAGGAGCTGTCGGAGCTCTCGACGACGTTCGGCCAGAACCTGCAGCTGGCCACCGAGGCGGCGGCGGTGCGCGTCGCCGACGCCACGGAGCTGGACGGGCTCAGCGACGAGGAGGTGGCGGCCGCTGCCCGGGCCGCCACCGATCGCGGGGTCGAGGGGTACCTCCTTCCGCTGGTCCTTCCCACCGGGCAGCCGGTGCTGGCCAAGCTGCGCGACCGGGAGCTGCGGCGGCGGGTGTTCGAGGCGTCGATCAGCCGGGCCTCGGGCGGAGAGCACGACAACGGCCCGGTGGCCGTGCGCATCGCCCGGGTGCGGGCCGAGCGGGCGCGGCTGCTGGGCTTCGGCACCCACGCCGATCTCGTGCTCGCCGACCAGACGGCCGCGACGACGGAGGCGGTCGACCGGATGCTCGCCTCGATGGTCCCGGCCTCGGTGGCGAACGCGGAGGCGGAGGCGGCGGTGCTCCGCGAGGCGGCCGACGCCGACGGCGTGGAGCTGGCCGCCTGGGACTGGGCGTACTACAGCGAGCGGGTGCGGGCCGAGCGCTACGCCGTCGACACCGGCGCGCTGCGGCCGTACTTCGAGCTCGACCGGGTGCTCGTCGACGGCGTCTTCCGCGCCGCGGAGCTGCTCTACGGCTTCCGCTTCACGCCTCGGCCGGAGCTGGCCGGCTACCACCCCGACGTCCGCGTCTGGGAGGTCACCGACGCCGGCGGGGCCGAGGTCGGGCTGTACCTCGGCGACTACTTCGCCCGCGAGGGCAAGCGCGGCGGCGCGTGGATGAGCTCGTTCGTCCGCCAGTCGCGGCTGCTCGGCACCCGGCCGGTGGTGGTGAACAACCTCAACCTCTCGCGGGCGCCCGAGGGACGGCCGACGCTGCTCACCCTCGACGAGGTGAACACCCTCTTCCACGAGTTCGGGCATGCGCTCCACGGGCTGAGCTCCGCGGTCACGTACCCCCGGTTCTCGGGCACGAGCGTGCCCCGCGACTTCGTGGAGTTCCCCAGCCAGGTCAACGAGATGTGGGCGTTGTGGCCGGAGGTCCTCGCCTCCTACGCCCGGCACGTCGAGACCGGCGAGCCGCTGCCGTCGTCGGTGGTCGAGGCGATCGACGCCGCGCAGCTGTGGGGCGAGGGCTTCGGCACCCTCGAGTACCTCGCGGCCACCCTCCTCGACCAGGCGTGGCACCGGATCACGCCCGAGACCGAGGTGGGCGATCCGCAGGAGTTCGAGCGGGCCGCTCTGGAGGCGGCCGGGGTGGCGTCGGAGCTGGTGCCGCCCCGCTACCGGACGACGTACTTCCAGCACGTCTTCGCCGGTGGCTACTCGGCCGGCTACTACAGCTACATCTGGTCGGAGATCCTCGACGCCGACACGGTGGAGTGGTTCCGGGAGAACGGTGGCCTGCGGCGGGAGAACGGGGACGCGTTCCGGCAGAAGCTGCTCTCGGTGGGCGGCTCGGTCGACCCCCTGGCCGCCTTCCGCGCCGTCCGGGGCCGCGACGCCGACCCCGGCCCACTGCTCCGCCGCCGAGGGTTGGCGAAGAGCACGTAGCGGTGCGATCCGGAGGATCGCGGTGCCACGGTCACAACCAGGGGAGCGAGAGCACCAGGTCGAGGTCGTCAGGCGCGTCGCCGTCGCGCACCAGGCGGTTGGGCTGGCGGTGGCCGCACGCCGTGCATCGGTGGACCACCTGCCAGCCCTTGCCCGACTTCTCCACCAGCCCGATCGGCTCCATGGGCTGCCGGCACCCACTGGCGCGGTCTCCGGGCTTGTCGTCGACGTGCAGCGACCACAGGCAGTACGGGCAGTGGTTGCGGTAGTGGCCGTCGGTGTTCGCCGGCACCGGAGCGGCGCAGTGCACGCACGGGAAGCCGGTGTTCTCCGCCCGCCGGGAACGGGCCATCGGAGCGGTCAGGGGACGAACGGCTCGACGGCCACGACCTCGACGCTGATGTCGCGGCCGTTGGGCGCCTTGTAGGTCACCGACGTGCCGGGTGCCGCACCCAGGATGGCGGCACCGAGCGCCGACTCGGGGGAGTAGACGGTCAGCTCGGTGGTGCCGGCGATCTCGCGTGACCCCAGCAGGAACTTCTCGGTGTCGTCATCGCCGGCGAACTTGATGGTGATGACCGTGCCGAGGGCGGCGTTGGTCGCCGTCGTCGGCGGCTCGCCGACCCGCGCCTTGCGCAGCAGGTCGGTGAGGTACCGGATCCGGCCCTCCTGCTTGCCCTGCTCGTCCTTGGCGGCGTGGTAGCCACCGTTCTCCTTGAGGTCGCCCTCCTCGCGTCGGGCGTTGATCTCCGCGGCCATCGCAGGGCGGTTCGCCACCAGCTGGTCGAGCTCGGCCCTCAGCCGGTCGTAGGCGTCCTGGGTCAGCCAGATGCCCTGGTCCTGCTCGTCAGTGGGGGTCGACACGTGGAGGAACTCCTGCAACTCGGGGACTGGAACTCGGGGACTCGGATCCGACGAGCGGCCCGGGTGGGCGCTGGTCGATCCGGCCAAGCTAACACCGGGTGTCGGCCCGATGCAGGGATGCGACCCGTGCCTCCGGGCGCGGAAGGTCCGGCAGCGACGGGCCCGGCGGGCTCCTGGAGCGCCTGCCCGGGTGGTCCACCGACGAGGTGTGGGCCACACCTTGCCGGGGTTCTCTCGACTCCGTCGTCCGGCGGGGGACACTGTACGAGTGACATCTCCCGACCAGCTGCGCCTTCTCGCCGTGCACGCTCATCCGGACGACGAGTCGAGCAAGGGCGCGGCGACCATGGCGAAGTACGTCGCCGAGGGCGTCCGCGTGATGGTGGCCACCGCAACCGGCGGCGAGCGCGGCTCGGTGCTCAACCCGGCCATGGACCGGCCCGAGGTCTGGGAGCGGCTGCCGCAGATCCGCGTCGAGGAGATGGCGAGGGCCCGGGAGATCCTGGGCGTCGAGCAGGAGTTCCTCGGCTTCGTCGACTCCGGGCTGCCCGAGGGTGACCCGCTGCCGCCGCTGCCGGAGGGCTGCTTCGCGCTGGTGCCCGTGGAGGAGGCGGCTGCGCCGCTGGTCGCGCTGATCCGCCGCTTCAAGCCGCAGGTGATCACCACCTACGACGAGCGCGGTGGTTATCCGCACCCCGACCACATCAAGACCCACGACATCTCGGTGCACGCCTTCGAGGCCGCCGGCGATCCCGACCGCTACCCCGAGCTCGGTGAGCCCTGGCAGCCGAGCAAGCTCTACTACCACATGAGCTTCACGCTGCCCCGGACGCAGGCGCTGCACGAGGCGATCCTGGCCACCGGCGCCGAGTCGCCCTACGCGGAGTGGCTGGCCAACTGGGATCCGGCGCGCGACGTCTCGCACCGGGTCACCACCCGCGTCCCCTGTGCCGAGTACTTCGCGGTGCGGGACGCCGCCCTGATCGCGCACGCCACCCAGATCGATCCGCTGGGCCGCTGGTTCGCCTGCCCGGTGGAGACCCAGCAGCAGGTGTGGCCCACCGAGGACTACGAGCTGGCCCGCTCGCTGGTCGACACGACCCAGCCGGAGGACGACCTGTTCGCCGGCATCCGCAGCGAGGTGGGAGTTCGATGAACGGCTACGTCGCGGACCTGCTCGCCGCCTCCGTGAACGAGGCACCCGAGGACGTCGGCAAGGCCGGCCCCCTCGGCCTCCTGCTGCTGGTCGTGCTGCTCATCGCCGCGGCGCTGCTCGTGCGCTCGATGACCACGCACCTCAAGCGGATCCCGCCGAGCTTCGACCCCGCCCGGCAGGTGCCCGACACGCCTGCCGAGCTCTTCGAACCGCGGCCCGGGGAGCAGGTGCTGGACACCCTCCGCAGGCAGCCGCGGGCCATCGAGGCTCCCCGGCGCACCGAGGGCGAGAACCCCTCCGCCGGCTGACGCACGCGGCGCCGCCCCCGTCCACGACGGGGACGGCGTCGGCTCGGGCGGCTACCAGGCGTGCGCCACGTCGATGACGAGCCGCGGCCCGTCGTCGGACTGCGGTGTGCCGGGCAGCGGGAACACCCGGAACGGCAGGCGTGCCCGGACGCCGAGGGCCATGGTCGTGGAGCCCTCGTAGGAGCCGGCCCAGGCGACCTGGCGGAAGGTCGGGTAGCCCGACACGTCCACGACCTCGCGAGGATCGCGCGGCCGGAACGTGACGTCGCCGTTCTGGTCGTAGGCCGGCGCCCGCAGCACGATCTGGAGGTCGGCCGCGCCGCGGACGGGGACGGCATCTCCCGAACCGTCTGCGTGGACCTGCGCCACGTAGCGGACGTCGTAGGAGCCGAACGTGGTGTCCTGGCCGCCGAGGTCGACGACGAGCCGGTCGAAGCAGGCATGACGCCCCGCCCGGACTCCGTTGACCATCTCGGTGTCCGAGGCGTTCGACGCCTTCGGGAGCGATCCCCACGTGATGCCGCAGTACGGGGACGTGGCGTGCGCGGGAGCCGGGGCGACGAGCGCAGCGGTCGCGGCCGTGACGGCGAGGACGAGGAGACGGAACGGCTTTCTGGTCATGGCGGATGCCTCCTGACAGGGTGGCGCCAGCAGTGGCGCTGACGACGAGAATCCGCCGACACGCCCAGCATCGCCAGAGTCGACAAATGTCCATTTACGCCAGTGATCGGCGTGTCAATTGGCGCGAGATGCCGAGCCAACGCCA
>Ga0196960_10000761_pt1 | contig 9963 bp, 9 predicted proteins | sample S3v_5metaG_FD_183187 | JGI IMG/M metagenome (GOLD analysis project Ga0196960, IMG submission 183187) | Soil microbial communities from Anza Borrego desert, Southern California, United States - S3+v_5 | ecosystem: Environmental > Terrestrial > Soil > Desert | place: USA: California | collected... | reverse complement strand
GCTGGAGGGCACCGGCGAGGTCACCCTCCGACGGCTGATCAAGGAGTCGCTGCGGATGCGCCCCGACCGCCTCGTGGTCGGCGAGGTGCGCGAGGCGGAGTCGCTCGACCTGCTCATCGCGCTCAACTCCGGGCTGCCGGGCATGTCGTCCATCCACGCCAACTCCGCGCGGGATGCCCTGGTGAAGCTGTCGACACTGCCGCTGCTCGCCGGCCGCAACATCGACTCCGGCTTCGTGGTGCCGACCGTCGCGAGCTGCATCGACCTCGTGGTGCATTGCGAGCTTCAGCCCGGCGGACACCGGCGGGTGGTCGAGATGGTCGCGCCCACCGGCGTCGTCAGCGCGGGCGTGATCGAGGCGAGCCCGATCTTCGCGAGCGTGCAGGGCGAGCTGAGACCGACCGGGGGATACCCGAGCCGGGCCGGCAAGTACGTCGCAGCCGGGCTGGACCCGGCCTCGGTGCTCGGGCGGGGCATCCGGTGACGCTGATCCTCGGTCTCGCCCTCGGCGCCGGGCTGCTGCTGGTGATCTCGCCGTTCCTGTGGCCGCGCGCCGAGCGCCGCCACAGCCCGTCGCCCTCCGCGCTGCGCGACCGGCTTCACCAGGCCGGGCTGCCGCGGATGTCGCCGGCGACCGTGCTGCTGCTGTCGGCGCTGCTCGGCGTCGCGACCTCGGCGGGCGTGTTCGTCACCATGCGGGTCGGCGTGCTGGCGTTCGCGGCGGGCGTGGTCGCCGTGGCGCTTCCGAGCCTCCTGATCGCCTGGCGCGCCCGCCGCAACCGCGCCGCGACCCGGGTGCTGTGGCCGGATGTCGTGGACCACCTGGTCTCGGCGGTGCGGTCGGGGCTGGCCCTTCCCGACGCGCTGATGACGCTCGCGACGGCCGGACCGCCGGCGATCCGCCCGGCCTTCGGCGAGTTCGCGGCGCTGTACCGGTCGACCGGCGACTTCGGCGCCGGCGTAGACGAGCTCAAGGCCCGGCTGGCCGACCCGGTCGCCGACCGGCTGCTCGAGACGCTGCGGATGGCGCGCGAGGTCGGCGGCAGCGAGCTCACCACGGTGCTGCGCAACCTCGGTGCGGCGCTGCGGCAAGATGCGGCGATCCGCTCCGAGGTGCAAGCGCGGCAGTCGTGGGTCGTCGTCGCCGCGCGGCTCGGCGTCGCGGCGCCGTGGATCGTGCTGCTCCTGCTCGCGAGCCGACCCGAGGCGGCGACGGCCTACAACTCGCCCGGCGGTGTGGCGCTCATCCTCGGCGGCCTGGTCGTGACGGTGATCGCCTACCGGATCATGCGCGCCATCGGTCGGCTGCCCGAGGAACGGCGGTGGTTCGCGTGAGCCCCGACATCGCCTGGGGCATCGTCGCCGGGGCGGGGTTGGGTCTCGGGTTGTGGTCGCTGGCCGCGCTCACGCCGCGGATGAGCAGACCCCGCCTCGCGCGACGCGTCGCGCCGTACGTGGCCGACGTCTCCGCCGCCGCCCGTGAGGTGCTCGCCCCGCCGCCACCGGGACCGCTGCCGGTGCTCGGCGTGATGCTCGAACCCGTGCTGTCCCGCGGCCGCGCCCTGCTCGGCGGCGCGCTCGGCGGGAGCGAACTGCTGGCCAGACGGCTGCGTCAGGCTGGCTCGGCCCAGTCCGTGGAGGCGTTCCGGTCGCGGCAGGTGCTGTGGGGCATCGCGGGAGCCGCGATCGGAGCCGGCGTGCTGATCACCGCGAGCCGCGTGCAGCCGGTGCCGCTGCCCATCCAGGTGCTCGCCGTCGCGGTCTTCGCGGTCACCGGCGTCGTCGGCCGGGAGCTGCTGCTGCAGCAGGCGGCGAAGCGGAGGCTGGCCCGGCTCGGCGACGAGCTGCCGGTCGTGCTCGAGTTCCTCACGCTGAGCCTGTCGGCGGGTGAGGGCATCTCCGACGCATTGCGCCGGGTCGCGCGCACCGGCCGCGGCGAGCTCGCGGCGGAGCTCGCCGGCGTCGTCGCGGCGGTCGGGACCGGCCTGCCGCTGGCCGACACGCTGCAGCGCCTCGCCGCCGACCTCGACCTGCCCGCGTTCACCCGCTGCGTCGAGCAGGTCGTCGGCGCGCTCGAGCGCGGCACGCCGCTCGCCGAGGTGCTGCGCGCACAGGCGCAGGACGCTCGGGACGACGCCAAGCGCGCCCTGCTCGAGACCGCCGGCAGGAAGGAGGTCGGGATGCTCGTACCGCTGGTGTTCCTGATCCTGCCGGTCACGGTCGCCTTCGCGATCTTCCCCGGCATCTTCGTGCTGCAGGTCGGGTTCTAGTCGTCCTCGGACGACCGCAGCCCGCGGCGTGTCGACAGCAGCTCGAACTCCGGCAACGCCGCCACCCGGCGCTCGACCTCGTCGAGCACCTCCCGTACCCGTCCGCCGTCCCCGGCGACGGTCGTGACGCCGACGGCGGCGCGGCGGTGCAGCTCCTGGTGGGCGACCTCGGCTGCCGCTACGGGGAACCGCTTCTCGAGCTCGGCGACCAGCGGCCGCACCAGCGACCGCTTCTGCTTGAGCGAGTGCACGTCGCCGAGCAGGAGGTCGAACTCGATCCAGCCGATCCACATCAGTGCAGCATGGCGGTTCGCCGGTCAGCCGCGCTCGCCGAGCACCGCTGCCCTGATCCGCTCGGCCGGGAACTTCGGGGTGCGGTCGGCATACACCAGACCGTTCGTCTCCTGCCCGGTGTCGGTCAGCTGGGTGTAGCAGAACCCGGCCAGGGGAGCGGCCGAGCCCACGGTCCCGATCACGGCGGTCACGTGCTCCTCGAAGGCAGCCGTGTCGTTGGCCGTCGAGTACCCCCAGTCGCCGTCCGACCCGGTCGCGAGCGACACGCCGCCGAACTCGGTGAGCATCACCGGCAGGTCGGAGACGGGGTCGGCGACCGACATCCGGCGACCTGCCGGACCGAGTCCCGCCAGCATCCGTCGGAGTCGGGCCTCGTCGCCATACCGTTCGGCGAGCACGGCCGGGTCCGGCTCGTAATCATGCACCGTCATGATGTCCGAGTCGGTGTGCTCCCAGCCGTCGTTGGAGATGACCGGCCGGGTGCCGTCGAGCGCACGGGTGAGGTCGGCGACGGAGCGGCTGAACGCCTGTTGCCGGGGGTCGTGCGCGATGTGCTGCACGCCCCAGCTCTCGTTGAGCGGCACCCAGGCGATGATCGACGGATGCGACCGGTCGCGGCGCACGATCGCCGTCCACTCGGCGACAAGGTTCGTCACGGCGCGGGTGTCGAAGGCGTATGCGCTCGCCGTCTCGGCCCAGATCATCAGTCCGAGCCGGTCGGCCCAGTACAGGAATCGCGGGTCTTCGGCCTTCTGGTGCACCCGGGCCGCGTTGAAGCCGAGTTCGAGGATGAGCTCGACCTCGCGTCGCAGCGCCTCCGGTGCCGCGGCGAGGTGCGTCTCCGGCCAGTAGTTCTGCGCCAGTACCGCCCGCATGAACAGCGGTCGGTCGTTGAGCAGCAGCCGCTCCGGCGTCACCGAGACGCTGCGCAGCCCGAGATAGCCGGCCACCTCGTCGATCACAACGCCGTCGCTGCCCTCGACGGCCACCGCGGCGTCGATGAGGGTCGGCTTCCCCGGCCGCCACAGGAGTTCCTCGTACTGCTGGCCGTTGAGCTGCTCGGGCACGACCAGTCGAACGGTGGCCGATGAACGGCCGAGCGCTCGAACGCGGGTCTCCGCGAGCAGGACATCCTCGTGTGTCAGCGTGATGTGCAGCCACGCGTCCTCGGGCACCCGCCCGGCGAGCGCGATGTCGGCCGCGACCGAGGCTGAGGCGAGATCCGCCGCCCAGTCCAGCGCCTCGATCGACAGCTCCGGCACGCATTCCAGCCACACCGGCTGCCAGATGCCGGTGGTGCGGTGGTACCAGATCGCGTGCGGCTGCTCTCGCCAGTCCTGCTTGCCGCGCAGCACCGAGACATCGCGCGGCAGGTCGATCGCCCGCACCACGAGCTCGTTCTCGCCATCCTCGACGACGGACGTGATGTCCGCAGAGAAGGGCGATTGCCCTCCGACATGCTCGGCGACGAGCTGCCCGTTCACCCACACTGCGGCGTCGTGATCCACCGCGCCGAAGTGCAGCAGCACGCGAGGGTGCGCCGGGTCCGAACCGGCCGCCCTGAGCTCGTCCGGGCCGAAGGTGCGCCGGTACCACACACACGGGGTGAACCCGGTGTCGTGGATGCCCGAGGCCGGTGACTCGGGAGGGAACGGCACCGTGATCGTCCGGTCGAACACCGCGTCGCCGGGTCCGGCCGTCATGGCGTCGTCGCGGCCGAAGTCCCACTGCCCGCCGAGGTCGCACCACGCCGCTCGCAGCAGTTGCGGTCGGGGGTACGTGCCGTCCTGCTCGGTGGCCCTCATTCGTTGGATCCTCTCGTGCTCGCCCGGTCGACGATGTCGAAGCCGACCAGATGGATGCCCGGGGTGGGCGGCTCTTCGAAGAGCAGGTCGATCGCCTTCCTCGCGAGCGCTGCCGTGTCGGGCGACACCGAGCTGAGGGCGGGAGTGCTGTAGCGGCCTTCCTCGATGTCGTCGAAACCGATGACCGCCACGTCTTCCGGGATCCGGATGCCCGCCGTGACGAGCACGTGCATCGCACCCAGCGCCAGCAGGTCGTTGAAGGCGAACACCGCATCCGGTCTGAGGTCCTGGTCGAGGATCGATCGAGCGGCGGCGGCCCCGTCGGCCCGGTGGAACTCGTCGACGTGCATGATGAGGCGCTCGTCGACCTCGATCCCGGCATCTTCGAGGGCGGCGCGGTAGCCGGTGAGCCGCAGCATGGACGTCTCGTTGGGGCCGCTGTCCTGCGCCCCGATGGCGGCGATGCGGCGGCAGCCGAGTGACAACAGATGCTGGGTGGCGGCCTTGGCCGCAGCCGTGTTGTCGACCGTGACGTGCGGGAACGCGCTCTCGCCGACGTGCTCGCCGAGCAGCACCAACGGGGTGCTGTCGAGCCGTCCGGCGAGGTCGCGGGCACCGAGCGCGAGCGGGCTCATGATGAGGCCGTCCATGACCGGTGCGTCGACGCCGTCGCTGATGCGCCGTTCAGCCTCGGCGCGGCCGTCGGTCTGGTTGACGAGCACGGTCACCGATCGTTCCTGCGCGGCCCGCACGAGTTCGGACGCGAGCTCGGCGAAGTAGGGCTGACTGAGTTCGGGGAGCGCGAGCGCGATCATGCCGCTGCGTCCGCTGCGCAGCTGTCGTGCCGCGGCGTTGGGCCGGTACCCGAGCTCGTCAAGTGCGGTTCGCACCCGCTGACGCAGTTCCTCGGTGACCCAGCCCGTGCCGTTGACAACGTTCGAGACGGTCTTGGCAGAGACGCCGACGCGGTCGGCCACGTCTTTCAGGGTCGTCCGAGGCATCCCCCCACCTTCCTCGCTCGCGACGTCGCGCCGTTCACATTCGCACACGGCGGCGTCTTGTTCAACGCTTACCGGTTCATGTATAACGGAAGTCACGCCGTTCGTTCAACGTTGAACGGGTATTCGAAGGGGAATGACCGATGAAGACACAGCACGGTTCGGTCGCGCGCACGGGTGGACGTCTCCGCACCCTTGCCGTCGCGACCGCGGCCATCACCGCCCTCACACTCGCCGGCTGCGCCGGACAGGGCTCGGGCGGCGGCGGCGACACGAATGCGGACGGCAAGATCGTCCTTGACTTCTGGAACGGCTTCACCGGACCCGACGGCCCGGCGCTGCAGCAGGTGGTCGACGACTTCAACGCCTCCCAGGACGAGATCGAGGTGAAGACGAACATCATGCCGTGGGACACCCTCTACCAGAAGGTGCTTACCTCGGTCGCGGGCAGCAACGGTCCGGACATCATCGCGATGTCGGCGACCCGTCTGCCGCAGTTCGCCGACGAGGGGCTCTTCATGCCCGTCGACGACTTCTACGAGGACCCGGAGCACGACACCGACGCGCTCACCGAGTCGGCGATCGAGGCCTCGATGTTCGACGGCGCCAACTACGGCGTCCCCGTCAACTTCACCCCGATGCTCATGTACTACAACAAGGACCTGTTCCAGGCCGCCGGTCTCGACCCCGAGGCGCCGCCCACCACCTGGGACGAGCTCGCCGCCATGGTTCCGAAGCTCACCGTGGACGAGAACGGCGACGGCAAGCCCGAGCAGTACGCCATGGCGCTCGGTGATCACGAGACCGTGCCGATCTTCCCGTCGCTGCTGTGGGGCACCGGCGGCGGGGTCGTCTCGGAAGACGGCACCACCTCGACCCTGGGGGACCCGGAATCGATCGAGGCGCTCGAGTTCTGGGTGTCGCTGGTCAAGGACCAGCAGGCGTCCCCGATCGGCCTGAACGGTGCGGACGCCGACAAGCTGTTCCAGACCGGCAAGGCCGCCATCGAGATCGTGGGCCCATGGATGACGACCGGATTCGATGAAGCCGGACTGAACTACGGGCTCGCGAAGCCGCCCACCGGACCCACCGCCGACGCCACGCTCGCCGACGTCGTCTCCATGGGCTTGCCGTCGAATGCCAGCGACGAGGCCAAGGATGCCGCCTACCAGTTCTTCGCGTATTGGAACTCGGTCGAGGGGCAGACCACGTGGTCGAACGGATCCGGCTTCCCGCCCACCCGTTCGGACGTCGCCGACAAGGTGACCGAGAGCCCCTATCCCGTGGTCTTCGGCGACCCGGCCATCACCGAGACGGCTCGCGTGCTCCTGCCCGGTGTCGCGGCTGGCGGGCCGATCCTGCAGAACGTCTTCACCCCGGCCCTGCAGCGCGCACTGAACGGCGAGGGCACCGTGGAGGAGATCTTCACAGCCGCCTCCGCCGAAGTGCAGGCCGAGCTGGACAAGTAGCCCTCAACCGCCACGGGCGGGCGGCCGGGAAACCGGCCGTCCGCCCCTCCGGGAGACCCACATGACGACCACCGTCGCTCCAGCGGCCCAGCGTCCACGACGCCGGCCCGCGAGTGTGAACGTCCGCCGTACGCGCACGGCCTGGCTGTTCCTCACGCCGGCCCTGCTCATCCTGATCGCCTTCACGCTGTACCCGATGGTGCAGGCGGTGTGGCTCTCGCTCACCGACTACAACCTGATCCGCGCGGCGGAGTTCGTCGGCCTGGACAACTACGCTGCGCTGTTCGCCGACGGAGCGTTCTGGAACGCCTTCGGCAACACCGTGCTGTACGCCGCGGTCGTCGCGCCGGTGACGGTCGTGCTCGCCCTGGCCTTCGCCATCCTGCTGAACCAGCGATTCCCCGGCCGCGCCTTCGCGCGTACCGCGATCTTCCTGCCGTTCATCGTGTCGCTCGGCATCATCGCGATCGCCTGGGCGTTCCTGCTCGATCCCAACATCGGCCTGCTGTCCTACTGGCTGAGCTTCGTGGGCATCGTCCCCGAGCAGGGCTGGCTGACCGATCCGCGGTTCGCGATGGCCGCCGTCATGATGGTCGGCATCTGGAAGAACGTGGGGTTCTACATGGTGATCTTCCTCGCAGGACTGCAGTCCATCCCGGTGGACATGTACGAGGCGGCCCGTCTCGACGGCGCGGGCGCCTGGCAGCGCTTCCGCAGCATCACCCTGCCGCTGCTGTCCAACCAGACCCTGCTCGTCTCGGTGCTGGCGCTCATCGCCACGCTGCAGGCGTTCGACCAGATCTACGTCATGACCCGCGGCGGTCCGTTCTTCCGCACCGAGACCCTCGTCACGTTGATCTACCGCGAGGGCTTCGAGAACCTCGAGTTCGGCTACGCGTCGGCCATCTCGTTCGTGCTGCTGGCCTTCGTCTTCATCCTGTCGATGGTCCAGTACGGCTTCCTCCGGCGCAGGCAGGTGACCTACTGATGGCTGTCACCGCGCTGCCCGGCACGACCACCGCCACTCCGACGAAGCGGCGGCCGCGCACCGACGGCATGCACCGCGCCGCGAAGTGGCTGCTCGCGATCACCTCGATCCTCATCGGGCTGCTCACCCTGCTGCCGATCATCTGGATGCTGTTCACCGCGTTCAAACCGGAGTCCGACATCGTGTCGTACCCTCCGACCCTCTGGCCGCGGGAGCTCACGCTCGAGCACTTCGTGGAGGTCTGGGAGCGTATCCCGTTCGCGCGCCTGTACCTGAACACGATCGTCTTCGCCGGCGGCGTCACCGTCATCTCGCTGCTGTTCGACTCCATGGCGGCGTACGCGCTCGCGCGCATCCCGTTCAAGGGCCGCGGCATCGTGTTCGTCGGCATCCTGCTGCTGCTGATGCTGCCGTTCCAGGTCACGCTCATCCCGCTCTACGACATGCTCAACGGGCTGGGCCTGACGAATACCCTGCCCGGCATGATCATCCCGCGCATGACGAACGCGTTCGGCATCTTCTTCCTCACGCAGTTCTTCCTGTCGCTGCCGCGCGACCTGGAGGAGGCGGCGCGGGTCGACGGCGCATCCGAGTGGCGCATCTACTGGGGCATCATCATGCCGCTGGCGAGGCCGGCGCTGCTGACGCTGGGGCTGTTCCACTTCCAGTACAACTGGAACGACCTGCTTTGGCCGCTGGTGATGTCGTCGGAGGTCGAGACCTCGACGCTGCCGGCCGGTCTGTCGCTGTTCATGGGGCAGCACGTGGTCGAATACGGGCTGCTCATGGCCGGATCGCTGCTGGCGATGCTGCCGGTGATCGTCTTCTTCCTGCTCATCCAGCGCAGCTTCGTCGCGGGCATCGCGACCACCGGTCTCAAGTGAGCACGACACGAAAGGATGCCGCGTGAGCGACACCCCCTGGTACGCCGACGGCCGCTTCCGGTTCGGCGTCGGCATCGAGGACACGTTCATCCCGCAGGAGCGCCTCGGCCACCGCAAGCTGGACGAATACGAGCTCACCCAGCACTACACGCGCTGGCGCGAGGACCTCGACCTGGTCGCCGAGAGCGGTGCCGAGTTCCTGCGCTGGGGCATCCCCTGGTACCTGGTCGAGCCCGAGCCCGGGCGCTTCGACTGGAGCTGGATCGATCAGGTCGCCGAACGGATGGGCGAGCTCGGCCTGCGGTGCATCGTCGACCTGATGCACTACGGCACGCCGCTGTGGTTGGAGAACTCCTTCCTGAACGCCGCGTACCCGGAGCGGGTGGCGGCGTACGGCCGAGCGGTCGCCGAGCGCTATCGCGACGTCTTCACCGACTTCACGCCCCTCAACGAGCCTGCGGTCAACGCCGAGTGGTGCGGACAGAACGGCGCGTGGCCCCCGTACCTCACCGGGCAGGACGGCTTCGTCAAGGTGCTGCTGCCGATCGCGCGCGGCATGGTGCGCACCCAGCAGGAGATCGCCGCCGTGCATCCGGGTGCCGTGTTCGTGCACGTCGACGCCGGGTTCCGCTACGAGGGTGAGACGTCGCCGGTGGCGCGGGACGTGCTCGAGGAGCGCCGCTTCCTGGCCCTCGATCTCATCACCGGTCGCATCGACGACGACTCGCCCATCCGGCTGTATCTGCGGGAGCACGGGGTCAGCGAGTCCGACCTGCAGTGGTTCCGCGACAACGCCGTGCGCCCCGACGTGCTGGGGGTCAACTACTACCCGCACTTCACCACAGTGACGATGCGAGACGGCGTGACGAGCCCCGTGGATGCGGGCGCGGCCGGCCTACGCGACCTGGTGACGCTGTACTCGCGACGCTACGGCCTGCCGATCGTCGTGACCGAGACGTCGCTCGTGGGAACGCCCGAGGAGAAGTCGGCGTGGCTGGAGGAGTCCACCCGCGAGCTCGGCGCGCTGCGCGACGGGGGACACGACATCGTCGGCTACACGTGGTTCCCGTTCTTCACGATGGTCGATTGGCTGTACCGGTACGGCGATCGTGAACCGGATCACTGGTTCCTGCGCTTCGGCCTCGTCGACCTCGTGCGCGGCGCCGACCTGAGCCTCGAGCGCGTCAGGAACAGCACCTTCGACGACTTCCGGCGCCTGGCGACCGAGGGGCGCTGACTCCTGTGGACAACGTAC
>Ga0196960_10000760_pt1 | contig 9977 bp, 6 predicted proteins | sample S3v_5metaG_FD_183187 | JGI IMG/M metagenome (GOLD analysis project Ga0196960, IMG submission 183187) | Soil microbial communities from Anza Borrego desert, Southern California, United States - S3+v_5 | ecosystem: Environmental > Terrestrial > Soil > Desert | place: USA: California | collected... | reverse complement strand
GCGGACGCCGCCACCGCCCTGCGCGCGATGCGGCCCGCGTACGGCGCACGGGAGGCCGGCGTGCGGCTCCTCCACACCGACCCGGACGGGCGCCCGTACGTGCTCGTCCCTGTCGCGCGCTTCACCGCGGTGCGCTACGACCGGCGCGCCCGCGCGACGGCGGGCACCGTCGTGCGCGACGCGTTCTGTGTCGTCATCCGCACCGTCGACGGCTCGTCGCCGCGCTGCTGGAGCGCCGACGCGATCCGCGCCGGCCGCGCCTACGGCTCGGTGTCGCGGCGGACGTACGGGCTGGTGCCGGACGGCGTCGCGTCCGTGCGCGCCCGCGGCGGCGGCCCGCGCGTGCCGGTCCGCGACAACTTCTACGTGCTCGACCGCGCCCCGCGGGTCTTCACGCCGCCGCTCTGGTACGACGCGGACGGGCACCGCGTCACGCCCGCCCGCTTCCGCGGTCACGAGTCGCGGGGCACGATCGACCTCAGCCAGCCGCGCACGGTCCTCACCATGACGACCGGCGAGCGGCGCACGCTGAACCGGCTCATCGGCGAACGGCCGGCGGTCGTGACGTTCACCGCCGCGTGGTGTGCGCCGTGCCGCCCCGACGCCGCCGAGCTGCGGCGGCTGCGGGCGGCGGGCGTGCCGGTGATCGCCGTGACGAACGACGACAGCGCGGGGGGCGCGGCCGAGCTGCAGCGGCTGCTCGGCGACGGCGTGCCGGTCGGACGGGCCACGGGCCCAGCCCTCGCGGAGCTCCTCGGCGCGACGAACGGGGTGCCGCATACCGTCGTGGTCGACCCGTTCGGCGCCGTGCTCGCCCGGCACGCGGGACGGCTGCGGCCCGGCGACGCCGAGCGTCTCCGGGCCGTGATCGCCGCCTGGTGAGGAGCCTGCGTGGGCGCCGCGCTCTCCGGTGCGCGGCGCCCTGCGGATCTGCGTGGCTCAGTCGCCGTAGCGGACGCTGGTGGCGCCCGCGTTCATCGGGCGGAGCACCTTGTTGCCCGTGAAGCGGAGCGTCACGTCGAGCTTGCCGCCGCTGCGCGACAGGCCCTTGAGCGTCGTGATCTTCACGACGACCCGGTAGGTGCAGTCCTTCGCGACCTTGCCGTCCGCGGTCTCGATCGTCCGGTCACCGCGCTTGACGGTCGCGACGACCTCGCCCTTGCACGCCGCCTTCTGACTGACGCCCTTCGGGAGGCTGAGCTTCCCGGTGAACGTGAACCGGTACGGCAGCTTCGTGTCGCGCTGGACCTTGGTGGTGGTCAGCTTGATCCCCGTCGGCGCGGGGCGCGAGACGACGGGCCGCGGCGCGGCCGGCTTCGCCGGGGCCGCCGGGGTCTGCGGCTGGGCCGGGGTCTGCGGCTGGGCCGGGGTCTGCGGCTGCGGCTGCGGGTCGCCGCCACCGTCCACGGGCGTCTCCGGCTCCTCCTTCGGCGGCTCGGGCTGCGGCGTCACGTCGGCGATCGGTGCGCCGTAGCGCAGCAGGCTCCGGCCGGTCGTGAAGTCGTACGCGCTGAGGAGCAGGCCGTCCTTCAGCTCGCCGAACAGGGCGGGGTTCGAGCTGCCGCCGCCCGCGAGCAGGTCGGCCTCCAGCCACGTGCCCGCGGCGGTGCCGTCGGTCGACCACAGCTCGCTGCCGTGCGCGTCGTCGGTGTTGCGGAAGTACACGCGACCCGCGACGGCCTGCATGTCCTCGTCGCCGTAGTAGTCGTCGAGCCTGCCGAGCGAGGCCGTCCCGCCTTCGGTGCCGTCGGTCACGAACAGCTCGTCGCCGTCGGCCCCGGACGCGCGGTAGACGGCCTTCTCGCCGAGGGCGGTGAAGCCGCTCGGGTACGTCCCGGTCTTCGCCGGGTCGTTCGACAGCGGCTTCGTCCCCGACGCGGTCCCGTCCGTCACGTACGGCACGTTCTGCCCGTCGGTGTCGGGCAGGGTCGCCCGGAAGAGCACCCGGTCGCCGACCGGCGTCAGCTCACGGATCTGCCCGCCCTCCGGGCCCGGTCCGATCTCCTTGAGCTGCGTGGTCCCGGAGGTCGTCCCGTCGGTCGTCCACAGCTCGGTGCCGGACGCGCTGGTGTCGGCGATGAAGTAGGCCTTGCCAGCGGCGGTCGCGAGCTCGTAGGGGCGCGAGGAGCCGGTTCCGGGCTCGATGTCCCGGACCAGCCGCAGCTGCGCGCTGGGGCCGTCGAGGGCGTAGAGCTCGCGGCCGGTGCCGCTCGCCCGGCCCTGCACGAGCAGCGTCGAGCCGAGCGTGCCGAGCGGCGCGATCTCCGTCAGGCCGGGGGTGTCGACCACGACGGTGCCGTCCGTGGTCCCGTCCGTGTACCAGAGCGTCGTGGTCGGCGGCGGGCCGCCGCGCTCGAGCCGCTCGTCGCCGGTGGCGAAGTACAGGGCGCCGCCGGAGAGAACGGGGTTCCAGGAGGTCGAGCTGCCGGTGAGCGTCCGCACCGGCTGCGTGCCCGCCTCGCTCCCGTCGGTGCGCCAGAGGGTGACGGTGCCGTCCTCCAGCACGGGGAAGTACGCGATCTCGCCGATCAGGGCCGGCCGGCCGATCTCGTCGGGACCGTCGGCGATCGCCTTGACCATGCGCGAGCCGCCGGGCGTGCCGTCGGTGACGTAGAGCGCCCGCTTGCCCCGCGTCTCGGCCAGGTAGAAGGCGCGCGTGTCGCCGATCACCGCGCCGTAGGGCTTGGTCTGGTCGGTCGCGTCGGCGTTGAGGTCGACGATCCGCGCGGTGCCGGCGGTCGTGCCGTCGGTGCGCCACAGCTCGGTGCCGGTCCGGTCGTCGTCGGCCGGGAAGAGCAGCGCGCCGCCGAACGCCGTGCCCGTGTCCCCCAGGTCGGATGACTCGGGCCCTGCCTCGATGTCCCGCACGAGCGCGGGCGTCCCGCCGCCCGTCGGGACCGACCACAGCTCCGCGCCGGTCTCCTGCGTGGCGTACCGGAAGTACAGGCGGCCGCCGGCGACGCCCATCGGGCGAGGGCTGCCGTCGTAGGAGCCCTCCGGGCCCGGAACGGTGTCGATGGCGGTCGTGCCGGCGACGGTGCCGTCGGTGCGGAAGATCTCCGCGCCCGCGCTCGAGAGCGGGGTGCCGAACCACGCCGTGGTGCCGTCCGTGACGAAGGAGCCGGCGTACGAGCCGCTCTCGCCGGGCGCCAGGTCGATGACCTGCGTCCCCGCGTCGGTCAGGTCGCTGACCCAGGGCTCGTAGCCGGTCTCGTTCGTGGAGGTCATGAAGAGCAGCCGGCCGCCCACCGCGGTGAGCTGGCTGGTCTGGCTGGGGAAGTCCTTGACGAGCGCGGTCCCGGCCTCGGTGCCGTCGGTGCTCCACAGCTCCGCGCTGTTCGCCGCGAAGGCGACCTTCTCGCCGACGGACGTGGTGTTGGGGAGGTTCTGGAAGCTCCACCCGGTCCCCGGCGAGAGGTCCTTCAGGAGCGTCGTGCCGGCCTCGGTGCCGTCGCTCACCCACGGCTCGTAGCCGTGCGTGCCGTCGTTGGCGTAGAAGACGACCTTGCTCCCGGTCGTCCCCAACCGGGCGAAGGAGAACGGCTCGCTGCCGGCGGCGCCGGGCCGGATGTCCTTGACCAGGCTCGTGCCCGCGGGCGTGCCGTCGGTCACCCACAGCTCGCCCCCGTGGACGGCGTCGTCGTCGTTGGCGATGGCGGCGCCGGCGGCGAAGAAGAGCTTGTCGCCCGCGACCGCCAGCGTCACGTAGGGGTAGGGGGAGTTGCCGAGGTCCTTCACCATCGTGGTGCCGGCGGCGGTGCCGTCCGACTTCCACAGCTCGCGCCCGCTGGCCGCGGTGCTGGAGGCGACGAAGTAGAGGCTGTCGCCGAACGCGACCATGGAGCTGCGGTCGATGGCCGAGCCATCCGGGCCCACGCGCACGTCCTTCACGAGCGTCGTGCCGCCCGCGGTGCCGTCGGTCTTGTGCAGCTCGTCGCCGTGGACGCCGTCGTCGGCGACGAAGAACGCGGCAGCGCCGACGACGACCGGCGCGGAGGCGTACGAGCTCTGCGTGCGCTGCTCGAACGGCTGCAGCACGGTCGACGCGAGCGTCGCCGCGGAGGCGGAGGCCGCGGGCAGGCCGAGCGCGAACGCGGCCAGGGCGAAGGGCGCGGCGAGGCCGCGGCGAAGGGGCATGGAGAGGAGGGCTCCGGAGAGTTCGGGGTGGCGAGGCGGGCGTGGCGGGTTAACGTGGTTAACCCGCGGCCTGGACCCCTCTGTCGGCTCCGCGCGCCCGGAACTTGAGCGCGGAGTGAACGGCGTTAGCGCCTAGGCCTTGCGGCCGGCGATCATCAGGTTGTAGAAGATCGCCGGCGGGAGGCGGCCTTCCAGCAGCGCGCGGTCGACGGCCTGGAGCGCGAGGTAGCCGCGGAACGCGTACTGCTTCCACAGCCACGGCACCTCCTCCGGGTTTGCGGTGGACTCCAGCGTGCGGTTGGCCCAGCCGAACCAGTTCGCCAGCAGCTCCTCGCCGCGGACGTCCACGTCGGTGAACCCGGCGCCGCGCGCCGCGCGCGAGAGGTCGTCGGGGACGAACGCGTGGACGTCGACCATCGTCTCGAGGATCGGGTCCGCGTCGCCGTGCTGGCCCTTGTGCTCGGCCTCGCTCGCGCGCATCAGCTTCCGCCACGCCGGCGACGCCTTCCACGCGGCGCGCTTGGGCCACGCGGCGATCTTGTCGCCGGTGCGCGAGGGCTCGCCCGCGAAGACGATCCGCCCGCCGGGCCGCAGCACGCGGCGGAACTCGCGGAAGGAGGCGTCGAGGTCGGGCAGGTGGTGGAGCACCGCGTGGCCGAGGACGAGGTCGAAGGACTCGTCCTCGAACGGCAGCTCCTGCGCGTCGCACGCGGCGGTCGTGACCGGGATCTGCAGCCGCTTCGCGTTGGCCTCCAGCACCTTCAGCATGCCGGGCGAGATGTCGGTGGCGGTGACGTTCTCGACCTCGCCGGCCAGCGCGAGGTTGAGGGAGAAGTAGCCGGTGCCGGCGCCGATCTCCAGCGCGTCGGTCACGCCCCACGGCTCCGGGCCCAGCAGCTTGCGCAGCTTGCCGGCGACCTGGTCGTAGCCGGTCGGGCCGAAGTCGATCCCCCACTTGGCGTCGTACGTCGCCGCCGCGTCGTCGTGGTACCGGGTGTTGACGTCGCGGATCTCTGCGGCGGTTTCGGGAGCGGCCATAGCGCGCGGAACTGTAACGTCCGTCAACGCCCATGCTCGTCAGCACGAAGGGTCAGCTGCCGCCGGGGCGGCCGTGGCCGATGCCCGTCCAGGCCGCCGCCTGGATCACCCGGCCCAAGCCGTTCCTGCGCCGCGCGCACGCCGACTACGGCGACATCTTCACGCTCCGCTTCCGCGAGAGCGCCACGCTCGTCGTGCTCGCCGACCCGGCGGACGTCAAGCAGGTCTTCACCGGCTCGCCGGACGTGTACCGCGCGGGGGAGGGGAACGCGATCCTCGGGCCGATCCTCGGCCCGCACTCGCTCCTGCTGCTGGACGGGATGGAGCACCTGCGCCAGCGCAAGCTTCTCCTCCCGCCCTTCCACGGCGAGCGGATGCAGCGCTACCGCGAGATCATGCGCGAGGCGGCCGAGCACGAGATCTCCACGTGGCCGGCCGGCGAGCCGGTCCAGATCGCGCGGCGGATGCAGGAGGTGACGCTGGAGATCATCATGCGCGCCGTCTTCGGCGTCTCCGACGCGGCCGAGATGGGCCACCTGCGACGGGTGCTGCTGGAGCTCCTGGAGTGGACGGTCAAGCCGGCGCGGTTCATGCGGCTGGCGCTGAGCGGAACCGAGCGGATCGAGCGCCACGCGCCGTTCCAGCGGGTGCTGAAGCCGGTCGACGACGCGCTCCTGACGATCATCGCCGAGCGGCGCCGCGCGCCCGACCTCGCGGCCCGCGAGGACATCCTCTCGCTGCTGCTCTCCGCCCGCGACGAGGACGGCGAGGGCCTGTCCGACGGGGAGCTGCGCGACGAGCTGATGACCCTCCTGCTCGCCGGCCACGAGACGACCGCGACGGCGCTCGGCTGGGCGGTCGAGCGGCTCCTCCGGCATCCGGAGGCGATGGAGCTGGCGGTGCGCGACGCGCGCGGCGGCGACGGCTCGTACCTCGACGCCGTCGCGAAGGAGACGCTGCGGCTACGCCCCGTGCTCCCGCTCGTCGCGCGCAAGCTGTCGCAGCCGGTGGAGATCCACGGCTACGAGCTGCCGGCGGGGACGATCGTCAACCCGTCGATCTACCTCGTCCACCACCGCGCCGACATCTACCCCGAGCCCGACGTGTTCCGGCCCGAGCGGTTCCTGGCGAGCAAGCCGGGGACGTACACGTGGCTGCCGTTCGGCGGCGGCGTGCGGCGCTGCATCGGCGCGTCGTTCGCGCTGTTCGAGATGCAGGTCGTGCTCGGCGAGCTGCTGCGCTCGGTCGACTTGCGCGCGACCCGCGACGGCTTCGAGCCGACGCGCCGCCGCGCGATCACCCTCGTGCCCGGCCGCGGGGCGGAGGCGCTAGCGTCACCGGCCGCATGACCGCATCGGCCCCGCAGCCCAAGTACGTCCAGCAGGACCAGCCCGACGGCGTTCCCCCGCTGGAGCTCACCGGCGAGCGCACGCTCCCGGACGTGCCCGAGGAGAACTACTGGTTCCAGCGCCACCTCGTCGTCTACGAGTGGATCGCGCGGCAGACGCACGGGCTGAAGGTCATCGACATGGCGTCGGGCGAGGGCTACGGCGCGGACGTGATCGCGTCGAGCGCCCGCGAGGTCGTGGGCGTCGAGGCCAACCCGGACGCGTTCGCGCACAGCGTCGCGCGGTACCCGCGGGTGCGGTTCGAGCGGTCGCTGGTGGAGACGTACAGCGAGCCGGCCGACGCGGTCTCGTTCCTCCAGACGATCGAGCACGTCCAGAACCCGGACGAGGTGCTCGAGAACTTCAAGAAGAGCGCCCCGCTGGCGTTCGTCTCGACGCCGAACGTCAAGACGCTCGCGCCCGAGGGCGAGGAGCGCTCCGGCAACCCGTGGCACGTCTTCGAGTACCAGCTGCACGAGTTCCGCGAGCTGTGCGAGCGCCACTACGACGAGGTCGAGGTGCTCGGCCTCTACCACGCGCGCAAGCTGCTCGTGCACGAGCAGGCGATCCGCGTGGGCTGGGACTGGCTCCACCCGAAGCTGAAGATCACGAAGCCGTTCTACGCCTGGTTCATCCCGGCGATGAACGTGCGCGACTTCGTCCTGCGCCCCGCGGACGAGCGCGCGCTGGACTTCGTCGCGGTCTGCCGCAACCGCTGATGGCGGCGTCCCGCCCGGGGCGCCTCGCGGTCGTCCTGCACACGCACATGCCGTACGTCGAGGGCTACGGCACGTGGCCGTTCGGCGAGGAGTGGCTGTGGGAGGCGATGGCGACGTCGTACCTGCCGCTGCTGGACGTGCTGGATCGCGCGCCCGAGCTGACGTTCTCCGTCACGCCGGTGCTCGCCGACCAGCTCGCCGCGCCCGGGATCGCGGAGCGGTTCCTCGCGTTCCTGCGCGACGTGCGCACCGAGACGCACCGGCGCGACGTCGCCGCCGCCGCGTCGCCCGACGTCGCCGCCGCGCTCTCGCGTTCCGCCCGCGACTACGCGTGGGCGGCCGCGCGCTTCGAGGCGCTGGGCGGGGACCTGCTGACGCCGCTGATGGCCCATGCCGCGTGGACGTCGTCGGCGACCCACGCGGTGCTGCCGCTGCTCGCCACCGACGCGGGCGTGCGGCTCCAGGTGCGGACCGGCGTGGCGTCGCACCGCGCGCGCTCGCCGCGGCCGTGGCGGGGCGGCTTCTGGTCGCCCGAGTGCGCCTACGGGCCGTGGCTGGATCCGATCCTGGAGGACGAGGGCGTGCACGCGACGTGCGTCGACCTCACCGACGTGTACGGGATGGGCGCCGCGGAGCACCTGCGGCCGGTGCGGTCGGCGGACGGGCCGCTGCTCGTGCCGATCGACCGGCAGACGATCGAGCTGGTGTGGAGCGCCGGCGGCTACCCGGCCGCGGGCGCGTACCGCGACTCGCACCGCAAGACCGAGTACGAGCACAAGCCGTGGCGCAACGACGGCGGCGTCTACGAGGCGGATGCCGCTGCGGCGCTCGCCCGGGCGCACGCGCGGGAGTTCGTCGAGCACGTCGGGCGGCGCGTGGCCGACGGCGGGCTCTGCGTCTTCGCCATCGACACCGAGCTGCTCGGCCACTGGTGGTACGAGGGGCCGCGCTGGCTCGCGGCGGTGGTGGAGGAGTGCCGCGCGCAGGGCGTCGAGCTCGTTCACCTCGACGACGCGATCGCGTCGTGCGAGCCGGTCGCCGCGCCTGCCGAAGGGCTCCCGGTCACGACCTGGGGCCGCAACCGCGACCTCTCCACGTGGTCCTCGCCGGTGGTCGCCGACCTCGCCGCGTCCGCCCGCGACGCCGAGCTGCGCGCGGTCGCCCACGCGGCCGAGCTGTCGCCTGCGGCCGTCCGCGAGCTCCTCGCGCTCCAGTCCTCCGACTGGGCCTTCGTCGTCTCCGAGCGTTTCGCCGAGCCCTACGGCCGCGAACGCGCCGCCCACCACCGCACGGCCCTCGACGCCGGCGGCGGCGCCGGCCCCCGCTCCCTCGCGCCGCACGCGACGGCGGCGCCGCTCCTCGCGCCCTAGGCGGCGTCCTGGAGGGCGCGGCCCTCGGGGATGCCGCTGAGGCGCTCGAGCGCCGTCATCTCGACGAGGCGGGCGCGGTTGGCGGTGATGCCGAGCTCCTTGCCGATGGCCGGGAGCGTGTGCGCGCGCTCGCCCGCGAGGCCGTAGCGGAGCTGGAGGACGCGGCGCTCGAGCGAGGAGAGGCAGTCCAGCGCGTCGGAGACGGCGCGCTCGCGCATGACCTCCTCGGCGGCCAGCTCGGGCGACTCGGCGTTCTCGTCGGCGATCAGGTGGCCCAGCTCGGTGTCCTCCTCGTCGCCGACGGCGGCGTTGAGGGAGACCGGCGTGCGCGAGGCGCGCTTGAGGTTCTCGACGAGCTCGACCTCGAAGCCGAGCAGCTCGGCGATCTCCTCCGGCTGTGCGTCGCGGCCCAGCTTGAGCGCGAGGTCGCGCTCGGCGCGCGAGATCTTGTTGACCTGGTCGACGACGTGGACCGGGAGCCGCACCGTGCGGCCCTTGTCGGCGATGGCGCGCGCGATCGACTGGCGGATCCACCACGTCGCGTACGTCGAGAACTTGAAGCCCTTGCGGTAGTCGAACTTCTCCGCCGCCCGGACGAGCCCGAGCGTCCCCTCCTGGATGAGGTCCAGGAACGACAGCGCACCGTCCCCCTCGCGGTCGCGGCGGTAGCGCTTGGCGACGTGCACGACGAGGCGCAGGTTCGCCTCGATCATGTGCTCCTTGGCGTCCAGGTCACCCCGCTCGATGCGCTTGGCCAGCTCGATCTCCTGCTTGGCGTTGAGCAGCGGGACCTTGCCGATGGCCTCGAGGAAGGCCTGGAGGCTGTCTGAGGGATCAGGGAGGGGGTTCGGGCTCATCGTGACGGGGAGGTTCCTCTCGGACCCTAAGCGGGTCCTGAAGCGAAGGTTCAGCTTTCGTTAGGACTGCCGATCACCCCGGTTAACAGCCTGTCCGTCCGAGAGTTCCGTAACATCTCGGGCTGATCAACGCCGAGTCCGGTGTGCCACGGCATGCCGGAGCGGGGGAACCACTGGGATCTGCGTCGCGTTCTGCGGTGCCGGTCCCCGGGGCGAATCGCCGAGTGCACCTCGGTGTAGCGCACGTCCAGCGCGAGCCCGTCAGCTCACCTCGTAGGCGCCGTGACGACCGGAGGACCACAGCATCGTGAGTACGAACGAGGAGCCGTTGCGCGCGTCCGCGCGCGACCTCGCAGATCCCAGCCACGCCCGCAGCTCCCTGCGCGCGTCGCTCGACCGGCGCCTGCGCCGGCAGCGGCGCGAACGTGTCACCGGCGGAGGCCGCCGGGCGCTCGTGATCGCCGGCAG
>Ga0196960_10000759_pt1 | contig 9993 bp, 7 predicted proteins | sample S3v_5metaG_FD_183187 | JGI IMG/M metagenome (GOLD analysis project Ga0196960, IMG submission 183187) | Soil microbial communities from Anza Borrego desert, Southern California, United States - S3+v_5 | ecosystem: Environmental > Terrestrial > Soil > Desert | place: USA: California | collected... | reverse complement strand
CGATCGGGTTCGGAGTGGTCTGGCGGCGCCCGCTGTGGCTGAGGTTGGCGAAGGTCACCAGATGGACGTCGACTCCCTCTCGAAGGAGGAGGTGCTGGAGCTGAGGGGCGCGGCCACGAAGGACCACGGCCTTGTCCTTCGCTGGCTCGACTTCGCGGGGGAGCCCACGACACGCCGTGTCTTTACAAGCCGATTCGTGGATGACGTTCTCCGCCTTCGCGGAACCGGCCGTCTTGTTCTTCACGGAGGTGCTCAATGACCAGCAGCGCCGAGCTTTCTGGCGTCGACCTTGCTCGGGTTGCCCTGCGGGCCGCCCAGGAGGCCGCCCGTCACCGGGGCAATGAGCCAAGCGCACGGAAGCCGAGGCGCCGTGCACAGGCAGCCTCGAGGGACGGCCGTGATCCTGTCGGCCTTGGCCAGGCCATCGTGGGCTTGATCGCTGACCGTGCGTGGGCAACCCCCGCGGCAGGCGGCTCGGTACTCGAGCAGTGGCCCACTATCGCGGGCGACCTCGCACGGCATGTGACGGCCGTGAGTTTCGACGGCGAAACCAGACGACTCGATCTCCAGCCCGATTCCCCGGCCTACGCCACCCATCTCAAATTCGAAGCGAACCGCCTCATCAGCAAGATCAACGAGGTCGTGCAGGCCGACACCGTGAAGAGCATCCGCATTCTGCGTCCCGGAGCAATCAGCCAGTCCTCGGCTCACCCGGCCTCCGATGTTGCCCTGGTCGAGCGCGCGCAGCCGCTTCGAGACGAACCTCGCCGGGAGCCGCCAGCGGGTTACCTCGAGGCCATCGACGTAACCCGTGCCAACCGGACGAAGCAGCAGACAGTGACCCCGCTCGGATCCATCACCGAGCGCCAGTCCCGGAACTCGCGCGCACTAGGCCGAACCTCGCCTGACAGTGAGCACTCGGCGCCTGCCCTACGACGCGAGACCACCGAGCAGACCAGGCAACGCGCACTTCGTCGACTCGAAACGGAGCGTCAGCAGAACCGGGTACAGGAGCGGCACTCGGCAGCCAACGCACTTCCCCGCTGATACGGATGGGCCCGGCCGGCGCCCTACCTATGCGGCCGCGCCGTCCAACGGGACACCTGCGGCGGATGCCCGCCAGACGGGCCGCATGGAATCTTCCCGGCCGCCGGACGGGCAGAACCGCCAGGCATGGATGCTCTGGCCTGACGGACCGGACGCACCCCTGCTAGCGATATGACATGAGTAGACCAAATCCGTGGCGTCTCGCGCGCCGCCCGGTCCGACCGGGCCAGCTAGTCGCCTTCGTCGACATGTCCCACCACTGGAGTGACAGGCAGCGGCGCAGGCCGAGCCCAGAGACATGGATGTACCAGGAGACCGGCATCGTGTGGGCCCGGGCCGGAACCCGCAGTATCAGCGTGCGCGGACAGGACCTCATCCACGGACCGTGGGCAGCTGAGGACACCCTGCGGGCCCTGGAACGCGCCGACTTGATCGTGGGGCATGGCCTCCTGACGGCGGATCTGCGGGCGCTGGCCATGGTTGCACCGGTGCCCGATGCCCTGCTGGACCGGTGCATCGACCCGCTGTTGGTCCTGCAGGAGGCACGCGGCGGCAGATGGGGGACCGGGCTGGGGCTGATCGAGCTCGCGGCGGTGACCCTCGGGGTGAGGTATCACGACGTCCGCCGCCTGGGCCGGTTCGATCCCCGCGACATCGCCATGCTGAACCTGCGGTTGTGGCACCACCTGCGGACTCGCCGCCAGATCACCATGCTGCGCGGCCCCGGGGCGTCAGTGGAACCGTGGCGCCTGGGTGAGGACGTCCTGGAACAGCTCGCCGGCCGCACCGTGCTGGGAGCCAAGGAGTGGCGGCGACGGCGCCTGGAGCGGGGCACCATCGTGCTGGCGGACCGCCCCGACGAGAAGGCTGCTGAGCTCGCGCGCCTCGGGGACGCCAACCAGGCGGGCGACCTCGGCGACCTGCACGCCTGCGTCGCAGATCTGGTGGACGACTACAAGAACTGGATGCCCGACCCCTGGCTCCTCGGGGTGTTGCAGCAGCTTGTGCCGAGCCAGAATCTGCCCGCCCGACAGGCTCTGGCTCGGGGAGGCTTTCGCAACTCGCAAAAGCGCATCGGCGCCTACCACGCCGCGTTCGTCGAGAAGTTCGACAGCATGCGCTGGGAGAGCAACAACGAGCTGTCGGCGTGACAGGCACGGCGTGCTGGGAAGCCGGGCCGTTCGTCTACTCGATGCGCGAGGTCTGGCCCGCGGGCCCAGTTGGAGCGAGGGAGGAAGCGGGGGTGGCGCGTGTCTGAGGTGGTGCGGGTCCTCATTGAGCGAGGCCAAGGGTTCACCCGGGAGACGGAGCGGTGGGAGCTGGAGCGGTGGCGCGCGATGGCGTTGACCGCACTGTCCGGGGCCGTTCACGAGGAGGATCAGATCTGGCAGTTCCTGCGCGCGGTCGTCCCGGAGCCGCGGTGGCCGAAGGCCCGGCGGGCCTGGAGCAGGTTCGCCGCGGAACTGGGCGCGCTGGAGGGCCTGCTGCTGCGCCGCGAGGGCCTGGCACCGGGCGCAGTGGACCATGACCAACCGGTCACCGGCACCGCCCACGCCCAGGCGGAGGCCGCGCCGGCGGACGGCATCGAGCATGAGCAGTCCGAGCGAGTGAAGGTGCTGCTGCTCGGGTCGGCGCAGATCAGCGGAGCGCCCGGGAATGTGCCGTCCAACCGCCGCCGGTCGCTGACCGAGCTCGCATGCTGGATCTACCTCCACCCGGGGAGCCACCACGCCGAGATGGACGCGGCCCTCGCGGGCGGCCGCCCGGTGCGGGCCGAGTCTCGGAACCCGAGAGTGAGCAAGCTGCGGTCCTGGCTGGGCGAGGACGCCCTGCCGCACTACGCCGACTTCGCCGGGTACCGGCTGACAGCTGAAGTCTCCAGCGACTGGGCCGACTTTCAGCGGCACGTGGCCGAAGCCGCGCGGCGCCCTCAGACCGAAGCCGCATGTCTACGCGCTGCCCTGAGCCTTGTGCGGGGCGCGCCGCTGTGCGACCCGCTGGGCATCCGCTACCCCTGGGCTGAATCTGTTGCCGGTGAGATGGCTGAGGCGATCAGCCGGGCCTCGGCTCGCCTGGTCGAGATCAGCATGGAGTCGGGCCAGGCGCAGGATGCGCGCTGGGCGTTGGAGCGCGGCCTTCGCGCGGGTGGCCGGCACTTGCCGGGAACCGCGGCCTGAGTACGAGCGGGACTGGCCGGGCGGTCTAGTTCCAGCGGTGGTGGAGGCGCTGGCGGAACTGCTCGGCGCCCCGCGGCCCGAGTTCGTCGCCTCGCTCGACTCACTGCCGGTGACGGTCATCAGCACGGTGGAACTGATCAACTGGTGGCGTGCCGGGGACTGGACAGCGATCCGCGCGGCCGTGCTGGGCGACGCGACCGCGACCGCACAGTCGGCGACGCCAGTGAACCCGCCGCAACCGCCATCCGCTAAGCGGCGCCGGTGGTGGAGCGGCGGATGGCACCAGTAGAGCTTGGCGGCAGCAGACGAGTCACCGCACGTGGGAGCCCGACCTGCGGCCACTGGTCCGCAGGTGCTCCAAGGACTGCTGGTGCTGTGCCGACTGGGGGGTTGAGCGGGCCTGGGTTGCTTTTGTCGGAGGTGATGGTAGGGCGGTGCGCTCGGCGACGTCCTGGATAAGCCTGTCGGCCAAGGCACGGATCCTCTCTCCCTGAGCTGCAAGTGGATCACCCTGGGGAACTGGCATGGGTGCATCGTGGCGCAGTTCTCCGAGTTCGTCGTAGCGTGCCTGGTACTCGGGGGTGGCGTCGAGAGGTCCTAGAGGCGGAAGCGACGCGGGCACGGGTGTGTGGAACTTGGCGTCGTGTCGGATCCAGGAGCGAGTGGGTGCGCGCCAGGACAGACCACTCAGCTGCACAGGGATGTCGGCCTCTGCCGTGTAGTGCACGTGGCTGCCAGTTGCGATGTAGGTCGGCTCCTTGTCGCCGTCGAGGGGCAGGGCGTGGAAGGCGACATGGGTGGCAGGTTGGGGAGGCCTGTCGAGCTGGAAGGCCTCGGCGTGGGCGGCGTCGGCCAGAGCAGCGTCGAGGGTGGTGTTCCAGAAGCCGGTGAAGTCCTCGACCGTCCCCGCGCGCGGAAGGTTTCCGTGCCCGATGTGCTGCAGCAGGGCGTCGGCCCGGGCCTCGATGGCACGGGTGCCGTCATGAATGAAGCGGTGCAGCCCGGGCGGCAGATAGAGCAGCAGGCTGCCGTACAACGGCTGGACGATGGGGTCGGCGTAGTTGGCGGTGGCCTCTCGGAAGTGCTGCGCATACTGCTGGGCTTCGGTTTCGGTGCGTTCGCCGTAGCGGTACTCGGCATCCCGGTGCCCGTGTACACCGGTGGTGCGGTTGCGTGCCGCGTTGTCGGCCTTGTCGGCCATGACGTGCCGGGCATCGAAGTACCTGGCCCACTCCCGAGGCGGGCGATTGTGGATGTTGCGCTCGGGAGCCGGCTCGCTGTAGCGGTCCCACCACACGATGCCGTCGGGTTCCCGGCGGGTGCCGTGGTCGATCCAGGCGGTGGGGTAGGCGGCGTAGAGAGCATCCATGAGGACGGAGGCCAGGCCCTGACCGCGGTGGGCCGGTGACACCTCGAGCAGGAGGACGGACAAGGCCTGGCCGTCAGGGTGGACGAAGAAGTCCAGGTGCCCCGCCATGGCCCCTCCCACCATGGCGATCAGACGCTGCCCTGACCAGGAGTTGCCGAGGTCGTACTTGTAACTGGTCCTCCACAGGGACAGCCCTGCTTCTGATAGTCGAGCCTGAGCCGACCCCGTCACGGGCCCGCGCTCTCGTCCTTGGCTGTCACCGCGGGAAGAGGCAGGACGGAGATCACCCGGCTGCGCGCTGCCTGCACACCCGGCAGGTTCCGCAACGCCGTGGTGGTCGTGATCTCGAGCTGTTCCACGCTTGGTCCCGCAGGTAGACCAGGCCAGACGTCGGTGTCGACGTCGAGAACCGCCTGCACAGTGACCGCGGCAGTGCGGGTGGGAATCGAGGATTCCAGATCAGCGGAGCGGACTTGGATCAGGGCCGTGACCATGCCACGCGGATCGGGCTGGGATCGGCTGTCGAAGATGATCTCCCCGATACTGCTGCCGATCAAGGCGACAATGCGGCTGATCTGGTCGGGAGTACCAGACAGCTCGATCCGGGTGGACGACTGGCCGGAAGCGGAGGAGGCACTCATGAAAAGGTCCTTCATCGTGTGGGCTGGAGACGAGGATTGGGAAGCAACAGTGTCCCAACGGACCGACCTCCCGGGGGAGCAGGGCGTTCCAGCCGTGCCCAGGCTGGCACGGGAGGGGACCCCTCTGATGGACGGAGCTCGTGCGGCGGGCCCCCGTGACGCGCAGAGGTCGTCAGGCGGGCGGACTCAGCGGGCATCGCCCATTGGGCGGGCAGAGGGATGGGTACGTGCAACTTACGGAGGTCGCGGCGGACCTAACCTAGCGATCGGGGCGGCCCCAGCAGCCGCACGACGCCCCCGGACCTGTCCGGGCGCCAAGCGGATCAGCTCCCGTACTCGCAACGGCTCCTGGCTGTAGCTGTGGGTTCTATCTCAGTAGGAGAAGCGAGACCGGGATGATGCCTCGCCCTCGTGCTCGCCAGAGACCGGCATGCAGGGGCAGCGCACATCCGGCTGTCACTTCAGGGCGATGGAGTTGCCTGGTGCCACATGGTGCAGTTGCAGGCGGGCGGCAGTTGCCAGGGCGCCGGAGACTAGCCCAGCATGGCCGCCGATGACGATGCGGGCTTCGTCCAGGCACGGTAGGTGTGCCTCGAAAGTGACGCGACGATTGGGCAGCTTCACCTCATAGTGATCGGCCTTCAACTGGTGGACGTGGTACGACTGGCCGGCGAGGTCGCAGACCCAAGAGCTGGGGGATACCTCAGCCAGTTCGACGAGCTCGCGGATCTGCTCGAGCGGACCGGTGGAGGAGGGGTGCACCTCGTCTGTATGGGCTTCGAACGCCCGCTCGGCCAGCAGGGGGAATCGGTATCCGTCCAACTCTCCGCACACCGGACAGATGAGGATGTGCCGCTGCGGCGCGCGTGACGGATCATCCGTGATCTGTGGCCGCAGGCCCGAGGCGGATGAGGGGCGTGTCGGCCCCATGGCGCGGGGTCTGCCCGGTCTGTCAGCGGCGCCCCCCGGACGGCCACTATTCCGGCGTCGAGAAGAGGACGCCGGGCCGGGCACAGGCTGAGTACCGGCCTGCAGGTCGCTCAGAACAGCCGCCACGTCGCAATGTGGCGGCCCCGCTGGCCACCACGCGCCGTGCTTCTTTCGGTAGGGGTACCAGAGGCCGTCAGCGCCGAGGCGTAGTTGTGCGTCATGCCCGATCACTGTGAGCCAGCTACCGCTGATCCGGACGCCGGGGGCGCGCTCGCCGTCCCAGGCGCGCTTGATTTCCTCGCGGACGCCGCGGAGATAGTTCGGGTCCGGGTCCCACGGCTGATCCAGGATCTTCAGAGCAGCCGCTCCGCCGTACTGCCAAGCGCGAGCAGAGCGGGCGAGAGCCGCCGGGGTGCGGTGGCTGCTCCAGGACAGACGGTGGAGGATCTCGGTAGGCGGTCCGCCGGCGGCAAGGCGTACGAGGTCGTGATCAAGGTTGAGGTCGTCGGGGAAGGCGCCGGGCTGCAGGTCGATGGCGTCAGGGTGGAGAGCCTGGCGCAGCAGCTGGGCTGCGCGGCGGGCAGTGTCGGCGGCCAGGAACTCCAGTGCCGCCGGGTCCAACCCGGGTGGGGGAGCCGGGGCTGAGGTCAAGGGAGTCACCGGTCCAGGGTGTTCGACCTCGGGTGGCGGTGAGGGCAGCGGGGGCAAGCCGATGCGGGCGGCAGCGAATACGTCCCGAGCGGGTACGCCGGGCCGAGGGCCGGAGGTGGCGGCGATGGCCTTGGCTGTGTTGCGGCGGTGGAGCTCGGCCATGAGTTCCCGCTCGCCCCGCCCTCGCAGGAGCAGCAGGACAAAGGGGTCGTGGTCCAGGAGCCGGGCCACCTGGTAGAAGACGGCGGCGGCGTGTTTGCACGGGTTGCCAAAGTCCGGGCAAGAGCATCGGGGCGTCAGCTCATGGGGCCGTGGAAGGAGGCGAACTCCGGCCTGGGCGGCGTCGTCCGCGAGGGCGGTGGGCATATCGCGCTCCAGGAGGGCCGCGATGTGGCCGGCCTTGGAGGCGACAAGATCCAGGAGCGCGTCCCACTGGGCGGCGGTGAACTCCGGGACGTTCATGGCGGTGCGGTAAGGGGCGGGTTGGCTGCCCTGCACGCGGGCAGCGGCGCACCCGGCCGTAACCGTGATCTCGCCGACGTTGCCTGCGCGGGCGTAGGTTCGCCCGCGAGCCAGTCGGCCGGTCGCGGAGCGGGATGGACCTTCCAGCGCTTCGACCCAGGCGTTGCCCCACCAGGACTCGGCGAAGGTGCGGCGGCCGCGGGCTGTGGGGAGCGGCGGGAAGTCACGGCGCCGATCGCGATGCTGCCCGGCTTCCGGATCAGAGGTCACGACCCTGCCCCTTTCAAACGGACGAAGTCAGCGAGCTGGGTGTCGCTCAGTTCCGTAAGCCCGGATTCCCCACCTTCGAGGACCGTGTCCGCGAGTGCGCGTTTGCTCTGCAGGAGTTCTGCGATGCGGTCCTCGACGGTGCCCTCGGCGATCAGGCGGTGGACCTGAACGGGCTGTGTCTGGCCGATGCGGTAAGCGCGGTCGGTGGCCTGTTCCTCGACCGCAGGGTTCCACCAGCGGTCGTAGTGGACCACGTGGCCTGCACGGGTGAGGTTGAGGCCGGTGCCAGCCGCCTTCAAGGAGAGCAGAAACACCGGGATCTCGCCGTCCTGGAACCGGTGCACCATCTCCTCGCGCTGCGCGACAGGCGTGCTGCCGTGGAGAAACTGCACTGGCACGCCTCGTCCTGTGAGGTGCTGCTCGAGGATGCGTCCCATGGTGACGTACTGCGTGAAGACCAGAACCGCCTGGTCTTCGGCCAGGATCGTGTCCAGGAGCTCGTCGAGGAGTTCGAGCTTCCCAGACCGGCCCGCCGTCTTCGCCTCGGTCTCATGCAGGTACTGGGCGGGGTGATTGGAGATCTGCTTGAGTGCGGCAAGGAGCTTGAGGACTAGGCCCCTGCGAGCCATGCCGTCCGTGGCGCGGATCGCGGTCATCGTCTCGCGGACTACGGCCTCGTAGAGGGCGACCTGTTCCTTGGTGAGCGTCACGGGATGGTCGGTCTCGGTCTTGGGCGGCAGCTCGGGGGCGATACCCGGGTCGGACTTCTTACGGCGCAGGAGGAACGGGCCGATCAGGGCGGCCAGGCGCTGCGCGGCGTGAGGGTCCTTCCCGCTCTCCGCGCCCCGGGCGTATCGGTCGCGGAACGTCTTCAAAGAGCCCAGCAGTCCGGGAGTAGTCCAGTCGAGCAGCGCCCACAGCTCGGACAGGTTGTTCTCGACGGGGGTGCCGGAGAGAGCGACCTTGGCCCTCGTGCGCAGAGTCCGCAGGGCTTTCGCGGTCGCCGAGAAGGAGTTCTTTACGTGCTGGGCCTCGTCCGCGACCACCAAGGCCCATTCGTACCGGGCAAGTTCGGCGGCACGCAGTCGCATGGTCGCGTAGGTCGTCAGCACGAACCCCTCGTCGGCACCCGTCAGAGAGCGGTTGGTGCCGTGGTAGCGGACTACGGGGGTGCCGGGCGCGAACTTCTCGATCTCCCGCTGCCAGTTGCCGAGCAGCGACGTTGGGCAGACCACGAGGGTCGGCCCGGCCGTCGCCGGAGTGGTCTGCCGGTGAAGGTGCAGTGCGATGAGGGTAATTGTCTTGCCCAGTCCCATGTCATCGGCGAGGCAACCTCCCAAGCCGAGCGACGTCATCTGATGGAGCCAGGTCAGACCCCGTAGCTGGTAGTCGCGCAGGGTTGCCTGGAGCCCGGCCGGCTGGGGCACTGGAGCGCGGCGGGTGCTCGCGTCGGGATCGGCAAGGCGCTCCTTCAGCTCCGCAATCCATCCTCGTGCAGTGACGTCGACCCGCTCGCCGTCGATCTCTGTGCTGCCGGCCAGAGCGGCGGCAAGGGCTTGCACGGCGGTGAGCTGGCGGTCCTTGCGGTCCCGGGCGCGTGCCAGGAGCTCTGGGTCGATCAGCACCCATTGGTCGCGTAGCCGCACCATGGGCCTCTGTGCCTCGGCGAGCCGGTCGAGCTCGGCGGGTTCGAGTTCCCGGCCGCCGAGGGTGAACTGCCAGCGAAAGGCCAGCAGTGCATCGGCAGACAGCAAAGATGGCAGGTCGGAGGCCGCCTTCTCGGTCGGCTCAATGACCGCGCGGGCAAGAAGCTGACGGGCGAGTTCTTTGGGCCAATGGACTTGAATGCCTACCGCTGCCAGCGCGGTTGCCGCCTCTCCCAGTAGCTCGCTCACTTCGTCGTCGGACAGTTCGAGTTCGACCGGGGATGTCATGAGCAGCAGGCGGCCGAGCGGAGGCCAGACGTGGACTGCGCGGAGCAGGGCCCGCAGCGCATCCTCCCGGGCGGTCGGGCCGAACACGTCGGCGGCCGCCGAGTCGCCGGACCAGATGTCCTTGGCGTCGGCGACCACGGCATCGGCGAGCTGATGCAACTGGACGACCGCGCGGAACCCGCTGTCCGTATCCAGGGTGTCAGCCCGGGCCTCCGCGAAGTCGACGCTCGCCTCCTCGAGATAATCATCATCCGCAGGTAGTTCGATGCGAAGGGAGAGGCTGACGCCTGCGTCCAGGCCAGTCGCGAGGTCGGCTGCCCACTCGCGCTGGTGAGGCACCGACTGTGGTTCGGTTGCAGTCCAGGCATCGCCGCCGGCCGCCACCGAGGCCGCCGGTGTGCGGGCCAGGACATCGGCCACCGCGTCCAGGAAAGCCCGTACGAGTGGTTCGGCCAGCGGAAGGTCCAGCCCGTCCTGCCCCTCGACCGGTATCGCGCGCGCCTCGGGCGGCA
>Ga0196960_10000758_pt1 | contig 10000 bp, 9 predicted proteins | sample S3v_5metaG_FD_183187 | JGI IMG/M metagenome (GOLD analysis project Ga0196960, IMG submission 183187) | Soil microbial communities from Anza Borrego desert, Southern California, United States - S3+v_5 | ecosystem: Environmental > Terrestrial > Soil > Desert | place: USA: California | collected... | reverse complement strand
GCTGCAGCTGGACGCCAACCTGCACGGGCACGTCGCCTCGGCGCTGCTCCGGCACGGCCTGCACCCCTGCCGGCTCTCGATCGAGATCACCGAGTCGGCGCTGATGAAGGACCCCGGCGCCGCCCGCGACGTGCTGCTGGAGCTGCGCGACCTCGGCGTGCAGGTGTCCATCGACGACTTCGGCACCGGCTACTCCTCGCTGGCCTACCTGCGGCGCCTGCCGGTCGACTGCCTGAAGGTCGACCGGTCGTTCGTCGCCGAGCTGGCCGACGGCCACGCCGAGATCACCACGGCGGTCATCGCGATGGCCCGCAGCCTGGGGCTGTGCACCGTCGCCGAGGGCGTGGAGACGCACGAGCAGGCCGAGGAGCTCGCCCGCCTCGGCGCCACCTACCTGCAGGGCTTCAGCCTCGCCGCCCCGCTCAGCGGGGAAGCCGCGACCACCTGGTTCGCCGCCCAGCACGCCGACGAGGCCGCGGCCCGATGACCGACACCCATCCCGACCTGGAGACGACGTGACCCCCGCCGCCCCCGCCCTGGCCGTCGCGCCCACCTTCGACCTCGAGCGGGTGCTGGCCAGCATCGACACGATGGCCGCGCAGCGCCCGGTGGCCGCGCACATCGTCTCGCTGGCCAACTCCGAGGAGGTCGGCGCCAAGGAGCTGTCCGGCACGCTGGCCACCGACGTCGCGCTCGCCGGCCGGGTGATGAAGCTGTCCAACTCGGCCTTCTACGGCATGCGCGGCAGGGTCACCTCGCTGCAGTTCGCGGTCACCGTCGTCGGCTTCGCCACGGTGCGCACCATGGCCACCGTCGCGCTCACCGACCTGGACGACGAGTCGCGGCTGCCGGCGGCCTTCTGGGAGGTGAGCACCTGCCTCGCGCTGGCCGCCTCCACCTTGGCTCCCCGCTTCGCCGAGCGCCCGCAGGACGCGCTCTGCCTCGGGCTGCTGGCCCAGCTCGGCGTGGCGCTGCTGCACCACAACGACGACGAGGGCTACGCCGAGCTCTGGACGCGGGAGCGCTCCTTCGCCGGCCGGCGCGCGGCCGAGGTGCAGCGCTACGGCATCTCCGCGCTGCGGCTGACCTCGGTGGCGCTGGAGCAGTGGGGCTTCCCGGCGGGCATGGTCCTGCCGCTGCAGCAGGTCGACGACCCGACGTCCTTCCAAGGTGCGCTGCTGCGCACCGCGTTCGAGATCGCCGGCCGGCTCACCGACCCCGGTCACGAGGAGCTCCCGATGGAGGCGGTCAGCTGCGGGCAGCTCCGGGAGCGGGACGTCGTCGGGGTCTTCGAGCAGGTGCGGGCCGACGCCCAGGAGCTGCGCACCGCGCTGCTCGGCTGAACCGGGACGGGCCCCTGCGGGCCCGTCCCGGTCCAGATCTCAGCCCGGCTGCGGTGCCGGGGCCGGCTCCGCGGGCGGCTGGTCAGCGCCGACGGTCGGGAGGTACCCCGGCTCCTGCCGGGCCGCGGCCTGGTCCTCGAAGTCCGCGGCGATGTCGAGCATCAGCGCGTCCGCCCAGCGGGTGCCGAAGAAGGAGACCCCGACGGGCAGCGCCTCCTGTGGGCCGGCGAACCCGGCGGGCACCGAGACGTTCGGGTAGCCGGCGACCGCGGCCGGGCCCGAGGAGCCGTAGCCGAAGGCGTCCGCCTCGCCGTCCAGGTTCAGGTACTTCGTCTGCCACGCGGGGGTGCCGGTCAGCGCGACGATGGCGTCCAGGTCGTCCTCCGGCCCGGCGCCCTGGGCGAGCGCCTCGTCGATCGAGGCCCGGGCCAGCTGGCGGATCGTGTCCCGGGTCTGCTGGATCGCCGGGTCGTCGGCCGGCACCGGTGCGGCCTGCGCCTGCTCGAACACCTCCTGGCCGAAGTAGGCCAGCTCCACGGCGTCCTGCTCGTTGAACTCGATCAGGCCTGCCAGGTCCGCCGGGTGGTCGCCGGGGGTGGCGGCCAGGTAGGCGTTGATGTCCCGGTGGAACTCGGCCAGCAGCGCCGGGAACTCCCCGGCGTTGACCTCGTCGAGGTCCGCCAACTGCACGGGCACGGGCGTTGCGCCGGCGGCCTCGATCTGCTTGACCGCCGCGGCGAAGACGGCCTCGGTCGCGTCGTCGACGACGGCTGCCTCCTCCTCGGTCAGCGTCCACACGCCGATCCGGGCACCCTGCAGCACGTCGAGGTCGAGCTCGGCGAAGTCGGCGTCGAGATCTGCAGGGATCTCCGCGGTCGCCGTGTCGGCGTCGTCGGTGCCGGCCACGACCTGGAGCAGGAGCGCCGCGTCCACGGCGTGCCGGGCCATCGGTCCGGCGGTGTCCTGCTCGGCGGAGATGGGCACGATGCCCTCCCGGCTGACCAGGCCGAGGGTCGGCTTGAGCCCGACGATGCCGGTCGAGCCGGCCGGGCAGACGATCGAGCCGTCGGTCTCGGTGCCGATCGAGACCTGGGCCAGCGACGCCGCGACGCCGGTCGCCGAACCCGAGGACGAGCCGCACGGGTTGCGGTCGAGCACGTAGGGGTTGGCGGTCTGCCCGCCGACGCCGCTCCACCCACTGGTGGACCCGTCACCGCGGAAGTTGGCCCACTCGGAGAGGTTGGCCTTGCCGATGACGACTGCGCCGGCCTCGCGCAGCTTCCGGGTGATCGTGGCGTCGTCCGGCTCGCTGTCCAGCAGCGCCCGGGAGCCCGCCGTCGTGGGCATCTGCTCGGTGTCGACGTTGTCCTTCAGCAGCACCGGGATGCCCTCGAGCGGGCTGCGCGCGCCGGCGGACTGCCGGGCCGCGTCGCTGGCGGCGGCGTCGTCCAGCGCCTCGGGGTTGACGCTCAGCACAGCGCCGAGGTCGTCGTTGAGCGCGTCGATCCGGTCCAGGTAGACCCCGGTGAGCTCCACCGAGCTGAGCTCGCCGGCGTCCATCCGGCTCTGCAGGTCCGGGATGGTGAGCGCGTCGAGGTCCAGGTCACGCAGCGGGAGGGTGCCGGAGCCGGCCCGGTCGGGGGCTTCGCCGGGGGCGGCGGAGACGGTGCTCGCCGGTACCAGCAGCGCGGCGGCCATGGCTGCGGTCACTGCGACCTTGCGGCGCAGGCGGGGACGGGGTGGATTGCGCATGGGCTTCTCCGGGCTCGGTGTCGGCTGCTGCGAACCCCTGCACGCTAGGACGCCACGCGGTGACCTGCTGGCCGGTACACAGCCGGGACACAGTTCCGGGCCGGTCACCCGGGCGTGTCTGGCCCGTGACGGGACGACTCGGACACGGCCGGGCATGGTGGTGGGGTGCTGCACAGCGACTTCGGCCCCGACCCGATGGCCCTGCTCACCCGCGAGGTGCTGCGCGAGCGGGCTGCCGCGTTGATCGCGGAGGCCTGCGCCTGGTCGGTGGGCCTGTCCGACCAGCCGCACCACGTGCGGCTGCGCGGCCGGGTCGTGCCCACCGGCCGGACCAACGGCGCCCGGGCGGCGACCGGGCAGGCGCTCAGTGGCGAGGAGGACGGCCGGCTGGAGCTGGGCGACGCCCGGCCCGGCAGCTTCCAGGACGCCCTGAACGCGGTCACCGCCGACGGCACGGTCATCGCCGAGCACTTCGACCGCGAGGTCGTCGAGCCCTTCGTGCTCGACACCTGCGTGCGGGCCGCCGAACGGGCCCGGGACCAGCGCGCGGCCGTGTGGGCCGAGTTGCTCGACGAACTCGGCGAGGACGGCCGCGACCTGGTCGAGGTGGTGCGCGTGGGGGAGTGGGAGGCGCCGCTGCGGATCGAGGCCGAGCACCTGGTGCTGGCGGCGCTGGGCACCGTGCCGCTCGTCCAGGTCGAGGCCGAGGGGCTGCCGCTGTCGCTGGTGCGCGCCGCGGAGGCGGTGACCCGGGCGGCCGCGCCTCCACCGCCGGCACCTGCCGAGCCCGGACGGCCCGACGAACTGGCCGGGGCGCTCTTCCTCGCCGAGGCGGCGCTGGCGGGCTCCGGCCTGACCCTCCCGGTACCTCTGGCCGAGGCCGACCGGTTGCTCGATGTGCTGCTGGGGGAGGGGTTGCTGCCCGAGGAGGTCCCGGCGCTGCTGCCCCACCTGCCGGTGGAGCGGGCGACCGCCGCGGAGGTGCGGGCCACGATCGCTGCGTCCGGTCCCGGTCTCTGAGGCGCTGCGCCTCTTCCCACCGCCGTCCGGCAGGGGGACCATCGGGGGTACGCGTGCTCCCCGGAGGGACAGTGTCATGACCAGTTCCGCGACACCCGACCCGAATGCCCGACGCAACCGGCCTCACCCCGATCCGCTGGTGATGACACCAGCGGAGAAGGCGATGGCGGAGTGGGAGGCCAGACACGACGTCATCGCGCGCGGTGGTCGGCTGGCGCCGGGTTCGGTCCAGCACTACCTCTCCGAGTCCCGGTCCCGGGAGCGCTGCGACGAGGCGGCGCGGCCGCGGCCGGAGCACCGCCGTGCCGTTCCTCCGGGCGCCCCGCCTGTCCCGCCGAGCACGGAGGAACTGGCGTTCCGGCTGGCGCCGCCGGAGCACCGCCCCCGGCGTACCCGCCGGATCGTCTGACGGTCCCGCCGGGAACTCGGGGCCGGCCGGCCCCGTTGGCCCGGCATGGACCTGGTCTGCCCGAAGTGTCAGGGGACGATGCGCACCTACGAGCGCAACGGGGTGCACGTCGACCAGTGCTCGGAGTGCCGCGGCATCTTCCTCGACCGCGGTGAGCTCGAGCGGCTCGTCGACGCCGAGAACGCCTGGCACGGGGGCCCGGCGGCCGCGTCGTCCTCACCGCAGGCCCACCAGCAGTCGGGGCACGGGCAGCCGCGGTACGAGGAGTCCGGCCACCAGCAGTCGGGATACCAGCAGCCGGGTCACCAGCAGTCGGGTCACCAGCAGTCGGGTCACCAGCAGCCGGCCGCCTCGCTGGGCGCGGTGGTCAGCGAGGTGCTCGGCCAGGTCCGCAGCAGCAGCTCCCACTCCAGCTCGTCCTACGGCTACGGGCAGAAGCGCAAGAAGAAGGACTCCTTCCTCAGCGACCTGTTCGGCTGACCGCCGGCGGCTCGTCGCCCGCGCCGACGAGCACGACGCCGTCCTGCTCGCGCACCGGGAACACCGGGAGCCGCGCCGCTCCGTCCTCCGGGGCGTCGAGGCAGACCCCGGTGCGCAGGTCGAAGACCTGCTTGTACATCGGGGACGCGACCGTCGGCACGTCGCCCCGGCTGCCCACGATCCCGCGCGCCAGCACGTGCGCCCCGCTGAACGGATCGCGGTTGCCGACCGCGTGCAGCGACCCGTCGAAGAGCCGGAAGAGCGCGACCTGGACGCCGCCGACGAGGGCGGCGACGCCCCGTTCGGGCAGCAGTTGGTCGGCCCGGCAGACGACCGTCCACCCGTCGGAGCTGATTGCAGAGGGGAGCGTCGCGGTCATCGGGGGTGCACCTCCAGGCGGGGGCCGGCGACGAGCACCGCGCCGGTGGCCCGGTCGGCGGCGGTCACCGGCCGCGGCTGGCCGCGCTCGACGACGTAGGCCAGGGACGGGTCGGGCTCGTCGGGGGCGTTGACGAAGGAGGCGAACCGGCGCAGCTTCTCCGGGTCCTCCAGGGTGGCCCGCCACTCGTCGGTGTAGCCGTCGACGTGGGCCTCCATCGCGGCGTCGAGGTCGGCGGCGATGCCCAAGCCGTCGTCCAGGACGACGCTGCGCACGTGCTCCAGGCCGCCCTCGATCTCCTCCAGCCACGGCGCCGTCCGCTGCAACCGGTCGGCGGTGCGCACGTAGTACACGAGGAACCGGTCGATCGTGCGCACCAGCGTGGCGGTGTCCAGGTCCTCGGCCAGCAGCCGCGCGTGCCGGGGGGTGAACCCGCCGTTCCCGCCGACGTAGAGGTTCCAGCCCTTGTCGGTGGCGATGACCCCGACGTCCTTGCCGCGCGCCTCGGCGCACTCCCGGGCGCACCCGGAGACACCGAGCTTGATCTTGTGCGGCGACCGGAGGCCGCGGTAGCGCAGCTCGAGAGCGACCGCGAGGGCGACCGAGTCCTGCACGCCGTAGCGGCACCAGGTCGAGCCCACGCACGACTTCACCGTGCGCAGCGACTTGCCGTAGGCGTGCCCGGACTCGAACCCCGCGTCCACGAGCCGCTGCCAGATGGCCGGCAACAGTTCCATCCGGGCACCGAAGAGGTCGATCCGCTGACCGCCGGTGATCTTGGTGTAGAGGCCGAAGTCGCGGGCCACCTGCCCGATGGCGATGAGGCCCTCGGGAGTGACCTCGCCGCCGGGGATCCGCGGTACCACCGAGTAGGTGCCGTCCTTCTGGATGTTGGCCATCACGTGGTCGTTGGTGTCCTGCAGCGTGGCCCGCTCGCCGTCCAGGACGTGCCGGCCGTCCAGGCTGGCCAGGATCGAGGCGACCACCGGCTTGCAGATGTCGCATCCCCGACCGCGGCCGTGCCGGGCCACCAGCTCGCTGAAGCTGCTGATCCCGGTGACCCGGACGACGTCGAACAGCTGGGCCCGGCTGACGTCGAAGTGCTCGCAGAGCGCGCGGCTGACCTGGACGCCGGCCGCCTGCAGCTCGGTGGTGACCAGCTTCTTCACCAGTGGCAGGCAGGACCCGCAGCTGGTGCCCGCCTTCGTGCACGCCTTCACCGCGCCCAGGTCGGTACAGCCACTGCACCTGACGGCGTCGCGGACCGCGCCGGCGGACACGTTGTTACAGGAACAGACGGCGGCGTCGTCGGGCAGCTCGGCCGACGCCGGCCCACCTTCCGCGCCCTCGGGCAGCAGCCAGGCGGCCGGGTCCCCGCCCAGCTCGCGGCCGACCAGCGGGCGCAGGCCGGCGTACCCGCTCGCGTCACCCACCAGGATGCCGCCGAGCAGGGTGCGGGCGTCGTCGGAGAGCACCAGCTTCTTGTAGACGCCGGCGACCGGGTCGCCGTAGACGACCGAGAGCGCGCCCGGCGTGCTGCCGAACGCGTCGCCGAAGCTGGCCACGTCGACGCCCAGCAGCTTGAGCTTCGTCGACAGGTCCGCCCCGGGGAACTCGGCCGCTCCGCCCAGCAGCTGGTCGGCCACCACCTCGGCCATCGTGTAGCCCGGTGCCACCAGCCCGAAGGTGCGCCCGTCCACGGCGGCGACCTCACCGATCGCCCAGACCGCCGGGTCCTCGGTGCGGCAGCGGGCGTCGACCAGCACGCCGCCGCGCGGACCGACCGGCAGGTCGCAGCCACGGGCCAGCTCGTCGCGCGGCCGCACCCCGGCCGCGAACACGACGACGTCGACGTCCAGGTGCGACAGCCCGGCCGCCGAGCCCTCGGCGGCGTGCATCCGCGCGACCCGGCCGTCGCGCCCGGCGGTGAGCTTGGCGGTGGCGGTGCCGGCGTGCACCTGGACGCCGAGCGTGCCGACCAGCCGCTGCAGCGCCTCGCCGCCGCCCTCGTCGACCTGCAGGGGCATCAGCCGGGGCGCGAACTCGACCACGTGGGTCTGCACGCCGAGCGCGGTCAGCGCCCCGGCTGCCTCCAGCCCCAGGAGACCGCCGCCGACGACCGCGCCCACGAGGGGCCTCGTGCCCCTGCGCACCGCAGCGTCGGTCACGTACTGCCGCAGCGCGGCGACGTCGTCGATGGTCCGGTACACGAAGCAACCGGCCAGCTCGCGGCCCTCCACCGGGGGCACGAACGGCGCGGACCCGGTGGCCAGCACCAAGGCGTCGTAGTCGTACCCGCGGCCGCCGGCGGTGGTCACCCGGCGTGCGGCCCGGTCGATGCCGGTCACCTGCTCGCCGCGGTGCAGCGTGACCCCGGGGGTGGTCCACAGGCTCCCGTCGTCCAGGGCCAGGTCGTCGGGGTCGCGACCGGAGAAGTACGAGGTGAGCGCCACCCGGTCGTAGGGCGCGCGGGGCTCCTCGGCGAGGAGGGTCACCCGCCAGCCGCCGTCGGCGACGGCTCCCCGGTCGACGAGGGCCTCCACCAGCCGGTGGGCGACCATGCCACCGCCCACGATCACGAGGTGCCGGGTGTCCGAGCTGCTCATCCGGTGGTGTGCTCCTTCGCCGGGCGTGAACGGGGTCGGTCCGCCGTTGCTCGCGTGAACGTATGAAGCGCGCGTTACGGGCGGACCGTGGCCGTGTTAAGCGTCCGCAAGCACGTCCGCACCGGACGGCCCGACGCCCGGTGAGGTCGCCGGTTCGCGCTGCGGCTCGTTGGCATGCAGCTGTCGGTGACGGGAGCGACGGAGGGGCGCAGCGGGATGGCGGAGCGGGGCAGCGTGCTGGTGACCGGGGCCGGCGGGGTGATCGGCGCGCACGGGGCGGCCGAGTACGCGGCGTCGGACGGCTGGCGGTTCTTCGAGCTGTCCGACCAGCCGGCCGCCCGCAAGGTCATCCCGCCGCTGGGCTGATCGCGCGGGCGCGCCGCCCAGGGGCTGGTCAGCCCGGCAGCATCGAGCCCGTCTCCAGGTAGCGGGTGTGCCAGCTGAGCGCCTCGGGCAGCAGGTGCGGGGTGTGCCGGCCGTACGCGCCCGCCTGCGCCCGCTCGACGTAGTCGGCGAGCATCGGCCGGTACTCCGGCGCGGCGCACCGGTCGATCACCACCTGTGCCCGCCGGCGTGGAGCCAGGCCGCGCAGGTCGGCCAGCCCGTGCTCGGTGACGATCACGTGCACGTCGTGCTCGGTGTGGTCGACGTGGGAGACCATCGGCACGATCGCGGAGATCGCGCCGCCCTTGGCCGTCGACGGGGTGACGAAGAAGGAGATGTAGGCGTTGCGGGCGAAGTCGCCCGAGCCGCCGATGCCGTTCTGGATGCGGCTGCCCATCAGGTGGGTGGAGTTCACGTTGCCGTACAGGTCGGCCTCGATCATCCCGTTCATCGCCAGCACGCCGAGCCGCCGGACGATCTCCGGGTGGTTGCTGATCTCCTGCGGGCGCAGCACGATCCGGTCCCGGAAGTCCCCGGCGTGGTCGTTGAAGCGGGTGACCGCGTCGGGGCTCAACGAGAAGGCGGTTGCCGAGGCGAGCGCCAGCTTGCCCGACTGCAGCAGGTCGAGCATGCCGTCCTGGATCACCTCGGTGTAGGCGGTGAGCTGCTCGAAGCGGGTGTCCTGCAGCCCGGCGAGCACGGCGTTGGCCACGTTCCCGACCCCGGACTGCAGCGGCAGCAGCTCGTGCGGCACCCGGCCCCGGGAGACCTCGTGCTCGAGGAACTCGATCAGGTGCCCGGCGATCCGTCGCGCGGCGTCGTCCGGAGGGGCGAAGGCGGTGTTCCGGTCCGGAGAGTCGCTCTCCACGACGGCGACGACCTTCTCCGGAGCCACCTGCAGGTACGGCACCCCGATCCGGTCACCGGGGTGCACGAGCTGGATCGGCCGCCGGTCCGGGGGCAGCGCGGTGCCGTAGTAGACGTCGTGCATGCCGTCGAGGTCGGCGCTCTGCCAGGAGTTGACCTCCAGCACCACCCGGTCGGCGCGGTCGAGCCAGGTCTTGTTGTTGCCCACCGACGACGAGGGGACGAGCTGCCCGTCCTCGGTGATGCCGCTGACCTCGACCAGCGCGACGTCCAGCTTCCCGAGGAAGCCCTGCCAGGCCAGCTGGGCGACGTGCGAGAGGTGGACGTCGATGTACTCCATCAGGCCGTCGTTGATCTTCTGCCGGCTCACCGGGTCGGACTGGTACGGCAGGCGCAGCTCGATCCCGTCGGCGGCGGCGAGGGCGCCGTCGAGCTCGGGGGCGGTGGAGGCACCGGTCCACACGTTGACCCGGAACGGGTCACCGGCGTCGTGCGCGGCGGTCATCCGGCGGGCCAGCGCCTGCGGGACCTCCTTGGGGTACCCCGCGCCGGTGAAACCGCTCATCCCGACCGTGTCGCCGTGCCGGATGTGCGCGGCGGCCTCGTCGGCCGACACCACCTTCGCCGCGAACTCGGCGGAGCGGATGCGACCGGAGCCGGGCATGAGCAGACCTCCTGGACGTGGGCGCGAGCTTGCGCGCAACGCTACGACCAGGAGCCCGGCACGGCCTGGTGTGGCGGGCGTGCCGCCGGCCAGCCC
>Ga0196960_10000757_pt1 | contig 10006 bp, 13 predicted proteins | sample S3v_5metaG_FD_183187 | JGI IMG/M metagenome (GOLD analysis project Ga0196960, IMG submission 183187) | Soil microbial communities from Anza Borrego desert, Southern California, United States - S3+v_5 | ecosystem: Environmental > Terrestrial > Soil > Desert | place: USA: California | collected... | reverse complement strand
GGCGGGCCCGGGTCCGGCGTCGGCGGTTCGGGGTCCGGCTGCGGGGGTCCCGGAACCGGCGTCTCCGATAGCGGCGTGTCGAGCAGAGTCTCCATGCCCCCGTCCTACCCGCCGCGGCCCGGTTTGAAAGACAGCCGGTTTCTCGAAGCCGCGCCGCGGGGTACCGGGAGCGCACCCGACTTAAGGAGGCGAGTCGATGACCCACCCGACCCTGGAGGCTGCCCGCGACCTGAGCGAATGGCGCCCGCCGCTGGGCGTCCTTTCCGTCTACCTCGGCTTCGACCCGGCCGACCGCGGCGGCGCCTGGCGGACCGAGTTGCGCAACGGCCTCGACGCCGTGCTCGAGGCCCACAAGGAAGACGAGCACGAGCGCCGCGTCGCCCTGCGCGAGACGGCGAAGCGGCTGGCCGAGCGCTTCGAAGACGGGGACCTGCGGCCGCCGCCGCGGGGCGAAGTCGGCTTCGTCGAGGTGGCCGAGAAGGAGGGGACCGAGCACTGGTTCGGGACCGCGGTCGCCCCGGTCGCCGACGCCTGCGTCGAGTTCGGTCCCGAGCCGGTGGTGGCGCCGCTGCTCGACCTCGCCGGTCGCGGCGCCGCCCGCGGGGTCGCCCTGCTCTCCTCCGAGCGGGTGCGGCTGCTGAGCTGCGTCGAAGGCTCGCTGGAGGACCTGGAGGACTGGGAGCTCAGCATCACCAGCGGCGACTGGCGCGAGCGCAAATCCCAGAGCACCAACAACCCCGCCCGGGCCCAGGGCGTCAGCGCCTCCGGGCACGACCAGTTCGCCGAACGGCTCGACCACAACCGCCACCGCTTCCTCAAGGAGTGCGGCGGCCTCGCCGCCCGCGCCCTGGAGGAGCACGGGCTGGAGGAGCTGGTCGTCTTCGGCCCCGCCAACGACCTCGAGCACTTCAAGGGCGGCTTCGGCTCCACCAACGGCAAGCTCAAGGTCGGCGGCGACGCCGAGCTGATCTCCTCGCCGAAGGGCAGGCTGAACGAAGCCGTCGCCGAGGTGGCCGAGCGGCTCGACCTCGAAAGCCAGCGCGCCGTCGTCGAGCGCGCCCTCTCCGAGGCCAAGGGCGGCAGCCGCGGCGCCGCCGGCCTGCAGCAGACGAAGGAGGCGCTGGCCGAGGGGCGGGTCGACCACCTCGTCTTCGACGGGACGATCGGCGAGGCGGCCGAGTCGATGATCCGCGCCGCGCTCGCCTCCAGCGCCAAGGTGACGGTGGTGCGCGACGAGGTCGCCGCGCCCCTGGCCGAGGCCGAAGGAGTGGCCGCGATCCTGCGCTACTGAGCTGGATATGTGACTTCCGTCCGGTTCGGCTCCCCCTGCCCGGGGGTAAGGGGAAGCCGAGGAAGCCAGGAGGATGAACGGAAAGGAGATGGGCTTGAGCGAGCAAGAGCGGGTCGCCGGAGGCCCCTTGGGCAAAGTCGTAGGACGGGCCAAGCAGTTGGCCGGAGCGGCGCTGGGTCGCGAAGACCTGCACCGCGAGGGCGCCCTGCAGGAGGTCCAGGCCGACGCCCAGGCGGAGGCCGCCGAGCAGGCCGCCGAGGCCGAGCGCAGAGAACAGGAAGCCGAGGTCGAGGCCGAGCGGGCCGAGGTCGAGGCCGAGCGCAACGAGGTCGAACTGGAGGCCGCCGAGATCCAGGCCGAAGAGGAGGCCGAGCGCAAACGGGCCGAGGAAGAGCGCGAGGCCGCCCGCCGCGCCGAGGTCGAGAAGGCCGCCGCCGAGCGCGAGCGGCTGGCGGGCGAAAGCCGCGCCCAGGCAAAACGTCAAGAGGCGGCGACGGAGAAGGGCGAGGCGAAGCGCGAGGCGGCCGAGCTGCAGCGCGAAGCCGAGCGGGCCGAACGGGCCGCCGCCGCGATCGATCCCAAGGAGGAGAGCTGAAATGTCGATGCCGACGATCCCGAAGACGATCTTCAACTCGTCGCTGAAGCTGGCGCGGGCGCCGATCCTCGGCGCCCTCGGCGGCTCGGATTCCACGGCCAAACACCTGGTCGACCGGGCCGAAGCCGGCGCCCGCAGCGCCACCGGCGTTCTCTTCGCCGACCCGGAGCTGCGCGAAGAAGGCCGGGCGGCGCTGCTGGCGACGAAAGAGCGCGAGCGCGCCACCGAGCTGCGCGAGAAAGCCGAGATGCAGGAGCGCGAGGCCGAGGAGCGGCAGGCCAAAATCAGCGAAGCCGCCGAGAAAGCCGCGGCCGAAGCGCGCCGCAAGGCCGAGCAGGACCGGCGCAAAGCCGAGAAGCGTCGCAAAGAACGCGAGGCCCGCGCCAAGAAAGCCGAACAGGCGAAAAAGCAGAAAACGGCCAAAGCCGCCGCCAAAGCGAAACGGTCGAACGCGAAAGCGGAGAAGACCGCGCAGCTCGAGAAGCTCGAGGCCAAAGAAGAGAGCATCGAGGCCAAAGAGGAGGCGGCGGCCGTCGAGCGCGAAGCCGAGAAATTGGAGAAAGCCGCCGCGGAAGCCAAGAAAGCGCGCAAAAACGGCAGCGGCAGCTAGCTGAGCGAGGCGGGATTGTCGGCGGGGCGCCCCAGGACCTTCTTCCACTGCCATCCGGCGGAAGGGGATCCCGGGGTGCTCCTCGACCCCGACCAGCAGGTCACCGAGCCCTGGGGCGAGCCCGAACACGGCCCCTGCGACAAGTGCGAGGGCGCAGGCACGGCCGTCTACGAGTGCTTCTCCTGCATGGAGGCGGGCTCGGAGCCCGACTGCCCCGCCTGCCAGGGGCGGGTCCGCTTCGAGCAGACCTGTCCCACCTGCCAGGGCAGCGGCGAGATCCACCGCACCAGGCGTCGCGGCATCGCCGTCTTCCCGAAGCGGGAGGGCCTCTACCGCTACCTCGCCTGGAAAAGCGACGCCGACGTCGAGGGCAAGGTCGTGGTCGAGCTGACCGGGGAGCTGAGCGACGACTGCGACCTCGACGCCGACCACGGGGCGCTGCTGATCTTCCCCCGGGAGCTGGTCTCGGTCGAGCCGCTGGACGCCGGATCGGTGCGTTCGATCACCGACCGGACCGGGGAAGAGGAAGAAGCGGGAGAATGATCGGCATGTTCGGCACCGGCGCGCTGCAGGGAGTGGGGGAGGCGATGCTGCGGCCCGCGACCCTGCTCTCCGACTCCTTCCACCAGCGCGCGGTCCTCGGCGAGACCGGCCACCGCCCCTGGCCGCTGCCCCAGAGCACCTGGTTCATGGGCCAGACCTGGGTCGACCTCCTCTTCGCCCACTGGCGGGTGCCGGAGGAGGCGCTCCGCGCGGTGGTCCCGCCCCAGCTCCCGATCGACACCTACGACGGCTCGGCCTGGATCGGCGTCACCCCCTTCTGCGTGCGCGGCCTGCGCCTGCGCGGCACGGTCCCGGCGCCGGTCCTCTCGACCTTCCCGGAGCTGAACGTCCGCACCTACGTCAGCATCGAAGGCAGGCCCGGCATCTACTTCCTCAGCCTCGACGCCGACAGCTGCGCCGCCGTGGCCGCTGCCCGCCGCACCTACCGCCTGCCCTACTTCCGCTCGCAGATCTCGGTCGACCACGAGGGGGAGGGGATCGGCTACGACCTGATGCGCACCTCCGACGACGGCCCGCCCGCCTACTTCAAGGGCAGGTACGGCCCCGAGGGCGAGCAGCTGCCGATCCGCGACGGCTCGCTGGAGCGCTGGCTGACCGAGCGCTACTGCCTCTATACCCTCGACGACGCCCAGCGGATCCAGCGCGGCGACATCCACCACCCGCCCTGGCCGCTCTACGAGGGCTGGGCGGAGATCGAGACCAACACGATGGCGCTGCCGTTCGGGATCGAGCTCGAGGGCGAGCCGCTGCTCCACTTCTCGCCCCGCCAGGACGTCGTCATCTGGCCGCTGCTGCCGGCTTGAAGCGACAACTCCTCGCGTTGTGCGAGTTGCGCATTGGCTTGTAGTGTCTCGCTCCGGGGTTGGCCAGTAGCGTTTGTTCTGTCCGGGATCTGCGTCAACCTTGATTTCCATGTCCGAGCCTGCAACTGAGTCTGAGCCGACGCGAGCAAAGCTCGCTGAGAAAGTTGGTGCGGCTGAGCAGGCAATTCGCGGTTACGTCCAGGCGAATCCTGGTCAGACTCCCGGCGAAGTTCAGGCTGGTGCCCGGAACGGATGGTCACCTTCGGTCATGGCGATCGCGTTCTGGAGCCTCGTGAATCAGCGGGTGCTTCGAGTCGACGACGCTCTTCGCGTGCAAGTCAAGGATTAGCACCCACGCGAAATGCGCAAAGAGTTGACGCCCCCGCTGGGCGACAGCGACTTTCTCGACGAACGCTTTCTCAGGGAGGACCCTCCAGAGACGAGGACCGAGGCTCAGCGGGATCGGGACAGGATCCTCTACTCGTCCGCGTTGCAGAGACTGGGCGGGATCACGCAGGTGAGTCCACCGGAGAGTGGCTATGCCTTTCATACGCGCCTGATCCACTCCGTCAAGGTGGCCCAAGTTGCCCAGAGAATCGCTCAGCGCTTGAAAGCTCAAGGGGGAGCAGGATCGGACCTTGTGGAGAAGATCCTGGATGCTCTGGACGTCGATGCAGTCGAAGCCGCCGGATTGGCTCACGACCTAGGGCATCCGCCGTTCGGTCATATCGCTGAGACGGAGCTAAAGAGCCTTGCGGTTGCCGCTGAACTCGATGGCTTTGAGGGCAATGCCCAGTCCTTTCGGATCCTCACCCGTCTTGGGACCGCAGGTCCTTTTACCGCCAAATCAACCGGTCTCAACCTAACCCGGCGCACGTTGAGCGGAACTCTGAAGTATCCGTGGCTGCGGAATGCCGAGAACCCTAACCGTAAGGAGAAGTGGGGGGCCTACCCGCCGGATAGCGGGTACTTCGAATGGGTGCGGGAGGGTTGGCCGACTGAGCAGGTCCCCACTCGGTCCCTAGAGGCAGAGATCATGGATTGGGCCGACGATGTCACCTATGCCGTCCACGACGTGGACGACTTCTACCGCGCCGGCCTGATCCCCCTGGATCGGTTGCGCAGTGACCGTGAAGAGCTCCAGCGATTTCAGGAGTACATGGGTACGAAGAAGCTTGTTACGCAGGTCATCGAGGCGGCAGATCGCCTCTACGAGGACAAGCTCGGTCTCGGAATAGCCGATCCGTACGAGGGGCGTTTGGAGCAGCGGGCGGGATTGCGGGCCGCAGGGGGCGGCTTGATCGGTCGCTACGTTCAGGCTGCGCGGCTCCTCGAGGCTGACGGCAAGGCGTTCTTCTCGGTTCCGGATGAAGTTGTGAGCGAGGTGGGCATGCTCAAGCAGCTCACCTGGTTCTACGTGATTGACCGCCCTTCTCTCGCGATCATCCAGGAGGGTCAGCGGCAAGTTATTCGCACTTTGTTTGAGAGCTATCGCGACGGCATCAAGCGCGAGCAATACCGCCTGTTCCCTCCCGGCTATGTAGAGCGGTTGGAAGCCGCCGAGACCGATCCGGCCAAAGTGCGAGCGGTAATCGATCTGATCGCAGGACTCACTGAGGCGGCTGCTGTCCAGATCTACCAGCGCCTTTGCGGTCATTCCACCGGCTCGCTGCTTGGCGCTGCTGGTCAACTTCCATGAGCTGGTCGCTTCAGTTCTATCCCGCGCTCTGTTTAGGCAACAGTCAGAGTGGGCACAGAGGGCGCCATGAACGACGACCTGAAGCCCGAGGACCGCAAGCCGGGAGACGAAGCTCCCCCTAGCGAGCCCTCCTCCGGCGAGGACATCTGCCCCGAGTGCGAAGGCAGCGGCGAGAAGGACGGCGCCGAGTGCCCGAACTGCGAGGGGACCGGAAAAGTCAACGCCGCGATCGGCGGCGGCTAGCGGCGAGTCCGCGAGAGACCGCCTATATCGCGGTCTCTCGCGGTCTCGTGACCACTGGGAGCTTCAGCCCCCCTTGATGTCCTTCAGGTCCTCGTCCTGGGGTTCGTAGGCGGGGTCCTTGGAGAGATCGTCGGGGGGCGGGGTTCGGCCGTCCTCCTGGTCGTCGGGGTTGGCGTCCGGAGGGGCGGTCGGGGTCTGCTTGTCGGACTCCTGCGCCGCCTGGTCGTCCTGCTCTTCGGTCCCTTGCTGGTTCACGTGCTCTTCGGTCATGGGGTCATCGCATCCTTTGCTTTGCGCAGAATCCCGCCTTTGGCCGGGATCGGGGTGTTGTGCAGCTCCGGTCGCGCCTCGGGCGGGGCCAGTTTCGGGACCTCGCCCATCGGCTCCGCCTCACGTACCCCGAACTCGCCGTGGGAATCGACCGAGCTGCCGCTCGTCCAGCGGGCGTCTTTCGGAATCTCGCCGTCGGAGTGGACGAAGAACTCGTAGGAGAACTCCTGCTTCTCCTGCTCCTGCGGGAAGTCCGGCGGGACCGGCATCCCCATGTCCTTCTGCTCCTCCAGCACCGCCATCCACTGGTTCTGGTGCATGGTGTCGCGGGCGATCAGGAACGAGAGCATGTCTTTCATCCCCGGGTCGTCGGTCATCTCCCAGAGCCGGGTGGCGAGCAGCCGGCCGCTGGCCTCGGCGTGGACGTTGGCGTGCATGTCGGAGCCGACGTTGCCGGTGGCGACGACCCAGGACCCGTTGAACGGGTTGCCGTTGGCGTCGGCGGCCATCGCCCCGAGTCCGGCCGAGAGGACGTGGCGCGGGTCCTCGCCCCCGAGCACCGCTTCGACAGCGCCGTTCTGGCCGGCGATCTCCTCCTGCAGCTTCGCCGGCGCCCCCTCGAGGTTCAGCGCCACCGCGGTGGCGAGCATCTCGATGTGGCCGATCTCCTCGGTGCCGGTGTTGAGGAGCATGTCTTTGTAGCGGTCGGGGCCGCGGAAGCTCCAACCCTGGAACAGGTACTGGAGGCAGACGCGGATCTCGCCCTCGACGCCCCCGATCGCCTGCTGCAGCATCTTGGCGAAGATCGGGTTCGGCTCGTCGACCCGCACTTTGTAGGCGAGCTGTTTCGTATGTCTGAACATGACTTCCCTTTCGTGACTGGTGTGACTGGTTTTTTGAGTGCGCTCAGCGCGCGGCGGGGTGGCCGGGCTCGCGCGTGTAAGGCGCTTCGGCTTCGGTCCGGTCCCAGCGGGTCATCAGCGCCGTCATCACCTCGAGCGCGCCGACGACGACCATGAAGCGGGTCGGCCCGCCCTCGTCGGCGAAGCCGAAGACGAGGGGTGAGAGCAGCAGGACCGCTCCCAGCGTCAGGTCGCCGACCAGGTGCCCCTGCAGCGGGATCACCCGCGCCAGCGACAGCCGCCAGTCGGTCATCGAGCCGACGATCAGCATCGTCACGCCGACGAGCACGCAGATGGCGGTGGCGCTGTCGGTCCCGCTGAACCCGAAGATCCACGGCGCGGCGATGATCAGGATCGCCATCACCGGCTCGAGCATCGCATGCAGGTTGAGCGGAATCGGTCCACGGTCCATTCACTGGCCTCCTACTGGTCGGATGTCGTCTGGAAGGGGCGCGTAGCCCGCTTGATATGCGCGGGTACGCCCCTGTTCAGCGGTCTACCCGGACTTCGGCCCGCGAATCTCGCCGGGTTCCTCGTTCCGCTCGAGGTAGAAGAGCTCGGCGCAGACGTCGACGTTGGCGTCGATGCCGCTGATGAAGGCCCGCACCTTGCGGCCGGTCACCCGCTCGACGATCTCGCGGAACCTCTCGTGGGTGGCCGCCTGGAAATACATCCGGGTGTCGCGCAGGCGCTGGTGCTCGCCCATCTCCGCCAGGCTCCGCTCGGCCGGGGTGAAGGTGTTTTCCAACGAGCAGATGACGATGTCGGGGCCGGCGAACTCGGTCCGGGCCTTGGTCGGCCCGCGCCCGAACAGCTCCTTGTACAGGCGTACCATCTCGCGCGAGATCTCGGCCCGCGCGGACTCGTGGCCGTTGCCGTCCTGACTCGGGGTCTCTCGCAGCTCTTGCTCCTGCATCGGCCTCTTTCCTACCCCTGGATAGCGTGATTTATCCAGGCACCACCTGGGTATCGGACAGCGGATGCGCCCCGACCAGTCGCCGCCGGTGACCATCACCCCCTATCCCGACGGGCCGTACCTGGTCCGCGGGGACTTCGTCGTCCAGGACCAGGACGGCAACGAGCTGCCGTCGGAGCGGCGGACGATCGCGCTCTGCCGCTGCGGGAAATCGCGGATGCGGCCGTTCTGCGACGGCACCCATAAGCTGATCGGCTTCAAGGCGCCGAGCTCGCAGGAGCCATGGCCCGGCGCCTGATCGAGCTGCCCCCGCCGCGGGGCCCCCTCGGCGAGCAGCTCTTCGAGGCGCTGGAAGGACCGGCGCACACGCGGATCGCGGCGCCCGGCCTGATCGAGTCGGCCGACCCGATCGCCGACGAAGACCTGCAGCTCGCCCTCTACGTCGCCTACGAGATCCACTACACCTCGATCCGCGGCGTCGACGAAGCCTGGGAGTGGTCGCCCTCGCTGCTCGCCTTCCGGGCGGCGCTGGAGCGGCCCTTCGAAGAAGCGATGGCGGAGCTGGTCCAGCCGGCCGAAGCGCAGGAGCTCGACTCGGTCGGCGAGTCCCTGCAGCAGATCGTCGCCGAGGACCCGGGGCCGCCGCTCTCCCGCTACATGGAGACGCAGGCGACTCGCGAGCAGGTGCTCGAGCACGTCGTCCACCGCTCCGCCTACCAGCTGAAGGAGTCCGACCCGCACTCCTGGGCGATCCCGCGGCTCTCGCCACGGCCGAAGGCGGCGCTGCTCGAGGTCCAGTTCGACGAGTACGGCGGCGGCGACGCCGAGCGCATGCACTCGGCGCTGTTCGCGAAGACGATGAGCGGGCTCGGTCTCGACCCGACCTACGGCCACTACCTCGACCGCTGGCCGGGGGTGACGATGGCGACGGTCAACCTGATGACCGGCTTCGGCCTGCACCGCCGCCGCCGCGGCGCCATCGTCGGCCACCTCGCCGCCTTCGAGATGACCTCCTCGATCCCCAACCGCCGCTACGGCAACGCCCTGCGCCGGCTCGGCTGCGGCCCCGAGGTGACCCACTTCTACGACGAGCACGTCGAGGCCGACGCGGTGCACGAGAACATCGCCGCCTGGGACCTCGCCGGCGGCCTCGCCGCGGCCGAACCCGAGGTCGCCGCCGACATCCTCTTCGGCGCCCGGGCGCTGCTGCAGATCGAGGCGCGGTGGGCGACCCACCTGATGGACGCGTGGGAGCGGGGGGAGACCTCGCTGCGCTCGCCGCTCGTCCCCGTCGCCGCGTGAGCGGGGCCGCCCGGTGACCGAGCCGCTCGACCTCTCCTACGTGGTGCCGATCCGCTGGCACGACGGCGACCAGCGGCAGGATCTGGCCGAGTACCTCGCCCGGATCGCCTCCCGCTGCGCCGAGGTGATCGTCGTCGACGGCTCCCCGGCCGAGGTCTTCGCCGCCAACGCCGCGGCCTGGGGCGAGCACGCGCTCCACGTACCGCCGGAGGCGGGGGAGAGCTGGCTGATGGGGAAGGTCTCCGGCGTGCGGACCGGCGTCCGGCTCGCCTCCCGCGAGCGCGTCGTGATCGCCGACGACGACGTCCGCTACGAGCCGGAGGCGCTGCGCCGCGCCGCGGAGCTGCTCGACGAGCACGACCTGGTGCGGCCGCAGAACTACTTCAGCCGGCTCCCCTGGCACGCCCGCTGGGACACGGCGCGGACGCTGCTCAACCGCAGCCTCGGCCGCGACTACCCGGGGACGCTGGCGGTGCGGCGCTCGCGGATGCTGGCGATGAGCCTCTACGACGGCGACGTCCTCTTCGAGAACCTGGAGCTGATCCGCACCGTCCGCGCCCACGGCGGCAGCGTGGTCTCGCCGCTGGACCTCTACGTCGCCCGGGTGCCGCCCTCGGCCGCCCACTTCTGGGGGCAGCGCACGCGGCAGGCCTACGACGACTTCGCGCTGCCGCTGCGGATGGCGCTCTGGCTGGCGGTCGTGCCGCTGCTCGCGCTCGCCGCGCTCAGGCGCCGGCCGGCGCTCGCGGCCGCCCCCGCCGCGGCCTCGGTCGCCGCCGCCGAGACGGGCCGTCGCCGCGCCGGCGGGGCC
>Ga0196960_10000756_pt1 | contig 10006 bp, 10 predicted proteins | sample S3v_5metaG_FD_183187 | JGI IMG/M metagenome (GOLD analysis project Ga0196960, IMG submission 183187) | Soil microbial communities from Anza Borrego desert, Southern California, United States - S3+v_5 | ecosystem: Environmental > Terrestrial > Soil > Desert | place: USA: California | collected... | reverse complement strand
GCAGCCTGAACGACAGCGCGAAGGCGAACATCCAGAAGGAGGTCGGCCAGCTCAAGGAGGAGCTGACCCGCATCTCGACGACCACGAACTTCAACGGCACGAAGCTGCTCGACGGCTCGTACTCCGGGACGTTCCAGGTCGGCGCGGACGCGGGCCAGTCGATCACCGTCAACATCGGCTCGGCCGGCAAGGGCATGGACGCCACGGGCCTCGGGGTCAACGGCGTCGACGTCAGCGCCGCCGGCAAGTACACGACCGCCGCCAGCGGCACCGCCGCCGGCACCGTCGTGACCACCAACGCCACCAGCGGCGCTGCGGCGACCATGGTCTTCAACAAGGAGGGCGCGGCCACCGCCGACACCTTCTCGGGTGCCAGCGGCTCGGTCAAGGCGTACGAGCAGCTGACCGGCACGATCAGCTTCGGTGGCAAGTCGTTCGACCTGTCGACCGTCGACTACACCGGTGTCACCGGCGCGGACGCCACCGCCCTCGCCACGAACTCGCTGGCCAAGCTGAACACGGCGGCCAAGGCGGCCTTCGGGCTGGCATCCACCGCGGGCGACCTGTTCGATGACACGTCCGCGACCGCCTTGACCTTCACGACCCCTGGCGGCGTCGAGGGGTACACCGACGCTGGTGGCGCTCTCAGCGGCTCCGCCACCGACATCGCCAAGGCGACGCCGGTGTTCACGGCGGGCTCGGGGGCGACCCAGGCCATCAAGGACATCGACGCCGCCCTCCAGACGGTGTCGAGCATCCGCGCCGACCTGGGCGCCAAGCAGAACCGGTTCGAGCACACGATCAACAACCTCAACGTCGCGGTGGAGAACACCACGACGTCGGAGTCGCGGATCCGTGACACGGACATGGCCCAGGAGATGACCAACTTCACCCGGACCCAGATCCTGACCCAGGCCGGCACGGCCATGCTGTCCCAGGCCAACCAGGCGTCGCAGGGCATCCTGCGGCTGCTGGGCTGATCTGAGCCAGCAGGACTGAGCACCACCCGGTGAGGGGGGAGGCCCCGGCCTCCCCCCTCACTGCTCATCACCACTCCCCCGCCGGCCCGGCCGGCGGACGACCCCCGGAGGACCCCCATGGCAGGCATGAGCATCAGCGGCCTGGTCTCCGGGCTGGACACCACCACGCTGATCTCCCAGCTCATGCAGCTGGAGCGCCAGCCGCAGACCCAGCTGAAGACCAAGCTGACCGACACCAAGGCCGACGCCTCGGCCTACCGCACGGTGAACAGCGTCTTCACCACCCTGCAGTCGGCCGCCGAGAGCCTGACCAAGGCGACCACCTGGGCGCCGGTCAAGGCCACCAGCTCCGCCACCACCGTGTCCGCGAGCGCGACCGCCGGTGCCGCCACCGGCCAGGTCAGCTTCCGCGTCGACACCCTTGCCGCCAGCCACGTCCTGATCTCCGGCGCGACGTGGACGCCGTCGGCTTCGGCGATGGAGCTGACCGTCAGCGACAAGGACGCGGACACGCCCGCGAAGACCATCCCGATCGCCGCCAACGCGACGCTCGACCAGACCGTCACCGCCATCAACGCCGCCAATGCCGGCGTCACCGCCACGGCGGTCAGCACCGGTACCGGCTTCCGGCTCCAGCTGACCTCGGCGGGTTCCGGGGCCGACGGCGAGTTCACCGTCAGCGGCGGTCCCGCGTTCTCGCTGTTCACGCAGGCCGCGGACGCGAAGCTCACGGTCGGCGCCGGCGGAACGTACAGCTACGAGGTCACCTCGACCAGCAACACCTTCACCGACCTCATGCCGGGCACCACCTTCACCGTCAGCAAGAAGGACGAGACGGCGACCGTGACCGTGGCCAGCGACCCGGCCGCGCTCACCTCCGCGATCCAGTCGCTGGTCACCGCCGCCAACGCCGCCATCACGAACATCAACACCTACTCCGACAACAGCGCCGGCAGCACCGCCGTGCTCCGCGGTGACAGCTCGCTGCGCGCGTTGGCGGGGCAGATCGCCGACGCGGTCGCCTACGCAGTCGGCGGGGACGGCTCGGCCGCCGTCGCCGGACTGCAGCTGACGCGCGACGGGAAGATCGCCTTCGACTCGGCCGCGTTCACCGCGCAGCTCAAGGCCGACCCCGTCAAGACCCAGCGGCTGCTCAACGGCTCCGGCACGGGGGACGCCGCCGTGCCAGGCGTCGCGCAGCGGCTGCTCGCCGTCGCCAAGTACGCGACCGACACCACGACCGGCTCCCTGGTGAACCTGGCCCAGGGCAAGGACGCCCAGGCGACCGAGCTGCAGAAGCGGATCGACGACTGGGACCTCCGCCTCGAGCTGCGCCAGCAGACGCTGACCCGGCAGTTCACCGCCATGGAGTCGGCCCTGGGCACGATGCAGAACCAGTCCGGCTGGCTGTCCTCCCAGCTCGGCTCGCTGCCGACCTGGTCGTAAGCCCCGACGAACGACCCGCACCGGCGTCGCTCCCCACGGCGCCGTCCCCGCACACCCCATCGAGGAGTCCTCCGCATGAGTGCCGCCGCCCTGCGTGCCCGTTACATGGGCGACACGGTCGCCACCGCCTCGCCGCAGCAGTTGCTGGTCATGCTGTACGACCGGCTCGCCCTCGACCTGGAGCGCGCGGAGACGGCTGTCCGGAGAACCGACCGGGACGAGGCGCGCGCTCAGCTCCACCACGCGCAGGACATCGTCTTCGAGCTCCGCAGCAGCCTGCGGGTCGACGTGTGGGAGGGTGGCCCGCGGCTGGCCGCCCTCTACAACTGGCTGATCACCGAGCTGGTCCAGGCCAACGTCAAGCTCGACGGCAACCGCATCGCCTCCTGCCGCCAGGTGGTCGAGCCGCTGCGGGACGCCTGGCGCCAGGCCGCCGCCTCGCTGGCCGGCGCGGTCTCGTGAGCGGCCTCCTGCCGGTGACCGGCTCGGTCACGGCAGGCCCCGACCACCACCGCGCCCCCGGGGGTGGTGCGACAGCGGGCGAGCACGACCGCCGGCGGTCGCGGGCGAACTGGCGGCGGGCGCTCGACGAGCTCGAGGACGACGTGCTGCACGCCGAGGCCACGCTCGCGCCGGGCCGAGCCGGCGAGATCGCCTCCTGGGGGCGCCGCGCCGAGGACTGGGTGCCGCCGGCGAACGTGGGCCCGCTGCCCGACGACCTGCGCGAGCGGGCCGCCGCACTGCTGCAGCGCCAGCTCGCCGTCGCCGAAGCCCTCGTCGAGCGGATCACGCAGTCCCAGCGCCAACGCGACGTCGCCGCCCGCATGTCCTACGCCCCCAGCCGGCCCGTCGCCGCCTTCGTCGACCGAGCCCTGTAGACCGATCTCCTCCGGACCAGCCGCGCGAGAACCGGCGTCCGAGCGCCCCCTGTCCCCCGTGGGACCGGGGGCGCTGTCGCGTCCGCCGGTCGGCCAGGAGTCCCCGGCGGCCGACACCACGAGTCACACAGGTGCGATTCAGCACCGGTGACCGCCCTGCGCCCCTGGCGCCCCCCGCGTACGGGACCGGGGGTCAATTCCGTACCGCGCGGTGCCGATGACGTCTCTGCACGGAGAGCAACACCCTCGCCACGGATCGGCGGCCCTGCACTCGCTCGCGAGTGCTCTTCCGCCTACCCGGAGGTCGAACGTGCCCTGCTCCACCCGTCGGCTCGCAGCCCGATGATCGGCGACGCCACCTCGACGGCGCTGCACGCGGCCCTCGCCGGGCTCGCGCAGCGGCAGCGTGTCACCGCCGACAACATCGCGAACGTCAACACCCCCGGCTTCCTGGCCGGGCGGACGGACTTCGAGACGTCGCTGCGCGGGGCCGTCGGCAGTGGCCGGCCCGCGACCGTGTCGGGCGGCACCACCGTCCGCTCGCTGGAGCCGACCAACACCAACGGCAACAACGTCAACCTCGACGCGGAGACGGTCATCGCGACCGAGACCGGCCTCCGCTACCAGCTGGCACTCAACGCGCTCGACGGCAAGTACAACTCGATGCGCACGGCCCTGAGGACGTCCTGACGATGAGCATGTTCCAGGCACTGAGCATCTCCCAGTCCGGCCTGATGACCCACCGCAAGTGGCTCGACGCCACCGCGGACAACATCTCCAACATCAACACGGTGCGGCGCAGCGACGAGGACGCCTTCCAGGCGCGGCTCGTGGTGGCCCAGGCCGTGGACTACGGGAGCGGCGAGGGTGGCGTGCGCGTCGCCCGCGCGGAGTTCGGTGACGCGGCCGGCCGCATGGTCTACGAGCCCGACCACCCGCTGGCCGACGCCGAGGGCTACGTCAAGTACCCCGACATCGACCTCGGTGACCAGATGGCCCAGATGATGATGGCGCAACGCGGCTACCAGGCGAACCTCGCCGTCGTCGAGCGGGCCACCAACGCCTACCAGGCGGCTCTCCAGCTCGGGAAGCGCTGATGACGATCCCGCTCGGCGGCATTCCGCCGGTCGGTGTCGGCGCAGTCTCCGGCGTCGCCCCCATCCGCGGCACGACGGCTCCCGAGGGCGCCGACGGCTTCGCCGCGGTGCTGGCCTCGACCTTCGACGCGCTGCAGGCCACCCAGAAGACGACCTCGGACATGGCCGTCCAGGCCGCCACCGGAGACCTCCAGGACGTGCACGACTACATGATCGCCAGCGCTGAGTCCGGCCTGGCGACCGAGATGGTCGTGACCATCAAGAACCAGGCCGTCGCGGCCTTCAACGAGATCATGAGGATGCAGATCTGATGAAGTCGGCACTCGCCGGGACGCTGGAGCGTGCCCGCTCCACGTTCGCCACCATCAGCCTGGGGCAGAAGGTCGTCATCGGCCTGCTGCTCGCCGGGCTGATGCTCGGCGGGTTCTTCTTCTACAGCTGGATCACCACTCCGACCCAGGCCCCGCTGTTCTCCAACCTCGCCGCCGCCGACGCCTCGGCGATCGTCGACGAGCTGAATGCCCAGGGCGTCTCCTACGAGCTCGCCGACGGCGGCACGACGATCATGGTCGCCAAGGACTCGGTGTACGACCTGCGGCTGAGCATGAGCGGCAAGGGCCTGCCGGCCGGCCAGGACACCGGGTACGCGCTGCTCGACGAGCAGGGCATCACCACCAGCGAGTTCCAGCAGCAGGTCACCTACCAGCGGGCACTGGAGGGCGAGCTGGCCAACACCCTGGAGGCGCTGACCGGGGTGAACTCCGCCGTCGTCCACGTGGCGCTGCCCGAGGACGAGGTCTTCGTGACCGAGGAGGCGCAGCCCACGGCGTCGGTGCTGCTGGACCTGACCCCCGGCACCGCGCTCACCGGTGAGCAGATCCAGGCGGTCACCAACCTCGTCTCCTCCAGCGTCCAGGACATGGAGCCCGACCAGGTCACCGTCGCCGACGCCAGCGGCCGGGTGCTGTCGGCCGCCGGCGAGGGCATGACCGCCGCCGCGGGTGACGCCCGCTCGCAGGCGGAGCAGGACTACGAGGACCGGCTGGCCACCAAGGCGCAGACGATGCTGGACCAGGTCCTCGGCCCGAACCGGTCGGTGGTGTCGGTGCGCGCCGAGGTGGACCTCGCGCAGCGGAACACGACCACCGAGAGCTTCGACTTCCAGGAGGGCACCCCGCCCATCTCGGAGGAGACGACCACCGAGGACTACTCCGGCACGGGCACCCCCGTCGGCGGCGTCCTCGGCCCGGAGAACATGCCCGACGCGGCGGCCAACGCCGGCGGGGGCGACACGACGTACCAGAAGGAGTCCACGACGGCCAACAACGCCGTCGGGAAGACCGTCGAGGTCACCGAGGGCGCCCCGGGGGACCTCAAGCGGATGACGGTCTCCGTCGTCATGGACGACGCCGTCGCGGCCAACCTGAACCAGCAGCAGATGACCGACCTCATGACCAACGCGGTCGGCCTGGACCCCGCGCGCGGTGACGCCATCGCCGTCGCGGCCATGCCGTTCGACGACACCGCGGCCGAGGACGCCGCCGCGGCGATGGAGGCCGCCCGCGAGGCCGAGGCCGCCGAGCAGATGTGGTCGATGATCCGCACCGGCGGGATCGCCGCCGGCATCGCGCTGGTCGTCCTCATCGTGTGGCTGCGCTCGCGCCGCCGCGGAGAGGTCGAGGAGGACTACGAGCCCCTCGAGCTGGACGACGACGTGCTCGCCGAGCTGGACCGCCTGCGCGTGGCCAGCACTCGCGAGGAGATCCCGGTCGACGACGTCGCCCGGGAGCTGGAGGCCGCACAACGGGCGAAGGTGCGAGGGGAGATCTCGACGATGGTCAGCGAACGTCCCGACGAGGTCGCGGCCATGCTGCGCGGCTGGCTCAGCGAGAACAAGTCATGACCCTGGCCAGCATCCCCGGGACGACCGGCGCGCCCGCCGCGACGGCCGCTCCCCCGCGCTCCGACCTGCCCGGCGTGCGCAAGGCGGCCGTCTTCCTCGCCCAGATGAGCAAGGAGGAGGCCGGCACGCTGCTGGCCCAGCTGCGCCCCCGCGAGGTGGAGGCGCTCACCCGCGAGCTGATGAAGCTCGGCTCGGTGGAGCTCGAGGACGTCGACCAGGTCATGCGGGAGTTCCACGGGCTCATGACCGCGCAGGAGTTCGTGGGCCGCGGCGGCGTCGAGTTCGCCCGCGAGATCCTCGCCGCCGGCCTGGGCCAGGACAAGGCCGAGGGCATCCTCTCCCGGCTCAACGTCGTCTACAACGAGGTGCCGTTCGCCTCGCTGCGGCAAGCGGACGTGCGCCAGCTGGTCACGTTCCTCAAGGACGAGCACCCGCAGGTCATCGCCCTGGTGCTCGCCCACCTCACCGCGGCGCAGTCCGCCGAGGTGCTGTCGGGTTTCGTGCCCGAGCAGCAGGCCGAGGTGGCGCACCGCATCGCCACCATGGACCGGACGTCCCCCGAGATGGTGCGGCTGGTCGAGGAGGAGCTCAGCCGCCGGATGGGCTCGATCCTGGCGCACCAGGACATGACCACCGTGGGCGGTGTCGAGACCCTGGTCGAGATCATCAACCGCTCGCCGCGGCCCACCGAGCGCTCCATCCTCGAGTGGCTCGACAACAGCGATCCCGAGCTGGCCGACGCCGTGCGCGCGCAGATGTTCGTGTTCGAGGACATCGTCACCATCGAGGACCGGTCCCTGCAGCTGGTGCTGCGCGAGATCGAGGCCAACGACCTGGCCACCGCTCTCAAGGGGGTCCGGCCCGACGTCCGCGACAAGGTGCAGCGCAATCTCTCCGAGCGTGCGGCCGAGACCCTCGTCGAGGAGATCGAGCTGCTCGGGCCGGTCCGGACCCGGACGGTGGAGGAGGCGCAGGCCAAGGTCGTCGGTGTCATCCGCACCCTCGAGGAGCAGGGTGTGCTGACGATCTCCCGCGGCGGCGACGACGAGTTCGTCGCATGACGACAGCCGCGGGAGCATCGCAGCGAGGCACGAGCGAGGAGCGGACCGAGGCGCGCAGTCATGCCGGAGGACATCGCATGACGACAGCCGAGGCGCGCGGTCATGCCGGGGGGCATCGCGTGACGGAGGCGCCGCGGGCACCCCGCGAGGGCGCGATCCTGCGCGGCGGTTCCGCCGCGCACGCCCGGCCCTACCGCGAGGTCCTGGCCGAGCGTGCGGTGCACCCCGCCGCACAGGTGCCCGCGGCCCGTCCGGCCGTCGAGCAGGTGCCGGTCCCCCTGCCTCCGTCCGCTCCGACACCGGCCGGACCGGGCGCGACGCAGGCCCCCCTGGTGGAGCGGCGCACCTCCGTCCGGCGCGCCGAGGACCAGCCGGTCGCCGGGAGCAGACCGTCGTTCCGCCTCGGTGACGTCTACGCCGACGAGCTCGAGCGGCTGCGCACCCGCGCGCACGCCGAGGGGTTCGCCGCCGGTCGTGCCGAGGGGCTGGGAGCGGCCGAGTCGGTCGTGGCCGAGGCCGAGCGCGCCGCGCAGCAACGGCTGGCCGAGGTCCAGGCCCGCTGGGAGCGCCGGCTGGTGTCGGCGACCGCCGCACTGGGCGCCGCCGCCCGGCAGCTGGAGGAGTCGGCCCTTCCCGTCGCCGAGGACATCCGCGACTCGACCACGGCGACGGTGCTCACGCTGCTCGAGGAGCTCTTCGGCCGCGAGCTCCGCCTCGCCGAGGACCCGGTGCTGGATGCGGTCCGCCGTGCCCTCACGTTCTGCCCGGCCGATGCCCCCGCCGTCGTGCGGCTGCACCCCGACGACCTCGCCGAGGTCCCCGCCGAGGCGCTGGCCGGGCTTCCCGACAGCATCCGCGTCGTCGCCGACCCCGCGGTCGAGCGGGCCGGCGCGGTCGCCGAGTGCGGCCCGCGCCGGATCGACGCGCAGCTGGGCTCGGCGCTCCAGCGCGTGCAGGCGGTGCTGCGCTCGTGACCTTCTCCCCTTCGGTGCTGGAGCGGGCCCGCGTGGCCGCCCGTCCTCAGGTCACCGGCTCGGTCACCGGCGCGATGGGCCTCACCCTGAGCGTCGACGGCGTCAGCGCCGCCGTCGGCGACCTCGTCGAGGTCGACCCGGGCCTCAAGCCGCTGCTCGCCGAGGTCGTCGCCATCGGCCGCGACCGGCTCACCTGCATGCCACTGGGCGGACTGTCCGGTGTGCACGCCGGCGCTCCGGTCCGTGCCACCGGGCGCCCGCTGCAGGTCCCGGTGGGCGAGGCGCTGCTGGGCCGCGTCCTCGACGGGCTGGGCAGGCCCGTGGACGGTGGCCCGCCACTGGGCAGCCGCGTCTCCTGGGTGGACCTGGAGACCGAGACGCCGCACGCGCTCTCCCGCACCCGCGTGGAAGAGCCCCTGACCTTCGGCGTCCGGGCGCTGGACACCCTGGTGCCCTGCGGCAAGGGGCAGCGCCTGGGCATCTTCGCCGGCTCCGGCGTCGGGAAGTCCAGCCTGCTCGCGCAGATCACCCGCGGCACCGACGCCGATGTCCGGGTCATCGGGCTGATCGGCGAGCGTGGCCGCGAGGTCCGGGAGTTCATCGAGGAGAACCTCGGCGCCGAGGGGCTGGCCCGCACGGTCGTCGTCGTCGCCACCTCCGACGAGCCCCCGCTGGTGCGGCTGAAGGCCGCGTTCGTGGCCACCCGCATCGCCGAGGCGTTCCGCGACGAGGGCCGCGACGTGCTGCTGCTGATGGACTCGATCACCCGCACCGCCATGGCCCAGCGCGAGGTCGGCCTCTCCGCCGGCGAGCCGCCCGCCACCCGCGGCTATCCGCCGAGCGTGTTCGCGATGATGCCGCGGCTGCTGGAGAAGGCCGGCACGGGCGCGACCGGCTCGATCACCGGGCTCTACACCGTGCTCGTGGAGGGCGACGACCACAACGAGCCCATCGCCGACACCGCCCGCTCGATCCTCGACGGGCACATCGTGCTCACCCGCACGCTGGCCACGACCGGCCACTTCCCGGCGATCGACGTGCTGGAGTCCATCTCCCGCGTGGCCGGGGCCGTGGTGGCTCCCGCGCAGATGGCCGACGCCCGGGAGGTCCGCCGGCTCATGGGTGCGCTGCGCGACGTCCGCGAGCTCATCGAGATCGGCGCCTACCAGGCCGGCAGTGATCCGCTGGTCGACCGCGCCCGCCAGCTCGCACCCAGCATCGACGCGTTCCTGCAGCAGCCGCTCGGCGAGTCGACGTCGCCTGCCGAGGCCTGGAACTGGCTGCAGCGGATCGTGAGGGGCGCATGACAGCCCTGGTGACGCGGCCTGCGGGGACGCGCGGGGGTGCAGCGTGAAGCAGGCCCGGTTCCGGCTGCAGCCGGTGCTCGAGCTGCGCCGCACGCAGGAGCGTGCCGCGGCCGCCGCCGCGGCTGCGGCCGCGAACGCCGCCGCCGAGGCCGACCGGCGGGCCACCGAGCACGAGACGGCGCTGACCGGATCCGTCCTGCCGCCGTCGATGCCGGCCGGCTCCTTCGTGGCTGCCATGGTGCTGCTGCGCACCGCCGCCACGGACGCCGCCGACGCGCGTTCGCTCGCCGTCGCGTCGGCCGAGCAGGCCGAAGCCGTGCGGGCCGAGTGGACCGCCGCCGCCCAGCGCACCCAGGCGCT
>Ga0196960_10000755_pt1 | contig 10019 bp, 13 predicted proteins | sample S3v_5metaG_FD_183187 | JGI IMG/M metagenome (GOLD analysis project Ga0196960, IMG submission 183187) | Soil microbial communities from Anza Borrego desert, Southern California, United States - S3+v_5 | ecosystem: Environmental > Terrestrial > Soil > Desert | place: USA: California | collected... | reverse complement strand
ACATGGACGGCATCCTGCTCGGGACCGGCATCCGCGGCGAACAGGGCGACGGGGCCGCGGATCTCGCCGTGCGCGATGGCATCGCCCGGGCCGTCGGTGCGCCCGAAGTCGGCGTAGGTGTGCAGCTCGAGTTCGCCGCCGAAGACGCCGTGGTAGAACGTGAGCGCCTCGGCTGCGGTTCCGGGGAAGAAGAGATAGGGAGCGATTCCGGTCATCCGCCGAGCGTACCCGGGCCCCGTGACCTACTACAGCTCGACGCCGACGAGCACGGGCTCCGGCTGCAGCACCAGCCCGAACTCGGCTTGCACCCTGCTCTGGATGAAGCGAGCCAACTCCGCGACCTCGCCGGCCGTCGCACGACCTCGGTTGGTGAGCGCCAGCGCATGCTTGGTCGACACGGAGGCACGCGAGCGCGGCAGCTTGAATCCCTTCCGGATGCCGGCCTGTTCGATCAGCCACGCCGCGCTGACCTTGACGTCGGGTGCCTCGTGGTGCGGCGCCGGAAGATAGCCATCGTAGGCTGCGAGCGGGATGACCGTGACCGAGTCGAGGTCGGGCGCCACCGGCCAACGCGGGCATTCGGCAGGCAAGGTTCGCGCAACGACCTCGGGCACCACCGCGTTCTGGAAGAACGAGCCGACCCCGTGTGTGTCGGGGTCGTGATCGTCCAGCAGCATCCCCTTCGAGGCGCGGGTGGCGAGGATGCGCTCGCGCACCCAGGCGAGGGAGACCGGGCGGTCGTCCTGAAGCCCCAGAGCGCGGCGCAGCTGATCTCCGCGCACCGTCCGCTCGGTGGCCACCAGGAGGTCGACCGTCACCGAGAGGATCACCGCACGGCGTTGCGGCTGAGCGCCGTAGTGGTGCTTGAGCACCGAGGTCCGAAAGCCCAGTCCGAGCTCCTCCGCAGGCACCGTGGAGATCTCGCCGGTCGACTCGTCGATGAGGTCGACCTCGACCAGCGTCTCCTGGATCTCCTGCCCGTAGGCGCCGATGTTCTGCACCGGAGAGGCCCCGACGGTGCCCGGGATGCCCGACATCGCCTCGAGACCGGCATAGCCGCGTTCGACGGCGTACGCGACGAGATCGTCCCATCCGTGGCCCGCCTGCACCCGCAGCCGGATGCGTCCGGGATGCGGTGAGGGCAGCTCTTCGATGCCGCTCGTGAGCACGCGGATCACGGTGCCGTAGAAGGGATCGTCGCCGACGAAGAGGTTCGATCCGCCGCCGAGCACGAACCAGTCGTCACCGCGAGACCAGGTTGCGCGCAGCGCCTCCACGAGCTCCTCGGTCGAGGTGGCCTGCAGCATCCTCTCCGGCGCGGCGCCGGTTCGCAGCGTCGTCAGCTGCGAGAGCGGGATCGGATCGATCTCGGACGGGTTCTCGAGTTCCATGTCAGACCGCGACGCGCATCTGCGCCTTGACGAGCACGGTCGCGTCGCCGAAGGACACCTTGAGGTCGATGCGCATGACGGCGTCGTCCATTGCTCCGACGGTGGCGACCACATGAACGTCGGCTCCGCGCTCAGCGTCGACGACCACCGGCTTGGTGAAACGCACGCCGTAATCGAGGATGCGCGCGGCGGGATCGAGAGCCGAGAGCACGACGGACGATCCGATGCCCATCGTCAGCATCCCGTGCGCGAGCACGCCGGGAAGGCCGACGGATGCCGCGACGTCGTCGCGGTAGTGGATGGGATTGAAATCACCGGACGCACCGGCATAGCGCACGAGCGACTCGCGGGTGAGGTGCACGGTCCGCTCGGCGATCGCATCTCCGACTGCGTACGCCATCACTCACCCTCTCCTTCGCCGGAGCCGACCAGGAGCACGCTGGTGGCAGTGACCACGTGGGCGCCGGAGGTGTCGGTGACCTCGGCTTCGCTGGTGATCATCGCGTTGCCCGCCATCATCCGGATGCCGGTGACCTTGAGCCGCGCGGTCAGCTCATCACCGGCGACGATCGGTCGCGTGTAGGCGAATCGCTGCTCGGCGTGGATGGTGCGGGCGAGCACGATACCGGAGTCGGGTTCGGCCAGCAGCTGCTGCAGCGTCTGATCCTGAATCACCATCGCGAAGGTCGGCGGGGCGACGACGTCGTCGTATCCGGCAGCGCGCGCCGCCTCGACATCGATGTGCCGCGGTGCTTCAGCGAAGACCGCACGGGAGAATTCACGCACCTTCTCACGTCCGACGAGGTACGGGGCCGTCGGCGGGAACTCCCGGCCGACAAGTTCAGTGTTCACTGGCACCATTCGATCCTACCGACGACGCGACGGGCGAAGTCCCGGCGGTGCTCAGCCCGGCTCCGCCGGCACCTCAGGGCCTGCGGCGCCCGCGAATCGCTTTGAGCGTCATCTGGATCGCGATCACGACGAGATATGCCGCGAAGAGGATGTTGCCCGCTCCAGGATCGATCACGGTCGCAAGCCAGGCCCCGAGCGCCGTCGTCGTGCAGGCGGAGAGGCCGATCACCACCGCCGCCCGCAGATCGACGTTGCGGTGGCGGATGTTGCCGAACGTCCCGGACACCGCGGTGGGAATCATCATCAGCAACGAGGTGCCTTTGGCGACCAGATCGCTCGTGCCGAACGCGAGCATGAGCACCGGCACCACGATCACTCCCCCACCGACCCCGATCAGACCCGCGAGGATGCCGGTGCCGACCCCGACCGCGACCAGCGCTGAACCGGACAGCCAGGTCAGGACGAACTCCGCGTCTCGGGAGGGGATGACGAGAAACAGACTGACGATGACGATGACGAGGAACCCGACGAAGCACCACCGCAGGGCCGTCTGCGAGATGCGCGGAAGCAGCCTCGTGCCGATCTGCGCTCCGACCACGGCCCCGGCGGCGAGGATGATCGCCGGGGCCCAGGCGACGGATCCACTCACGGCGTACGAGACCACGCCGACGCTCGCCGTCGGGACGATCGCGGCGAGTGATGTGCCAGCGGCGAGGCGCTGATCGAAATGGAGCAGCAGCACCAGTAGAGGGACGATGACCGTGCCTCCGCCGACGCCGAACAGTCCGGAGAGGAGACCTGCGATCAGCCCGATGACGATGAACGCCGTGTATGCGCGAGGACCCCGGTGCAATCCGGCCGCGGCATCGCCCACTTCTCGTCCTCCCACACCCCGTATCGAGGCACGGGAGTTGTTCCAGCCTACTCGGGGACAATCGGCCGGAGGACGGCCGGCTGCTCAGGTGATCGTGATCGGCGTACCGAGCGGGAGGATGCCGGCGAGATAGGTGATGTCGTCGTTGTTCAATCGGATGCAACCGTGACTGGCCGCCTGCCCGATGCTGCTGCTGTCGTCGGTGCCGTGCATGCCGATCTGGCCCGGTCCGCCGCCGAAGCTGTTGAGAACGTCCGAGAATGCCGAGATGCCGTAGGCGTACGGTCCGTAGCCCTGGTTCGTCGGTGCGAGCAGCTCGGTGAGGTAGAAACTCCCGAGCGGCGTCGGAGTGTCGCCCGTTCCGACTGCGGCACTGAAGGTCTTGACGGGTACGTTGTCCTGAAGCAGCGTGACCGAGCGCTCTGCGGTCGAGACCTCGAGGCTGTAGTCGACCGCGGCGAGGGTGACGTCGGCCTTGCGCACCCAGCCGACGGAGCCGTTGGGACGCATCGGCAGCTTCACGCGCAGCCACGCGCCCTCTGACTCATCGACGAGAAACACGAGCGGGGCGCCGGACGGGATCGGGTTGGTGAACCGCGCGACTTCCGTGCCGTCCGGCGAGTCGAGCACGACCGCCTCGCCGCCGACCGCGGTCGCGACCTGCGCGACGCTCACCTCGATCGGCTCGGGTGTGCCGCTGGGCGGCTTCGGCTGCGCCTGTTCGGCCGAGCTGGTCGCGGTGGGCGCGGGCGTCGGTGAGGAGCATCCTGTCAGCACGGCGAGCGTGAGCACTATCGCCGCGATCAGAGCAGCGGGTCTCGTCGTCATCAGTCGCACTCTCCATTCGACGCGTGAGTGCCCCGCCCGGCAACCCAGGCGGGGCACTCACGACGACATGTCAGCCGGTGAAGTCAGCGGGGCGCTGGATCGGAGCCGGCACCGGGGCGACCGCCTGAGCGGCGAAGTGGTAGGTGTTGCCGCCGAAGGTGACGCTGCGCACCAGTGCGGTGTCACCGGGATCGACGAACACACCGACTGCCAGCACCTCGGGGACGCCGTCCTGCGCGATCGCATCGTCGAACGCCTCCACGATCTCTGCCCAGGTGTGCTCTCCCTGGAAGAGGATGACGACGTCGCCGATGGCGACGTTCTGGCTCGAGAACCACATGCCGCCCGCCGTCGGAGCACCGGTCGGGACCGGACGCAGCGTGGTGAACCCGAGGTCGCCTTCGCCGGTGGAGTTGAAGAAGATCGGGTACTGGAACGTCAGTGTGCCGTCCGCATCGACATCCGAACCCGCGACGAGCTCGGCGAATTCCGCACCTGCCGTGATCGGGATGATCCCGCCGTAGAGGAACTGCGTCCGCCCGGTGAGGTTGATCCCGGTCGCATCATCCACGGGTGCGGTCTCCGGCTGCGGATTGCCCGTGAACCACCCGTTGGGGTAGCTGTCGCCTTCGGTGCCCTGCGAGTTGTCCGGGACGTAGATGTCCGCGGCGATGGCAGGGCCGGCGATGGCGACGGAACCGGCGGCGAGCGCGAGCGCGAACCCGGCCGCAGCCAGACGTGACTTCTTCATGGACACTCCTTTGTGTGATCCGTCGCCGGCGTGGCAGCGCACGAAGAAAGCCGCGTGCGGGTGGATATGAGGAATCTATCCATAGCCGACGCATAAGTCCAGATGCCCGACGAACCGTGATCTGTGCGAACTCGCGTCTTCTACGAAAGAACCCGCCGTCCCGGGGGACAGCGGGTTCTTTCTGAAGGGGGTGTTACTCGGACTTCTCCTTGACGGCATCCGCTGCGGCAGCCTCGGCCGCTTCGCCCTCGGCCTGCGACTCGGCACCGGCGTCGGCGGCGTCGTCCGACGAGGTCTCCTCGGCGGGAGTCTCCTCGGCAGCGTTGGTCTCGTCGACGGGAGCTTCCTCCACGGGGGCCTCCTCGGCCTGCTTCTCGGTCTTGGCGGACTTCTTGGTCGACTTCGCCTTCGGGGTGACGGGCTCGAGGACGAGCTCGATCACTGCCATGGGGGCGTTGTCGCCCTTGCGGTTGCCGACCTTCGTGATGCGGGTGTAGCCGCCCTCACGCTCGGCGACCAGCGGTGCGATCTCGGCGAAGAGGGTGTGAACGACTTCCTTGTCACCGATGACCGACAGAACGCGACGACGTGCGTGCAGGTCACCGCGCTTGGCGAAGGTGATCAGACGCTCGGCGAGCGGGCGAAGACGCTTGGCCTTGGTCTCGGTCGTCTTGATCGACTTGTGGGTGAAGAGGGCAGCCGCGAGGTTGGCAAGCAGCAGGCGCTCGTGGGCGGGGCCGCCTCCGAGGCGGGGACCCTTGGTGGGCTTAGGCATAATCGTCTAACTCCTGGTCAGAATTTCGGGAAGGTCAGAAGGACTCGTCTTCGCTGCCGCCGTAGAAGTGGGCGCCATCGAAACCGGGCACCGAATCCTTGAGCGACAGACCGAGCGAGATGAGCTTGTCGCGCACCTCGTCGACCGACTTCTGGCCGAAGTTGCGGATGTTCATGAGCTGCGTCTCCGAGAGGGCGACGAGCTCGGACACCGTGTTGATGCCCTCGCGCTTGAGGCAGTTGTACGAGCGGACCGACAGGTCGAGGTCCTCGATCGGCATGGAGAGCTCGCTGGAGCTCACCGCCTCGACCGGCGCGGGGCCGATCTCGATGCCCTCGGCCTCGACGTTCAGCTCGCGGGCGAGACCGAACAGCTCGGTGAGCGTCTTGGCAGCCGACGCGACGGCGTCGCGCGGGAGCATCGAGGACTTGGTCTCGACGTCGAGGATGAGCTTGTCGAAGTCGGTGCGCTCACCGGCACGGGTCGCCTCGACGCGGTAGCTGACCTTCAGGACCGGCGAGTAGATCGAGTCGATCGGGATCTGACCGGCCTCGGCGTACTCGTTGCGGTTCTGCGTCGCCGAGACGTAGCCGCGACCGCGCTCGATGGTGAGCTCGAGCTCGAACTTCGCGGTGTCGTTCAGGGTGGCGATGACGAGCTCGGGGTTGTGAACCTCGACACCGGCGGGAGCCGAGATGTCTGCCGCGGTCACTTCGCCGGCACCGGTCTTGCGGAGGTACGCCGTGATGGGCTCGTCACGCTCGGACGAGACGACGAGCTGCTTGATGTTGAGGATGATCTCGGTGACATCCTCCTTCACACCGGGGATGGTGCTGAACTCGTGCAGCACGCCGTCGATGCGGACGCTGGTGACAGCGGCGCCAGGGATCGACGAGAGCAGGCTGCGACGAAGCGAGTTGCCGATCGTGTACCCGAAGCCGGGCTCCAGAGGCTCGATGATGAACCGGCTCCGGTTCTCGACGATCTTTTCCTCGGTGAGTGTGGGACGCTGTGCAATGAGCACTCTGTGTTCCTTTCGATCACATGACCGCTATATGACATGTGGTGGGTGAGGTCTTGAGTTGTTGAAGTCATGCCCGCGAGCGGGCGTCGAGCCGCTCGGTCCCCGCGAGGGGTCCGAGCGACTCGACATGCCGGATCAGACGCGGCGGCGCTTCGGCGGACGGCAGCCGTTGTGAGCCTGCGGCGTCACGTCCTGGATCGAGCCGACCTCGAGGCCGGCGGCCGTCAGCGAGCGGATCGCGGTCTCACGACCCGAACCCGGTCCCTTCACGAAGACGTCGACCTTCTTCACGCCGTGCTCCTGCGCCTGGCGGGCGGCGGACTCGGCGGCCATGCCGGCCGCGTAAGGGGTCGACTTGCGCGAGCCCTTGAAGCCGACGCCACCGGACGATGCCCAGCTGATGACAGCGCCGGACGGGTCGGTGATCGAGACGATCGTGTTGTTGAACGTCGACTTGATGTGGGCCTGGCCCAGCGCGATGTTCTTCTTTTCCTTGCGGCGCGGCTTGCGCGCGGCGGCCTTGGGTGCAGCCATGAAAATGTTCTCCTAGTCCCTGGGGCCGCTGCTTAGCGGGCCTTCTTCTTGCCGGCGACGGTGCGCTTCGGGCCCTTGCGGGTACGGGCGTTGGTCTTGGTGCGCTGACCGCGGACCGGGAGACCACGACGGTGGCGGATGCCCTCGTAGGAGCCGATCTCGACCTTGCGGCGGATGTCTGCGGCGACCTCGCGGCGCAGGTCACCCTCCACCTTGTAGTTGCCTTCGATGTGGTCGCGGAGGGCGATCAGCTGCTCATCGCTGAGGTCCTTCACGCGGATGCTCTCGTCGATCCCGGTTGACTTGAGGATCTCGACGGAACGGGTACGGCCCACGCCGTAGATGTAGGTAAGGGCGATCACCACGCGCTTATCGCGCGGGATGTCAACGCCGGCAAGACGTGCCATGCGGTTCTCCTGAATGTTGTGGAGGTGTGGAGCAGGATCGGTGCCCGGGCCTCCGCCCCGAGGTGTCCCCCGCTCTCGCGGGTTCTGATCCTGCCGGTGTGTATTGAGTTGTGATTCGGATCTGGAGTGATCAGCCCTGGCGCTGCTTGTGGCGCGGGTTGCTCTTGCAGATGACCATGACGCGGCCGTGACGGCGGATCACCTTGCAGTGATCGCAGATGGGCTTGACGCTCGGGTTGACCTTCATGATGTTTCCTGTTCGCTGTCTTCGTACCGCCCCGAAGCCGGGGCAGGCCGTTACTTCTCGACCGATCAGCGGTAGCGGTAGACGATGCGTCCGCGGGTCAGGTCGTAGGGGCTGAGCTCCACGACCACGCGGTCCTCGGGGATGATGCGGATGTAGTTCTGCCGCATCTTGCCTGAGATCGTGGCAAGAACCTTATGTCCGTTGCTGAGCTCAACGCGGAACATCGCATTGGGCAGAGCCTCGGATATGACGCCCTCGATCTCGATGACACCGTCTTTCTTAGCCATAGCCTCGCTGACGCTTCTGCAGACCGGTCGATCTGCGGTGGGTGATTGGATTGCGGTACCGCGCCGATTCGGACACGCCGGAATCGAGGCGCAGGGCACCAAGGATCTATGTTATCCGACCCGGGTGCGTCGGGCAACTCGGCCCGGGACGACGAGGGCGGATCCGCGCGATGCGGACCCGCCCTCGTTCGCGAAAGGGTGTCAGCCCATGATCCTGGCGAACTCGGCTGCGATCTGGCTGTTGTCGATCCGCTCACCGTTTATCTCGACGGTGGGCGTGCCACCGATCTCGTGAGCCTTCGTCTGATCGCCCACGAAGTCCATGTAGGTCCCGTCGGCGATGCAGTCCGCCGCAGCGCCGGCGCCCGCCTCCTCGGCGATGGCGGCCAGCTCGTCGTCCGACAGGCCGGGCGTGTTCTCCGCCGGCTGGCGCTCGAAGAGCAGATTGAAGTAGTCGAGGAACGCTTCCGGAGCCTCCTCCGCCACGCAGTACGCGGAGCCGGCTGCGCGCGTCGAGTACTGGGTGCTCTGCGAAGCGCGATCGAGAATCGAGATCGGGTGGATGTTCAGCGTGATGTCGTCGTTGGCCGCCGCCGACTGCAGCTGCTCGCCGTAGGCATCCTCGAAGTCGCCGCAGATCGGGCACATGAAGTCGACGTAGGTGTCGATCTCTTCTTCCCCGGAGCCGAAGCTGATCGCGCCGGTCTCCTCGTTGACGATGTCACTCTCCGGCGCGACGCCGGGAGCGGTGGCCTGATTGTTCAGGAACACGACGAGTCCGCCGAGCACGACGAGGATGACGACCACGGCGATCGAAATCCCGATCGCGAACCAGTTGGTGTTGGCCTTCGCAGTTGCCATTGCATTCCGATCTCTCGAGGCCCACCCCTGGCAGGTCCGACTGAAGCCTTCGGCGCGAGACGCGCCTGTGTCATCTTATTTTGTCCCGCGATCCTATGCGCGCCTTGTGAGCGCGACGCCCGTGCCGAGACAGGCGTTCCTGCGTGAGAAACGTCGTCCGCCGACGTTTCTCACGCCGAAGAGTGTTTCTCGCGCGGGCGTCGTCGGAGCGTCGCCAGCATTGCGGGCTGCGCAGCACGCAGCCGGGGCACGCCCGCCGCCATCAGGGCGCGACTCAGCGGCACGACCTGCAAGGCGTCGCGGAGATCCCACCGCGCGAACGGATGCCCGTTTCGGCGCAGCCGGTCCTCGCGGCGCTTCTCCTCGGCGAGCAGACGAGCGGCGGCATCCGCGTCTCCCAGGCCGTACTTCTGCCACCCGTCGGATTCTCCGATCGCACCGCAGGAGGGGAAGTGGAAATCGGTCCGGTCTCGCTCCCCCTCGTACCGGAACTCCCTCTGCAGTTCCGGCACCTCGAAGCCGCTCCAGAGGATCACCGCCCGGCTCACGCTCTCCGCGGGAGACTCCGCCCGGGCGTCAGCGTGCTCCCACACCCAGCGCAGTCGTGCGCGTCCTCGCGTGTTCCGCTGCTCCGCGCTGCGCGCATGAAGCTCCCCGATCGAGACCATCCCTCCCTGCGCCGCCGAAGCTGCGGCATCCGCGAGCGCGAGCCCCTGCGCCGGCGGAAGCACGCGCGCCAGATCGATCACGGTATCCCCAAAGGCAGTCACCCGGATGCCGCCCACCGCCTGGATTGCGCGGTCGTCCTCGCTCGTGTGCACGCAGACGTCACTGTGCCGCCACGACGAGGATCGCGACGCGTCGTACACGTGGACATCCCGCGGCTCCCCGAAGAGCGGGAGTCCGTGCAGGACCGCCGCAGACTCGAGGCAGAGCACGGCATCCGGGTGCTTCTTGGTGAACGCATGCACGCGAACCGCGTAGCGCCGCCACGGTGGAAGCGCCTCGAAGGAGAGCCGCTCGACATACACACCGCGGCGCACTCGGACCCATCGGTCGGGCGTGAAGGCGATGCCGAGCATCCGCCCTTCCGCCGTGGTGACCAGCGGCAGCGGCGACACGTGGTCGGCGCGGTCGGAGAGCAGCAGCGGCATCCGCCCAGCCTGCACATCCGGCGACGCTCGCCCC
>Ga0196960_10000754_pt1 | contig 10021 bp, 10 predicted proteins | sample S3v_5metaG_FD_183187 | JGI IMG/M metagenome (GOLD analysis project Ga0196960, IMG submission 183187) | Soil microbial communities from Anza Borrego desert, Southern California, United States - S3+v_5 | ecosystem: Environmental > Terrestrial > Soil > Desert | place: USA: California | collected... | reverse complement strand
CCGACGTCGAGCACGGTGCGCGCGCCGACCGCCCGCGCCGCCTCGGCGAGCAGCCTCTCCTGCGGACGGGCCATGGAGCCGAGCAGCTGCTGCACCTCGACCCACGCGTCGGCGATGTCGTGCCAGGTGGTCATGGATGCGAGACTTGCACCTCAAGACGACTTGAGGTCAAGGGCAGATGTGCGAGTTGGACATCGGCGAGGTCATCCGGCGCGCGGGCGTGCCGGCCTCGACGCTGCGCTTCTACGAGGAGCGCGGGCTGATCGCGTCGACCGGCCGCGTCGGGCTGCGGCGCCAGTTCGACGAGGAGGTGCTCGAGCGGCTCGCGCTCATCGCCGTCGCCCGCACCGCGGGGTTCTCGCTGGACGAGATCGCGGGCATGTTCGGTCCCGACGGCCGCCCGGACCTCGACCGCTCGCTCCTCGCCGCCCGCGCCGACGAGCTCGACGCGACGATCGCGCGGCTCGGCGCGCTGCGCGACGGCCTCCGCCACGCCGTCGCGTGCCCGGCGCCCCGCCACACGGAGTGCCCGACCTTCCGCGCGATCCTCGCCGAGGCCCTCGAAGGCGGCGTTCCGCGGGCGCCGAGGGTGGCGTCGGGGCGCGCGCGGTGAGAAGATCGTTTGCGTGACCGATCTCGACTGGGAGGTCGCCGGCGAAGGCGACCGCACGTTCCTGCTGATCCACTGCGGCCTCGGCGACCGTTCGTTCTGGGACCACGTGGTGCCGGAGCTGGCGCGCGACGGGCGGGTGGTGACGTACGACCAGCGGGCGTTCGGGAGGTCGCCGGACCCGACGGGGTCGTTCTCGCCGGCGCAGGACGCGGTGGACGTGCTCGACGCGGCGGGGGCGGAGCGCGCGGTCGTGGTCGGGTGCTCGTACGGGTCGCGGGTGGCGCTGGAGACGGCGATCGGGTTCCCGGAGCGGGTCGAGAAGCTCGTGCTGGTGAGTGGGCCGGGGGAGGACGACGAGCACCTGGCCAAGCAGCTCGAGCAGGTCGACGCGCTGCTGGAGGACGGCGACTTCGACGGCGCGAACGCGATCGAGGTCGAGGTGTGGGCGAAGGGCGCGTCCGAGGACGCGCTCGCGTGGGTGACGGCGCAGAACCGCGCGCTGCTCGAACGGCAGGCGGAGCTGGAGCACGAGCCCGTCTTCCTCGAGCCTGACGCGCTCAAGCGGCTGGACGAGGTCCGCGCGCCGACGCTCGTGCTGCTCGGCGAGCGCGACCAGCCGTCGACCATCCGCACCGCGAAGCGGGTGGCGGAGAGCGTCCCGGACGGCCGCGCCATCGACGTCCCCGACGCCGGCCACCTCCTCGGCCGCGAGCAGCCCGACGCGCTGGTCGCCGCCGTCCGCGACTTCGCCAGGTGAGCGTGGCGGTGCGGCGCTCCGGGCGGAGCGCCGCACCGCGCCGCGTCAGAGCTGGAGCGACTTCACTTCCGTGAATTCCAGGACGCCGTACGGGCCGAGCTCGCGGCCGTGGCCGGACTGCTTGAAGCCGCCGAACGGGGCGAGCGGGTTGAAGGTGCCGCCGTTGATCTCGACCTGGCCGGTGCGGAGGCGGCGGGCGACGCTCACCGCCCGCTCCTCGGAGGCCGACCACACGCCGCCGGCGAGGCCGTAGTCCGTGTCGTTGGCGATGCGGACCGCGTCCTCCTCGGTGTCGTAGGGGAGGATCGCGAGGACCGGGCCGAAGATCTCCTCCTGCGCGATCGTCATGTCCGGCGTGACGTCGCTGAACACCGTCGGGCGGACGTAGAAGCCGCGCTCCAACCCCTCCGGCGGCTCCGCGCCGCCGACGACGAGCCGGGCGCCCTCGGCCTCGCCCGTGCGGATGTACTCACGGACGCGGTCGCGCTGGACGGCGGAGACGAGCGGGCCGAGCGCGGTCTCCAGCGACATCGGGTCGCCGACCGCGAAGTGCTCCACCGCCGCGGCGGCGATCGCCTCGACCATCGGCAGCTGCTCGCGCGGGACGAGCATCCGCGTCAGCGCGCTGCACGTCTGGCCGCTGTTGAGGTAGCACTTCTTCAGCCCGTCGACGACCGCCCGCTCCAGCGGCGCGTCGTCGAGCAGCACGTTGGCCGACTTGCCGCCGAGCTCCAAAGCCACGCGCTTGACCGTCGCGGCCGCGACCTCGCTCACGCGCCGGCCCGCGCGAGTGGAGCCGGTGAACGAGATCATGTCGACGTCCGGGTGCGCGGCCAGCGCCTCACCGACGACCGGCCCCACGCCGGTCACGAGGTTGAAGACGCCGGGCGGGACGCCGACCTCGTCCATGACCTGCGCGAGGAGGAACGCGTTCAGCGGCGTGACCTCGCTCGGCTTCACCACGATCGTGCAGCCCGCGACCAGCGCGGGCGCGACCTTCGCCGCGATCTGGTGGAGCGGGTAGTTCCACGGCGTGATCGCGCCGACGACGCCGACCGGCTCGCGGACGACGAGCGAGTTGCCGATCCGCTGCTCCCACGGCAGCTCCTCGACCAGATGCTCCATCGCGCCGAACGTCATGGCGGGAAGCGCGGCCTGGATCCCCATGCCGACCTTCAGCGGCGCGCCGAGCTCCTGCGCAACGAGCACCGCGATCTCCTCCGCGCGCTCCTGCAACTTCAGGGCGATCAGCGAGCAGAGCCCGACGCGGTCGGCCAGCGGCACCGCCGACCACGGCTCGAACGCGGCACGGGCGGTGGCGACGGCGGCGTCGACGTCTGCGGGCGTGCCGGCGGGAACCCGGCCCATGACCTCCTCCGTCGCCGCGTTGACGACGTCGATGGTCTCGGCGGACGACGGCGAGATCCACTCGCCGCCCACGTAGAACGCGGCGTGCTCGATGAGCGTCGGCGTGGCGGTCATGCGGGGAGAGCCTCCGTCGAAGCGGCGCGCGTCGTCGTCCCGGCGGCCTGAGCGATGTGCTCGGCCGTCCGCGACGCCAGCGCCATGATCGTGATCATCGGGTTGGTGCCCGAGGCGGTCGGGAACGCGGACGCGTCGCCGATCCACACGCCGGGCGTGTCGTGCAGCTCGCCGCGGACGTCCGCGACGCTCGTCGCCGGGTCCGCGCCCATCCGGCACGTCCCCATCTGGTGGGCGGCGAACATCCGCGCCCCGCCGGCCCGCAGCGGGATCCGCTGCGCCCGCGCGACGAACGCCTCCAGGTCGTCGCCGAACCGCCACGTCGGCAGCCCCTGCGCGAGCACCTGCACCCGCCGCGCGCCCGCCGCCACGTGGAGGCGGATCTGCGCCTCCAGCGCGCGGTGCGTGGTCGCCACGTCGATCGGGTCGGTCAGCGCGTACCACGGCGTCGCCATCCCGTTCGCGTCGAGCGTCACCCGTCCGCCGCCGTGATCCCGCACGAGGCCGATGAACGTCGCGCCGTTGCGGTACTCGGCGAGCGCCTCCTTGTGCCCCGCGCCGGTCGTCCACGGCATCGCGGACGCGCCCAGGCCCGTCGTGTACTGCACACCCTCGACGAGGAACCCGTAGCCGTCGCCGTCCACGCCCGACGCGAACTCGTCGACCAGGCCGGTGTGCGGCGCGCCCCACCACGCCTGCATGTCCACGCCGTAGTCGCCCATCGTGGCCGTACACGGGTGCAGGCGGAGGTTCTCGCCGACCGCCGGCCCGCCGATCCCCGTCCGCAGCAGCACCGCCGGCGACTCCAGCGCGCCCGCCGCGACGACGACCTGCGGGGCGCGCACGGTCACGGAGGCGCTCGCGCTCAGGTCCTCGCTCGTCCACCGCGCCACGACGCCCGCCGCGCGCCCGTCCTCCACCAGCACCCGCTCCACGAAGCACCCGACGACGATCTCCGCGCCGTGGTCGGCCGCCTGCTGGAGGTAGGTCTTCAGCGTCGACTGCTTCGCGCCCGACGGATCGCCGAAGCCCATGTAGCCCGACGTCGCCGGATCGTGCTTCTCCGGGTCCCAGTTGCGCGTCGTCTGCCGGAACGCCCAGCCGAGCGCCTCGGCGCCGCGCTGCATCGCCTCCTGGGGGAGGTTGAGCTCCGAGCACCGGTCGTTGACCTTCAGCTCGCGCCACACGCGGTCGACGTGCTCGTCCCACGAGGCGTCCGCGACGTCCTCCAGCCCGTGCTCGCCGGCCCACTCCTCGCGCACCCACGGCTTGGTCTTGAGGCAGTTGGTCCAGTTGACGACCGTCCCGCCGCCGAGGCCGGAGCCGGCCTGGATCGAGACGTTGAGGTCGGCCGTCGGGGTCGGGCCGCCGCGCCAGTACAGGTCCTGGAACGCGGGGAGCTCGAGCTGGAGGAAGTCGGCCTCGTTCCGGTACTTGCCCGCTTCCAGGACCACGACCTTCAGCCCGGCGGACGCCAGCCGGCCCGCGATCAGCCCGCCGCCCGCGCCGCTGCCCACGACCACGACGTCGGCCTCCAGCGTGGTGTCACCAGAGGGCACCAACGGCGCGATCGGCTTCGGCACGTCCGGCGGTGCCGCGATCGGGCCGGGGTAGCCGAACGTCGCCCACGCCGGGTTGCGGCCGGTCGCGTCCGGCAGCCCGTAGGTGAAGAAGAGCGTCAGCGCGACGAACGCGCCGATCCCCGTCGCCGCGTCCATCGACGCGAGCGAGAGGTTGGTGAGGATCTGCTCCCGCGAGGCCTGCGAGGCGTCCTGGTCGAACCCCTGCTCGGCCAGCACGTCGAGCAGCTGCGCGAGGCCGGCCTGGTTCTCCGGCGGCATCTGCTCGATCGCCATGAGCACGGCCTGGTCGGCGCCCACGTCGCTCGCGCGGCGCGCCCAGAAGCCGTCGGCGTCGTCGGCGCGCGGGACGGACGGCACGACGGTGTCGCAGACGGCGCGCAGCGTGACGAGCTGCTCCGCGCTCAACGGCTGAGGCATGGCGTGGACTCTCCCCTCCAGAAGACCCTTGACAGGGTGTCGAGCCTACTCGCTCCCGCAACGTCCCCGGAAGCCCTGCGCACCGGAGGACGGTGCGATGCGGCACAGCCTGGCGCGCGGGCGGTTTGCGCGCGCGGGGGCGCGGGGAACCTCCGCCGCGATGTCGGATGCCGCCACTGTCCCGGTGCTCAGCGCGACCGGGGAACTCGATCTGCACAGCTCGCGAGGCCTCGCCACGCAGCTCGGCGAGCTCGCGGGCTCCCCGGGCAACGCCGTCCTGGATCTGTCGAAGGTGACGTTCCTGGACTCCGTCGGCCTCGGCGTGGTGCTGAAGGCCGCCAACCGCTTCCGGCGCCAGGACAAGCAGCTCGTGGTCGTCGTCGAACCCGGCGGGAACGTCTCGCGGCTGCTGGAGCTGACGGCGACCGCCGGGACGCTCGCGGTCGAGGAGACGCGCGACGCGGCCCTCACGCGGGCCACGGCCGTGCGGTAGTTCCCACGGGCGGGGTGCCGTAGTTCCTCCTTTCGGAGGAACGCGAACGGCACTTCGGACCGAAGACAGCAGGGCCGCGGCGGCGGAGGCTGTGACCATGCCCAACACCGTCCCCCTCGGCCGTCGTTCGGCCACCGTCGCGGCCCTCTGCGCGGCCGCCCTGCCCACCTTCGTCGCGCAGCCGGCGAGCGCGGCGGACACCCCGCTCCGCCCGGCGCTTCAGCGCGACGCGGACGCCCTGCTCCCCCTCGGCGCGCCGAGCGTCCTCGTGGGCGTCCAGCTCGGCGACCGCACCGTCAAGGTGCGCAGCGGCCACGCCAACCTGAGGACCCGTCGCGCGGTGCCGTGGGATGCGCGGTTCCGCATCGGCTCCATGACCAAGCCGTTCGTCGCGACGGTCGTGCTCCAGCTGGTGGGCGAGGGGCGGCTGTCGCTGGACGACCGCGTCGAGCGCTGGCTCCCCGGCGTGGTGAAGGGGAACGGGAACGACGGCGCCGCGATCACCGTCCGCCAGCTCCTGCAGCACACGAGCGGCCTGCCGGACTACACGCACCGCATCCCGTGGATCCTCGACCGCGCCGGCTTCGAGGAGCACCGGCTCGACACCGTGACGCCGCAGGAGGCCGTGCGGACCGCGCTGGAGGAGAAGCCGGTGTTCGCGCCGGGGACGTCGTGGAGCTACTCGAACACGAACTACATGCTCGCGGGCATGATCATCCAGGCGGTGACCGGGCGGACGTGGCAGGACGAGGTCCGCGCGCGGATCGTCACTCCGCTCGGCCTGCGCGCCACGACGCTCCCGGAGACCGATCCGAAGATGCCGGAGCCGCACGCCGTCGGCTACGAGCGCTTCCCCGGCCCGGGCGCGACGGCGGAGAACCCGCGCTACGGCAAGCAGATCGACGCGACGCTCCAGAACGTCTCGTGGGGCGGCGCGGCGGGGGAGATCATCAGCACGGTCGACGACGGCAACCGCTTCCTGCAGGCGCTCGTCGGTGGGCGCCTGCTCCCCGCGGCGCAGCTCGCCGAGATGCAGCGGACGGTGCCCACGGAGCCGGGCTTCCGCAAGAACTGGCCGGGCGTGCGGTACGGGCTCGGGCTGATGCGCGTCCCGACGTCGTGCGGCGTCTCGTGGTCGCACGGCGGCGACATCATGGCTACATGACCCGCAACGGCGTGAGCGCGGACGGCCGGCGGAGCGTCGTCGTCTCGATCAACACCGACTCGCCCAAGCGCCGGGCCGGCCTGGCGGCGCCGAAGCACGACATGACGCTGCGGCTCGTCGACCGGGCCCTCTGCGGCTGAGCGGGTCGCGGCCGTGACGCCGGGCCGCGGTGCAGGTCCGCCGGGTGCTTCACTGGAACCGGCATGGATCCGCACCGCGTGCTCGGCGTCGCCTCCGGCGCCTCCCTGGCGGAGGTGACCGCGGCCTACCGGGGGCTCGCCAAGCGCTGGCACCCGGACCGCCACCCCGGCGACGGGGCGGCGCGCGACGCGGCGCGGCGGATGGCGGAGATCAACGCCGCGTACGAGCTGCTGCGCTCCGAGTCCTGGCTGGCCGAGCAGCGGCGCGTCGCGGGCGGCATGTCGGCGGCGTCGACGACGTCCGGCGCCGCGCCGCGGCGCAAGCTCCGCAAGGCCGCGGACTGGCTCCCGGAGGCGACGCGGCGGGCGCTGGGGCCCGAGCTGCTGTCGGCGCTCCAGCAGGACGAGGACGTCAAGCTCGTCACGCCCGCGAGCGCGTGGGCGAGCCCTGAGGCTCTGCTGGCCGTGACCGACCAGCGGCTCCTCTGGCTCCTGGATGACGCGGTCACCGGCCGGGTCCGGTCGATCGCGTTCCCCGCCATCACCGGCCTGGAGGTCAAGCTCTCGTGGCCCCGGCGGCGGACGGCCGTCCTGCGCATCAGCCGGCGCAACGGCAAACGGCCGATCACCTTCGGCGAGCTGCGGCCCGAGACCGCGCGCGCCATCGCCGGCCTCGTCGGCGAGCGCGCCGCCGCGTGATCTAGGCTCCGCCGCTCCGCCATGCGCACCGTCCACGCCACCCGGTACGTCACGCCGCTGCGCGAGGGCGGCTCGCTGCCCGGCATCGTCGAGGCCGACGACGACGGCCTGTACGTCGTCAAGTTCCGCGGCGCCGGGCAGGGGCCGAAGGCGCTCGCCGCCGAGATCGTCGCGGGGGAGCTGGCGCGCGCGCTCGGCCTCCCGGTCCCCGAGCTGGTCTACGTCGACCTCGATCCGGCGCTGGGGAACGCGGAGCCCGACCCGGAGATCCAGGAGCTGATCCAGGCCTCCGGCGGGCTCAACGTCGGCCTGGACTTCCTGCCCGGCTCGCTCGCGTTCGACGAGGCCGCGGCGGAGCGCGTCGCGCCCGAGACCGCCGCCGAGATCGTGTGGCTCGACGCGCTGGTGATGAACGTCGACCGGACGCCGCGCAACCCGAACATGCTCGTCTGGCACCGCGACCTGTGGCTGATCGACCACGGCGCGTCGCTCTACCTCCAGCACGGCACGGACGACCTGGCGCAGGAGGCGGGGCGGAAGTTCCCCATCATCGCCCAGCACGTGCTGCTGCCGCACGCGGGGTCGATCGTGGAGGCCGACGCGCGGCTCGCGGCCAAGCTGCCGGACCTCGCGGAGCTGGTCGGGCTCGTGCCCGAGGAGTGGATCGGCGGGGATCGCACGCCGTACGTCGAGTTCCTGCGCCGGCGCCTGGAGGCGCCGCGGGCGTTCGCGGAGGAGGCCGAGCGTGCCCGCGCAGCCCTCGACCGGTAGCCGCGCGCCGTTCCAGTACGCGGTGCTGCGCGTGATCCCGTCGCTCGAGCGCGGCGAGGCGATGAACGCGGGCGTCGTCGTGTACTGCCGGCCGCGGCGGTTCCTCGAGGCGCGGGTGTCGCTGGACGAGGGGCGGCTGCGTGCATTGGCGCCGGGGGCGGACGCGGAGGCGATCCGCGAGCGGCTCGACGTCCTCGCGCGGGTCGCGGCGGGCGATCCTTCCGCGGGGCCGATCGCGGCGATGGAGCAGTCCGAGCGCTTCCACTGGCTCGCCGCGCCGTCCTCGACCGTGATCCAGCCCGGGCCGGTCCACACCGGCCTGTGCGACGACCCGGCGGGCGTGGTGGACCGGCTCTTCGCGCAGCTCGTCGCGCCGCCGGACCTCGGCGCGATGCGGCAGTCGTACGAGCGCTCGTCGCTGGACCTGGCGTCGCTCGCGCCCACCTGGCTGGAGCAGTTCGAGCGCTGGTTCGGCGAGGTCGGCCGCGGCGAGCTGGGATGGGAGCCCAACGCGATGGTGGTCTCGACCGCCGACGCGGCGGGGCGCCCGTCGTCGCGGACGGTGCTGCTCAAGGGCGTCGACCAGCACGGGTTCGTCTTCTTCACCAACCTGCGCTCGCGCAAGGGCCGGCAGCTGGGGGAGAACGCGGTCGCGTCGATCGTCTTCCCGTGGCTGCGGCAGGAGCGGCAGGTGCTCGTGACCGGCCGGGTCGAGCTGCTCGCCGACGCCGAGAACGACGCGTACTTCGCCTCCCGCCCGCGCGGGTCGCAGCTGTCGGCGGCGGTGTCGCCGCAGTCCGAGGTCATCGCGTCGCGCGAGTCGCTCGTGGCGGCGCGGGACGAGCTGGAGCGGTCGCTCGGCGACGACGGCCCGGTCCCGCGCCCACCGCACTGGGGCGGCGTGCGCGTGATCCCGGAGACCATCGAGTTCTGGCAGGGCCGCCGCGACCGCCTCCACGACCGCCTCCGCTTCCGTCTCGACGGCGCGGGGTGGGTCGTGGAGCGGCTCGCGCCCTAGCTCGCGCCGCCCGATCGGTTCCGCGTTCTTCCGGCTCGTGGTCTGGGGACGGAGCCGTGGCGGGGCGGCGGCGGGGTTGGTGTGCGTTTCGGTTCCGCGCTCGTGCGAGTCGCTTCGCCATAACTTCCATCTCGTCGGGCGGTTCTTGCCGACATGGAAGTTGTGCTCCTCTACGGCGCTTAACTTCCATCTCGCGCTCGCGGGCCGGACGAGTGGGAAGAAATGTCCGAGGCGGATCCGGCGAAGCCCACCCGCGAACCGCACACCAACCTCGCCGCCGCCCGCAGCGACGAACCCGCACTCCAGACCGGAGCCGGACGGACGCGACCACGCCCCGAGCGGCAAGCGCGCCCCGAGCGGCAAGCACGCCCCGCGGCGACACCCCGGGCGGCAAGAGCAGCCCGGGGCCACGCCGGCCTAGTCCTCCCGGCCCTCGAGCCGCTTGGCCTGCTTGTGCCAGCGCGCGTACTGCTTCCCGCGCGCCTCACGGTCGCGGGAGGCGGCGCGGCGGTCGTCGACCCACGCCTGCTCGCGCGCGAGCTTGCGCCACGCCTCGAGCCGGTCGGGCGGGACGGCGCCCGTGACGGCGCAGCCGGACTCGCCCGCGTGGGTGCAGTCCGCGAAGCGGCACGACGACGCCAGCTCGTCGATGTCGGCGAACGTCGCGCCGGCGCCGTCCCACACGCCCGCCTCGCGGACGCCCGGCGTGTCGATGAGCAGCGCGCCGCCCGGCAGCGCGATCAGCTCGCGCGCGACCGTCGTGTGGCGGCCGCGCCCGTCCTCGCGCACCGCGCCCGTGGCCTGCACGTCGTCGCCGACGAGCGCGTTGACGAGCGTCGACTTCCCAGCGCCGGACGGGCCGAGCAGCACCGCGGTGGTGCCC
>Ga0196960_10000753_pt1 | contig 10028 bp, 9 predicted proteins | sample S3v_5metaG_FD_183187 | JGI IMG/M metagenome (GOLD analysis project Ga0196960, IMG submission 183187) | Soil microbial communities from Anza Borrego desert, Southern California, United States - S3+v_5 | ecosystem: Environmental > Terrestrial > Soil > Desert | place: USA: California | collected... | reverse complement strand
CCGCGACGAGATCTCCGCCGACACCCGCGACACCGCCCTGCTCGTCGCCGCCGGGCTGATCGCCGGACTGACCGGGGCGCTGCTCCTCTTCAGCGGGTTGATCTCCTCGATGCGCCGCCCGCTCGAGGAGCTGGTCGACGCCGCCGGTCGCCTCGCCGGTGGCGACCGCAGCGCCCGCGTCGAGGTCGGCGGCCTCTCCGAGACGGCGACGCTGGGGGCCGCCTTCAACGAGATGGCCGAGGAGCTCGAGCAGGAGGAGAGCCGGCGGCGGGAACTCGACAAGCTCAAAGACGAGTTCGTCCTCACCGCCTCGCACGAGCTGCGCAGCCCGCTCACCTCGGTCCAGGGCTTCGCCGAGCTCTTGATGCTCGACCGCACCTCGCTGACCCCGAAGCAGGCGGAGACGGTGGAGATCATCCTCGACAACTGCCGCCACCTGGTGCGACTGCTGAACGACCTGCTCGACCTTGCCCGCAGCGACGCCGGGCGACTCGCGATCCGGCCCGAACCAACCGAGGTCGCACCGCTGATCGAAGACGTCGTGCGTACGATGCGCGGCCAGACCGACGCCGCTGCTCAGACCCTGACCGAACGGGTCCAGCCCGATCTCCCCCCGATCAACGTCGAGCCCGCCCGGATCCGGCAAATATTGGTGAACCTGCTTACGAACGCGCATGAGTACTCGCCCGAAGGTGCGTCCATCGACGTCTTGGCGCAGGCGGTCGGCGCCGAGGTCGAAATCGCGGTGAGCGACAACGGACCAGGCATCCCCGCCGACCAGCTCGAGCGGATCTTCGACCGCTTCACCCGCGGCGACGCCGGTCTCACCCAACGGGTCGGCGGCACCGGGCTGGGACTGGCGATTTCGAAATCGCTGGTCGAGCTGCACGGCGGCGGCATCGCCGCGGAGTCGATCGTCGGCCAGGGGTCGACCTTCCGGATGCGACTGCCGATCGCGGCCACGCCGCTGCTCGGCGACAGCGGCAGCCAAGGACGCACCGCCGCGGGGGCGAGCTGATGGCCACGATCCTCGTCGCCGACGACTCCGAGACGATCCTGCTGCTGATGCGGACCCGGCTGGAGATGGCGGGCCACACCGTCGAGACCGCCAGCGACGGCCAGGAGGTGCTCGACCACATCAGGGACGGCGTCGTGCCCGAGGTCCTCCTCCTCGACGCGATGATGCCGCGCAAGTCCGGCATCGACGCCCTCCGCGAGCTCCGCGCCGCCGGCTGGGAGGTCCCCGCCCTGATCGTCAGCGCCCACCAGAACCCCGGCGACGCCGACGCCCCCAGCGACCTGGAGATCCAGGGCTTCGCCACCAAGCCGATCGACTTCGACCTGCTGCTGGAGAAGATCGCCGAGCTGACGCGAAAGAACAATTCAGATTAATTAATGGTTTCCTATTCATGTGGCGGAAATATCCGAAGATGAAGCTTTCAAGATCCTCGGGCTGGAAGAGGGAGCTTCTGCCACGGAAGTCGATCAGCGCTTTCACCAGTTAGCCAGCGAAACCCACCCTGACCACGGGGGTTCGCTAGAGCGTTTCAATCAAGTTGTAGGCGCCCGGGATCGGCTGAAAAGCGGAATGCCGGGAAGTGATCTAGTGCCGGTCGAGGAGAAAAGCTCCGCCCTTACCTCGTCCCCCAGCATCGAGCTCGTTTCGCTTGAACGAGAACGTGATATTCAAAAGGAACGTCAGCAGAGGAGTGAAGGTGTCACCAAGGGCCTTGTTCGGGCAGAGGTGAGTCGCCTCACGAGAAGTAAGCGACGGGCAAACTTTCTGGCCTGGCTTGGAGGGGGAGCGGGAGTTGCCACGCTCGCTCTCCGGGGGACTGGGTCAACCGCCGAAGAGTTCATCGGCTTTCCCTGGGTGGCTTGGGTACTGGCTATATCCGTGGTGATAGGTGTTACCTGTGCAGTCGCGAGCTTTGCAATTTCAGATCAGATCTCGCGCATCGAACAGGCAATCGAGGATGCCGCTGAAACGATGTCGAGCCGCTCCACCTTTCTTGATCTCCTTTACGAGATCACGGAAGCGGCAAGCATCGAGAATCACACCGCCTGGACGAGGGGTGAATTAGCTGAAGCAGTTTCGTTATGGAGCAGAGCTAATTCAAAAGGAACGGAATGGGATCGAGACTCGAAAGACGTGCCCGGCTTTCTGAGGATCGCCATGTTTCCATTTTTTGCACTCAGGCGAATCGCACGATGGTCTGTAACGGGTCGATTTGATCCCACGCCTTCGCTGGCGGATCTATCTCAGGTCATAGGGCCAAAGGGATTCGTTCGGCTGCTGATCGCCAAAGGGGAAGAGACCCGGATCCTTATCGTTGAAGAGGAGTTTGTTGATGAACGCCTCCTCGTGCGTCATCGCCTGGTATTGGCCGACACCCGTAAAGACTAAGACAGCCGACGCTAACTCTTGGCGATCTCGAGGCGGATCTCTTTGCCCTTGAGCTTGGTGCCGTCAAGGAACTCGACGGCGCGCTCGGCCTGATCTGGGTCGACCTCGACGAAGGAGAAGCGGTGGAGGACGCGGACGTCGTGGACGGCCTCGTCGGGGAGGACGGCGCCCTCGCGCAGGGCCCAGCGCAGCGACTCCTCGTCGATGCCGCTGTTCTCGCCGCGGTTGACGAATAGCTTGGTCGTCTTCGCCTTGTCGGCGGCGTCGTCCTCGCCGGTGCCGTCGCCGTTCGCGGCGGCGGGCTGCTGCTCGCGTTCGCGCTGCGGCTTGCGCTCGCGGCGGCGCGGCCGCGGCGCGTGCTCGAGCCGCTCCTCGGGGGTCTCCCACTCGCCAATCGTGGTGCTGACGTCGCGCTCGATGCGGGCGATCTCGTCGCGCTGGTCGGGGGTGACGAAGGTGATCGCGCGGCCGGTGCGCCCGACCCGGCCGGTGCGGCCGATCCGGTGCACGTAGGTCTCCGAGGAGTTGGGCACGTCGTAGTTGATGACGTGGGTGACGTGGTCGACGTCGAGCCCGCGGGCGGCGATGTCGGTCGCCACCAGCAGCCGCACGCGGTGGTCCTTGAAGGAGATCATCACCCCGTCGCGGACGCCCTGGCTGAGGTCGCCATGCAGCGCCTTCGCGTCGAGCCCTTTGTCCTTCAGCGTCCTCTCCAGCTTCGAGGCGCCGATTTTGGTCCGGGTGAAGATGATCGCCTGCTCGGGTTCTTCGACCTTCAGCAGCTCGACCAGCCGCGCCGCCTTCTCCTTGGCCGGGACCTCGACGTAGGCCTGCTGGATCGCGTCGACGGTGAGTTCTTCCGGCGTGATGCTGATCGTCGTCGGGTCGTACATGTAGCCCTCGGCGAGCTTCTTGACCGGCGGTGGCATCGTCGCCGAGAAGAGCGCCGTCTGGCGCCCGCTCGGGCACATCCGCAGGATCTTCTCGACGTCCTCGATGAAGCCGAGGTCGAGCATCTCGTCGGCCTCGTCGAGGACGACGTAGCGGGCCGCGGTCAAGACCAGCGAGCGGCGCGACATCAGGTCCATCATCCGCCCCACGGTGGCTACAACCACGTGCGCCCCCGAGCGCAGCTGCGACTGCTGCGAGCGGATCGGGGCACCCCCGAAGACGGCGACGATCTCGATGTCGAGGTGCTCGGCGTAGGAGCGCAGCGCCTGCGTCACCTGGATGCAGAGCTCGCGGGTCGGGGTGAGGACGATCGCCTGCACCTCTTCGTTGGCCGGGTCGAGGTACTGCAGCAGCGGCAACCCAAAGGCCGCCGTCTTGCCGGTCCCGGTCTGGGCCTGGCCGATCACATCGTGGCCGGCGAGCAGCGCCGGGATCGCCTGCTCCTGGATCGGCGTCGGGTTCTCGTAGCCGAGCTCGTCGAGGGCTTGCTGGATGTCGGGCGAGAGGCCTAGGTCTTTGAAAGCAGTCATAAAAGGATCAACGCGAGGGGTCGAGCAGGAGCTTGCCCGTGGTGCGGCGGGCGATCAGGTCTTCGTGCGCCCGCGCCGCTTCGGAAAGCGGGTAGACCTCCCCGATCGTAACCGTCAGCTCGTCGGCGGCGATCGCGCTCAACAAATCGCTGATCATCGGCGCCAGCAGGTCCTGGCGCACGAGCATGTGGGCGAGCCAGAAACCGATCACCGATTTCGAGCCGCGCAGCAGCGCCGCGGTCGAGACCTGACGCTGTTCGCGTGAGGCGATTCCGAAGACGACCATCCGCCCCAGCGGGGCCAGCACGTCCATCTCGGCGTCGAAGGCGTCGCCGCCGCTCATGTGCAGAACCGCGTCGACGCGCTTGCCGTCGTTGGCCTCGCGGATCGCGCCGCCGAGGTCCTCGGCGCGGGAATCGACGCAGGCGTCGGCGCCGAGGCCGCGCACCAGCTCCCGCTTCTCCTCGCTGGAGGCGAGGCCGATCACCTTCGCACCGGCCCGCTTGGCCAGCTGCACCGCGAGCGTGCCGGTGCCGCCGGCGGCCGCCTCGACGACGATCGTCTCCCCCGGCTCGATCCGGGCGCAGCGGTGGACCAGCGCCAGCGCGGTCAGGCCCTGCAGCAGCCCCCCGGCGGCCTCGTCGTCGTCGACCTCGTCGGGGATCGGGATCAGCATCGTCGCCGGCACCGCGACCTTCTCGGCGTAGCCGCCGCTGCCGAGCAGCGCCGCGACCCGGTGGCCGTCGGGCGTGCGGCCGCTGACCTCGGCGCCCGGGATCAGCGGCAAAGTCTGTTTGGCGAGATAGTCGTCGCGGGAGGCGTGGGTGTCGGCGAAGTTGATGCCGCCGCGGGTCACCTCGACCAGGACCTCGCCCTCGCCGGGCGTGGGGTCCTCGATCTCGACGTGCTGGAGCACCTCCGGCCCGCCGAACTCCTCTATGCGAATCGCCTTCACTGGACGCGGAGTCTCGCAGGAGCGGCCGCTCCTGCGCTCTCTCCTCGACGCCCAATCATTAGGCTGCCCTCGCAATGTCGCTCACCGTTGTCGGATCGATCGCCTTTGACGCCGTCAAGACCCCGTTCGGGGAGCGCGAGCGGATGCTCGGCGGCGCCGCCGTCCACTTCTCGCTTGCCGCCAGCTTCTTCACCGAGGTGCGGCCGGTGGGGCCGGTCGGCGACGACTTTGGCGCCGAGGAGTTCGCCGTGCTGGAGAAGCGCGGCGTCCTCTGCGACGACATCGAGCGGGTCGAGGGCGGCCAGTCGTTCTTCTGGCGCGGCCGCTACGAGTACGACCTAAACGTCGCCCATACCGAGGACACCCAGCTCGGCGTCTTCGGCGAGTTCCAGCCGAAGCTCTCGGAGGCCGCGCAGGCGGCCGACACCCTCTTCCTCGCCAACATCCAGCCCGACCTGCAGCGCCAGGTCCGCGCCCAGTGCACGGCAGCCCGTCTCAGCGGCCTCGACTCGATGAACCTCTGGATCGAAACCGCCAAGGACTCGCTGAGCGCGGCGATCGCCGAGGTCGACGTCCTCGTCGTCAACGACGCCGAGATCCGCATGCTGACTGGCGAGTCCAACCTCTGCCGCGCCGCCCGCGCGGTGATGGCGATGGGGCCGCGCGCGGTCGTCGCCAAGCAGGGCGAGTACGGCGCCGCCCTCTTCACCGCCGGCGACAACTTCTTCGCCCTCCCCGGCTTCCCGCTCGAGGACGTCCGCGACCCGACCGGCGCCGGGGACAGCTTCGCCGGCGGCTTCTTCGGCTACCTCGACAGCGTCGAGGGCGAGCTCAACGACGCCGAGCTGCGGCGGGCGATGGGCTACGGCACCGTGCTCGCCTCCTTCAACGTCGAAGAGTTCGGTACCGAGCGGGTCTCCCGCCTCACCCGCGAGGAGATCGACGGGCGCTTCGAGCAGCTGCGCTCGATGACGCAGTTCGAGGGGCCGGCAGCGATCACCCCCTAGACTTGTCCCCTCCTTGACCACCCAGTCTTAGAAGGAGGGGCGATGGCCACCGAGCAGCAGACCCAGGACCAAACGGCTGACGGCGCCAATGCCTCCGGCGATTCCGGCACCGAGTCGCTGACGATCACCGACAACCGCACCGGGCAGACCTACGAGCTGCCGATCTCCGACGGCACGGTGCGGGCGATGGACCTGCGCCAGATCAAAGTCCGCGAGGACGAATTCGGGATGATGGCCTACGACCCGGCCTTCACCAACACCGCCTCCTGCCGCTCCTCGATCACCTACATCGACGGCGCCGCCGGCGTCCTCGAACACCGCGGCTACTCGATCGAGCAGCTGTGTGAGAAATCGACCTATCTCGAGGTCGCCTACCTGCTGATCTTCGGCGAGCTGCCGACCGAGGCGCAGCTCGACCGCTGGGTCTACGACATTACCCACCACACCTTCGTCCACGAGGACCTCAAGCACTTCTTCGAGGGCTTCCGCTACGACGCCCACCCGATGGGGATGCTGCTGGCCGGCGTCGGCGCGCTGTCGACCTTCTACCCCGACGCGAAGCAGATCGGCGATCCCGAAGAGCGCTACATGGCGGCGGTGCGGCTGATCGCGAAGATCCCGACCCTCGCCGCCTTCTCCTACCGGCACAACATGGGGTTGCCCTACGTCTATCCCGACAACGACCTCAACTACGCCCAGAACTTCCTCTCGATGATGTTCAAGAAGACGGAAGACCGGCACGTGCCGAAGGAGGCGCTGGAGAAAGCGCTCGACGTCCTCTTCATCCTCCACGCCGACCACGAACAGAACTGCTCGACCAGCGCGGTGCGCGGGGTCGGCTCATCCGACGTCGACCCCTACTCGGCGGTCGCGGCGGGCGTGGCGGCGCTCTACGGGCCGCTGCACGGCGGCGCCAACGAGGCGGTGCTGCGGATGCTGCGGCGGATTGAGTCGCCGGAGAACATCCCCGACTTCCTCGAGCGGGTGAAGGCGCGCGAGGAGAAACTGATGGGCTTCGGCCACCGCGTGTACAAGAACTACGACCCGCGGGCGCGGATCATCCAGCAGCACATCGGGGATGTTTTCGAGGCGACCGAGTACAACCCGCTGGTCGAGATCGCCCGCGAGCTCGAGAAACACGCCCTTGACGACGAGTACTTCACCGAGCGCAAGCTCTACCCGAACGTCGACTTCTACTCGGGGATCATCTACGAGGCGATGGAGATCCCGACCGAGATGTTCACGGTGATCTTCGCGATCCCCCGCACCTCCGGCTGGGTCGCCCAGTGGATGGAGATGCAGGAAGACCCGGAGAAGAAAATCGCCCGCCCGCGCCAGATCTACACCGGCGAGCGCGAGCTCGAGTACGCGCCGATCGAGCAGCGCGAAGGGCCGGAGAAAATCGTCGGCCCGCCGGCGCGGCGGCCGAAGCGGACGCGGCGCGGGGCCTGAGCTTCTCCCTATCCCTACACCCGGGTTCGTGAGCATCTCCTAGGATGCTCGCCCCGTGGAACACACTGAAAGAGAATGGAAGAAACAGTTCTTCCGCCGCCAAAGAACTCGAGATGCCATCAAGCGCCTGACGGGAGAGCGGCGCATAACCATCGTCGTGGGTGCCGGTGCTTCGGCAGAGGTCGGGTTTCCACTCTGGAGCGAACTCGTGGAACGCCTGTTGCTTCGAGCACTGAGCCCAGACACTCCTGCCAGTAGCCCCAGCTATCAACCGGAGGTCATAGAGACTGCGCAACGTGCTCTCACCGAGGGAGGCGCCTTAGGGGCGGCCACCATGGCAAGAGCAGTTTTGGGCGACAGATTCAACGAGGAGTTGCGCAACTGTCTTTATGACTGGCCCAACCGGTGGCAATGGAACCGCCCCGGATCTACTGCCTGGGCAGTAGCAAGGCTTTATGCCGTGATGACGGAATTGGATCAGCCCTGCGAGATAGCGACTACCAACTACGACTTAGCGCTGGAGAAAGCTCTCGAAGAGGAGCTGGAAGGTATGGAGGTAAGGCCCCTGTGCTCCGACGCCGAGGAACCTGAAGGTCGTCCCGTCATTCGTCACCTACATGGCATTTTGACTGAAGATGGTGAAGCCGAGCAAGTGAGCCTTACGGAGGCCGATTATCATGCGGTAAACGCCGTTCTGCCGTGGCAAGAGAGCTATCTTCGGCGGCGGCTCGCAGATTCGACCGTTGTGTTCATCGGCGCGAGTCTTACCGACCAGCACCTCCTCCGCTACATCTTCAGGTATGCCAAGGCAGAGAAACCGCCAGTTGCCCTTCTGGTCCAAGATGGCGATGATGTCGGCCCAGTTGACAAGCGCAATGCACCTACCGAGGTAGAGGAGCTCTTTGCCTCCCTGCGGCGAGGTCGATGGGAGTACGTCCACCTAACGGCGCTGCAAGCAGACTTCCGATCGCAACCAGCCCAGTTCCTCCACGAGATCGCCCACCACAAGGAATCGCCCTCTGCGGTTCGTTATGGCAGACGTCTCGATGCCTGGTACAAAGCGATCGGTCATCAGCTCGGGCTTTCATCAAAAGAGAGCTTCCGGATTTCCCAGCACGAGATGCAGGAAATCGTTGAGGAGTGGCTCGAGGCGGTAATGGAAGCCCTCGAAGACGCAGGCTATGACCTCGAAGAGGAGACGCTTGCGATCCACCTTTGGTGCCGCTCTCCCGCTCGACTGGAGAAAAAAGGCAAGGACCCTAGCGATCTCGATCGACTCACTTCACTGGCCTTGATCGGGTGCTCGGATCGCACCTGGGCCCATCCAGGGGCGATTGACATACGCCTGATCACCCAGCCGTCGAGCCGGGCTGCGGTTGATGCCTTTTGCAGAGGGAATCCCCAGGTTCAACTCCCCATGGAACACCAAAAATGGCGGTGGATCTTGGCGACTCCGGTCATGATCGAAGAGGATCCCGTATTTGGCCGACTTCCCGTCGGTGCCGTTACTCTCGTTTCGGATCGACCTCAGGAGGAGAGCGTTCTCAACCAGTTGAAGGGTCAATTGCTAGGTGAAATCGAGGACTTTTTGGCCGCAGTCGCCAGCGATGCCTTAACCCCAGGAGGGGTCTGACCGATGACATCTCTACGTTTTCCGGCCATGTCAAAGATCGTTAAGCAACCAGCTCCTCCCGTCTCGGACAGAGAGAAAGCTCTACCCGAGCATCTTCAGCGATCCCTGAAGCGGTCGGAAGAACGATTTCGCGACCTGCGACGGAAGCTCAAAGAAACCGAGCCTGACGGCTCCCCTCCCAACTCCTCCTGACTAGCTAGCTATAGCCTGCTTGGGTGCCCCGCTGGAAGCTGACTGTCCGCCACGGGTCTGACGTCGACCATCTCCACTTCGACGATCTCGGTACGGCGGTGGCCGGGATGCGCGAGTTGGCGCTGGCAATCCGCAGCGAAGGGCCGTTGCGGCCGGTGAGCTCGTTGCGGGACTTCGAGCCCGGGGACCAGGTCGCCGCGCGGCTGGAGATCAGCACCGGCGGCTTCCTGCGGAAGAAGGTCGCCGGAGTGGACGTGCGCGGCGACGGCGCGTTCGTGCCCTTCCGGGGCGGGGTAGTGCGGGAGGAGCTCGACCCGACCGAATACAACACGCCGTTCGACGTCGTGCGCGAGACTCTGGAGGAGCAGCGATGAGCAAGGCCGAGACCGAGATTCCGAAGGGCAGCTACGCCGCCGGCGAGCGGGTGAAGCTGCCCGCTGGCGCCGAAGGGCCCTTCACCGTCTTCATCAACGGGATCGAGCAGAGCCCCGAGAGCTACCGGATCGAGGGCGGCGAGATCCGCTTCGGCCGCCCGATCGTCAAGGAGAAGGTCGGAGCCAGCCGCTGGCTGGCGATGTACCTCGGCCTCTGGGGGACCTACCGTAAGAACGAGACGATCGACCTCCAGTTCACCCGCAACGGCAAGGTCGAACTCGTCCCCGACCTGCCGGTGGTCCCCTACGCCGAGGGCGAGGGGCCGTGAACATCGGCTTCGTCCTCCTCTGCGACTACAGCGAGGCGGTCAACGGCAAGCTCTACCTGACCGGCGGCGGCTGGAACGTTCTCCGCCTCCCCGAGTTCCCTCACGACTGGTCTTTCTCGATCGGCCTCGGCATCGACGTCGCCTGGCACGAGACCAACGACCCCCACGAGCTCGTCGTCACCATCCAGGACCCCGACG
>Ga0196960_10000752_pt1 | contig 10037 bp, 9 predicted proteins | sample S3v_5metaG_FD_183187 | JGI IMG/M metagenome (GOLD analysis project Ga0196960, IMG submission 183187) | Soil microbial communities from Anza Borrego desert, Southern California, United States - S3+v_5 | ecosystem: Environmental > Terrestrial > Soil > Desert | place: USA: California | collected... | reverse complement strand
GCTGGCGGGAGGCCTGCCGGACGCTGGCGGGGTGCGCGCTGCCCCGGCTCGCCGGAACGGACCTCATCGAACTCGCCGGGTTGCTGGCAGCCACGGAACCGGCCGCCCCGGGTGGACAATTCCGGCATGGCACACAAAACCTCCGCACCGCTCGCGGCCGGCACGACCACCACGACGCTCACCCTGGATGAACGCATCACCGGAGCACTCGTCGGCGCGGCCGTCGGGGACGCGCTCGGCGGCCCCGTCGAGGGCTGGACACCCGAGCAGATCGCCGAGCGCCACGGCGGCCGGGTGACCGGTGTCGTCGGGCCCTGGTACGGCGACGACTGGCGCACGGCGCGCCCCATCGCCCCGTACCACAAGGGTGACGGGCACGTCACCGACGACACCCTGATGACCCATGCGCTGGTCCGGGTGTACGGGACGGTGCGCGGTCATCTCGACGCGTACTCCGTCGCCGACCACCTCGTCCCGGACCTGATGTCACGGCCCCGCTGGATCCCGGAGCTGGAGGCCGAGGCGCTCCCCCTGCAACGGGTCTTCCTCGCCGAGAAGTGGATCGTCACGCGGCTGCACTACGGGCACGCCGACCCCCGCGAGGCGGGCTCGGGGAACATCGTCAACTGCGGGGCGGCGATGTACATGGCCCCGGTCGGCCTGGTGAACGCCGCCCATCCGGAGGCGGCGTACGCGGAGGCGCTGGATGTCGCGGGCGCCCACCAGTCCTCGTACGGCCGGGAGGCGGCGGGGGTCCTGGCCGCCGCCGTCGCCGCCGCGTGCGCCCCGGACGCGACCCCCGCCTCCGTCGTCGAGGCCGCTCTGGCCCTCGCCAAGGACGGCACCCGGTCGGCGATCGAGTCGGTGTGCGAAGTGGCGCCCCGCTACACGGACTTCGAGTCCGCGCTGGTGCCGCTGCGCGCCGCCGTCGCCCCGTTCGACACGGTCGGTCCCCACTACCGCGACCCCTCGCTCGGCGCCCGGCGCCCCTCCCGGCTGCACTCCGTCGAGGAACTGCCGGTCGCGCTCGGCATGCTGCTCGTGGGCGACGGCGACTACCGGCACACGGTGCTCGGCTCGGTGAACTACGGCCGTGACTGCGACTCGATCGCGACGATGAGCGGCGCGCTCGCGGGTGCCCTCCACGGCGAACAGGCGATCCCCGAGACCTGGGTGAAGACGGTCGCCGAGGCCAGCCGCCTCGATCTGCACGCCCCGGCGCGGGTCCTGGCGGAGGTGGCCCGTGAGATCTTCGCACGGGACACGGAGCGGCGCCGCGCACACGAGGCGGCCTTCGCCGCGCTGACGGGCGACGGCCGGTGACCGTACGCCTGACATGGGTCCAGCCGGAGGACCTGGTGGGCCACGAACTGCGCCAGGCCGCCCAGGACGGCAGGGACACCGGGGACATCGAACAGCGCTGGTACGCGGCCGGGGGCCTGCCCGCGCCGGAGCGTGCGGGGGCCTCGAAGAACTCCGTGCCGCGCGGGCTGCGCACACTCGCCGAGCGCCTGCTGGACGAACTCGCGGCACTGGAAAGCCCGTTGGAGACCGACGAGCCGACCGGTCTGTCCCGGATCCGCGCCGCCTGCCCGCGCTGGCCGGCCCCGCGCACCCACCCGGCGGAGATCGGACCCGACCGGCTGCACGCGGCATGGCTGGGCCGGGCCGCCGGCTGCCTGCTGGGCAAACCGGTCGAGAAGCTGCCCCTGGCCGGCATCCGCGCCCTGGCCCGCGCCACCGGCAACTGGCCGCTCACCACCTGGTTCACCGCCCGGGGGCTGCCCGCCGAACTGGCTGCCGCCCACCCCTGGAACCGGCGCTCGGCGCCCACCTCCCTCGCCGAGAACATCGACGGGATGCCGGAGGACGACGACCTCGACCACCCGTTGCTGACCGTCCTGCTGCTCCAGCGGTACGGACGCGGGTTCAGCACGTCCGACCTCGCCCGGCTGTGGCTCGGCGAACTCCCGGCCGGCCGTGTCTTCACCGCCGAGCGCATCGCGTACCGCAATCTGCTCGACGGCATCGAACCGCCGGACACCGCACGCCACCGCAACCCGTTCCGGGAGTGGATCGGCGCCCGGATCCGGGCCGACGTGCACGGCTGGACGCATCCCGGCGACCCGGGGGCCGCCGCGGAGCAGGCCCACCGCGACGCGGTCCTCACCCACACGGCCAACGGGGTGTACGGGGCCATGTTCACCGCCGCCGCCCTGGCGGAGGCCGCCGGCGGCGGGACGGATGTGCACGGCTGCCTGGCGGCGGGGCTGCGGGTGGTGCCGCCCCGCTCCCGGTACGCCGACGCGGTGCGCCTGGGCATCCGGACGGCCCGTACCGAGCGGGACTTCGACACGGTCGTGGACCTTCTCCACGACGCCTACGGGGCCACCCACCACTGGGTGCACGTCCTGCCCAACGCGGCGCTGCTGGCCGCCGCCCTCACCCACGCGGACGGGGACTTCAGCCGCTCCATCGGCTGCGCGGTGTCCGGCGGCTGGGACACCGACTCCAACGGCGCGACGGCCGGTTCGCTCGCGGGCCTGCTGGCCGGGCACGCCGCCGCGCTGCCCGACCGCTGGACCGCCCCGCTCAAGAACCGCCTCGCCACGTCCGTACGCGGATTCGGCTCCATCGGCTTCGACACCCTCGCGGAACTGACCTATCAGGAGGTACGCCGCCCATGACAGCGATCGCGGTGCTCGGCAGCACCAACATGGACCTGGTCGCCTACGTCACCCGGGCGCCCGGGCGCGGGGAGACCGTCACCGGACGGGAGTTCCGGACCGTCCCCGGCGGCAAGGGGGCCAACCAGGCCGTCGCCGCGGCCCGCGCGGGAGGCGACGTGGTGATGATCGGTGCGGTGGGGACCGATGAGTACGGCTCGCTGCTCCGGACGGATCTGGAGCACGCCGGCGTGGACACGGAACTGCTGCACACCGTCGCGGGGCCCAGCGGCACCGCGCACATCGTCGTCGACGACGAGGGGTCCAACGCGATCGTGGTGATCCCCGGCGCGAACGGCACGGTGACCACGCTCGGCCCGGACGGGAAGGCAGCCGTCGCGGCGGCGGACCTGCTGCTCCTGCAGCTGGAGCTCCCGATGGCCGCCGTGACCGAAGCGGCTCGGACGGCCAGGGCCTGCGGTGTGCGGACGATCCTCACCCCCTCCCCCGTACAGCCGCTGCCGTCCGGCCTGCTGGACGCCGTCGACCTGCTGATCCCCAACGAGCACGAGGCCGCCGCGCTCACCGGACACGAAGAACCGCACGCCGCGGCGCAGATCCTGCTCCGCGAGGTCCCCGAGGTCGTGATCACGCTCGGCCGGAAGGGCTGCCTGTACGCGGCCCGGGGCGGCGAACCGGTCCTCCTCCCGGCCCCCGAGGTCACCGCCGTCGACACGACCGGCGCCGGGGACACCTTCGCCGGCACGCTCGCCGTGGCGCTCGGTGAGGGCCGGACCGTGCCGGAGGCGCTGGCGTGGGCCTCGGCGGCGGCCGCGCTCTGCGTGCAACGGCCCGGCGCCTCGACGTCCATGCCGTACCGCAGCGAGATCGAGGCCGCATGAACACGACGGCTGCGCCCCTCACCGGCCTGCGGGTCCTGGACCTCGCCACGCTCTTCGCCGGGCCGCTCGCGGCCACCATGCTCGGGGACTTCGGGGCCGAGGTCATCAAGGTCGAGCACCCCCGGAAGCCCGATCCCTCGCGCGGTCACGGCCCCGCGAAGGACGGGATCGGCCTGTGGTGGAAGCTGCTCGGACGCAACAAGCGCACGCTGACCCTCGATCTGTCCTCCCCCGGCGGCCGGGACGTGCTGCTGCGGCTGGCCGCCGGCACCGATGTGATCATCGAGAACTTCCGGCCCGGCACCCTGGAGCGCTGGGGCCTGGGCTGGGAGGAGCTGCGCGCCGTCAACCCCCGGCTGGTGCTGGCCAGGGTCACGGGGTTCGGGCAGAAGGGCCCGTACGCGCACCGGCCGGGCTTCGGCACGCTCGCCGAGGCGATGAGCGGCTTCGCCGCCGTCACCGGGGAGCCCGACGGGCCGCCGACCCTGCCGCCGTTCGGGCTCGCCGACTCGATCGCGGCGCTCGCCACGGCGTACGCGGTGATGACGGCGCTGGCCGGACGCGAGCGCACCGGGGGCGGACAGGTGGTGGACATGGCGATCATCGAGCCGATCCTGACGGTGCTGGGGCCGCAGCCGCTCTGGTACGACCAGCTCGGCTATGTGCAGCCGCGCACCGGGAACCGCTCCCGCAACAACGCCCCGCGCAACACCTACCGCACCGCCGACGGCCACTGGGTCGCCGTCTCGACCTCCGCCCAGTCGGTCGCGGAACGCGTGATGCGCCTGGTGGGACGCCCGGAACTGATCGAGGAGCCGTGGTTCTCCGCCGGGAGCACCCGCGCCGAGCACGCCGACGAACTCGACGAGGCGGTGGGCCACTGGATCGCCCGGCGCACCCGGGGGGAGGCGGTGGACGCCTTCGAGAAGGCCGAGGCCGCGATCGCGCCCATCCATGACGTACGGGATGTGATGGAGGATCCCCAGTACCGGGCGCTGGGCACGATCACCGAGGTCGACGACCCCGAGCTGGGGCCGCTGCGGATGCAGAACGTGCTGTTCAGGCTCTCGGAGACGCCGGGGGCGGTCCGCTGGGCCGGCCGGCCGCACGGAGCGGACACGGACGAGATCCTGGCGGAGGCCGGCCTCTCCGCGCCGGCGATCGAGGCGCTGCGGGACGAGGGCGTGCTGTGAGCCGCCCGGAGACGGCGCTGACCTGGCTGTACGTGCCCGGGGACCGGCCCGGGGTGGTCCGTAAGGCGCTCGGCTCCGGCGCGGACGTGGTGATCGTCGACCTGGAGGACGCGGTCGCCCCGGACCGCAAGGAGTACGCGCGAAGGGCGACGGCGGAGCTCCTCTCGGACCCGGTCACGGTGGACCCGTCGGCGGTGCCGGTCCATGTCCGGGTCCATGGTGAGGACGACGTCAAGGCGCTGGCCGGGCTGCCGGGGCTGTCCGGGATGCGGCTGCCCAAGATCACCCATGCGGGGTCCGTGCATCATGTCGCGGCTCTGGCGCCCGGTGTGCCGCTCTATCCGCTGCTGGAGTCGGCCCTGGCGATCGAACACGCGTACTCGATCGCCGGGGCGCACCACTCCGTACGGGGTGTCGCACTGGGTGAGGCGGATCTCCGGGCGGATCTGGGGGTGCGGGACGATGCGGGACTCGACTGGCCGCGCAGCCGTGTGGTGATCGCCGCCCGGGCCGCCGGGCTCGACCCGCCCGTGATGTCGGTGTACCCCGATGTCCGGGACCTGTCCGGGCTGCGGTCGTCCTGTGCGCACGGCAGGGAGCTCGGCCTGCTCGGCCGGGCTGCGATCCACCCCCGGCAGCTCCCGGTCATCGAACGGGCGTTCCGGCCCACGGCGCGCGAGGCCGAGGCGGCGGAACAGATCCTGGAGGCGTCCCGGGCCGGGTCCGGGGCGCAGGCCCTGCCGGACGGGAGGTTCGTCGACGCCGCGGTGGTGGCGGCCGCGGAACGCACGCTGTCGTTGGCGCGGCGGCGCTGAGGCGGACGGCGGCGTACGCGAAGGGGCCGCCGGACCCGTGCGGTCCGGCGGTCCCTTCGGCGGTCTGCGGAGCGTCAGCTCCTGTCGGCCCTCTGCGGGGTCCCGTCGGCCTCCGGGGACGCCTCCGCCTCGGGAGCGACGGCATCGGAAGAGAGCGCGCCGGAGCCGGCGGACGCGGTCTCGGCGGAGGACGCGGTCTCGGCGGAGGACGCGTCGGCGGAGGAAGCGTCGGCTTCCTTCTCGCCGTCGTCCCCGGTGAGGTCCACCGCGGCGGGCTCGACGATCTCCTCGCGCCCGGGGCGCACCTTCGCCGAGATCACGATGTACGTCACTGCGAGCACGAACACGATGATCGCGGTCCACACGTTGAGCCGGAGGCCCAGCACGTGGTGCGCCTCGTCCACCCGCATGTACTCGATCCAGCCGCGTCCCGCGCAGTACGCCGCGACGTACAGGGCGAAGGCCCGGCCGTGTCCGAGCTTGAAGCGGCGGTCCGCCCAGATGACCAGGAACGCGACGCCCACGCACCACAGGGACTCGTAGAGGAAGGTCGGGTGGTAGGTGCCCGCGACCCGGTTCGTGCCCTCGCTGATCTCCAGCGCCCAGGGGACGTCGGTCTTCCGGCCGTACAGCTCCTGGTTGAACCAGTTGCCCCAGCGGCCGATCGCCTGGGCGAAGGCGATGCCGGGGGCCAGCGCGTCGGCCCAGGCCGGGAGCGGGATCCCACGGCGGCGGCAGCCGATCCAGGCACCGACCGCGCCGAGCGCGATCGCACCCCAGATACCGAGGCCGCCCTCCCAGATCTTGAAGGCGTCCACCCAGTTCTCACCGTCGCTGAAGTACAGCTGGTAGTCGGTGATCACGTGGTAGAGCCTGCCGCCGACCAGGCCGAAGGGCACGGCCCAGACGGCGATGTCGGCGACGGTGCCGGCTTTGCCGCCTCTGGCGATCCAGCGCTTGTTGCCGAACCAGACGGCGACGAAGACACCGATGATGATGCAGAACGCGTAGCCGCGGAGCGGGATCGGGCCGAGCTCGATCACCCCGGTCGACGGGCTGGGAATGAAGGCAAGGTTCATGACGAGGACGACGCTACCCTGCCGGACGGGACGTACGGCAAGCCGTCCGGCAACTTATGGATAACGGGACCCGGCGCGACGCGGCCGCAGGGGCGTGTCAGGACGCCGGCGGTGCGGGCCGGGCGGTGCCCGGTTCCTTGCCCTTGCCGGCCTCCGCGACCCACTTCTTGAGATTGGCCACGGAGATCTGCTCGTCCCCCTTCTTCGGGAAGACCGGCTCGCCGTTGAGCAGGACGGCCGGTGTGCCCTCGAACCCGCCCTCGGTGAACGCCTTGCCGGACTTCTCGACCCAGCTGTCGTGGGTGCCCTCCTCCACACAGCTGCGGAAGGCGGGGGTGTCCAGGCCGTCCACCTTGCCGGCCAGCTCGATCAGCTTGCCGTTGTCGCCGAAGGCGTCGTCGGTCTCCGGGGGCTGGTTGCGGTAGAGGACGTCGTGGTACGGGGCGAACCTGCCGGCGTCCTGGGCGCAGGCGGCGGCGTTGGCCGCGCGCAGCGACCCGCTGCCGCCGAGATTGCCGTCGATGATCGTGACCAGGTGGTACTCCGCCTTGAGCTGCCCGCTGTCCACGAGCTCCGTGACCGTGTCGCGGAAGGCGTTCTCGAACTGGGCGCAGGCCGGGCAGCGGAAGTCCTCCCAGACGGTGAGCGTGGACGGCGCGTCGTCGGCTCCCACCCGGAGGGCGAGCCCGTCCTCCCCCGTCGCCCCGGACGGGACGACTGCGGGCCCGGCCTCGCTGTCCTTGTCGCTCCTGCCCGCGTCGGCGGCGATCACGCCGATCACTGCGGCCAGCGCGAGCACCCCCACCACGGCGGCCGAGACGATCAGCGTGCGGCGGCGGCGCTCCCGCGCCCGGTGCTGCTCACGCTGCTGGACGAGCCGGTCACGCGCGGCTCTGTTTCGGTCTTGGTTCTTCTCACTCACGATGCGTGAACGAACCGGGGAGGCGCGGCAGCGCCTCCCCGGCCCCAGGTCCACCCGTACGGATGACGGCCGCTGTCAGCGCTTTCGAACGCCTTCGGCCAGTTCACCCGCCAGCGCGCGGACGGCGGCGAGCCCCGCGGCCTCGTCGGGGGCGTCCAGCATCCGCTTGACGAAGGCCGAGCCGACGATCACCCCGTCGGCGAAGCCCGCGACCTGCCGGGCGTGCTCGGCGGTCGATACGCCGATGCCCACGCAGACGGGCAGGTCCGTGGTGGCGCGGGTGCGGCGCACCAGGTCCTGGGCCTGCTCGCCGACCGATTCGCGGGTGCCGGTGACACCCATCAGCGAGGCGGCGTACACGAAACCGGAGCCCGCCGCCGTGATGGCGGCGAGGCGCGCGTCCTTGCTGCTCGGGGCGACGACGAAGACGGTGGCGAGACCGTGCTTCTCGGCGTGCTCCCTCCACGGTCCGGACTCCTGGACCGGCAGGTCGGGCAGGATGCACCCGGCGCCGCCCGCCTCGGCGAGCTCGGCGGTGAAGCGCTCGACGCCGTACCGGTCGATGGGGTTCCAGTACGTCATGACGAGGATCGGCGCGCCCGTCGCCTCGTGCGTCTCACGGACCGTGCGCATGATGTCGGCGATCTTGACCCCGCCGCGCAGCGCGATGTCGTCCGCGGTCTGGATGACGGGCCCGTCGAGCACCGGGTCGCTGTGCGGGAGCCCCACCTCGATGACGTCGGCGCCACCCGCGACGGCCGCCTTGACGGCCGCGATGCCGCCGTCGACGGTCGGGAAGCCGCCGGGCAGGTAGGCGATGAGCGCCGCCCGGTCCTCGGACGCCGCCCGGGCCAGCGTCGATTCGAGAAGCTCTCGGTTGCCGCTCACTTGGTGACCTCTTCCTCTCCGTCGGCCACATCGGCCTCGACGACCGCGTCGGCACCGCCGTACAGCCCGAAGTACCGCGCTGCCGTGTCCATGTCCTTGTCGCCGCGGCCGGACAGGTTGACCAGGATCAGCCCGTCCTCGCCGAGCTCCCGCCCGATCTCCAGGGCCCCGGCCAGCGCGTGCGCGCTCTCGATGGCCGGGATGATCCCCTCGGTGCGGGAGAGGAGGCGCAGCGCCTGCATGGCGGCGTCGTCGGTGACCGCACGGTACTCGCCGCGCCCGACGTCCTTGAGGTAGGCGTGCTCGGGGCCGATGCCCGGGTAGTCGAGTCCGGCCGAGATCGAGTACGGCTCGGTGATCTGGCCTTCCTCGTCCTGGAGGACGTAACTGCGCGAGCCGTGCAGGATTCCGGGCTCACCGGCGGTGAGGGTGGCCGCGTGCTCACCGGTCTCCACACCGTGTCCGGCGGGTTCACAGCCGATCAGCCGGACGCCCGCGTCCGGGAGGAAGGCGTGGAAGAGGCCGATGGCGTTGGAGCCGCCGCCGACGCAGGCGACGGCGGCGTCCGGCAGCCGGCCCGTACGCTCCAGGATCTGGCGGCGGGCCTCGACGCCGATGACCCGGTGGAAGTCACGGACCATCGCGGGGAAGGGGTGCGGTCCGGCCACGGTGCCGAAGAGGTAGTGGGTGCGGTCCACGTTGGCGACCCAGTCGCGGAACGCCTCGTTGATGGCGTCCTTGAGGGTCCTGGAGCCGGACTTCACGGCGACGACCTCGGCGCCGAGCATCCGCATCCGCGCCACGTTCAGCGCCTGCCGCTCGGTGTCGATCTCACCCATGTAGACGGTGCATTCGAGCCCGAAGAGTGCGCAGGCGGTCGCGGTGGCGACGCCGTGCTGGCCGGCTCCGGTCTCCGCGATCACGCGGGTCTTGCCCATGCGCTTGGTGAGCAGGGCCTGGCCGAGCACGTTGTTGATCTTGTGCGAGCCGGTGTGGTTGAGGTCCTCGCGCTTGAGGAAGACGCGGGCGCCTCCGGCGTGCCCGGCGAAGCGCGGGACCTCCGTCAGGGCGCTGGGCCGGCCCGTGTAGTCGGCCATGAGCTGATCGAGCTCGGCGGCGAAGGCCGGGTCCGCCTTGGCCTTGTCGTACTCGACGGCGACCTCGTCCACGGCGGCGACCAGCGCCTCCGGGATGAACTTGCCACCGAACGCGCCGAAGTACCCCTCGGCGCTGGGGATCAGACCCTCGGGGTCCGGGATGAAGAAGTCGGACGACATGCGACGTGCTCCTCGAATCGCAACGGGTGGTGTCACCGTATGCGCCATGAGCGGAGCGCCACGCCGGCCGGTGGACGGTCGGTGCGGTGGGACGTGCGGATCCCCTGTACGGGGGCGACGGCCGGGGCTCGCTACGGCGCGGACCCCGTGCGCCATCGCATGCCGTTGACCTGTCCGGGCTCGTCACCGATCACGTAGCGCACGCGCCGGCCGTGCACACGCCGGGCGGGGGCGCGGCAGCCGCGGTGCCAGAAGGGCGGCGCGCAGCGCCTCGGCTGAGGGTGGCGGAGGGGGA
>Ga0196960_10000751_pt1 | contig 10042 bp, 9 predicted proteins | sample S3v_5metaG_FD_183187 | JGI IMG/M metagenome (GOLD analysis project Ga0196960, IMG submission 183187) | Soil microbial communities from Anza Borrego desert, Southern California, United States - S3+v_5 | ecosystem: Environmental > Terrestrial > Soil > Desert | place: USA: California | collected... | reverse complement strand
CGGCACGTGCGCGGCGCCGGGGGCGGCACCGTCGGCCGGCGCCGTGCCCGGGCCGGATGCGAAGGCGTACGACTCCGAGGGAATACGGACGAGGATGGCCGTCTGTTACCACGCCGTGCTCCGCGACGGCGCCACGGCCCGCTGAGCGTGGCTCACTCCGGGTCCCACCGGACGTGCGCCACCACATCGGCCAGCCCCACCAGATCGAGCAGCGCGCCCAGTTCGGCCGGGACGTTGCGCAGCCGCAGCTCGACGCCTCCGGCCCTGCGTGCGACGAGCCCCAGCCGGGCGACCGCCTCCACCAGGGTCAGATCCGGGCGCACGACCCCGCCCACGTCGCAGTCCACCATGGCGGCCTCCGGGGCGCCGCTCAGCAGCGCCTCCAGCTCGGCGCAGAGACCCGGCACATCGGCGCGGGTGACGCGGCCGGTGACGACGAGGGCGTTCGGGGTCATGGCATCCACGTCAGGGAGACCGGCGTAGCGCCCGAAACTCATCGGCCCCCGGGCACGCGTGCCTCAGCTCACCGGGAAGATCCCGGTGTCCAGCTCCAGCCCGAAAGGCTTCGGCAGCGTCAGCGTCCCGCCGTACTCGACCGCTTCCAGGACGCGGTAGGTGCCGTCACTGGGCTCTCCGTACAGGGTCGCGGTCGGGCGGCCGGTGTGCCAGGGATCGAGCAGCAGGAACAGCTCGACGCCGGCCTTCGCGTACCCGTGCGCCTTGCCGATGCGGTCGTGGTTGGCGTTGGCCGGTGAGGTGATCTCCACGACGAGCCGGACGTCTTGCGCCGGCACGCGGTTGCCGGGCCCGGACGCGAGCGCCCGCGGCAGGACGACGAGATCGGGGATGTACAGCCCGGCCCGGCCGGGGGCGGAGACCCCGAGCGCCTGGTAGATCCCCCAGTCCTCCGGGATGACGGTGTAGAGCCTGCGCTGCAGCAGCTCCGCTGTGGTGTTGTGGTCCTTGGACGGCGGTGGCGACACGGTGACGATCCCCTCGATGATCTCCACCTTGCAGCCCTCGGGCGCGTCCGTCTCCTCCCAGATCCGGACGAGGTCGTCCCAGTCCTGACCGTGGCCCGGTCCGGGACCGACAGTGAGTGCGCTCATGGCGGTCTCCTCTTATCGGTGCGTCACCGATGACAGCATGCCGAACGGGACCGGTGGTGGTCCACCGGTCCCGTTCACCCGAAAGGAGAAGCCGCAGGTCAGGCGATACGTTCCCGCACCACCGGCGTGGCGGTGAAGGGCGTGCCGGCCGGGGCGATGTCGTACGAGCCGGGCAGGGCCTTCAGGGCGTACTCGAACTTCTCGGGGGTGTCCGTGTGCAGGGTCAGCAGCGGCTGTCCCCCGGTCACCGTGTCCCCCGGCTTGGCGTGCAGCTCGACGCCCGCGCCGGCCTGCACCGGGTCCTCCTTGCGGGCGCGGCCCGCGCCGAGGCGCCAGGCGGCGACACCGATGTCGTAGGCGTCGAGGCGGGTCAGGACGCCCGAGGACGGGGCGGTGATCACGTGCTGCTCGCGGGCGACGGGGAGTCCGGCGTCCGGGTCGCCTCCCTGGGCGGAGATCATGCGGCGCCACACGTCCATGGCGGAGCCGTCGGCCAGGGCCTTCTCCGGGTCGGCGTCCTTGAGGCCGGCGGCGTCGAGCATCTCGCGGGCGAGGGCGAGGGTCAGGTCGATGACGTCCCTCGGGCCGCCGCCGGCGAGGACCTCGACGGACTCGCGCACCTCCAGGGCGTTGCCGGCGGTCAGGCCGAGCGGGGTCGCCATGTCGGTGAGCAGTGCCACGGTCCGTACGCCGCTGTCGGTGCCCAGCGCGACCATGGTGGAGGCCAGTTCGCGGGCGTCCTCGATCTTCTTCATGAAGGCCCCGGAGCCGACCTTGACGTCCAGGACGAGCGCCCCGGTGCCCTCGGCGATCTTCTTGGACATGATCGAGCTGGCGATCAGCGGGATCGCCTCCACGGTGCCGGTGACATCGCGCAGCGCGTACAGCTTCTTGTCGGCGGGGGCGAGCCCGTCACCGGCGGCGCAGATGACCGCGCCGGTGGTGTCCAGGACGTCGAGCATCTCGGCGTTGGAGAGGTGGGCGCGCCAGCCGGGGACGGACTCCAGCTTGTCGAGCGTGCCGCCGGTGTGGCCGAGGCCCCGGCCGCTGAGCTGCGGCACCGCGGCGCCGCAGGCGGCGACCAGCGGGGCGAGCGGCAGGGTGATCTTGTCGCCGACGCCGCCGGTGGAGTGCTTGTCGGTGGTGGGGCGGGAGAGCGCGCCGAAGTCCATCCGCTCGCCGGAGGCGATCATCGCGGCGGTCCAGCGGGCGATCTCGCTGCGGTTCATGCCGTTCAGCAGGATCGCCATGGCCAGTGCGGACATCTGCTCGTCGGCGACCTCGCCGCGGGTGTACGCGTCGATGACCCAGTCGATCTGCTCGGGGCTGAGCTCACCGCGGTCCCGCTTGGTGCGGATGACGGAGATGGCGTCCATGGGAGGGGAGTCCTTCCGGCCGGATGGGTGGGCGAGAGTCCCGTTGACTCTACGCGCATAGAGGGGGAACGTTCCGCCGCGCCGTCCCGGGCGGGCCGGTGGGGCCCGCCCGGGGAGCGCGGCGGCGGGGGCACTACTCCAGGTGCTGCGGCCCGAAGGCCTGCGGCAGCATCTCGTCGAGCGTACGCAGGCCCTCCGGCGTCTCCAGGACGAGTGCGGGTCCCCCGAACTCGTACAGCAGCTGCCTGCACCGGCCGCACGGCACGAGCACCGCGCCCGTGCCGTCCACGCAGGTGAAGTGGGTCAGCCGGCCGCCGCCCGTCGCGGCCAGCTGCGAGACCAGCCCGCACTCGGCGCACAGGCCGAGGCCGTACGAGGCGTTCTCGACGTTGCATCCGGTGATCAGGCGGCCGTCGTCGACGAGGGCCGCCACGCCGACCGGGTAGCCCGAGTACGGGGCGTACGCCCGGGACATCGCGTCCCGGGCGGCCTCGCGCAGCACGCCCCAGTCGACGGGCTGCGGGGTCGTCACTTGCCCTCGCCCTTGCGGTACGGCAAGCCGTCCGCCTTCGGCATGCGCAAGCGCTGCGCGGACAGCGCGAGCACCAGCAGCGTCGTGACGTACGGCGCGGCGTCCACGAACTGGCTCGGGACCTGGTCCGTCAGGCCGTACCAGGTGAACAGCAGGGCCGAGACGGCCGCCGAGATCACCGCGGCCACGTACTTCTTCCGGTACAGCTGCCAGAAGACGACGATCACCAGAAGGATCGCCAGGAGCAGCAGCATGGCGTGCACGTTCTCGGCGCCGCCGCGGAGCTTGAGGCTGTCGGTGAAGCCGAAGAGCCCCGCGCCCAGTGCCATACCGCCCGGCATCCAGTTGCCGAAGATCATCGCGGCGAGACCGATGTAGCCGCGGCCGCCGGTCTGGCCCTCCTGGTAGATGCTGGTGGCGACGATGGCCAGGAAGGCACCGCCGAGTCCTGCCAGGCCGCCCGAGATCGTCACGGCGATGTACTTGTATTTGTAGACGTTCACGCCGAGGGTCTCGGCCGCCACCGGGCTCTCACCGCAGGAGCGGAGCCGCAGACCGAAGGCCGTGCGCCACAGCACGAACCAGGTGACGGGGATGAGCAGCAGCGCGACGACGGTGAGCAGCGACAGTCCGGTGACCAGGCCCCCGACGATGCCGGCGAGGTCGGAGACGAAGAACCAGTGGTGCTGTTGCAGGTCCTGCATCCAGTCCGACAGCCCTGGCACGGTGATCTTGTCGATCTCGTCGAGGCGCGGAGACTGCTTGGAGGATCCGCCGGGCTCCTCGGCGAAGGTGAAGTTGGAGAGGTAGCGGGTGACGCCGACAGCGAGGATGTTGATGGCCACACCGGAGACGATGTGGTTCACGCCGAAGGTGACCGTGATGACCGCGTGGAGCAGTCCTCCGAGCGCGCCACCGATGATGCCGAAGAGGACGCCCACCCACGGGCCCCACTGGAAACCGGCCCAGGCACCGAACCACGTGCCGAGGATCATCATGCCTTCGAGGCCGATGTTGACGACACCGGCCCGCTCGGCCCAGAGTCCGCCGAGGCCCGCCAGGCCGATCGGGACCGCGAGTTCGAGGGCGCCGCTCACCTGGCCCACGGAGGTCACGTCGTCCGCGCCGCTGATGAGGCGCACCAGCGAGACGAGGGCGAGCGCACCGGCGATGATCAGGAGGACGACGGGCAGGGACAGCTTGCGCCGCCCGCCGCCCTTCGGGGCGGCGACGCGTGCGGCGGAGACTTTGCTGGTGCTCACAGGGCCGCCTCCTTCTCGGTGGTGAGGGTGTGGCCGGCGGCGATTTCCTCGCCGACCTTCTGCTGCTGGCGGCGGGTCCCGTAACGCCGGACGAGTTCGTAGCTGACGACGACCGAGATCACGATCAGGCCCTGCATGATCGTGGCGATCTCCTTCTCGAAGCCGAACTGGTCGAGAGGGGACGACGCCTTGTCCAGGAACGCGACCAGCAGTGCGCTGAGCGCGATGCCCACCGGGTGGTTGCGGCCGAGCAGGGCGATGGTGATGCCGGTGAAGCCGAGGCCGACGGGGAAGTCGAGGCTGTAGGTGTGTGTGTCTCCCAGCAGCGTCGGCATCCCGACGAGGCCGGCGACCGCACCGGAGATCAGCATCGAGGTCAGGATCATCTTCTTGGCGTCCACACCGGACGCCTGGGCGGCGCTCTCGCTGGCGCCGGTGGCGCGCAGGTCGAAACCGAACCGGGTGCGGTTCAGGACGAGCCAGTAGACGAGGCCGCAACCGACGGCGACGAAGGTGAAACCGTAGATCTCACCGGCGTCGGGGCTCAGGGGCAGGCCGGGGAACCAGCCTGATTCCGGGATGTCCCCCGTCGTCAGGTTGTTGGAGCCCTCCGCCTGCTCACCGAAGTTCTTCGGCAGGATCAGCCAGGCGACCAACGAGGTCGAGATGGAGTTGAGCATGATCGTCGAGACGACCTCGCTCACGCCTCGCGTGGTCTTGAGGATGCCGGCGATCCCGGCCCAGAAGGCGCCCACGAGCATCGCCACGACGACGATCAGCACGATCTGGAGCGGCCCGGGGAGGCTGACGCTCGCGCCCACGAGAGCGGCCATCATCGCCGCGAGACGGTACTGCCCGTCGACGCCGATGTTGAAGAGGTTCATGCGGAAGCCGACCGCGACCGCGAGGGCGGCGAGGTAGTACGTCCCGGCCTGGTTGATGATCAGGACCTGTACGTCGCTGTACGACACCTGCTCGAACAGCAGTCGGTACAGCTCGAAGGGGTCGCGGTCCGAGACGAGCAGCACCAGGGTGCTGAGCACGAAGGCCACGACCAGGGCGAGTACCGGGCCGGCGAAACCCAGGATCAGCCGGTCCTTGTCGAATTTCCTCATCGGGCCTCGTCCTCCGGTGCTGCTTCGAGGTGACCGGCGGCGGCACCGGTCATGGCCGAGCCCAGTTCCTCGGGTGTGATGGTGGCGGGGTCGGCATCAGCGACCAACTGCCCTCGGAACATGACGCGCAGGGTGTCGGAGAGCCCGATGAGCTCGTCCAGGTCCGCCGAGATCAGCAGGACGGCCAGCCCTTCACGGCGCGCTTCCCGGATCTGGTCCCAGATCTGCGCCTGCGCCCCGACGTCCACCCCGCGGGTGGGGTGGGCGGCGATCAGGAGCTTCGGGTGGTGGCTCATCTCGCGGCCGACGATCAGCTTCTGCTGGTTGCCGCCGGAGAGCGAGGCGGCCGTGACCTCGATGCCCGGGGTACGGACGTCGTACTCACGCACGATCCGCTCGGTGTCGGCGCGCGCGGCCTTCGGGTCCAGCAGCCAGCCCTTGCTGTTGGGCTTCTCCGTGACGTGGCCGAGGATGCGGTTCTCCCAGAGCGGGGAGTCCAGCAGCACCCCATGGCGGTGGCGGTCCTCGGGGATGTAGCCGATGCCGCCCTCGCGCCTCTTGCGCGTGGGGGTGCGCGAGATGTCCTCGGCGTCCAGCGTGATGACTCCGCTGTCCGGGTTCCGCATGCCGACGAGCGTCTCGATCAGTTCGGTCTGCCCGTTCCCCTCGACGCCCGCGATGCCCAGGACCTCGCCCTTGTGGATCGTGAAGCCCACATCGGACAGGACGTCACGCACGGCCCCGTCCGGATCCGTCACGCTGAGGGTGAGCCCTTCGACGCGCAGCATCGGCACGTCCGTCACCGTCGACTCGCGGGTTTCCGGGGAGGGGAGCTCGCTGCCGACCATCAGCTCGGCGAGCTGCTTGGTGGTGGTGTGCGCGGGGTCGGCGGTGCCCACGGTGGTACCGCGCCGGATCACCGTGATCTCGTCGGCGACGGAGAGGACCTCGCCGAGCTTGTGCGAGATGAAGATGACGGTGAGGCCTTCGGCCTTGAGCTCGCGAAGGTTCGCGAAGAGCGCGTCGACCTCCTGCGGGACCAGTACGGCGGTCGGCTCGTCCAGGATCAGGATGCGGGCGCCCCGGTAGAGGACCTTGAGGATCTCCACACGCTGGCGGTCGGCGACGCCGAGGTCCTCGACGAGCGCGTCGGGCCTGACCCCCAGACCGTACGCATCGGAGATCTCCATGATCTTCTTGCGCGCGGCGGAGCCGATACCGTGCAGCTTCTCGCCGCCCAGGACGACGTTCTCCAGGACTGTGAAGTTGTCGGCGAGCATGAAGTGCTGGTGCACCATGCCGATTCCGCGCGCGATGGCGTCACCGGGGTTGCCGAACGTGACCTGCTCACCGTCCACGGCGATGGTGCCCTCGTCCGGCTTCTGCATGCCGTAGAGGATCTTCATCAGGGTGGACTTCCCGGCGCCGTTCTCACCGACGAGGGCGTGGACCGTTCCCTTGCGTACGGTGATGCCGATGTCGTGGTTGGCCACGACGCCGGGGAAGCGCTTGGTGATGCCGTGCAGTTCTACGGCAGGGGGACTGCTGGACGCGTTGATGACGCACTCTCCTTGGCCGGACAGGAGCGGGAGCACAGGGGCAGGGGGCGGGGTGAAGTTATCGCGCCGGAGGGCTGTCTACACGCGTAGCGCTGCCGAATCGTGAAGCTCAGGCACACGGCACGGTCCGGACACGGGTTCCGGACCTGTGCGAGCAGGGCACTGCGAAGGGCACAACTTCCTCGATGAGCACCCCACGGGCCCGGAGCAGCGACGGTGCGCACTCCGGGCCCACGGGAAACCAGCGTGACGACCGGGATCGTTACGGGGCGCTCCTGACGGTGACCTTGCCGTCGATGATGTCCTTCTTCGCCTTGTCCACGGCCGTGATGACCTCGGTCATCTTGGTGAAGGCCGGGTTGGACACGGCCAGGCCGACGCCGTCCTTGTCGAGGCCGTAGCGGACCTCACCGGACTGCGGCTTGCCGTCCTGGACGGACTTGATCAGGTTGAAGACGGAGTCCTCGACGTCCTTGGTGACCGAGGTCAGGATCGACGCCTTGTAAGCGGCGAGCCCTTCCTGCTTGTACTGGTCGGAGTCGACACCGATGTTCCACTTGCCGGCCTTGGAGACGGCCTCGATCGCACCGGAGCCGGCCAGACCGGCTGCCGAGTAGACCACGTCGGCACCCTTGTCGAGCTGCCCCTGAGCGGCGGCCTTGCCGAGGTCGGGCTTGGAGAAGCCGTCGAAGTTCGGCGGCTGCGTGAGGTACTGGGAGACCACCTTGACCGAGGGGTCGGTGTCGGCGATGCCCTGCTCGAAGCCCGCCTGGAACTTCTTGATCAGCGGGGTCTCGACACCGCCGATGAAGCCGACCGTCCTGGTCTTGGTGACCTTGGCGGCGGCGACACCCGCGAGGTAGGAGCCCTGCTCCTCGTTGAAGACGATGTTGGCGATGTTGTCGCCGGTCACGGAGGCGTCATCGATGATGCCGAAGGTGATCTTGGGGAACTTCGGTGCGACCTTCTTGATGGCGGGGGCGTAGGCGAAGCCGACACCGATCACCGGGTTGTTGCCGGCACGCGCCAGCGCGGTGAGGCGCTGCACCTTGTCGGCGTCCGCTTCACCGTCCGACGGCTCGGCCTCGGTGCCCTTGACGCCGAGGTCCTTCTCGGCCCGGGCCAGACCCGCGTAGGCGGCGTCGTTGAACGACTGGTCGCCGCGGCCACCGATGTCGTAGGCGATGGCCGACTTGTCGGCCTTGGAGTCGGAACTGCTGCTCGAGGAGGACGACTCGCCGCACGCCGTGACGCTCAGCGCGAGTGCCGCGGACATGACGCCCACGGTGGCAATCCTGGTGATCCGGCGCAAGGGAAGGCTCCTTCAAACCTGACCGAAGCGCCACTTGCGGCGCTGGTTTCGCCGCGATCGTAACGCGCGTAGATGTCAGATAAGGGCCCCTACGGAAGCTGTTATCGGATCGTCGCGAACAGAAGGTGTCGCGTCCGGTCACAAGCGGTTACCTGGAGGTAACACACGGCCGCGCGTGCAGGCGGCCGCTCCTTGATCTCCGAGGTCAGGCGTCCAGCAGCGCGGCGGCGGTGAACAGCTCCACCCCGACCGTGATCGCCTCCTCGTCCACGTCGAAGTTGCCCCGGTGCAGGTCCAGACCACGCGTGTCGCCCGGTGCCCGTACGCCGAGCCGTGCCATGGCTCCCGGGATCTTCTCCAGGTACCAGGAGAAGTCCTCCCCGCCGAGGCTCTGCTCGGTGTCCTCGATCGCGTACGAACCGCGGCGGATGGTCATCGCGGCGTCGAGGAGGCCGATCGTCTCGGCCTCGTTCACCACGGGCGGCACCCCGCGGATGTAGTCGATCACCGTCTTGGCCCGGTACATTCCGGCCACCTCGTCGATCGCCGCGTGCACCAGGTCCGGCGCCTGCCGCCAGCTCTCCAGATCGAGGCAGCGGATCGTCCCGGACAGCTCGGCGTGCTGCGGGATGACGTTGGGAGCATGACCCGTCTGCAGCCGCCCCCAGGTGACCGCGAGTCCGGCCCGCGCGTCGACGCGCCGGGCGAGCAGCGCGGGTACGTCGGTGGCCACCCGGGCGGCCGCGGTGACCAGGTCGGTGGTGAGGTGCGGGCGGGCGGTGTGCCCGCCGGGGCCGTCGAGGGAGATCTCCACACGGTCGCAGGCCGAGGTGATCGGCCCGATCCGGAGCCCGATCCTGCCCACGTCCACCTTGGGGTCGCAGTGCACCCCGATGATCCGCCCCACCCCTTCCAGCACCCCGGCCGCGACCGCGTCGGCGGCGCCGCCGGGCAGCACCTCCTCGGCGGGCTGGAACAGCAGCCGCACCGGGCGGGGCAGCAGCCCCTGCCGGTCCAGCTCGCTCAGCACGAGCCCCGCCCCCAGGACACAGGTGGTGTGGACGTCGTGCCCGCAGGCGTGCGCCCGGTCGGGCACGGTGGAGCGGTAGGGGACGTCCGCCTTGGTGTCCGGGATGGGCAGTGCGTCGATGTCACCCCGCAGCGCCAGCATCGGGGTCATGCCGTCCCACTCCCCCACGTCACAGACGAGTCCCGTGCCACCGGGCAGCACCTGCGGCTCCAGCCCCGCCTTCTCGAGCCGGGCCTTGATGGCGGCGGTGGTGCGGAACTCCTGGTTCCCGAGCTCGGGGTGCATGTGCAGATCGCGGCGGAAGGCGATGAGCTCGTCACGCAGGTCGTCGGGCAGGGTGCCGGGCAGGACGGCCTCGGCGTGGGGCGCACGGGACTTCAACTGGTTCACCCAGTCAAGGGTAGGCCCCTGACACCCGCAACTGGCCACTGATCGACAAAAGTTCAGCCGCTCAGGGGAACAAAAAGTGGTGTGGCGGCGTGTGACGAAGAGGCCTGGTGGGTAAGCTGCCTCATTTTCCGCCGATCTGGGGGAGCGCGAGAGCGGAGGGGTGAACTGTCGCCGTCGTTCGCCCTCGCACTCCCGGGTAACCGGTCATGCGGTCATGACCGGCGGGTGCGTGTCGCCACGTCCCGGCGCCGCGGCCCTTCGGGCGGCATCGCGTTCGGCGGGCAGCTCCGGGGCGGTCGCCGCGCCTGTCGGGCCCGGGGCGCGGCAGGAGCGGCAAGAGCCCGGCGGGGAGGGCTC
>Ga0196960_10000750_pt1 | contig 10053 bp, 11 predicted proteins | sample S3v_5metaG_FD_183187 | JGI IMG/M metagenome (GOLD analysis project Ga0196960, IMG submission 183187) | Soil microbial communities from Anza Borrego desert, Southern California, United States - S3+v_5 | ecosystem: Environmental > Terrestrial > Soil > Desert | place: USA: California | collected... | reverse complement strand
AACCGCCGCCTGTCGCAGACGATGATGGATTATTGGACCGCCTTCGCCCGCACCGGCACCCCCTCGGCCCGCCGCCAGCCCGCCTGGCAGCCTTATGGCGACGACGGCCACCACATGGTCTTCGCCCAGGGCGCCCGGCCGGGCACAGGACGCTTCGACAGCATGTTTGCCCTCCACGAAGCCAGCGTCTGCCGCCGCCGCGCCGCCGGCGACCAGCCGTGGAACTGGAACACCGGCATCATCTCCCCGGTCCTCGCGCCTGCGGAAGGCTGCCGATGATCGACGGAAGCATGCAATCCTATCCGCTGACCGTCGACAAATTCCTCGACCATGCCGCCAAGTGGCACCCGCGCGCCGAGGTCGTCACCGCGCGCGAAGGCGGGGCCAGCCAGCGGATCGGCTATGCGGATCTGCGCGCTCGTGCGCTCGCCGTGTCGTCGATCCTGGCGGGCTTCGGCGTCGGCAAGGGCGACCGGGTGGCGACTTTGGCCTGGAACAGCCAGGCGCATGTCGAGGCCTGGTACGGCGTCATGGGCATGGGCGCGGTCTGCCATACGTTGAACCCGCGCCTCACCGCCGCGGACATTGGATCGATGGTCGTCCAGTCGGAGGCGCGGCTGCTGATTGCCAGCGCCGACCTCCTCCCGCTCGCGCTCCGTATCGCAGAGCGGGCGAGCGGGATCGCTCGCATCCTGGTGATCGACGGTGAGGCGGAACTGGCCCCGCACGGGCGTCCGGAGGTCCTGCCGCTCGAGCCGTTGATCGCCACTGCGCCGTCGGACATCGCCTGGGGCGACTTCGAGGAAACGGCCCCGTCCGGCCTCTGCTTCACCTCCGGCACGACCGGCGCGCCGAAGGGCGTCACCTACACCCACCGGTCGAGCTTCCTGCACACATTGCGCATCCTCCAGGTCGACGTGATGGCGATCTCCGGCAAGGATGCCGTTCTGGCGGTGGTGCCGATGTTCCATGCCAATGCCTGGGGCCTGCCCTTCGCTTTGCCGGCGGCGGGTGGCAAGCTGGTTCTGCCCGGGCGTGCGAGCGACGGGGCGAGCCTCGCCCGCCTGATCGCGGCCGAGAGCGTGACGGTCGGCGTCGGCGTGCCGACCGTCTGGCTGGGGCTGGTCGAGCATCTCGAAGCCTCGGGCGGCGAATTGCCAAGCCTCCAGCGGATCATCGTCGGCGGCTCGCCGCTGGCGCCCGCCCTGATGGAGCGGATCGAGCAAAGGCTCGGCGTCACTGTCCAGACCAGCTGGGGCATGACCGAACTCTCCCCCTCGGGCACCGTCGCCTTGCCCAACGATCCGGCGCGCGCCGCCTCCGCATCAGGGCGGCCGGCGATCGGCGTCGACCTGCTCCTCACCGACGTCGAGGGCTCCCCGCTCCCGCAGCAGCGAGACGTCGAAGGTCATTTGCGGGTCCGCGGCGCCGCGGTGGTCGAGCGCTATTTCGGCCACGCAGAAGCGGCAACCGACGAGGGCGCCTGGTTCCCGACCGGCGACCTCGCACGCATCGACGCGGCCGGGAACCTCTTCATCACCGGCCGCGCCAAGGACCTGATCAAGTCGGGTGGCGAATGGATCAACCCCGCCGAGATCGAAGCCGCGGTCGGCGCCCTGCCGGAAGTCTCGCTCGCCGCCGTGATCGGCCGCCAGGACCCGAAATGGGGCGAGCGCCCGATCCTGCTCGTCGAGCTCAATGCGGCGGAGGAGGTCAGCGACGAGACCCTGCTGGCGCCGCTCAGAGACCGGGTCGCGCCCTGGTGGATCCCGGACGAGGTCGTCCGCCTCCCGGCCATGCCGCTCGCGCCCACCGGCAAGATCGACAAGATTCGCTTGCGGGCTCAATATGGAAGCGCTTGAGACGGGGGAGCGGCTTCACGGCGTTTCGGTGGCCGCGCCGGGCCAGGGAATGCGCGTGACAGTTGAAGCCAAGCCGAGTGAAGCGAAGCCGCCCCGCCGAGGCACCAAGAAAGCCGAGCAGCGCGCCGAGACGATGGAGCAGATCCTCGACGAGGCCGAATATCTTTTCTCGATGCATGGCCTCCATGGCGTGACGTTGAAGGACGTCGCCAAGCGCGTCGGCGTCCACCACACGCTCCTCAACTATTATTTCGAGGACAAGAAGAAGCTGTTCGACGCCGTCTTCGCCCGCCGCGCGGTGGTGACCAGCGAACGGCGGATGCAGGCGCTCGACGATTATGAGCGCGCCTGCGGAGGCGAGCCCACCGTCGAGGGTGCGCTGCGCGCCTTCCTCGACACCGATCTCGACCTCTATATCGAAGGCGGCGACGGCTGGAAGAATTACGCCGCGCTCGGCGCGCAGGTGGCGAACACGCCCGAATGGGGGGCGGAGCTGATGGACGCGCATTTCGACCCCGTCGTCCTCCGCCTGCTCGGCCTGCTGCGCAAGGCTTTGCCCGAATGCAGCCCGGCCGACATCTTCTGGGGCTATCATTTCGTCACGGGCGCCCTGATGCTCACCCTTGCGCGCACGGGCCGCATCGACAAACTCTCCGGGGGCCTGTGCAAATCGGACGATTTCGTCGCGGTGAAGGAGCGGATGGCCTCCTTCATGGCCGCCGGCTTCCTCAACATCTGCAAGCCCGCGCGCTAGCGGCGCCGACGTGCAGCGCGCGCCCCTCAGGTGGTCGGCGTCGCCGGCGTCGCCGGTTCCGGCGCGGGAGAGGAGGGGCGCAGCTCCACGTCCGGGCCGCCGGTGGCGGAGAAGCGGGTGGTGGCGCGGATCCGGGTCGCCTCGCGGTCGCGGCCGGAGATGATCTCGGTCAGCTGCGCGTCGGACACCGGGCCGTCATAGGCGCCGAGCACCGCCGTCTCCCCGACCATGTGGTAGAGGATGACGTGGCGCCCCGCCGTCGGCAGCGCGACCACTTCCAGCGTGCCGCCATTGTCGCTGATCGGCACCAGCAGGCGGGTGCGGCCGAAGACGCCCGGCTGCGGCCCCGCCGGCGCGCGCAGCACGTCCACATTCTGGTCGCCGAGCCGGATCGAGGAGGAAAGGCAGAGGGTTTGCGGCACGCGCGACGGCAGGATCCGCCGCTCACCGTCCTCAGTCGCCGCGACGCCGCCGCCGTCGAGGGTCGTGAGCACGCCGACGGCGGCGACCTGCTCGTCGGTAAATTCCTGCGTGCGCGCCGCCGTCCGGCCCTCGTCGCCGCTGCACCGCGCGACGGTGAGACGTTCCGCCTGGCGCGGCGGCTCGCTGCCCCAGCGGATGCCGGCGAGGAGGGCGTTCATCGCCGCATCGACATCGCCCGCGCGCCCTTCGGACCCGCTGACCCGAAGCTTCACGATCCAGCCGTCCACCTTGATGAAGGCCGCGGTCGAACGGCCGGCGCCGCGATAGCCGCTATAGTCGCTGCGGATGGCGACTCCGGCCGCGCCGCCGGCGTCCACGATGCGCGTGCCGAGCGCCCGCACCGTGGGGCCGCCGTGGCGCATGATCGCCTGGTCGGTGGTGTAATGGGCAAGCCCGGCATGGGCGAGGCCGGGGCGGTAGACATAGACGGTGGCGATCACCTCGCCGTCGCGGGAGCGATATTGAATGCCGTTGTCGAGCGATTGCCCTTGCGCGCTGAACTCCATCGGCGCCTCGGCCTCGGTACGGCCGGCGCGGGTCGGGAAGGAGACGCCGAGCGGGGTGAAGGTCGCGGCGTCGCGGGTGGAGGTCCAGTGGCGCGGCGCCGCGGGCTGCCGGCGAGCTTCGGCGGCCGGTGCGTCCGGCTTCTGCGCGGCGGCGGGTGCCGCGGCGAGCAGGAGTGCGGCAATCGCGATCGATCTCAGCATGATGGTGTCCCCCCAGCAGCGACCGAGCGGGATCGCCTGAGACGGGAGGCTAGCTTGCGGACGGGGCCGCCGCAACCATGCCCGTCATACCGGCCAAAGCAGGCAGGATCAGGCGACGGGCGGGATCTGCGCCGGATGCTGGGGGAGGGCCGGGTCGAGGCAGGCCCAATCCGGCGCCGCTTCCGTCCAGATGATCGCCTGCGGAGCGAGGAGATTCGGATCATCGAGCGCGCCGGCGCGGATGAACGTGAGGTGTGGGCGCGACTCGGCAAGGCTGAACAAGGGCGTGCCGCAGGTCGGGCAGAAGCCGCGCCGCATCCGGTTGCCGCTGTCGGCGATGCTTTCATGCCAGCGCACGTCGCCATTCGTCTCCACCGCCTCGGCCGGGAAGCAGACGTTCTCCGTCGCCGTGCCGCCGCCGAGATACTGGCACAGCCGGCACCAGCACATGCGCGCGGCAAGCGGCTCCGCGTCGATTGCGATGCGCACCGACCCGCACAGGCATCCCGCTTCGTGTGCCATCAGGGCCTCCGCGCCATGAAGGCGAGCCGTTCGAACAGCATGATGTCCTGCTCGTTCTTGAGCAGGGCGCCGTGCAGCGGCGGGATCGCCTTGGACGGATCGCGCGACTGCAGCACGTCGAGCGGCATGTCCTCGTGGAGGAGCAATTTCAGCCAGTCGATCAGCTCGCTGGTCGACGGCTTCTTCTTGAGGCCCGGCACGTCCCGCACCTGGTAGAAGATGTCGAGCGCCTTCGAAACCAGCATCTTCTGGATGTCCGGGAAATGGACATCGACGATCGCCTGCATCGTCTCCCGGTCCGGGAAGCGGATATAGTGGAAGAAGCAGCGGCGCAGGAACGCGTCCGGCAGCTCCTTTTCGTTGTTCGACGTGATCACCACGATCGGCCGCTCCGCCGCCTTCACCGTCTCGCCGGTCTCGTAGACGTGGAATTCCATGCGATCGAGCTCCTGAAGGAGGTCGTTCGGGAATTCGATGTCCGCCTTGTCGATCTCGTCGATCAGCAGGACCGGAAGCTGCGGCGACGTGAACGCCTCCCAGAGCTTCCCGCGCTTGATGTAATTGCCGATGTCGTGGACCCGCGGGTCGCCGAGCTGCCCGTCGCGAAGCCGCGCCACGGCATCATATTCGTAGAGGCCCTGATGCGCCTTGGTGGTCGACTTGACGTGCCATTCGAGCAGGGGCGCACCCGCCGCCTTCGCGATTTCATGGGCGAGGACCGTTTTGCCGGTGCCGGGCTCTCCCTTGACGAGGAGCGGGCGGCGGAGGGTGACGGCGGCGTTGACCGCGACCTTCAGGTCCTCGGTCGCGACATAATTGCTGGTGCCTTGGAAGCGCATGCCGCCTCGATAAGCAGCTGCCCTCAGCCGTGCAAGCGCCGCGCCTGCTCGCGTGCTTCGAGGAGGGCCCAGAGGCCATGATGCTGGACGAGGATCTGCTCGGCCCCGAACAGGAGGGCCCGCTCGACCGGTGCGCCGGAGACGGCATCCGCCTGCGCCTCGATCGAAGCGAGCGACGGCATCCGGCTCTCGGGAACCTCGACTTCGAGACGGCGGGCGGCAAGCTCCAGCACCGCCCGGATCCGCACCCAGTCCGCCGCCAGTCCGAGCGCCGCGCCCAATGCGCAGCCGTTTCGCTCGGAGGAGGCGAGGGTGGCGATGGCGGCGCGCTGGGCGATCACCGCCGCTTCGCTGGCGCCGCCGTCCGGCGTGCCGGGGACGGGACCGGCGGCGACGGCAAGCTTGGTCAGCGACAGCCGCTCGGCGGCGAAAGCGTCGGCGGTCTCGGCGAGCCAGGCGCGGGCGTCCTCGTCACGGGTGCGCTCGATAGCGAGGTCGATGACGCCCGGGTGGCGGCCGTGGAGGGTGCAGAGGAAGTGGACGGCATCGGCGAGGTTGCGCGCCGCGGTCGGTCCGCGCAGCAGTTCGGCGCTCGCGAAATAGGCATGGGCGGCGCTGCCATGGGCGGAAAGCGCGGCGCCGAGCAGAGCGCTCACCCGCGCCTTGCCCGCCCGATCGACTGACCTCGCCACCATGTTCGTCCTCCCGTATCGCCGCCGCACCGCGGCGTTCCTTGGGAGCCGGTCTAGGGCAAGGCCGTAAAAAGGCCGTTTACGCGGAAGGGCCGAATTCCTGCGGTACCGGCGGGTGAGGGCGTCCACGGCCGGCGTGAGGCGGCGCAAGCAACAAGGAATATTGCTCCAGATTGAATGGCGGCCGGAACTAACTCGCTGGCACAGCGCTCTAGCCGCAGCGGCCCTTTCCCTTTCGTGCCGCGAACGCAGAACCCGCGAAGACGAGGCGCCCCCCTGGCCGGGGGCGCCTCTTTCGTTTCCGCGCCTCCGGCTTGGGCCGGAGGCGAGGAGGACGGGCCCGCTCAGGCGGCGAGGCGGACTTCCGGGACTTCATCCATCGCAGCATCTGCCACCGGCGCGGGGTCGGCAGCGGCCGGCGCAGCGGCCACGCGCCTGGGCGCGGGGAAGAGCAAGCGGGTGAAGAGGACCAGGACGCCGAGCGCGGCGTAGGTCGCGAAGGCGGCGGTGGGGTTGAAGTAGAGGGTCACGCCGAGCGCGATGCGGATCAGGTTGGCGGGGATCAACGTGTCTTCGCCGATCCCTTCGCAAATGCCGAAGAAGGTGTCGGGGCGGGTGAAGAGGTTTCCCTGGGTCTGCATGGTCGGCTCCTTGAACATCGTGTCCAGGGAAGAGCAGGAAGCGTGCCAAACGGACTTTTCGTGAGGTTTCCGTGCGTTGGCGGGTGGCGACTCCGAAGCACGGCCTGTGCCTACGGTGTGGTGCGCCAATGTGTGGCGAAAAGCGCCAAGTGCGGGAGCTTTCGCCGCGTGACTGCGAGGACCTTCTAACCGCTCGGCGCCGAAGAAGGTGGACCCCGGATCAAGTCCGGGGTGACGAGGAAAGGAGAGGGGAGGCGCGGTGCTCCTGGCTCAGATGGCCTTGAAGCAGGGAAGCTCAGCGCAGGTTGGTGAGCGCCGCGCCGATCACCGGCTCCATGCGCCCGATGCGCTGGGCCTGTTCCTTCGACAGCTTGATTTTGTCCTTTTCCGCCTGCTTCGAAGGGGAGGGGATCTCGGCGGCGAGGCGATCGATATAATGGCCGACGACGGTGGGATCGGGGGCCGGTTCGGCGCGCTCGCGGCCGGTGGAGGCGGAGGTGATGCCGAGGGCACCGCAGGCGGCGATGGCGGAAAGGATGATCTTGCGGTTCACGAGGCATTAACGATCCGAATCCGGGATCGGATGCACGTGCGGGCGCAAAAAATGGGGATGCGGCTGGTGGGCCCGCCGGGACTCGAACCCGGAACCTCTCGATTAAAAGTCGCTTGCTCTACCGATTGAGCTACGGGCCCGTGCCGTCAGGCCCCTAGGAGCGCGCGCCGCCCCGGTCAATGGCGCGGTCGACGGCGCGCGGGCGGGCGAGGCGGTGGCGCAGGTGGCGGATGCTGGCGTGGCTCAGCGGATCGCGCCAATCGGGAGCGATTTCGGCGAGCGGATCGAGCACGAACAGGCGCCGGCGCATGCCGGGGTGCGGAATGGTAAGCGCGCCCTCGGCCCAGGCGCCGCCCGACCAGAGCAGGATGTCGAGATCGAGCACGCGTGCGCCCCAGCGGCGGCCGGGGCGGCGGCCGAAGCTGCGCTCGATCTGCTTGACCGCCGCGAGCAACTCCGCCGGGCCGAGCTTGGTCGTCAGCACCGCGGCGGCATTGGCGAAGCTCCGCCCCGCCGGACCGACCGCTGCCGTGGCGCGGATGCGCGACGCGGCCTCGACCTCTCCCAGCTCCGACAACGCCTCCAGCGCCGCGCGCAGGGTTGCGGCGGGCGAGCCGTATCGTGAGCGCCGGTTGGAGCCGAGCGCGAGCGCGTAGCTTGTCTTTGCCATGGCCGCCCGACTAGACGGTTCGGATGCTGCCCGAAAGCCCGGTCCCCCAAGCGGAAGCGCCCCGCGACTGTCCGCTGTGCCCGCGCCTCGTCGCCTATCGCGAGGACTTGCGCGCCGAATACCCCGACTGGTGGAATTCACCGGTGCGCGCGTTTGGAGACCCGGACGCCTGGCTCGCAATCTGCGGCCTCGCACCAGGCAAGCACGGCGCAAACCGCACCGGGCGGCCGTTCACCGGCGATTTCGCGGGGCTCCTCCTCTACGAGACCCTGCTCAAGTTCGGCCTGGCGGAGGGCACGTACGACCAGCGCCCCGACGACGGCCTCACCCTGCGCGGCGCCGTGATCGCCAATGCGGTGAAATGCGTGCCCCCGCAGAACAAGCCGCTGCCCGAGGAGATTGCCAATTGCCGCGCTTTCTTCGTGCCGACCCTCGCCGCGCTCCCCAGCGCGCGCATCCTCGTCGCGCTGGGCCAGATCGCCCATGTCGCGGCGGTGCGGGCGGCGGGCGGGCGGCAGGCGGATTATAAGTTCGCTCATCTCGGCGAGCACCGTCTCCCCGACGGCCGCATCCTGCTCGATAGCTACCATTGCTCCCGCTACAACCAGAATACCGGCCGCCTGACCCGCGACATGTTCGAACAGGTCTTCGCCCGCGCGGTGTCGCTCAGGGACGGTTCAGCCGCCGCTGGCGATTGATCGTGCTTTGGCGGCAAGGGGATGCGGCATGAAGACGATCGGGCTCCTTCTCACGCTCTCCACCTGCCTTGCCGCCTGTGCAGTGCCCGAGGCGGCGCCGCCCGCCGTGGAGCCCGAGGCGCCTCCCGCCGCGATCGTCGCGCCCCTGCCGCCTGAGCGCGCGCACGTCTCCGTCCCCTATGCCATGCGTGGTGCCGCGGTGCCGGGGAGCGGCGCCAATGGCTGGCTCGCCGTGCTGGACGAGGGGCGGATGCTGATTTCCAGCCCGACCTCCGCCGGCTGGTATGTCGCGACACGCCCGCAGCCGGAGGTCGTGGCAGGCCGCCACGTGTTCCGCACGGCGGAGATGACGATCACCGTCGAGCCGGGCGCGTGCACCGTTCCCGAGCAGCGGACCGCGCAGCCGGACCGTGTGACCCTGGTTTGGGACGGCGGCTCCTTCGAGGGCTGCGGCGGCCCGCGCACCGGCCCGCAGGGCGTCGAGAACAGCCTCTGGGAGCTGGTCCGACTCGGCAACCAAGTCCCGCCGCCCGACCGCTCCCCCGCCGCCACCTTAGGCTTCTCAGCCGACGGGCGGGTCGGCGGCACCCATGTCTGCAACAGCCTCGGCAGCACCGTCCGCTGGCGCCGCGACGGCAGCTTCGTTCGCGGGCCGGAGGGTTATGCCTTCGTCGGCACCCAGATCGGCTGCTACGGCCCCGGCCACGACATAGGCCAGCGTTTCTGGAACATGGTCGCCACCGCGAAAAGCTGGCGGCAGGAGGGCGACCGCCTGTTCATCACCGGCGCGGGTGGCGAGGTGGCGGAGCTTCGCTTCCTGATCGGCCGCTAGAGGTCCTGGCTGAGCCGCCCGTAAAGGTCCGGGCGCCGGTCGCGGAAGAAGCCGAAGGCGGCGCGGTGGCGCTTGGCTTGGGCAAGGTCCAGTTCGGCGACGAGGACGCCGGTGTCGGTGGCGCCGAACTCCGCCTGGATGTCGCCGCGCTCGTCGCAGATGAAGCTGTGGCCATAGAAGCGCTGGTCGCCTTCGGTGCCTATGCGGTTGGCGGCGACCACGGGGGCGACGTTGGACACGGCATGGCCGATCATCGCGCGGCGCCACATCCGGCTGGTGTCGAGGTCCGGGTCGTGCGGCTCGGTGCCGATCGCGGTCGGGAAGAGCAGGATCTCGGCGCCGGCGAGCATGAGCGCGCGGGCGGTTTCCGGATACCATTGGTCCCAGCACACCGCCGGCCCGATCGTGCCATAAGCGGTCTTGAACGTCTTGAAGCCGGTATTGCCGGGCCGGAAATAGAATTTCTCGGAATAGCCCGGGCCGTCGGGGATGTGGCTCTTGCGGTAGACGCCCATCACCGCGCCCGCGTCGTCGATCATGGCGAGGCTGTTATAATGGTGGTGCCCCTCCGCTTCGAAGAAGCTGGTGGGGATGTAGACCTTGAGCTCGACCGCGAGCTTTTGCATCGCGGTCACGGCCGGGTGCTCTTCCACGGGAAGGGCACGGTCGAAATAGGACTCATCCTGGGTGCGGCAGAAATAATGGCCTTCGAACAGCTCCGGGGGGAGGATGAGCTTCGCGCCCTTGCCGGCGGCCTCGCGGACGAGTTCGGAAACGGCGGCGATGTTCTCCTGCGTGTC
>Ga0196960_10000749_pt1 | contig 10053 bp, 10 predicted proteins | sample S3v_5metaG_FD_183187 | JGI IMG/M metagenome (GOLD analysis project Ga0196960, IMG submission 183187) | Soil microbial communities from Anza Borrego desert, Southern California, United States - S3+v_5 | ecosystem: Environmental > Terrestrial > Soil > Desert | place: USA: California | collected... | reverse complement strand
CCACGGCGTCGGGCAGCCCGTCGAGGACCCGGGCGAGATGGTGACCGGTCCCCCCACCGAGGTCGAGCAGCGTCCGCGGCGGCGGAGACACCGCCGGGACGACGGCCTCCCGCAGGGCCGCCGTCAGGCCGTCGTAGTGACCCGCGGAGAGGAAGGCGACGCGGTCGGCCACCATCTCGGCCGAGTCCCCGGGAGGCGGCCGCCGGCCCGGGGGCAGGAGGGTGAGGTGGCCCTGGCGCGCGCGGTCCACCACGTGCCCCTGGGCACACCGCACTCCCCCGCCGCCGGACCCGATCGCGAACGACGACCGGCACACGGGGCAGGCCAGCAGCGCGACGGCCCGCGGCTCCAGCGGCAGGGCCGTCACCGGCGGGGCGGGACGGGGTGGAACTCGACGTCGCGCAACCGGCCCGCATCGGCGACGGCGGTGACGTAGGTGCCGTGCGGCTGGCGGCGGCGGTCGGTGGGCGATCCCGGGTTCAGCAGCCGCTGCCCCGCGGCCGTCGTGGTGTCCCACGGGATGTGGCTGTGCCCGAACACCAGGACGTCGACGTCGGGGAAGCGCGCGGCGCACCGCGCCTCGCGCCCCTTGGCATCCCCGGTCTCGTGGACGACGGCGAGCCGAAGCCCCTCGACCTCGAAGCGAGCCACCTCCGGCAGGCGCGTGCGCAGCTGCCCGTGGTCGTTGTTGCCGTACACCCCGACCAGCCGCCGGGACCGCTCCTCCATCTCGTCGAGCAGGGCGACGTCGACCCAGTCGCCGGCGTGGACGACGACGTCGGCTGCCTCGATGTCGATCCACAGAGCATGGGGGAGGTTCCGCGCACGCTTGGGCAGGTGCGTGTCGGAGGTGAACACCATCGAGACCGGCACGCCGACATGGTCCCAGGCCGGTACCCCGCCCTCGGCGATCCGGCCCGCTCCGCACGACCCGGGGACTCCTGCTCGTCCCCAGCGGGTCACCGTCGCTCGGCGAGGGCTCGCAGCCGGGCGTTGTAGGCCTCGAGCTCGGCGTTCCCGGTGCGGTCGGCGGCGCGGTCCAGCGTGCGGGCCTGGCGCTCGTCCGACCTGGCCCAGGAGAAGAAGACGACGGCGAGCACGAGGACGGTCGGCAGCTCGCCGAAGGCCCACACGATCCCGCCGGCCACGCCCTGGTCGCCCAGCGGATCGACGCCCCATCCGGCCGGGGGCTCGGCGAAGCTGTCGACGACCAGCGAGCCGGCCATCATGATCGCGACGCCGAAGAACGCGTGGAAGGGCACCGGCAGGAAGAGCTCGATCATCCGGCCCGCGTGGCTGAGCGTCCGGGGCCACGGGTCCTGGGCGACGACCGGGCCGAAGAAGAGCAGCCCGGTGACCACGAAGTGGGCCAGCATGAACTGGTGCCCGGCGGGGTTGCTCATGAGCGCGTCGAACAGGGGCGTGAAGTAGACGCCGTAGAGGCTGGCGATGAACAGCGGCACGCTGAACAGCGGGGAGGCGACGAACTGGGCGGGCCTGCTGTGCAGGCCGTCGAGGAGGAGCGCCCGGGGAACCCCTGCCACGCCCTGCCCCCGCGGCAGCGTGCGCAGCGCCAGGGTGACCGGAGCAGCGAGCAGGAGGAGCAGCGGGGTGATCAGCGACAGGACCATGTGCTGGGCCATGTGCACGCTGAAGATCACCATGCTGTAGCCGTTGAACCAGGTGCCGGTGACGGCGAACAGCGACGCGCACCCGCTGATCCAGGCGACCGTGCGCCACCACGGCCAGGCCACTCCGGAGCGGCGCAGGCGGATCACCGCGGCGACGTAGAGGACCACGCCGATCAGGCTGAGGACGGCGAGGACCGACCAGGCATCCAGGTGGAGCAGGAACATCCGGCCCGTCGTCGGGGGGTCCGGGGGTATCCACATGCCCGAGTGGTGCCCGTGCTCCACCGCGATCTCCTCCTGCCGTCCGACTGGCCTCCCCACTGTCCCACTCGCGTCCGCGCCGCCGGGTACCGCTGCACCGTGAGCGCGCCCCTCCACGCGCGACGCCCCCTGCCGGAGCGTCGGCAGGGGGCGTCGGGACGGTGGTGCGGCGGGCGCTCAGATCTGGACGCCGCGCTCCCGGAGCCAGGGCAGCGGGTCGATCTTCTCGCCGTCGAGACCGCCGACGTGCACCTCGAAGTGCAGGTGCGGACCGGTGGACTGGCCGCGGTTGCCCAGCAGGGCGATGGTGTCCCCCGCCCGGACGACCTGGCCCGCCTGGACCAGGATCTCGTCCATGTGGCCGTACACGGTCACGTCGCCGTTCTGGTGCTGGATGTAGACCGCGAGGCCGTAGCCGCTCGCGGGACCGGCTTCCAGCACGACGCCGTCCATGACGGCGTACTCCGGCGTGCGCATGGGTGCGGCCAGGTCGATGCCGGCGTGCACGGTTCCCCACCGGGCGCCGAAGCCACTGGTCAGCCGGGCGCCGCTCACGGGGAGGACGACATCGGGCCGGGCCGCCTCCTCGGCTGCCGCGACGGCGAGCCGGTCGGCTTCGGCCTGGGCGTCGGCCGCGGCGGTGCGCTCGGCATCGCGGGCGTTGCGGCTGACCACCAGCTCTCCGAGACGGCTCGTCGCATCGACGTCGGCGATGCCGCGGGCCGCAACCGGGCCCTCGATGCCCAGTTCCTCGGCGACGCTGACCGACTGGCTGACGGTCGTCGTCCGCACCTCCGTCGGCTCGCCGATCGACGCTCCGCTGATGCCCAGCGCACCCACGAGCGCGGCAGCCAGGTAGAGCGAGCGACGACGGCGGGAGGACACCGGGCGGCGGGTGAGCAGGCTGCGACCGCCGGCCTCGTCCGGGACGACGCCGGCCGGCTCGGCGGCGGTCGTCTCGTCAGGGATCGCCGGCGAGGAAGAGACCGGACCGACCGGCGGCACCGGGGCGGCCGTGCGCTCGAACGGCGTGGGGCGGACGGTCGCGGGTGCGTCGGCCGCCACCTTGGCGGCGATCGCCCGGGCGACGACGGCCCGTGCGGCGGCGATGCGCGCAGCCGTCGGCGTCTCGACGCGGTGCCGACCGCCGGAGCGGGCACGACCCGTCGGGGCGGCCGTCGAGCCGGTGGTGGCCCGGGCGACCGCGCTGCGGGCGGTCGGACCCGTGGTCAGCGGGGTCCCAGCCGGCTGCGTCTCCCCTTGACGCTGCGGCGGAACCGGGAACCCGGCCTTCCCCTGGCTGGTCCCGGTCGACGACGTGCTCGTCGGGCGGGAAGGGGCGAGCGCCGTGGTGGCCTGATCGGCCGGCGCCGGGCCCTCTACGGGGAGGCGGTCGTGGCGGAGCGAACTCATGCACCTGGCTTTCGTCGGTGAACATTGCACGTGCTCCCGGGGAGAGGAACGGGGCCCATGTAAACACGACGTGATGTTTTCGTGATGTTCCGATGTGGGTATCTACCTGCACGTTTGTGATAACCGCCACATAAATGGTCATTCTCTGTTGAACGCAAGGTAACCGGAGGTCGACCCAGCGTCGTCGGCGCGCCGCGAATGGTTGGGCGCGACGCGATACGGGTCACGAAGAGCTGAGAAGCCCGAATCCGCAGTCCGACCGAGGGAGATTTCGCATGCGCGCAGTGACCTGGCACGGCCGGGCCGACGTCCGAGTGGACACCGTTCCCGACCCCGTCATCCAGGACCCGACCGACGTCATCGTCGAGATCACCTCGAGCGGTGTCTGCGGCTCCGACCTCCACCTGATCGAGGTCATGGCGCCCTTCATGTCCGTGGGCGACGTCATGGGTCACGAACCCATGGGCATCGTCCGCGAGGTCGGCCGTGAGGTCACCGCGGTGAAGGCCGGCGACCGCGTCGTGATCCCGTTCAACATCTCCTGCGGCACCTGCTGGATGTGCTCCGAGGGACTGCACTCTCAGTGCGAGACGACGCAGAACCGCGAGCAGGGCTTCGGCGCCTCCCTGTTCGGCTACACCAAGCTCTACGGGCAGGTGCCCGGTGGGCAGGCGGAGTACCTCCGGGTGCCGTTCGGCAACACGCTGCCGATCAAGGTCCCCGACGCCCCGCTGGACGACCGGTACGTCTACCTGTCCGACGTGCTGCCCACGGCCTGGCAGGCGGTCCAGTACGCCGGCATCCCGCAGGGCGGCAGCGTGCTCGTGCTCGGCCTGGGCCCGATCGGTGACATGAGCACCCGCATCGCCAAGCACCTCGGCGCCGGCCAGGTCATCGCCTCCGACATCGTTCCCGAGCGGCTGGCCCGGGCTCGGGCCAACGGCATCACCGTCATCGACAGCACCGACCAGGCCGACGTGGTGGCGCGGGTGCGCGACCTCACCGACGGTCGGGGGCCCGACGCCGTCATCGACGCCGTCGGCATGGAGGCGCACGGCTCACCACTGGCGAGCATCGCCCAGAAGGCGACGGCGATCGTTCCCGACGCCGTCATGGAGAAGGTCATGCAGGTGGTGGGGGTCGACCGGCTCGCGGCGCTGAACACCGCGATCGAGGCGGTCCGCCGGGGCGGCACGATCTCGCTGTCGGGTGTCTACGGCGGCGCCACCGACCCCCTGCCGCTCATGCGCATGTTCGACAAGCAGATCCAGCTGCGCATGGGGCAGGCCAACGTGTGGCGCTGGGTGCCCGACATCCTGCCGCTGCTGGTCGAGGGCGACCCCCTGGGCGTGGACGACTTCGCCACCCACCGCGTGCCCCTGGAGCAGGCGCCGGAGGCCTACGCCAACTTCCGCGAGAAGAAGGACGGCACCGTCAAGGTGCTCCTGCAGCCCTGACCGCGACGGCGGGGCCGGCGCTGCCCTCCCGCGCCGGCCCCGCCGCGCAGGTCCCCGGTCGCCCAGCTGGGAGAGAACCTGCAGGCGGCGGCGCGGGCACTCGGGCCTGACGAGGGGCCTTCCGCTAGCGGGCGCGGACCACCCGGGCCTCGTCGAACACCGGCTCGGCCGCCTCGTACACCCGACCGTCGGCACCGAAGACCACGAAGCGGTCGAACGACCGGGCGAACCAGCGGTCGTGCGTGACCGCGAGCACCGTTCCCTCGAACGCGGCGAGCGCCTCCTCCAGCGCCTCGGCGGACAGCACGTCGAGGTTGTCGGTCGGCTCGTCCAGCAGCAGCAGCGTGGCACCGCCCAGCTCGAGCAGCAGGATCTGGAACCGCGCCTGCTGACCGCCCGACAGCGTCCGGAACGGCTGGTCCGCCTGGTCGGTCAGGCCGTAGCGGCGCAGGGCCGCCATGGCCCGGCCGCGGTCGACGCCCGGACGGCCCGGCTCGCCGTGCCACAGCAGGTCCACCGGCGTCCGGTCCTGCCACTCGGGATGGGCATGGGTCTGGGCGAAGAAGCCCGGGACCACACGGGCGCCCAGCCGCCAGGACCCGGTGTGCGCCACGTCCTGCCCGGCCAGCAGCCGGAGGAAGTGCGACTTGCCGGCTCCGTTGGCGCCGAGCACGGCGACCCGGTCACCGAACCACAGCTCCAGATCGAACGGCTCCATGAGACCGGTCAGCTCCAGCTGCTCGGCGATCACCGCCCGCACTCCGGTGCGCCCACCGCGCAGCCGCATCGCCACCTTCTGCTCCGGCGGCCGGTCCGGCGGCGGGCCCGCCGCCTCGAACTTGGCCAGGCGGGTCTGCATGGCCCGGTACCGGGACGCCATGTCCGGCGAGTTGGCGGCCTGCTGCTGCAGGGTGCGCACCAGGTCGACCAGCCGCTCGTGCTCCTCGTCCCAGCGGCGGCGCAGCTCACCCAGCCGCTCGTGCCGGGCGGTGCGGGCGTCCGCGTAGGCGGCGAAGCCGCCTCCGTGCACCCACGCCGTCCCGCCTTCGACGGTGACCACGCGGTCGGCGACCCGATCGAGCAGCTCGCGGTCGTGGCTGACGAACAGGACGGTCTTGCGGGTCTGCAGCAGCCGCTCCTCGAGCCAGCGCTTGCCAGGGACGTCGAGGTAGTTGTCCGGCTCGTCCAGGAGCAGCACCTCGTCGGGGCCCCGGAGCAGCGCCTCGAGCGCCAGCCGCTTCTGCTCCCCTCCGGAGAGGGTGGACAGCTCGCGGTACTTGCAGCGGTCGTACGGCACGCCCAGCGCGGCCACGGTGACGGTGTCCCAGGTGACCTCGGCGTCGTAGCCGCCGGCGTCGCCCCACTGCCCCAGGGCGTCGGCGTAACGCATCTGGGCCGCTTCGTCGTCGGTCTCCATGAGCGCCAGCTCCGCGGCCTCGACCGCCTCCCAGGCAGCCCGTACGGCCGGGGGCGACAGGTCCACCAGCAACCGCTGCACCGTGGTGTCGTCCCGCACCGACCCGATGAACTGGCGCATGACGCCCAGACCGCCCGTACGGGCGATCGACCCGGCCTCGGGCGTCAGGTCACCGGCGATGATGCGCAGCAGGGTGGTCTTGCCCGCACCGTTCTCGCCGACCAGCGCCGCGCGGGCACCCTCGCCGACGCGGAAGGAGACCTCGTCGAGCAGCACCCGCCCGTCGGAGAGGGTGTGCCGGACCGCACTGACGTCGACGTATCCCACGCCGCCATCCTCCCGCGTCCGGCAAGCGGAATCCGGTCAGCCGATGTGCCGGTCCAGCCGGTAGCGGGCCAGCCGCTCGACGAGCTCGGGCAGGGCACCGACCGGGGAGCCGCCGAGCTCCCTCCGGCAGTCACGCACCACCCTGACGACCAGCTGGGGGCCCACCCGGCCGGAGAACTCCGAGCTCAGCCGGCCCACCGCCGAGATCACCGAGTCGTCGGCCAATCCGGTACGGGCGGCGGTCACCGCGAGCAGCTCCTCGGCGCCGGCGTCGTGCAGCGGCCCGGTGGGCTCGTGAGCGCCGGATCCTTGGCTGGGCGGCACGACCAGGGTCATCGACGGGTCCTTCGGTCGGGTTCGCGCCGCCATCCATTGTGTCCGCGGCAGTTTCATATGGTGTCGTTCCCGGCATCCGCACACCAGGGACCAAAGACCTGCCGCCTGCGCCGGCGCGCGCCCGACCGCTAGCCGAGGACCAGCGACAACGTGGTCGCCACGGCCGCGAGCACCATCACCAGGACGACGACGGCGGCGATGACGCGCCGCCGCAGATCAGCACGCGGGGCCATCGCCCCGACCTCTTCCCATCATGCTCGGCAGGTTAGTGCGGCGACGACGAGCGGGCGGGCGCGGCGCACGGTGCACCGGCCCGGCTGCCGATGATCCCCGTCGCGGCGTTCCAGCGCTCCCGGTCGAGGGCATCGCCCCTGCAGGACCGAGGCGACCCAGGAGGAGCGGCACATGACGAGCGATGGACGAGACGGGCGGGTACCACCGACCCTGGTCGACGCCAACCGGTTGTGGGTGGACTCCCGCCTGCGCGCGGTGGCGCAACGGCGCTTCGAGGCCCGGGTTCTGCACCGGCTGGGCGGTCCGGTTCCGCATGGGACGGTCCTCGAGATCGGGTCGGGCCGCCGCGGCACCGGGCTGCGGCTGGCACTGGACACCTTCGCCGCCGACCGGGCGGACGGGATCGAGCTGCACCCGGCGAGCGTGACGGCGTGCCGCGCCGCGCTGGCGGACCTGGGCGACCGCGTCCGCGTCACCGAGGGGGACGCCGCCCACCTCCCTGCCGCGGACGCGGCCTACGACGCCGTCTTCGACTACCACCTGCTGCACCACGCGCAGGACTGGCGTCGGGTGGTGGGCGAGGTCGCCCGGGTGCTGCGGCCGGACGGCCGCTTCTACGCCTGCGAGATGACGGCCCGCATCGTGGACAGCCGGGGGCTGCGCGCGGTGTCCTACCACCCGGCGGACGGGGACCGGCCGACGCCGGCGTCCCTGGCCGCGGCCTGCGCGGACGCGGGCCTGCGCGTGACCGGTCAGCTGACGCGCGTCGCCGGCTGCTGGACGGCGCTGGTGGCCGTGAAGATCTGAGTCCGCCGTGCGCCTCTGACCCGGCCGGGCGCATCCTCCGCGACGTCGTACCGCCCTGCCAGGGTGGCGGCATGACGTCGCTGCACGACATCGGGCTCATGCGGTTGGTGGCGCACGGGCTGGCCGGAGAGCCGGCTCCGGACGCGGCGAGCGCCGTGCGCCGGCTGGTGGCCGTCCAGGGGCAGGACTTCCCCGGGGCGGTGACCTCCGTGGCCCTGCGCACCGCGGGCCGCCGACGCGACGACGTGCTGCGCGCGCTGGACGAGGGCGCTGTCGTCCGGTCGTGGCCGATGCGCGGCACGCTGCACCTGGTCCCCGCCGAGGACCTGCCGTGGATGCTGGAGCTGCTCGGCCCGCGCGCGCTCGCCGGCCTGGCGAAACGGCGCGAGGTCCTCGGGCTCACCGAGGCCGAGGCGGAGCGCGCCCGGGAGCTGGTGCTCCTCGCGCTCTCCGGCGGCCGTCGGCTGTCCCGGGCAGCGCTGCTGAGCGTCATCGACGACGGGGGCGTCGCCACCACCGGCCAGCGCGGCTACCACCTGCTGTGGTTCCTCGCCCAGACCGGCACGCTCTGCCTGGGCCCCACCGACGGGCGTGACCAGCAGTTCGTCCTCCTGGACGAGTGGCTGCCCGAACCCCGGCGGCTGGTCCGCGAGGAGGCGCTCGCCGAGCTGGCCCTGCGCTACTTCCGCGGCCACGGGCCGGCGACGGTGCCCGACCTCGTCCGCTGGGCGGGCAGCACGGTGCGCGACGTCCGAGCGGGCCTGGCGGCCGCCGGCGACCGGCTGGGCCGGCTGCACGTCGAGGGCACCGAGTACGTCCTCGACCCGGCGCTCCCCGACCGGCTGCGCGACGTCCGCGAGGAGGCCCGGGCTGCCCGGCTGCTCCCGGGATTCGACGAGTTCGTGCTCGGCTATGCCGACCGGAGCGCCGTCCTGGACGCGGAGTTCGCCGGGCGCATCGTCCCGGGTGGCAACGGCGTCTTCCGGCCGACCGTGGTCGTCGACGGGCGGATCGCCGGCACGTGGCGCTGGACGGGCACCGGGCGTCGGCGCGCCGCCTCGGCCGACCTCTTCCGGCCGCAGGAGGAGCTGGCCGCGGCCGTTCCCGCGCTGGCCGAGGCGCTGCCGTGAGGCGTCCCGCCGGGACCGGTCAGCCGCGGCGCTCGACGAGGAAGACGGGGATCTGCCGGTCGGTCTTCCGCTGGTACTCCGCATAGGGCGGATAGACGGCGACCGCGCGCTCCCACCACTGCTCCCGCTCCTGCCCGGAGATCTCCCGGGCGACGCCGTCCCACGGCTCGGGCCCGTCCTGGACGGTGACCTGGTCCGGGTGGGCGCGCAGGTTGGCCACCCACGCCGGATCGGTCGGCGCACCGCCCTGGGAGCCGACCATGGCGTAGATCCCGTCGTGCTCCACGCGCATCAGCGGCTGCTTGCGCACCTTGCCGCTGCGGGCTCCGCGGGTGCTGAAGACGACCACCGGCAGCCCGGTGTCCCGCAGCGTGTTCGCCTCACGGCCTCCGGTCGCCTCGTAGCGCTCCACCTGGTCGCGGACCCACTGCTGCGGGCTCGGCTCGTACTTCCCTTCCAGCGGCATGGTCCGAATCTAGCCAGCGGCGGAGCCCGGATCCAGGACGACGAACACTCCCCGGGCCGGGCGACCCGAGTCGCGGTCAGCCCCGTTCCGGTGGCACGGTTCGGTCGGCTCGATCGACGGGAGGACCACCGGGGATGCGGTACAGCGAGGGCGCGGATCTCGACACGTCCAGCGTCCGGGACGTCCGGGGCGGGGGTGGGTTCGGAGGCGGCCGCGGCATCGCCGTCGGCGGCGGTGGCCTGGGTCTCGTCGGCCTCCTCGTGGTGGTGCTCCTCCAGGTGCTCGGCGGCGGGGACGGCGGCTCGGGCGCCGGAGTGGGCAGCCTGTCGGGGCTGTCCTCGGGACAGACGGTCGACAACAACCGGCTCGAGGAGAACTGCCGCACCGGCGCCGACGCCAACGAGTCGGTCGAGTGCGCCGTGGTCGCCGACATCGAGTCGATCCAGGACTACTGGGCGCTGACCCTCGGGAGCGGCTCCTCCCCCACCGACACCGTCTTCTTCTCGGGATCGGTGCAGACGGGCTGCGGGGGTGCGACGAGCGGCTCGGGCCCGTTCTACTGCCCGGCGGACCA
>Ga0196960_10000748_pt1 | contig 10068 bp, 8 predicted proteins | sample S3v_5metaG_FD_183187 | JGI IMG/M metagenome (GOLD analysis project Ga0196960, IMG submission 183187) | Soil microbial communities from Anza Borrego desert, Southern California, United States - S3+v_5 | ecosystem: Environmental > Terrestrial > Soil > Desert | place: USA: California | collected... | reverse complement strand
GCGGCGCGCCGAGCGGCACAGCGGCCAGTCGGCCCCGCCCGCGGCCGACGACGGGGCAACCGGGACCGGCGCGGCCGGCACCCGCACCGACACGCGTCAGGAGGCGGGGGCGTGAACCCACCCCACGAGAACGCTCCGCCGGCGCTCCACGTCTCCGCGGGGGCCCCGGTATGAGCACCGCGACGAGCGCACCCTCGACGACCGGCGCCGGCCGTGGGCGGTTCACCGAGCTGTTCCTCGGCGGTGGCCGCGGCCGGCGGCTGGCCTGGCTGCTCGTCGGGCTGATGCTGCTGATGTCGGCCGTCCGCATCGTGTCCGGCGAGCAGGCTCTGACCTCGTCCTCGACCTTCGCGGCGGCGCTGCTGCTGGCCGTGCCCATCGGCATGGCGGCGCTCGGCGGCCTGTTCTCCGAGCGTGCGGGCGTGGTCAACATCGGCCTCGAGGGCATGATGGTCCTCGGCACCTGGGGCGCCGGCTGGGCCGGATACCAGTGGGGCTGGGTCGCCGCGGTGATCGGCGGCGCCGTCTTCGGCGCCCTCGGCGGCCTGCTGCACGCGGTCGCGACCGTGACCTTCGGCGTGGACCACGTGGTCTCCGGCGTGGCGATCAACATCCTCGCCGAGGGCGTCGTCCGCTTCCTCTCCGAGCTGCTGTACGCCGGCGGCACCGAGGGCGGTGGCGTCACCCAGTCACCCGCGCTGGCCAGCCGGCCGCCCAGCTTCTCGCTGCCGGTGCTGTCCAGCGGTCCGGACCTGCTGGGCGACGTCGAGGGCACGCACTGGTTCCTGATCTCCGACGTCGCCGGCCTGCTGCGCGGCCTGACCAGCGGCGTGGGCGTGCTGACCCTGCTCGCGGTCCTGCTCGTGCCGGCCAGCTACCTGCTGCTGTGGCGCACGGCGTTCGGGCTGCGGCTGCGCTCGTGCGGCGAGAACCCGGCCGCCGCGGACTCCCTGGGCGTGCCGGTCTACCGGATCAAGTACATCGCCGTGGTCATCTCCGGCGCGCTGGCCGGGCTCGGCGGTGTGGCGCTGGTGTTCGTCGCCAACATCTACCGGGAGGGCCAGACCGGAGGCCGCGGCTTCATCGGCCTGGCCGCGCTGATCTTCGGCAACTGGCGGCCCGGTGGCCTGGCCGCCGGTGCGGGGCTGTTCGGCTTCGCCGACGGGCTGCAGCTGCGCAGCCGCGGCGCCGTCGTCGCGCTGCTGCTGCTGATCGCGGTGCTGCTCCTGGCCGTGGCCGTGCTGCAGTTCGCCCGGCGCCGGTTCGTGCAGGCGGTCCTGGCCCTGGTGTTCGCCGCCGGCAGCCTGGTCGCCTACCTCACCATCGACGAGCTGCCCGAGGGCATCGTCTCCTTCACCCCGCACCTGATCACCCTGCTGGTGCTGTCGCTCGCCGCCCAACGGCTGCGGCCACCCAAGGCCGACGGGCTGGTCTACCGACGAGGAGAGCACTAGTGCCCGAGATCGACTGGGACGCCCTGCGGGCGGCGGCCCGCGAGGCCATGACGCACGCCTACGCGCCCTACTCGAAGTTCCCGGTGGGCGTGGCCGGGCTCGTGGACGACGGCCGCGTGGTGACCGGGTGCAACGTGGAGAACGCCTCCTACGGGCTCGCGCTGTGCGCCGAGTGCGGCATGGTCAGCGACCTGGCGCGCACCGGGGGCGGCCGGCTGGTCGCCGTCGCCTGCGTCGGGGGCGACGGCGAGCCGCTCATGCCCTGCGGACGCTGCCGGCAGCTGCTGTGGGAGCACGGTGGCGCCGACCTGCTCCTCGAGACGGTCTCCCTCGGCATCGTGCCGATGCGCGAGGTCCTGCCGGACGCGTTCGGGCCCGACGACCTCACGGCCGCCGCCGAGCGGGGCCGGGGCTGATGGCCGGCCACGACGCGATCGACGTCATCCGGGCCAAGCGCGACGGCGGCCGGCTGACCGCCGAGCAGATCCGCTGGGTCATCGGCGCCTACACCGACGGCACGGTGCCCGACGAGCAGATGAGCGCCCTCCTCATGGCGGTCTTCTTCAACGGGATGGCCGCCGACGAGCTCGCCGTCTGGACACAGGCGATGATCGACTCCGGCGAGCGCAAGGACCTCTCCTCGCTGGGCCGGCCGACGGCGGACAAGCACTCGACCGGCGGTGTGGGCGACAAGATCACCCTGCCGCTGGCGCCGCTGGTCGCGGCCTGCGGCGTCGCGGTGCCGCAGCTGTCGGGCCGGGGCCTCGGCCACACCGGCGGCACGCTGGACAAGCTGGAGGCGATCCCCGGCTGGCGCGCCGACGTGCACGAGGAGGCCTACCTGCGGCAGCTGCGGGACGTGGGCGCGGTCATCTGCGCGGCCGGGCACGACCTGGCGCCGGCGGACAAGAAGCTCTACGCGCTGCGCGACGTCACCGGCACGGTCGAGTCGATCCCGCTGATCGCCAGCTCGATCATGAGCAAGAAGATCGCCGAGGGTGCCGACGCGCTGGTGCTGGACGTGAAGACCGGCTCGGGCGCCTTCATGAAGAACGCCGACGACGCCCGCACCCTGGCCCGCACGATGGTCGGCCTCGGCGAGGCGGCCGGGGTGCGCACCGTGGCCCTCGTGACGGCGATGGACCGCCCGCTCGGACGGGCCGCCGGCAACGCGGTCGAGGTGGCCGAGTCGGTGGAGGTGCTCGCCGGTGGCGGCCCCGCCGACGTCGTCGAGCTCACCCTGGCACTGGCGCGGGAGATGCTGGCCGCCGCCGGGCGCTCCGACGTCGACCCGTCGGACGCCCTCCGCGACGGCCGGGCCATGGACGTGTGGCGGCGCATGATCGCCGCTCAGGGCGGCGACCCCGACGCGCCGCTGCCGACGCCGGCGGAGACGCACGTGGTGACGGCGCCGGCCACGGGCACCCTGACCCGCCTGGACTCCTACGCCGTGGGCGTGGCGGCGTGGCGGCTGGGAGCCGGCCGGGCCCGCAAGGAGGACCCGGTGCAGGCCGCGGCGGGGGTCACCTGGACCGCCGGGGTGGGGGAGCAGGTGACCGCGGGCCAGCCGCTGCTGGAGCTGCGGACCGACGACGCCGCCCGGATCCCGCGGGCCCTGGAGGCACTCGAGGGCGCGATCGGCGTCGACACCGGGGAGCAGCCGCTGCCGCTGGTGCTCGACCGCATCCGATGACACTGCGGTCCTCCGGACCGCACCGCGGCCAGGAGCCGTTCCCCGGAGCCGCTGAGCCGCTGCGTCGCGCGTGCGCGGACCCCTCCGGGGCCCACTCGGCGCAACAAGACAGGCAGACTGGTCTCTCGTGACCCGTTCGACCGCGACCAGAGCCCCGGGGGCGCAACCGGAGCAGCTGACCACTCCGCTGGATCCAGACGCCGCCATCTCCATCCGCGGACTGGTCAAGCGGTACGGCGAGCGGGCCGCCGTCGACGGGCTGGACCTCGACATCCGCCGGGGGGAGATCTTCGCGCTGCTCGGCCCCAACGGCGCCGGCAAGACGACCACCGTCGAGATCTGCGAGGGGTACCGCTCGCGGGACGGCGGCGAGGTGCGCGTCCTCGGCGTGGACCCGGCGAAGGGCGGCCGGCGCTGGAAGGCCGAGCTCGGGATCGTGCTGCAGTCCGGCGCCGGCGGCAGCCAGCTGTCGGTGCGGGAGCTGCTGGCCGCGCAGGCGTCCTACTTCGCCGACCCGCGCGATCCCGACGAGGTGCTCGAGCTCGTCGGCCTGACGGAGAAGGCCGGTGCACGCGGCCGCGCGCTGTCCGGGGGGCAGCGCCGTCGCCTGGACGTGGCGCTGGGCATCGTCGGCCGGCCGCGACTGCTCTTCCTCGACGAGCCGACGACCGGGTTCGACCCGGAGGCGCGGCGCCAGTTCTGGGCACTGATCCGCTCCCTCCGCGACCTGGGCACCACCATGCTCCTGACCACCCACTACCTCGACGAGGCCGAGGAACTGGCCGACCGGGTGGGGGTCCTCGCCCACGGACAGCTGGCCGAGGTCGCCGTCCCCACCGCACTCGGCGGCCGCGGCACCGCTCCCGCCGTCGTCAGCTGGACCGAGGACGGCACCCGCCGCAGCGCCGAGACCACCACGCCCACCGCGTTCGTCGCCGGGCTCGCCGGCCGCTTCCCCGGTGAGGTACCGGACCTCGCCGTCAGCCGGCCCAGCCTGGAGGACGTCTACCTGAAGATGATCGGGGACCGGCCGTGACCACTGCCCAGCGCACCGCCCTCCCCTCGGTCGCCCGGGTGTCCCGCACGCGGGCGGGGGTCGAGCTCAAGGAGTTCTTCCGCCAGCGGGAGTCGGTGGTCTTCACCCTCGCCTTCCCGGTCATCCTGCTGCTGGGCCTGGGCGCGGTCCTCGACTACGACCTCGGGTCGGGTGTCGACTTCCCGCAGTACTTCATGGCCGGGGTCATCGCCGCGGGCATCGTCGGGGCGAGCCTGCAGAACCTCGCCATCCACATCGCCGGCGAGCGCGCCGACGGCACGCTCAAGGCACTGGCCGGCAGCCCGATGCCGAAGACGGCCTACTTCGTGGGCAAGGTGGCCCAGGTGGTCGCGGTGACGCTCGCGACGGTCGTCGTGCTGCTGATCGTCGGCGTCCTGGTGTTCGGCATCGACCTGCCGTCGGGCGGCGACTGGCTGACCTTCGCCTGGGTGACCGTGCTCGGTGCGGCGGCCTGCACGCTCCTGGGCATCGCGGTCTCCTCGCTGGCGCGCAACGCCCGATCGGCCTCGGCCACGGTCACGCCGCTCGCGCTGGTGCTGGAGTTCGTGTCGGGCGTCTTCATGCCCTTCGACCAGGTGCCCGGCTGGCTCCAGGACGTCGCCGCGGTCTTTCCGGTCAAGTGGCTGGCGCAGGGGTTGCGGTCGGTCTTCCTGCCCGACTCCCTGGCCGCCCGGGAGCCGGCGGGATCGTGGGAGCTGGGCACCGTCGCGGTCGTGCTGGGCGTGTGGTGCGTCGCCGGCCTGTTGCTGTGCGTCGCGACCTTCCGCTGGCAGGAGGGCGAGGGGCGCTAGGTAGCTTTCCGGGGTGCCTTCCCCGCTGAACGCCGAGACCGTCCGTCGCGCACCCAAGGTCCTGCTGCACGACCACCTCGACGGCGGCCTGCGCCCCCGGACGGTGCTGGAACTGGCGGACGCGATCGGCTACCGCGACCTCCCGGCGACCGACGCGGAGAAACTCGGCCGCTGGTTCCGGGAGGCGGCCGACTCCGGCTCGCTGCCGCAGTACCTGGAGACCTTCGCCCACACCGTCGGTGTCATGCAGACCGAGGACGCGGTCGCGCGGGTGGCCCGGGAGTGCGCCCTGGACCTCGCCGCCGACGGTGTCGTGTACGCCGAGGTGCGCATGGCTCCTGAGCTGCTCAGCTCCGGCATGCCGATCGAGGCAGCCGTCGAGGCCATGCTCGACGGCTACGCCCAGGGCAGCCGCGAGGCCGCGGAGGCGGGCACCCCCATCCGGATCGGCACGCTGCTGTGCGCGATGCGGCAGGACGACCGCTGGGAGGAGGTTGCCGGGCTCGTCGTCCGCTACCGGGACGCGGGCGTCGTCGGCTTCGACCTGGCCGGCCCCGAGGAGGGGTTCCCGCCGGACCGCATCCCCGCCGCGCTGGCGCTGCTGGACCGTGCCGGAGCGCACCGGACGGTGCACGCGGGCGAGGCGGCCGGCATCGGCTCGATCCGTGCGGCCCTCGACGGCGCCCGCGCGGAGCGGCTCGGCCACGGGGTGCGCATCGCCGACGAGGTCGCCGGCGACGGCCGCCTGGGACCGGTGGCCCAGCGGGTCCGCGACGAGCAGGTGCCCCTGGAGGTCGCGCCGTCGTCGAACGTGCAGACCGGCGCGTACCCGTCGCTGGCCGAGCACCCGGTGGACCGGCTGCACCGGCTCGGCTTCGCCGTCACGGTGAACACCGACAACCGGCTGATGAGCGGGGTGTCGGTCACCAGCGAGATCACCGACGTGGCGACGACGTTCGGCTGGGGCTGGGACGACGTCCTGACGGTCACCGAGCGGGCCCTGGGCGCAGCCTTCGTCGGCGACGAGGAGAAGCGCCGGCTGCTGGACGAGGTCGTCCGGCCGGGGTACGCGACCCTCCAGGGGTGACCGTGCCCACCGCGTCGCCGGGAATCGCCTGCTGATCTTCGCTGCTATCCTGGGTGTACCGGCACAAGGCCGGTCATCCTCCCGGACGGTTTGTCCGGGCACGAGCGCATCCGTGCAGATCCCGCGTTCCACTTCTGGGCGCTAGCGATCGCCACAAGGAACGCGGCATTCCGCCGTACCTTCCTTTTCCACGGGACCGCGCTCCGAGCAGTATCGGAGCCCCACCCCGCATGACGTTGGTCAACCCTGTCTCGTCCGAGTCGGACGAGGTCGAGAACACCACTGAGAACACCATCGAGAACACCACCGGCGAGGACGTGGCCGAGGTCCCGGCCGGGCCGACGTTCGGCCAGCTGGGCCTGCCCCAGCCGCTGGTGACCGCCCTCGAGCGGCGCGGCATCCACCGCCCGTTCGCCATCCAGACCTCCGCCCTGCCCGACGCCCTCGCCGGTCGCGACGTGCTCGGCAAGGCGGCCACGGGTTCGGGCAAGACGCTGGCCTTCGGCCTGCCCCTGCTCGCCCGCATCGGGGCCGACGCCAAGCAGGGCCGGCGCGCCCCGCGTGGCCTCGTGCTCGTCCCGACCCGCGAGCTGGCGCAGCAGGTGCACGACGCGCTGGCCCCGCTCGGTCAGTCCATGGGCCTCCAGCTCGCCACCGTCTACGGCGGCGCGCCGATGTACCGCCAGATCCAGCAGCTCCGCCGCGGCGTCGACGTCATCATCGCCACGCCGGGGCGCCTGCAGGACCTGATCAGCCAGGGCGAGTGCACGCTGGCCGAGGTCGTCGTGACCGTGCTGGACGAGGCCGACTTCATGGCCGACCTCGGCTTCCTGCCGGTCGTCAAGGAGCTGCTCGACCAGACCGACCGCAACGCCCAGCGGCTGCTGTTCTCGGCCACGCTGGACGGCGAGGTCGACTCCCTGGTGCGCCGTTACCTCAAGGACCCGGCCCGGCACGAGGTCGTCCGCCCCGGCGGCGAGGCCCCGCCGGCCGAGCACCTGGCCTTCACCCTCGCCTTCCGCGACAAGCTGCAGGTGGCCACCGAGCTGGCCGGCCGCCCGGGGCGGACGATCATCTTCGCCCGCACCCAGCTGGGCGTGGACCGGCTGGCCGAGAACCTCAAGGCCGCCGGGATCAAGGCCGAGGCCATCCACGGTGGGCTGCCCCAGGCCGCGCGCAAGCGTGCGCTGGAGGAGTTCACCGACGCCCGCTCGCCGGTGCTGGTGGCCACCGACGTCGCCGCTCGCGGCATCCACGTCGACGACGTCTCGCTGGTCCTGCACTACGACCCGCCGGCAGACGCCAAGACGTACCTGCACCGCTCGGGCCGCACCGCCCGCGCCGGCGCCGCCGGTGTGGTCGTCTCGCTGCTCCTCCCGGACCAGGTGGGACAGGCCAAGCGCCGGTTCCGCACGGCCAAGGTCGACCCGCCCCTGGACCGCACCCGGCCCGGGGACCAGCCGATCATCGACCTGGTCGAAGCGGGCGTGCCCGTCGAGCCCAAGGAGCGGACGCAGCGCGACATGCGCCGCGGCGGCGGCTTCGGCAGCCGTCCGCGTCGCGACGGCGACCGCCCCGGTGGCCAGCGCGGCGGCCCGCGCCGGTCCTACGGCGACCGCTCCGGCCGCCCGGGTGGCGAGCGCCGCTTCGGCGGCGAGCGCCCCGCGCGCTCCAGCTGAGGAAGGACCCCGTTCCTCCCACCCCTCGCACGCTCGGGGCGGGGCCCTGGAACGGGGCCGACCTCCGATTCACCCGACGGCGGCCCGTCCCGGAGATCCGGGGCGGGCCGCCGTCGCATCGGGGGAGCGGGCTCCTCAGCTGCGGAAGACCAGCGCTCCGCTGACGCTCTCCACGACCTCGTCCCATGCCGGACGGAGCCCGGCTGCGTCCGCGGCGGTGAGGGTGGCGTCGGGCTCCTGATCCGCGCGGAGGACCGCCCGGCCCAGCGGAGCCGTGGGCGCCAGCAACTCCTCGACGCGGGTGAGCCCCGCGTACTCGGCGAGGTCGCGCACACCCTCCACCGGCTGGGCCAGCGAGCCGAGCGGAACCAGCCCCGCGGCGCCGTCGGCGACCTCGGCGAGGGCCTCCGACAGCTCGGTGAGGTCGTAGCGGTCCTGCTCCGCGGGTAGCGGCGGGGTGTCGGTATCGGCGACCTCCGGCCACGACGCGATGTCGCTGAGGTCGTGCCGCTCGGTGCCGGCGCAGAAACGGGCGAGGTCGGCCGGGGCGTCGAAGAGGAAGATCTCGCCGTCCCGGCCCAGGAACCGGGCCACGTCGTCGACGTAGCAGCGCAGCGTGACGCCCGCGCCCTGGGGCACGACGACCTCCACCGGCAGGATGCCGACGGCCTCCCAGAACTCGGCAGCGGCGGCCACGGCGGCGGGGGAGGCGGTCACCCGGCTGCCGCGGGCGATGGTCCTCACCCCGGCGGACGGGGCGGGAGCTCCTCCCGAGGCCGCGGTGGCGCCGGCCGCCGCGGTGTCGGGACGCTCGGCGTCGCCGGGTTCCTCGTCGTCGAGCGGCTCCTCGCCGGAGGTCTCGGAGGCCGAGGGGTACTCGTCGGCCGAGGCGATGCCACCGCCGGTCCAGTCGAGGTGCTCGGAGAGCTCCTCGACGACGTCCTCCCACAGGTCGTCCAGAACGCTGCCCACGCCGATCCAGGCGTCCTCGCCCGAGCGGCCGGCGAAGGCCTCCACGCCGAGTCCCAGGGAACCGATCTCGGGCTTGGCGGCCAGCTCGGCGACGGCCTCGAACTGCTCGTCGTCGTCGTCCTCGTCGCTGGTGTCGAGGCACTCGGCGAGCCGGCTGACGATGTCGACCGTTGCCGCCAGCTCCTCGACCGCCCAGCGGTCGGGGCTCTCGGCCACGATGTCGTAGACGCCGTCGAGGTCGTAGCGGTGGTCCTCGTCGGGGGTCAGGTCGCCGGCGTCCAGCCCTGCGACGACCGGCCACACCGGGTGGTCGGCCAGGTCGTGGTCGGTGCTGCTGCGGCAGAACTCGGCGAGCCGGGCCGTGCTGGGGAAGAGGTGGACCTTGGCCACATCTCCGTCGGTCGTGCCGAGGAACGCCTGCCACTCCTCACCGTCCTCCTCCCACGGCGGAGCCCACAGGGTGTATCCGGTGCGGTCGTCGAGGGTGAGGGCGATCGGGACGATGCTCGGCCTGGCCACGGTGACACCCTGCCAGATGGAGGACCGCTCATCCCCGCCCGTTCCGGGGGTCGGGACCGCGCCGGGGAAGGGCCGCACCGAGGGGTCAGCGGTGCGCCCCGTCGGGGGGCGTCGGGTGCCGGGGCCAGACGACGGTCACCACCACGGCGGCGGCCAGCATGACCAGCACGCCGATCCCGGCGGTGAGCTCGACCCCCGCGGTGAAGGCGGCGCGGGCGTGCTCGCCCAGGGCGGCTGCGGCGCCCGGGGACAGCTCGGCCGCGACGTCCAGTGCGCCGCCGAGTGTCGCCGTCGCGGCGCGCTCACCGGCGTCGAGCCCGGCGGGCAGCGTCAGCCGGGCCGTGTACACCGCGCTCAGCACGCTGCCGAGCACCGCGACCCCCAGACCCGTGCCCAGCTCGTAGGCGGTCTCGCTGATGGCACTGGCCTGCCCGGCCCGGGCGGGCGGAGCAGCCGCGAGGATCGCGTCGTTGGTGAGGGTCTCGGCGAGCCCGGCGCCTGCTGCGACCAGCGCGAAGGCTCCCACCACGAGGCCGACTCCCGAGCCCGGGCCCAGCCGGGTGGCGACGGCGAATCCGGCCACCCCGAGCAGCAGCCCGGCGACCACGAGCCGGCGAACCGGAAAGCGCCGGGCCAGGGGGACGGCGGCCAACCCGGCCAGCACCGAGACCGCCAGCCCGGGAACCAGGACCAGGCCGGCGTCCATGGGGCTGCGGTCGAGCACCAGCTGCAGGTACTGGGAGGCGATGAGCAGCAACGCGGACAGCGCGGCGATGCTGAGCAGGTTCGCGCTGATCGCGGCGGTGACGGTCGGCG
>Ga0196960_10000747_pt1 | contig 10075 bp, 11 predicted proteins | sample S3v_5metaG_FD_183187 | JGI IMG/M metagenome (GOLD analysis project Ga0196960, IMG submission 183187) | Soil microbial communities from Anza Borrego desert, Southern California, United States - S3+v_5 | ecosystem: Environmental > Terrestrial > Soil > Desert | place: USA: California | collected... | reverse complement strand
GGGAGGACGGGGTCCTCCTACTGCCCCCGGCCGGTCTCCTCCTGCAGTTCGTCGATCTTCTGCGAGGCCTCGGCCTTGCTGAGGTCTTCGGGGACCTCCTCGCCGGCCTCGCGGGCCAGCGTCCCCAGGTAGCTCTTCTGCGCGCCGGTGGCCGGTTCCCCACCGGTCACCCAGTCGGCGGGGTCCTTCTCGGCGGTTCGGTCGGCCGCGCTGTTCGATTCGCTCATGTGTTCGAGCGTAGGCGTGGGTGGGGGGCTCCGCACGGCGAACCGGGCGGCCGCGCTCATGGCCCTGGGCGCCGCCGGGACAGCTCGAGGGGAACCGGCCTTCGGCCGGTGACCGGCTCGGGGCTGGCGGGATGCGCAGCGATCAGCCCCTGGTCGAGGCGGAGCCCCGTCAGCCGGCGCAGCTCGGCGTAGGCGGCGCCGCCGAGCAGTGCGGTGAGTTCGGCCGCGTAGGTCTCCACCAGCGGCTCGGGTGCGACGTGCGCCGTCGGTGACCCGGTGCACCACCAGTGCAGGTCGTGCCCGCCGGAACCCCAGCCGCGCCGGTCGAACTCACCGATCGTCGAGACCAGGATGCGGGTGCCGTCCGGGCGGTCGACGTGCTCCTGCTCGCGGCGCACCGGCAGCTGCCAGCACACGTCGGGCTTCGTCGTGAGCGGGTGCAGGCCGGTGCGCAGGGCCATGCGGTGCAGCGCGCAGCCGCTGCCGCCCGGGAACCCGGGCCGGTTGAGGAAGACGCAGGCGCCGTCCACGACGCGGGTGCGCAGCGACCGCGCTCCGTCGCCGGGTTCGTCGTCCGCGGCGTCCTCCTCCGTCCACGCGCCCCGCCCGGTCGGGGCCAGCTGCCAGTCCTCGGCGGTGAGGTCGGCGACCGCAGCCGTGACCCGGTGCAGGTCGTCGTCGTCGGTGAAGAACGCGCCGTGGCTGCAGCAGCCGTCGTCCGCCCGGCCCTCGACCACGCCGGCGCACCCCCGGCCGAACACGCAGGTCCACGCCGAGGAGAGCCAGGTCAGGTCCGCTCGCACCAGGTGCTCCGGGTCGGCCGGGTCGAAGAACTCCACCCACTCGCGGGGAAAGTCGAGCGGGACCTCCGGAGGTGGCTCGTCGGGCACCCCGCCAGCCTAGTGAAAGGACCCCCTGCCCCCTCCGTTCGCACGCTCACGGTGGGGCCCTGCAGGGGGCCGTCGGGCAGACTGGGGCCCATGCGACTCGGGGTGCTGGACGTCGGATCGAACACGGTGCACCTCCTGGTGGTCGACGCCCACCCGGGTGCGCACCCCACACCCATGCACGACGACAAGTCCGTCCTCCGGCTGGCCGAGCACGTGGGCCCGGATGACGTGCTGTCCAAGGCCGGGGAGAAGGCGTTGCTGCACGCCGTGCAGGGTGCGTGCGACCAGGCCGAGGCCCGGGGCTGCGAGGAGTTCATGGCGCTGGTCACCTCCGCGATCCGGGAGGCGGCCAACGGCTTGGAGGTGCTCGAGCGGATCCGGGAGCGCACCGGCGTCGACATGACGGTGCTCACCGGTGAGGACGAGGCCCGGCTGACCTTCCTCGCCGTCCGGCGGTGGTTCGGCTGGAGCGCCGGGCGGCTCCTGGTGCTCGACATCGGCGGCGGGTCGCTGGAGCTGGCCGCAGGTATCGACGAGGACCCCGAGGTGGCGCTCTCGCTGCCGCTGGGCGCCGGCCGGATGACCCGCCGCTTCCTGCCGGCCGCCCTGGACGGCGGCCGGCCGGACCTGGCCGCGCTGGACGCGCTCGCCGCCCACGCCGCCGACCTGCTCGCCCCCGCCGCCGAGAAGATCGCTGACGTGGGAACGCCCGACATGGTGGTGGCGACGAGCAAGACCTTCCGCACCCTGGCCCGGCTGGCCGGTGCCGCGCCGTCGTCGGCCGGCCTGCGGGTGCGTCGGGAGCTGACGGCCACCGGACTGGGCCAGCTGGTGGGCTTCGTCTCGCGCATCGAATCCTCCGCGCTGGCCGAGCTGCCCGGCGTCTCGGCGAACCGGGCGCACCAGGTTCCCGCTGGAGCCGTTGTCGCTGCCGAGACTCTGCGTGCGCTCGACGTACGGTGCGTGCGGATCTGTCCGTGGGCGCTGCGCGAGGGTGTCATCCTGCGCCGGCTCGACTCGTTGGGAGGGGCGTGATGGCCGAACCGGACTGGAACCCGGACACGGGGGGGCGGTCCCTCGCCGAGATCCTCCGGGAAGCGGGCATCGAGTCGGCGGCGCGCACCGCACGCCGCCGCCGCGCGGACGACGACGACACCGGCATCCGCCAGCGCCGGGCCGACGCCGCCGCGGCCGCCGACCGCTCCGGCTACGGCAGGCGGCGCAGCGACCTGCAGGGCTCTCCGTCTGCTCCGGCCCGCCCGTCCCCTCCCGGGGTCGAGCACGCGCCCGCGGGGCCGTCGACGGCGGCCATCCCCGGCCTCCGCCCCGACCGCAAGCCCGGTGTGCCGCAGCCGTCGGTGCCCGTCGCGCCGATGCACCGGTCCGCCGAGTCCGCCGGAACCCGGCGCTCGGCCGCCCACGCCGGTGTCCGCGCCGGCGGTCGCGGAGCCACCGGCACGGCGCCACGGGTGGGGGACTCCACCGGGCCCATCCCGATCGTCCGCCCCGACGGCGGCGACGACGTCCAGGCCACGCCCCGCGAGAGCGCGCTGGCCTGGCTCCGGTTCGCCGGCGAGCTCGTGATCGCCCTCGCGGCCGGTGTCGGCATCTACTTCGCCGCGACCGTCCTCTGGGAGATGGTCCCCCAGCTGGCACTGCTCCTCGCCCCGCTGGCGGTCACCGGCCTGGTGGCGGGGGTCAACGTCTGGCGGCAGCGCCAGGGCTCCGAGCCCGTGGGCGCCCGGCTGCTGGCGGTCCTGGTCTTCGCCGGCACCCTGCTGACCATCGCCCCGGCGGCCTCGCTGCTCGGCGCCGCCTGATCGCCGGGGGATCGGTCGGTTCAGGCGTCCGCCGGCTCCTCGTCGCGGGCCGCGGCGAACTCCTCGACGATGGCGGCGCCGAACGCGTCCAGGTCGTCGGGCTTGCGGCTGGTGATCAGGTTGCCGTCGACGACGAGCTCCTCGTCCACCCAGGTGGCGCCGGCGTTGGTCAGATCGGTGCGCAGTGACGGCCACGACGTCATGCGCCGGCCGCGGACGACGCCGGCCTCGATGAGGACCCACGGCGCGTGGCAGATCGCCGCCACCGGCTTGCCCGTGTCGAAGAACGCCTTCACGAAGGTGACCGCGTCGGGGTCGGCCCGGAGGAAGTCGCCGTTGATGACGCCGCCGGGCAGCACCAGGGCGGCGTAGTCGTCGGGGTCGGCGGACTCGAGGTCGACGTCGACGGTGCGGCGCTCGCCCTTGTCGATGTGCTCGTAGGCCGTGATCGTGCCCGTGCCCGGGGAGACGAGCTCCGGCTCGGCACCTGCCTCCTCGAGGGCCTGCCACGGCCGGTCCAGCTCGATCTGCTCCACGCCGTCGGTGGCGAGCACCGCCACCCTCAGCCCGTCCAGTTCTCCAGCCATGCGGGCGGCGCTACCCGGCCCTCCGACCGGGCACACCCGGGCGCACTACGGTTTCGGACGTGCCCGTCGGTTCCCGCCCTCGTCGCCTCCTGGCGGGGATCGTGCGGTCCGGGCTCGGTGCCGAGGACGCCGTCCGCGCCGCCTGCGACCTGGTGGCCGGTGGCCTCGCGGTCGACCTCGAGCTGCGCGGGAGCGACGTCGGGAGGCGGCTGGCCGACCTGAGCCGGCGGCTGGAGGCGGCCGGGATCGCCTCCGCGTGCGAGACGACGGTGCCGGTGGCCCGGTTCGTGCCCGCGATGGACGCCGGTCCGGCCCTCGCGCTCGACGGGCCGGCCGCGGAGGTCGACCGGGTGGCCGCTGTGCTGCCGTCCGCCCGCGTGGTCGTCGACGCGTCGGAGCCAGGTGCGGAGGACCGCTGCCGGGTGCTGGCCGGCCGGCGGGTGCGGCTGGTCGGCGGGCGGGGCAGGGCTGCGTCCCTCTCCTTCGTGCGGTGCCTCACCATCCTGATGTCCGGCGACGGCGAGCCCGCGGTCGCGACCACCGATCCACGACTGATCGCCGTCACCGGAGAGCGGGCCGCCTGGAACGGGCGCCCGCCCGAGAGCTGGGAGCACGTCATGCCCTGGGGGCCACCCACCGAGGAGCAGCGTCGACTGCTCGCCGCCGGTTCCACCGTCCGCGTCCGGGTTCCCGTGTCCGGGGTGCGCGCGTGACCGCCACGGGCCGGCGCGGGCTCGCGATCGTCGGCGGGGGCAAGATCGGCGAGGCGCTGCTGTCCGGCCTCGTCCGACGCGGCGGGGCCGACGGCATCCTGGTCGTCGAGCACAGTGCCGAGCGGGCCGCGCAGCTGACCGAGCGCTACGGGGTGCCGGCCGTGGAGCTGGCCGACGCGGCCGGGCGCGCCCGGGTGCTGCTGCTGGCCGTCAAGCCGCAGGACATCGGAGCGCTGCTGGGTCTGCTCGCGCCGCACGTGGACGACGGCCACCTGGTGATCTCCGTGGCGGCCGGCGTGCCGACGCAGCGGATCGAGGCGGCACTGCCCGCGGGCGTCCCGGTGGTCCGGGTCATGCCCAACACGCCCGCGCTCGTGGACGAGGGCATGAGCGTGCTGTCCGCCGGGGCCCACGCGGGTGAGGAGCACCTGGACGAGGCCGAGGCGCTGCTGGCCGCCGTCGGCCGGGTGCGCCGGGTGCCCGAGTCCCAGCAGGACGCCGTGACGGCGCTGTCGGGCAGCGGTCCCGCCTACTTCTTCTTCCTGGTCGAGGCCATGGTGGACGCGGGAATCCTGCTCGGTCTCCCGCGGGCGCTGGCCGCCGACCTCATCGTGCAGACAGCGCTCGGTGCGGCGGTGATGATGCGCGACTCGGGGGAGCACCCGGTGCAGCTGCGCGAGGCGGTGACCAGCCCCGGCGGGACGACGATCGCGGCGATCCGGGAGCTCGAGCGGCACGGCGTCCGGGCGGCGCTCATCGCGGCCATCGAGGCCGCGCACGCCCGGTCGGTGGAGCTGGGTGTCGACAAGTCGTGACGTCGACGAGTCGACCGCGCCCCGGGCGAGCGGGTCCAGCACGCTACCGCTTCGGGGCGGCCGCAAGTGGGACGCAGAGTATTCGGCTGCTCACCGTGTTGCGAAACGCGCCGGAACGCCTGTGAAGCGTGTTGCATAGGTGTAGTTCTGCCTAGGACGGACCGGTCCGCCTGTTCGTTTCAACCATCGCATCAGTCACGCCCGTCCCCTTACTCTCAGTACCAGCGCGTGCGTGTTCAGTTGCCGGTGGGGAAGCCGGCGCCACGACTCGAGCTAGGTTCCGGAGACGAAGACATGACCATGCCCCAGCGCCACGCTGCCGCCACCGTCGTTCGCCCGGGGATGCCCCTCCCCCGTCCGATGGGTCGCCCGATGCCCGCGTCCGCCCTCGCGCGGCCCGTGCCGGCCGCCCACCCCGCTGCCATGCCGATCGGCCGCCAGGCCGTGCCGGCGCCGCGTGCCGCCGTCACCTTCCTGACCGTGGCCGAGGTCGCCTCGATGATGCGGGTCTCGAAGATGACCGTGTACCGCCTCGTGCACGCCGGCGAGCTCTCCGCCGTCCGCGTGGGCCGTTCCTTCCGGGTGCCGGAGCGCGCCGTGCAGGACTACCTGCGTGACGCCTACACCGACATCGCGTGACGACAGCGTCGGGAGCATCGCAGCGAGGAACGAGCGAGGAGCGGACCGGCGCGCGGAGTTCCGCCGTCGGTATCGCGTGACGACAGCGTCGGGAGCATCGCAGCGAGGAACGAGCGAGGAGCGGACCGGCGCGCGGAGTTCCGCCGTCGGTATCGCGTGACGACAGCGTCGGGAGCATCGCAGCGAGGAACGAGCGAGGAGCGGACCGGCGCGCGGAGTTCCGCCGTCGGTATCGCCTGAGGAACACCTCGTCCTCCTCGACCCTCGCGAGCTCGGGACGAGCCTCTGGACGGCGCCTCCGTTCCAGCGCGTCCTGTCGCGCCGAGTGGCCCGCAGGGGTTCGCGCGGTCGTGACGGCACGGCTCGTCGTCCCGGGAGGACGGCCGTGATCGCGGTATCGCCTGGAAGGTGACGGTGTCATCGCCCGCGGCAACGGCGCCGCGGGGCGGCTCGGGTACGCTCGTGCGCCGAGCGGCACCGGGTGACCCGGCAGTCGCGCTCGAGCTGTTCATCTTCGACGTCGGGAGCAACACGTGGGTTCGGTCATCAAGAAGCGTCGCAAGCGGATGGCGAAGAAGAAGCACCGCAAGCTGCTGAAGAAGACGCGCGTTCAGCGTCGCAACAAGAAGTGAGCTGATGCTCGTGCCGCCCGCGGTCGTCCTCGTCACCGGTGTGAGCCGGTGGCTGGGTGGTGCGCTGGCGGCCGAGCTCGCAGCGAACCCGTCCATCGAGCGGGTCATCGGCGTGGACACGGTCCCGCCGACGCCGGGCATGCTGCGCCAGCTGGGCCGCACCGAGTTCGTGCGGGCCGACATCCGCAACCCGCTGATCGGCAAGGTCGTCACCGCGGCCTCGGTCGACACCGTGGTGCACATGAACATCAGCTCCACCCCCGCCGGTTCGGGGGGGCGGGTGCCGATGAAGGAGCTCAACGTCATCGGCTCCATGCAGCTGCTGGCCGCCTGCCAGCAGGCGCCCTCGGTGCGCCGGTTCGTGCTGAAGTCCACGAGCGCCGTCTACGGCGCCTCGTCCCGCGATCCCGCGGTGTTCACCGAGTCCATGCAGGCGCGCCAGGTCCCCTCCGGCGGTTTCGCCAAGGACAGCGTCGACATCGAGGGCTACGTGCGCTCGTTCAGCCGGCGCCGTCCCGACGTCGACGTCGTCGTCCTGCGGTTCACCAACTTCATCGGTCCGCGGATCGACTCCCTGCTCACCGGCTTCCTGCGGATGCCGCTGGTGCCCACGGCGCTGGGCTACGACGCCCGTGTCCAGCTGCTGCACGAGGACGACGCCCTCGCCGTGCTCACCCGCGCCACGACCGGCGACTTCGCCGGCACGGTCAACGTGGGCGGGGAGGGCACGCTGCTGCTGTCGCAGGCCATCCGCCGGCTGGGCCGGGTCGAGGTGCCGCTGCCCTCCCCGACGCTCGGCTCGGTCGGTCGGCTGTCCCGCCGCTTCGGTTTCGTCGACTACTCGCCGGAGCAGATGCGCTTCCTGAACTTCGGTCGTGTCGTGGACACCACGCGGCTGCGCACCGAGTTCGGCTACACGCCCCGGTACACGACCCCCGCGGCGCTGGCCGACTATGCCGACACCGTGACGCCGCTGATATCTCCGTCGGCCGTGCGCTCGGTGACCGGTGGTCTGCGGTCGGTCGTCGCCCGGGTGGAGGAGACGGCGACCGCGGTCGAACGGCGGCTCCGGCCGGTTCCGCCGGCTCCCGGATTGAGAGCGGTGCACGATGCCTGAGGCGCGAGTGATCCCGCTGCGCCCCGACGACGACGAGCCGTTCGTACCGCCGCCGACGCCCCCCGGCTGGGAGGGGCGGGTGACCGGCGGGCTCGACTTCCTCGAGCGCCGGCTCACCGGGGAGTACGAGACCGACGAGTTCGGCTTCGATCCGGATCTGACCGATCACGTGCTCCTGCCGGTGCTCCGGCCGCTCTTCCGCAGATGGTTCCGCGTGGAGACGTTCGGGATGGAGAACGTGCCTGCCGACAGCGGGGCGCTGGTGGTGGCCAACCACTCCGGAACGGTGCCGGTCGACGCGCTGATGACCACGGTCGCGCTGCACGACGAGCACCCCGCGTCGCGGCGGTTCCGCCTGCTCGGCGCCGACCTCGTCTTCGACATCCCGGGCGTGGGCGCGATGGCGCGCAAGCTGGGGGCCACGCTGGCCTGCAACGAGGACGTCGAGCGGCTGCTCACCGAGGGCGAGCTGGTGGGCGTCTTCCCGGAGGGGTTCAAGGGCATCGGCAAGCCCTTCCGTGAGCGCTACACGCTGCAGCGTTTCGGTCGGGGCGGCTTCGTCTCGGCGGCCCTGCGCACGGGGGCGCCGATCATCCCGTGCGCGATCGTCGGGGCCGAGGAGATCTACCCCATGATCGGGAACGTGAAGACGGCGGCCCGGCTGCTCGGACTGCCGTACTTCCCGGTCACGCCGACGTTCCCGTTGCTGGGGCCCCTGGGCCTGGTGCCGCTGCCGTCGAAGTGGCTGATCGCGTTCGGCGAGCCGATCGAGACGGCGTCCTACGGTCCCGCGGCGGCCGAGGACCCGATGCTGGTCTTCAACCTCACCGATCAGGTGCGCGAGACCATCCAGCACTCCATCTACCAGTTGCTGCTCCGGCGGAAATCGGTGTTCGGGTAGCAGAAAGCCCCCCGGCTCGGCGCGGGCCCCTGAGGAGGGCCCTCCGTCACCAGGGCAGCTTGTCCCGCTTCCGGAGGGCGACCGCACCGCCGACGACCCCGCCGGTGAGCGCAGCGGCGGCGACGGTCGGGACGCCGATCTTCGCGGCCTTGCGGCCGGTGCGGTAGTCGCGGATCGTCCAGCCCCGCGCCTTCGCGGCGGCCCGCAGCTCGGTGTCGGGGTTGACGGCGACCGCGGTTCCGCAGAGGGAGAGCATCGGCAGGTCGTTCGCCGAATCGCTGTAGGCCGTGCAGCGGGACAGGTCGAGGCCCTCGCGCTCGGCGAGGGCGAGAACCGCCTCCGCCTTGGCCGGGCCGTGCATCATCTCGCCGACCAGCCGGCCGGTGTACCGGCCGTCCACCACCTCGGCCACGGTGCCCAGGGCGCCGGTGAGCCCCAGGCGCTGGGCGATGATCGAGGCGAGCTCCACCGGCGTCGCCGTCACCAACCAGACCCGCTGGCCGGCGTCGAGGTGCTTCTGGGCCAGCGCACGGGTGCCCGACCAGATGCGGTCGGCCATCAGCTCGTCGTAGATCTCCTCGCCGGCCTGCGAGATCTCGGACACCTCGCGGCCCGCCACGAAGGCCAGCGCGTTCTCCCGGATGTTGTGCATGTCGTCGGCGCTCTCGTTGCCGGCGATGCGGAACTTGGCCTGCTGCCAGACGAAGCGCGACAGGTCGCGGCTGGAGAAGTACTTGCGGGCGGCCAGCCCTCGCGCGAACCAGAACAGCGAGGCGCCCATCATCATCGTGTTGTCGACGTCGAAGAACGCCGCGGCGGGGAGGTCGGGGGGAACGACCGACGGAGCGGTGACCTCGGCGGCCGCGGCGGATGCGGCGCCCGCCACGTGGGCGCGGGTCTCCTCGTCCGCGTCGACGACGGGTTCGCCGACCCTGCGACCGCGCACCCACAGTCGCGGCACGGGAACCTCCCTGCACTCGATCCGCCTCGTGGCGTCCGGCACCGACGACTGCGACCCTAGTCGTACCGGCGGGTCGACTCAGGTCGCGGTCAGCAGTTCCCGATGGTCGCCGGCGAGGGCCGGCAGGTGCTGGTCGGGCCCGACAGCGGCACCGTGACCGCGGGCGGTACCTGCCCGGTCGGCACGGTGCTCGTGGTGCCGGGAACGGGCGCCGGCTCCGTCGGGCACCGGCTCGGGACCGGTCCCAGGGCGTCCGCTCCGACGGTGGCCGGGCCCGACGGGCAGTCGAGGGCGAGGCTGAGCTCCGAGGCGCGCGTGGACACCGCGTCGAGCAGTCCGGCGGACTCGAGGTAGGCCGGCCGGGCCGGGCCGGTGAGCTCGGACCGCAGCGCGCCCAGCCCGGTCGACTGGAGCTCCGCCCAGGCCGCGAGGTCGCCGAGGATGACGGCGTCCCTGGCGGCGACGGCCTGCGTGCTGAGGAGCGCGGCGCCCTCGGTGGCCTGCTCGTCCATGAGCTGCAGGGTCTGCCGCGCCAGGGTGGCGTCGCTGACGGTCCGGAGCTCGTCCAGCCGGGTGCCGGCCAGCTCGAGGAGGGTGCGGCCCCGGCTCTCCCCCGCGAGCGCCAGCTGGGTCTGCTCGGTGCCGCGCTTGAGACCGTAGAGCGGATCGCCCGGCTGGGCGCCCGCGGCCACTGCGACCAGCCCGGCCAGGCCGGTCACGCCCACGGCGACGCCGGCGAGCCCGGCGGTCAGCCCGCCGCGCCAGCGGGACGG
>Ga0196960_10000746_pt1 | contig 10077 bp, 8 predicted proteins | sample S3v_5metaG_FD_183187 | JGI IMG/M metagenome (GOLD analysis project Ga0196960, IMG submission 183187) | Soil microbial communities from Anza Borrego desert, Southern California, United States - S3+v_5 | ecosystem: Environmental > Terrestrial > Soil > Desert | place: USA: California | collected... | reverse complement strand
GGGATCGGCTGTCCGCGGGTGTAGAAGCGGACGCCCTCGGGGCCGTGGATGTGGTGGTCGCCGAAGAGGGAGTCCTTCCAGCCGCCGAAGGAGTAGAAGGCCATCGGGACCGGGATCGGGACGTTGATCCCGATCATCCCGACTTCGACCTCGCGCTGGAAGCGGCGCGCCTCGTGGCCTGAGCCGGTGAAGACGGCGGCGCCGTTGGCGTAGGGGTTGCTGTTGATCGTCTCGATCGCCTCGTCGAGGCCGCCGCTGCGGACGACCGAGAGGACGGGGCCGAAGATCTCGTCGCGGTAGACCGACATCTCGGTCTCGACCTGGTCGATCACCGTTGGCCCGACCCAGAAGCCGCCGCCGTCCATCTCCAGCTCGCGGCCGTCGACGGTCACTCGCGCGCCTGCCTCTGCGCCCTGGCCGATGTAGTCGACGATCCGCTCGCGCGCCTGCGGGGTCACCACCGGCCCCATTTCCGAGCCGGGGTCGAGGCCCGGGCCTACCTTGATCTCGCGCGCCCGCCGCGCCACCTCGTCGACCAGCGCGTCGCCCGACTCCCCCACCGCGACCGCAACCGAGATCGCCATGCAGCGCTGCCCGGCCGAGCCGAACCCCGCCGCGGCGAGCTGGTCGGCCGCATAGCCGAGGTCGGCGCCGGGGAGGACGACCGCGTGGTTCTTCGCGCCGCCGAGCGCCTGCACCCGCTTGCGCTTCTCCGTCGCCCGCGCGTGCACGTAGGAGGCGATCGGCGTCGAGCCGACGAAGGAGACCGCCGCCACGTCCGGGTGGTCGAGCAGCGCGTCGACCGCGACCTTGTCGCCGTGGACGACGTTGAAGACGCCGGCAGGGAGGCCTGCCTCCGCGTAGAGCTCGGCGACCAGGTTCGAGGCCGAGGGGTCGCGCTCGGAGGGCTTCAGCACGAAGGCGTTGCCGCAGGCGATCGCGACCGGGTGCATCCACATCGGCACCATCGCCGGGAAGTTGAACGGGGTGATCCCGGCGCAGACGCCGAGCGGCTGGCGGAAAGAGTAGGCGTCCACCGTCGTCGAGACCTGGTCGGAGTACTCGCCCTTCAGCAGGTGCGGGATCCCGCAGGCGAACTCGACCACCTCGAGCCCCCGCAGGACCTCCCCCTTCGCGTCCTCCAGCACCTTGCCGTGCTCGGAGGAGACGACCTGCGCGAACTTCTCGACGTTCTCATTCAGCAGCTGGCGGAAGGCGAACATGACCTTGGCGCGGCGGCTCAGCGACGCTTGCGACCACTCCTCGCAGGCGGCGCGCGCCGCCGCCACCGCGGCGTCGACGTCGCCCGGCTCGGCCAGCACCACCTCGGCCTGCTGCTCCCCGGTCGCCGGGTCCCAGACCGGCGCGGTCCGGGACGAGGCGCCGCTCGTCTCCTCGCCGCCGATCCGGTGGCGGATCGTCCGCCTCGTGGCTACCGAGCTCACCCGCTCATTATGAGGCGACCGGCGTCAGCGGCCCTTGGCCGCGCAGTACAGAGATCGCGTTGCGGGCCGCCAGCTCGGCCATCGCCGTGCGCGTCTCGACCGTCGCCGAGCCGAGGTGCGGCGCCAGCACGACGTTGTCGAGCTCCAGCAGCCGCGGCTCCACCCGCGGCTCGCGCTCGTAGACGTCGAGCGCCGCCGCCGCGATCCGCCCCGCCGCCAGCGCCTCGCCCAGCGCCCGCTCGTCGACGATCGGCCCGCGCGCCGCGTTGACGAGGACCGCGCTCTCCTTCATCGCCTCCAGCTCCCGTGCCCCGATCAGGTGGTGCGTCTCCGGCGTCAGCGGGCAGTGCAGGCTGACGACGTCGGACTCCGCCAGCAGCCGCTGCAGCGGCATCCGCTCGGCCTCCAACGCCGCCGTCACCTCCGTCGGCGCCGGGCGCCGCGAGTGGTAGGCGATCTCCATCCCGAACGCCCGCCCGCGCTCCGCCACCCGCCTGCCGATCCCGCCGAGGCCGACGATCCCCAGCCGCTTGCCCCGCAGCGAGCTGCCGAGCATGAACGACATCCCCCAGCTCCACTCGCGCCCGGAGCGGACCAGTCGGTCGCCCTCGGCCACCCGCCGGGTCGCGGCGAGCAGCAGCGCCCAGGTCAGGTCGGCGGTGGCGTCGTCGAGAACCTCCGGCGTGTTGGTGACGACCACCCCCCGCGCCGCCGCGGCCGCGACGTCGACGTTGTCGTAGCCCACCGCGACGTTGGCGACGCAGCGCAGCTGCGGCCCGGCCGCGTCGAGCAGCTCCGCGTCGACCCGGTCGTGCAGCAGGGTCAGCACCGCGTCGGCCCCCGCGACCAGCTCGAGCAGGTCCTCCCGCGGGATCGCCGTCTCCCGCTCGTCGAGCCGCACCTCCCCCGCCTGCCGCAGCAGCTCCACCGCCGGGGCGGGAAGGCGATTGGTGACCGCGAAGACCGGTCCTTGCATTTAGAGCTCCCGAGACGCTTGAGTTGGCCGCAGCGCCTCGGGAGCCAGGATCAACATGATTCGCATCTCTGTTTTCCCAGGGGCGCTTTTCGGTGTCAACAACCGGCGGGTACCGGATCGGGTAGGTGCCAAAAGGCACCTTACGCCGCTGTCACACGGGCTTCGGCTTGAGGACGACGATGCAGAGGTCGTCCCGGATCGGCCGGTCCGCCCAGTCGAGGATCGCCTTTTCGGCTTCGCTCACCATCGTCCGCGCCGGCAGGGCGGCGAGCGGGGTCATCACTCCTTTCAGCCCCTCGAGGCCGAACATCTCCCGGCCCTGGCGGACGTCGGTCGCCCCGTCGGTGTAGACGACCAGCGCGTCGCCGCGGTCGATCGAGCTCTCGGCGTTCTCCAGCTCGAGCCTCTCCTCGGCGCCGAGCAGGAAGGTCGAGCCCTCGGGCGGCAGCTCCTCCAGCTCGGGCAGCCGCAGCGGCGGCGGGTGCCCGGCCCGTGCCCAGCAGATCGCCTGCTCCTGCGGGTCGAAGCGGACACAGACGGCGCTGACGAGCTCGTTGCGGCGGCCTGGTCGCTCGGCCAGCGCCGCGTTGGCCAGCGTCAACAGCTCCGCCGGGTCGCTGGTGTTGGCGGCGAAGGCGGCGAAGCGGGCCCTGATGAAGGTCGCCAGCCGCGCCGCCTCGGGGCCATGCCCGACGACGTCGCCGACGATCGCCACCGCGGAGCCGTCGGGGCCGTTGGTGAGCAGGTAGAAGTCGCCGGAGACCCCGAGTTCGGAGGGGACGAAGGCCGCCCCCGCGTCCACCCCCGGCAGCTCGGGCAGGTCGGCGGGGGTCAGCGCCGCGCGGATCGCCTCCAGTTCCTCCGCCGAGGTCTCGAGCGTGCGCAGCCGCTCCCGCAGGAAGGAAGCCAGCACCGCCACCCCGGCGAAGAAGACGGCGCGGACGGCCAGGGCGACGGCGAATTCCGGGACCGGGTTGATGATGTCCCCGATCACGTAGAGGACGAGGCAGACCAGCGCGACCAGGAGGCTGCCGCGCATGCCGAACCACCAGGCCGCGAGCCCGATCGGCAGCGAGAAGAAGAACGCGAGGCCGGAGTTCGTGGTGCCGACGATCAGCCAGCCGAAGAAGACGGCAGCGACCGCGAGGGCGATCCAGGCGATTCGAGCGGTTCGAGAAAGTCCCCCTGGCACCGTGAACCCGACCTTACAACAGGTCCGCCCGCTCCCAACGGGTAGCGGGCGGAGTCCAGCGAAAACAGCCGGGTGTCAGAGCGGGCTATGCCGCGAGCTGAGTCGTCAGTACCACTTCCCGCGGGCGAAGCCGCCGAACGCGATCAGCCCGACCAGGGCGATGATCAACCCGATCCAGAAGCTGGCGACGATCATCACCACGATCCCGATGATCACGAGGATGCCGCCCAACGAGATCCCGCCGATGCCGGCTCCTCTGTCTGCCCTGGTGTTCATCTGGTCCTCCGTTCGCTGTTTTGCATTGAACGACTGGTTCAATCCAATACCTACCCTGAGCGAGGAGGTCTACTCCCGTTCTGGACGTTCCTCGCCCGGCCAGCGGCCGGTGACTTTCGCGAACGAGGTGCGGGTGGCGTGGTCGACCAGCCCTTTGACGAGGCTGAAGATCGCGCCCTGGACGACGAGCGCCGTGACCAGCTTCGGCCAGGAGAACTCGCGGTGCTCGGGCTTCGGCGGCTCGACGTCGTCGATCAGCCCCCAGATCTGTTCGAAGATCTTCTTGCCGACCATCCCGGCGATGAAGCCGAGGACGATGCTGACCGGGGCGAAGATGAACTTCATGGCTCCTCCTCTCTCCCGCGCTAGGTGGTCTTCTCGTCCTTCGGCTCGTCGCGCGGCTCGAGCTGGATCTCTTTCTCGGCCCGCGGCAGCCCTTCCTCGATCTCGGTGCTGCGCTCGCGCTCGGCGTTCATCTGGTGGCCGAAGAGGATCGCCAGGTTGGTGATCCAGAACCAGAGCAGCAGCACGACGAGGCCGCCGAGGGTGCCGTAGGTCTTGTCATACGAACCGAAGTTGGCGACGTAGAAGGCGAAGAGGGCGGAGGCGAGCGCCCAGACGACGATCGCGAGGATCGCGCCGGGGGTGACCCACTTGAAGCCGCGCAGCTTCACGTTCGGGGTCGAGTAGTAGAGGAGGTTGACCATGACGATGAAGATCGCCGCCATCACCGGCCACTTGGCGATGTTCCAGACATCGACCGCGGTGCCGCTGAGGCCGACCGGCCCGGCGATCGCTTCCGCCACCGGACCGCTGACGACGAGGCCGATGGCGAGCAGCGCCATCAGGATGATCATCGCCAGCGTCACCGCGATCTGCAGCGGCCGCAGCTTCCAGAACGGCCGGCCCTCGGGGGTCTCGTAGATGATGTTGGAGGCGCGGGTGAAGGCGCCGACGTAGCCGGAGGCCGACCAGAGCGCCGCGGCGAGGCCGAAGACGAAGGCGAAGCCGGCCGCGCCCTGGTTTTCGGTGATCGATTTGATCGGGCCTTCGAAGGTCTCCGCCGCCGACTGCGGTCCCAGTTCGGTGATGATTTCGGTCAGCGACGAGGTGGTGGTTTTGGGGTCGCCGAAGAGGCCGATCAACGAGACCATCGCGATCAGCGCCGGGAACAGCGAGAGCAGGCCGTAGTAGGTGAGCGCCGCCGCCCAGTCGCTGAGGTTGTCCTCCTGGAACTCGGTCAGCGTCCGCTTCAGGGTGGAGCCGAGGCCCGTCTTCGGAGCCGCGCCCTCGGGCTTGTAGTCGCGCCGGACCTCACCGCCGGTGTCGACCCGTCCCTCGTCGTTGTGCCGGTCCTCGGCCATCGTCCTCCCTAGCGGCGCGAGGCGATCCGGCCGACGACGACGCCGGCGATGAAGGCGCCCGCCAGCGCGATCGGCACCGGCTTCTCCCGCGCCAGCGACTGCGCCTGCTGAGCCGCGGCCCCGGCCGCCTCAGGCGCGGCCTCTTTGACTTTGTCCGCTATCCCCTGGTCGTCCTCGCCCTGCTCCTGCTGGTCGCCCCGGGTCTGCTCGTCCTCTTGGACCAGCCCTCCGCTCGGGACCGTCTCCTCGCCCGGCGGTACCGTCTGCCCTTCGGTCGACGGCGCCTGCTCCTCGGCGCCACCGGGATCGATGTCGGTGGAGGGCGCGGGCTCAGGAGTGTGGGGGACCTTCGCCGGCGTGTTAGGCGTCTCTTCCGGGCTCATCGGGGCAGCTCCTCTTCAGGACTGGATTGCTCTCTCAAGTCCCTGTTGCCCGTTAGGGAAAGGTTCCTAACCGGGAAGCTCTTGCTCTTCGCTCAGCAGCGGCGCGAAGAGGTCGCCTTTGGCCGCGACCCGCTCGAGCACGGCGGCGTGGTCGAAGGTCAGCGCCTCGGCCTCGCCCGCCTCCAGCGCTGAGGCGACCTCGTCCCACTCCAGCGGCGTCGAGACCGTCGGCCGTTCTTTCGCCCGCAGGGAGTAGACGCAGACGGTCGTCTTGTGGCGGTCGTTCTGGCTCCAGTCGATCAGGACCTTGCCGGGGCGTTTCGCCTTCGACATCTGCGAGACGACGCGGTCGGGGAACTTGCGCTCCAGCGTCTCGGCCACGGCTTTCGCGAAGGGCTTGGTCTGCTCGTAGGTGACGTCGCCGTTGAGCGGGACGTAGAGCTGCATCCCCTTCGAGCCCGAGGTCTTCGGATAGCAGCTGAGGCCGAGCTGCTCGAACATCCCGTGCAGCCAGACCGCCACCTGGGCGCAGTCGACGACGTCCGCCGGCGCGCCGGGGTCGAGGTCGAAGACCATCGCCGTCGGCCGCTCCATCTCCTCGGCTTTCGAGAGCGAGGTGTGGAGCTCGATGTCGGCGAGGTTCGCCGCCCAGACCAGCGTCGGCAGGTCTTCGACCACGCAGTAGTCGATCTCGCCTTCGTGGCGGTCGCTCCAGACCGACGCCGTCGTCACCCAGTCGGGCCGGTGGTCGGGGCAGCGCTTCTCGTAGAAGTGTTTCCCTTCGACCCCGTTCGGATAGCGCTTCAGGGTCAGCGGCCGCCCCCGCAGGTGCGGCAACAGGACCTCCCCGATGCGGGCGTACCAGTCGATCAGCTCCCCCTTGGTGAAGCCCGCCTTCGGGTAGAGCACCTTGTCGAGGTTGGAGAGTTCGAGCTCGCGCCCCTCGACCGTGACCGCGGCTTTGTTGCGCGGCCGCTTCGCCGCCCGCGCCGTCAGCGACTCGCCCTCGGGGTCGGTCGCCCGCTCCAGCGCCACCTCGTCGGCCGGCTTGTCCTCGCGCAGCCCTTTGTAAGCGGGGTGGCGCACCATCCCTTCGGAGGTCATCTCGCGGAACTCGATCTCGGCGACCAGCTGCGGCTCGACGAAGTGGGCGCCTTTCGGCGGCTTCGGGCCGGCGCCGAACGGGCTCGTCTTCCGCTCCAGCGGCGCCAGCCGCGCGGTCAGCGCGGTCAGGTCGCTCGCGTTGAAGCCGGTCCCGACTTTGCCCGCGTAGCGCAGCACCGGCTTGCCGCCGTCCTGCTCAAAGTAGCCGACCAGGAGCGCGCCGAGGTGCTTCTTGCGGCGGCCTTCCCCCGGGGTCCAGCCACCGATGACCATCTCCTGGCGGCTCGTGTTTTTCACCTTCAGCCAGGCGCCGGTGCGCTTGCCGGGGACGTAGGTGCTGTCGACCCGCTTCAGCATCACGCCCTCCAGGCCCTGCTCCTTGCTCGCCTCCAGCAGCTCCTTGGCGTGGCCGACGGCGTAGCCCGGCGTCTGCCAGCTCTCCCCCGACAGCTCCAGCCCCTCCAGCAGCTCGCGGCGGCGGCTGTAGGGCTCGCCGGTCAGGTCCTGTCCGTCCAGATAAAGGAGGTCGAAGATGACGTAGACGACGGGGTGGGATTTCATCCGCCGTCGGACCACGTTCTCGTCGGTGTTGTGGATCCGCTGCTGCAGCCGCTCGAAGCTCGGCCTGCCGTTCTCGTCGAAGGCGACCAGCTCGCCGTCGAGAACGGCGTCGTGGGCCCCCAGCGCGCGCGAGATCCGCCGCACCTCCGGGTACTGGACGCTGACGTCGTTGAGGTTGCGGGTCTGCAGCTCCACCCGCCCCGGCCGGCAGTAGGCGAGCGCCCGCACCCCGTCCCACTTCACCTCGACCGCCCACTTCCCGTCGTCGCGCGGCAGCGTCGAGAGCCGCGCCAGCATCGGCACCACGTTCTCGGGGAACGGGTCGCGCTCGCGCACCGGCGGGTCGATCCGGTGGATCATCCAGTCCTTCTCCGCCTTGCCCGCGCGGAAGAGCGCATAGCGGCCCTGCAGCTTCTCGCCGTGGAAGTCGACGACGACTTTGCCCTTCTCCCACTTCTCCGTCTCGTAGGTGCCGGAGTCCCAGATCGTCATCGTCCCGCCGCCGTACTCGCCCTTCGGGATCTCCCCTTCCCACTCCAGATACTCGAGCGGGTGGTCCTCGGTGTGGACGGCCTTGCGGTTCTCCTCGGGGTCCTGCGGGATCCCGTTCGGGATCGCCCAGGAGGCGGCGACGCCCTCGTGCTCCAGCCGCAAATCCCAATGCAGGCGGCGGGCTTTGTGTTCCTGGACGACGAAGCGCGGCGCGCCCTTCTTCTTCCGCCGCCCCTTCGGCGCCGGCTCCGAGGTCTTCCCGAAGTCGCGCTTGCGCTCGTACTCGTCGAGTTTGTCCTCGGTCTTCGGCATAGGATCGTTGCCTGCGCTCTACCCGCCTCAGCCTCTCGATCATCTGCCTTGCGCTCGCCTCCATGGCGAGTGCGGCGAGCGCCGTCGCGGCGCGGCCCGCAGCCGAACCCTTCTTCCCGCGCGCCGGCAACCAGGGCTACGACGTGCTCGGCTACGACGTGCAACTCGCCTACAAGCCGAAGAGCGGGCGGATCAAGGCCCAGGTGGAAATCGACGCGGTCGCGACCGAACCGCTGAGGCGCTTCTCGCTCGACTTCCTCGGCCCTCGGATCAGTCGTCAGGTGCTGGTCGACGGGCAATGGGCTCGCTTCCACCGCGGGGCGGGCAAGCTGACGCTGATCCCGAAGACGGCGATCGAGCCGGGCGCCCGCTTCACCATCCACGTCCACTACAAAGGCGTGCCGCCGAAGATCACCGACCCGGACGGGACGCCGGAGGGTTGGCAGCCGACCGACGACGGCGTGCTCGCGGTGGGCGAGCCCCAGGGCACCGCGGCCTGGATCCCCTGCAACAATGTCCCCGCCGACAAGGCTCACTTCAGCTTCCGGATCATCGTTCCAGAGGGGCTGAAGGCGGTCGCCAACGGTCGCCGCGCCGACGTGCAGGACTTCGAAAAAGCGCACATCGGGAAGAGGGCCCAGTTCAACTGGCAGGAACGCGCGCCGATGAGCCCCTACCTGGCGGTCCTCAACATCGGCCGCGGCCGCCTCGTCAAGAGCCGGATCGGGCGGCTCCCCGTCTGGACCCTGGTCGACCCGCGGATGGAGCGGCAGTCGCGGGGGCCGCTCGCCGCCCTGCCGGAGGTCGTCCGCTTCCAGAGCCGGCTCCTCGGCGGCTACCCCTTCGACTCCGCCGGCTCGATCGTCGACTACGCGCCCGAGGTCGGCTACGCGCTGGAGACCCAGAGCCGGCCGATCTACACCTACGTGCCGGACAGGACGCTGATCGTCCACGAGGTCGCCCACCAGTGGTTCGGCGACTCGGTCGGGCTGAAGCGCTGGCCGCAGATCTGGCTCAACGAGGGCTTCGCGACCTGGATGCAGTGGTACTACGCCGAGCGGCACGGCGGGGTCAGCGCCCGGCGGGTCTTCCGCAGCCTCGATCGGGTCCCCGCGTCGGACGAGGGGTTCTGGAACCCGCCGCCGGGGCGGCCGGGCTCGGCGAAGCGCCTGTTCGACCCCACCGTCTACGTGCGTGGCGCGATGACGGTGCAGGCCCTGCGGCAGGAGATCGGGACGAAGACGCTGTTGCGGGTGCTGCGCCGTTGGACCCGTGAGCACCGCCACGGCAGCGCCACGATCAAGGAGTTCATCGCCCTCGCCGAGCAAGCCGCCGGGCAAGAGCTCGACCCGCTCTTCCGCCGCTGGCTCTACCAGCGGGGCAAGCCGCGATGATGCCGCCCATGACCAAGCGCGCGCTCCTCTCCGCCCTGCTCGTGACGATCCTCGCCCTGGCCGTGACCGGCTCGGCCGCCGCCAAGTCGGCGTCGGCGGCGAAGCCTCCCGCCGAGGTCGCGGTCGAACAGGTCGGAGTCGGGACCTCGGCCGACGGCCTGCACTCGATCCTGGTCCCGGTGCGCTACCCGATCCAGATGGCGGGACGGATGGCGGAGCTGCGGCTCGGCCTGCTCGACGGCAAGGGTCGCGCGATCCGCACCTGGCGCCTGCACGAGCGGCTGAGCAGCGGCCCCGCCCGCCGACCCGACAGGCGGCGCCACTTCACCTTCGTCCACCGCCTCGGCCTCGGCTCGAAGCTGAGCCCGCGGCTCGAGGAGGGGTTGCGGTTGCGCGTCCTCGCCCGCGGCGACGTCGACCTCGACGGCGACGGGCGGCGCGAGCTCAGCTCGCGCGACCGCTCCCGGCAGTCGGTCCCGACCTCAGCCGGCAGCGGCCCGCTGTGCAGCAGCGTGCCGCGGCTGCGGCTGCGCCCGGGGCGGCGGGTCTCGGCGCCGCTGCCGGTCTGCGCCACCGGC
>Ga0196960_10000745_pt1 | contig 10083 bp, 12 predicted proteins | sample S3v_5metaG_FD_183187 | JGI IMG/M metagenome (GOLD analysis project Ga0196960, IMG submission 183187) | Soil microbial communities from Anza Borrego desert, Southern California, United States - S3+v_5 | ecosystem: Environmental > Terrestrial > Soil > Desert | place: USA: California | collected... | reverse complement strand
CACCACGGCCACGGCCACGGCCGCCACCGCCGTCGCGGTCACCGGGACGCCCGCGCCCGCGGCCACGGCCACGGTCGTCGCGGTCGTCACGCTGCGGCGACGGGGAGTCGATCTCGGTGATGTCGACGCCGGTGAAGCCCTCGGGCATGATCTCGCCCTTGTTGATCCAGCACTTCACGCCGATCCGGCCGAACGTCGTACGCGCCTCGTAGAAGCCGTAGTCGATGTCCGCGCGGAGCGTGTGGAGCGGGACGCGGCCGTCCGAGTACATCTCGGTGCGCGCCATCTCCGAGCCGCCGAGGCGACCGGAGACCTGGATCTTGCAGCCCTTGGCGCCGGAGCGCATCGCGCTGGTGAGCGCCCGCTTCATCGCGCGGCGGAAGGCCACGCGGTTGACGAGCTGCTCGGCGATCGACTGGGCCACGAGCTTCGAGTCGAGCTCGGGACGCTTGATCTCGAGGATGTTGACCTTGATGGCCTTGCCCGTGATCCGGTTGAGGTCGCGACGCAGCGCGTCGACCTCGGACCCGGACTTGCCGATCACGATGCCCGGGCGCGCGGTGTGGATGTTGATCTCCACCTCGTTCGCGTCCTTGCGGATCGTGATGTCGGACAGGCCGGCGTGGGCCAGCTTCCCGTTGATGTGGTCACGGATCGCGACGTCTTCGGCGAGGTAGTCGTCGAAGTTCCGCTCCGTGAACCAGTTGGACTTCCAGTCGTGGATGTACCCGACGCGCATCGCCTCGGGGTGAACCTTCTGCCCCATTAGCTCTCCTTGGGCGTCAGCGTGATCGACAGGTGGCTCGTGCGCTTGCGGATCCGCGTCGCGCGACCCATCGCCCGGGGGCGGAAGCGCTTGAGCGTGGGACCCTCGTCGGCCGTCGCGTTCAGCACGCGGAGGTCGTCGCTCACGAGGTCGTGGTTGTGCTCCGCGTTCGCGATCGCCGAGTTGAGCAGCTTGCGCCAGTCCTCGGCGACCGAGCGCGGATGGAAGGCCAGGATGGACTGGGCCTCCTGGACGCTCTTGCCCTTGATGTGGTCGGTGACCAGACGCGCCTTGCGGGCCGAGGTGCGCACGTACTTGGCGTGCGCGCTCACGGTGACCCGCTGACCCGCCGGCCGCTTGGCCGGCTTGGGGGCCGCGGCGGCCTCGGGCTGCTTGGAGGCAGCCTTCTTGGCCGGCTTGGCCGGAGCCTCGGCGCCCTCGACAGCCGCCTCCGCCGCGTCCTTGTCGACGTCGGTGGTGGCAGCGGCCGTGCCCTCCGCCTTCTTGGCGGCGGGCTTGCGGCGCTTGGTCTCCTTGGGCTCAGGCGCCTCGGCCGCCACGGCGGCCTGCTGCTCGCCGGTGGCCTGGGCGGCCTCCTGCGTCTGCAGCTCCTCCTTGGCGGGGGTGCCCTTGCCCTCCTGGTCGGACGGCTGGTCCTGCTTGGTGCCTGCGTCGTTCGCCATCGACTACCGGACCTTCCCCGAGCCGGCGTGGCCGCGGTAGGTGCGGGTCGGGGCGAACTCGCCGAGCTTGTGCCCGACCATGCCCTCGGACACGAAGACCGGGATGTGCTTCCGGCCGTCGTGGACGGCGATCGTGTGCCCGACCATCTCCGGGAAGATGGTGGAGCTCCGCGACCAGGTCTTGATCATCGTCTTCGAGTTCGAGGAGTTCATGGAGTCGATGCGCTGCATCAGACGCTCCTCGACCCACGGCCCCTTCTTGCTGGAGCGGCTCATGGTCTAACGCTTGCCCTTCCCACGGCGGCGACCGCGCACGATGTAGCGGTCCGACGCCTTGTTCTTCTTACGCGTGCGGTACCCGAGCGTCGGGACGCCCCAGGGCGTCACCGGGTGGCGGCCCGGGGTCGTGGACCCCTCGCCACCGCCGTGCGGGTGGTCGACCGGGTTCATGGCGGTGCCTCGCGTCTGCGGGCGGACGCCCATGTGACGCTTGCGGCCGGCCTTGCCGATCTTGACGTTCTGGTGCTCGGCGTTGCCGACGACCCCGACGGTGGCGCGGCACTCCGCGCGCACCATCCGCATCTCGCCCGAGGGGAGACGCAGGGTCGCCATGTCGCCGTCCTTCGCCATCAGCTGGATGCCGATGCCGGCGGAGCGCCCCATCTGGCCGCCACGACCCGGCTGCAGCTCCACGTTGTGGACCACGGTGCCGGTCGGGATCTTGGCCAGCGGGAGGCTGTTGCCGACGTCGATCGGCGCGTCCTCGCCCGACTGGACGGTCATGCCGACCTTCAGCCGGTTCGGCGCGAGGATGTAGCGCTTCTCGCCGTCCAGGTAGTGGAGCAGCGCGATGTACGACGTCCGGTTGGGGTCGTACTCGATCGCCGCGACGCGGGCGGGGATCCCGTCCTTGCGCCGCTTGAAGTCGATCTTGCGGTAGAGGCGCTTGGCGCCGCCGCCGCGGTGACGCGCGGTCTTGCGGCCGCGGGCGTTGCGGCCGCCGCTCTTCGTCAGGCCCTCGACGAGCGTGCGCTCCGGCTTCGTCTTCGTGATCTCCGCGAAATCGGGATACGAGACGAAACGGAGGCCGGGGCTCGTGGGCTTGGGCTTGCGCACCGGCATGGGCTAACCCTCCTCGAGGCCCTGGAGGCCCTGGAAGATCGGGATGGTGTCGCCGGGCTTGACCTGCACGATCGCCTTCTTCCACTGGCGCGTGCGGCCGCTGGTGTAGCCGCGGCGCTTCGGCTTGCTCTTGACGCTCAGCGTGCGCACCTCGACGACCGTGACGTCGAACAGCTGCTCGATCGCCTGGCGGATCTGCGTCTTGTGCGCGTCCGGGTGAACGCGGAACGTGTACTTGTCGGCGGTCGCGAGCACGTAGGACTTCTCGCTGACGACCGGCCGGATGATGACCTGTGAGGCGTCCATCAGGAGTTCGCCCTCCGGGTGAGCTCCTCGAGCGCGGTCTGCGACACGAGCACGGCGGCGGAACCGACGAGGTCGGCGACACCGACCGCGTCGGCCGGGAGGACCGAGGTGCGATCGAGGTTGCGGAACGAGTAGGCGACCTTCGCCTCGGCCTCGGAGAGGACGACGAGCGTCGGCGTCTTGGCCGCGTCCCAGCTCCCGAGGAGCTGGACGGCCTGCTTGGTCGACGGCGTCTCGAACGCCGAGGCGTCGAAGATCGCGATCGAGCCACGCTCGGCGTGCAGGGACAGCGCGCTGCGCAGGGCAGCCCGCTTCTCCTTGCGGTTCACCTTGAACGTGTACTTGCGCGGCGAGGGCCCGAAGACCGTGCCGCCGCCCGTCCAGATCGGCGAGCGCGAGGAGCCGGCGCGGGCACGGCCGGTGCCCTTCTGACGCCACGGCTTCGCACCGCCGCCGCGGACGTTGCCGCGGGTCTTGGTCGAGTGGGTCCCCTGACGACGCGCGTTCAGCTCCGCGCGCACGTTCTCGTGCACGAGGCCGCCGTTGAACGGCGCGCCGAACGCGGTCTCGTCGAGGGAGAGGGTGGTGCCGGCTTGCGTGCCGCCGAGAATCGGCGCATCAGCCATCGGTACGGACCTCCACGATGCCGTTGCGCGGGCCGGGGACGGCGCCGCGGACGAGAAGCAGGTTCTTGCCGGCGTCGACCTGCACGATCGAGAGACCGCGCTGGGTGACGCGCTTGTTGCCCATCTGGCCCGGCATGCGCTGGCCCGGGAGGACCCGGGACGGCGTCGCGGACGCGCCGATGGAGCCGGGGGCGCGCACGTTGTGCGAGCCGTGGGAGACGGGGCCGCGGGAGAAGCCGTGGCGCTTGATGCCGCCCTGGAAGCCCTTGCCCTTCGAGCGGCCGGAGACCTTGACCTTCTGGCCGGGCTCGAAGGCGTCGACCGTGACGGTGTCGCCGATCTTCAGCTCGCCGACCTCGTCGCGGAACTCCACGACGTGCTTCATCGGGGAGGCGCCGGCCTTCTTCAGGTGGCCGAGCTCGGGCTTGGAGAGCTGCTTCTCCCGCGTGGCGCCGAACGCGAGCTGGACGGCCTCGTAGCCGTCCACGTCGAGCGTGCGGATCGCGGTGACGGGGCACGGGCCGGCCTCCAGGACGGTGACGCGCTCGATGCGGCCGTCCTCCTGGAACACCTGGGTCATGCCGAGCTTCTTGGCGAGGATCGCGGGCATGGGCTACGCGAGACGGATCTCGATGTCGACACCGGCCGGCAGATGGTCCAGCCGCTGCAGGCTGTCGACCGTCTTCGGCGTGGGCTGGTGGATGTCGATCAGCCGCTTGTGCGTGCGGATCTCGAAGTGCTCCTGAGAGTCCTTGTCCTTGAACGGCGACTTGATCACCGCGTAGACGTTCTTCTCAGTCGGGAGGGGCACCGGGCCGCTGACGGTCGCGCCTGTGCGCGTCGCGGTCTCGACGATGTCCTTCGCTGCGGTCTCGATGGCGGAGTGGTCGTACGCCTTGAGCCGGATGCGGATCTTGTTCTGTCCGATGCCTGCCATTGATTTCTTCTTTGAGCGTCATAAGGGGCGGGTCCGAGACCCGCCCCCAGAGGACACGTTCTGGTTTCCCGAGACCTACTCGATGATCTCGGTGACGACGCCGGAGCCGACGGTGCGGCCACCCTCGCGGATGGCGAAGCGCAGGCCGGCGTCCATGGCGATCGGCTGGATGAGGTCGATCTCCATCTGGACGTTGTCGCCCGGCATGACCATCTCGACGCCCTCGGGGAGGTGCGCGGAGCCGGTCACGTCGGTCGTCCGGAAGTAGAACTGCGGCCGGTAGCCCGTGAAGAACGGGGTGTGACGGCCACCCTCCTCCTTCTTGAGGACGTAGACCTCGGCCTTGAACTTCGTGTGCGGGGTGATCGAGCCCGGCTTGCAGAGGACCTGCCCGCGCTGGATCTCCTCGCGCTTCGTGCCACGGAGGAGGCAGCCGACGTTGTCGCCGGCCTCGCCGCGGTCGAGGATCTTGCGGAACATCTCCACGCCGGTGACGACGGTCTTGGAGGTCGCCGACTCGATGCCGACGATCTCGACCTCCTCACCGGTGGTGATGACGCCCTGCTCGATGCGGCCGGTCGCGACGGTGCCGCGGCCGGTGATCGAGAAGACGTCCTCGACCGGCATCAGGAACGGGCGGTCGAGCGGACGCTCGGGCTCCGGGATGTAGGTGTCGAGCTGCTCGGCGAGATCGAGGATCTTCTGCGTGTACTCCGCGTCGCCCTCGAGCGCCTTGAGCGCCGAGCCGGTGACGAACGGGATGTCGTCGCCCGGGAAGTCGTACTCGGACAGCAGGTCGCGCACCTCGACCTCGACGAGCTCGAGGAGCTCCTCGTCGTCGACCATGTCGGCCTTGTTGAGGAACACGACGATGTACGGCACGCCGACCTGGCGGGCGAGCAGGATGTGCTCACGCGTCTGGGGCATGGGGCCGTCCGCCGCCGAGACCACGAGGATCGCGCCGTCCATCTGCGCGGCGCCCGTGATCATGTTCTTCACGTAGTCCGCGTGGCCGGGGCAGTCGACGTGCGCGTAGTGACGGTTCTCCGTCTCGTACTCGACGTGCGACGTGGCGATCGTGATCCCGCGCTCCTTCTCCTCCGGAGCGTTGTCGATCTCGTCGAAGGAGCGCGCCTGGCCGCCGTACGTGTCAGACAGCACCTTCGTGATGGCAGCCGTCAGCGTCGTCTTGCCGTGATCGATGTGCCCGATCGTGCCGACGTTGACGTGAGGCTTGTTGCGCTCGAACTTCTCCTTGGCCACTGTGGCTTTCTCCTCTGGGAACTGGAAACCGTTGGAAAGTACTAAGACTAGGCCGCGTCGGCGTTGCCGGCGCGCTCGCCGACGACCTTCTCGGCGATGTTCGGCGGGACCTCGTCGTACGAGTCGAACTGCATCGTGTAGGACGCGCGCCCCTGGGTGTTGGAGCGCAGGTCGTTCACGTAGCCGAACATCTCGGACAGCGGCACCTTCGCGGTGACCGCGAGGGCGTTGCCGCGACGGTCCTGGCCCTCGACGCGACCGCGCCGCCGGCTCAGGTCGCCGATCACGTCGCCGAGGAAGTCCTCGGGGGTGACGACCTCGACCGCGAAGATCGGCTCGAGGATGATCGGCTTCGCCCTCTTGGCCGCCTCCTGGAGCGCGAGCGAGCCCGCGATCTTGAAGGCGATCTCCGAGGAGTCCGTCTCGTGGAACTTGCCGTCGACCAGGGTCGCCCGGACGTCGACGAGCGGGTAGCCCGCGCGGACGCCGTTGTCGAGCGCCTCCTCGATGCCCTTCTGCACCGACGGGATGAACTCCGTCGGGATGGCGCCGCCCTTGATCTTGTTGACGAACTCGAAGCCCTCGCCCGGGGCCGGCTCGAGGTCGATGTAGACGATGCCGTACTGGCCCGAGCCGCCGGTCTGACGGACGAAGCGCCCCTCGACCTTCGTGGCGGTGCCCTTGACGGTCTCGCGGTACGAGACCTGCGGGCGGCCGACGTTCGCCTCGACCTTGAACTCGCGCTTCATGCGGTCGACGATGATGTCCAGGTGGAGCTCGCCCATGCCGGAGATCTCGGTCTGGCCGGTCTCCTCGTTGGTCTGGACCTGGAACGTCGGGTCCTCCTCCGCGAGACGCTGGAGGGCGACGCCCATCTTCTCCTGGTCGACCTTCGTCTTCGGCTCGACGGCCACCTTGATGACCGGCTCGGGGAAGTCGATCGACTCGAGGCGGACCGGCTTGTCCGGCGCGCAGAGCGTGTCGCCCGTGACGGCCGACTTGAGGCCGACCGCGGCGGCGATGTCGCCCGCGTAGACCGTGTCGAGATCCTCACGCGTGTTCGCGTGCATCTCGAGCAGGCGGCCGACGCGCTCGGACTTGCCCGTGGTCGCGTTGAGGACCTGCGAGCCCTTGTCGAGCTTGCCGGAGTAGACGCGGAAGAACGCGAGCTTGCCGAAGAACGGGTCGGCCATGATCTTGAAGGCCAGCGCCGCGAACGGCTCCGAGTCGGACGCTGCGCGCTCGACCTCGCCGACCTCGTCGCCCTTGCGGACCTCCTGGCCGGTGACCGGCGGGACGTCGAGCGGCGACGGCAGGTAGTCGATGACCGCGTCGAGCAGGGGCTGCACGCCCTTGTTCTTGAACGCGGAGCCGCAGAAGACCGGGGTGATGGCGAGCTTGAGGGTCGCCGTACGGACGGCCGCCTTGAGGCGGTCGACGGGGACGTCGCCCTCCTCGAGGTACATCTCGGCCAGCTCGTCGTCGAAGTTCGAGACCTCGTCGATGAGGAGCTCGCGCGCCTCGTCGGCGGCGTCCTTGAGCTCGGCCGGGATCTCGATGATCTCCTGGTCCTTGCCCAGCTCATCCAGGTAGTGGATGGCCTTCATCTCGATGAGGTCGACGATGCCCTTGAAGTCCGCCTCGGCGCCCCAGGGGAGCTGGACGGGGACGGCGGTCGCGCCGAGGCGCTCCTTCATCGTCCGCACGGACATCTCGAAGTCCGCGCCCATGCGGTCCATCTTGTTGATGAACGCGATGCGCGGGACGGAGTACTTGTCGGCCTGGCGCCAGACGGTCTCGGACTGCGGCTCGACGCCGGCGACCGAGTCGAAGAGGGCGATCGCGCCATCGAGCACGCGCAGCGAGCGCTCCACCTCGACGGTGAAGTCGACGTGGCCCGGCGTGTCGATGATGTTGATGCGGTGATCGTTCCAGGCGGCGGTGGTCGCAGCAGACGTGATCGTGATGCCACGCTCCTGCTCCTGCTCCATCCAGTCCATCGTGGCCGCGCCCTCGTGGACCTCACCGATCTTGTGGGTGCGTCCCGTGTAGTACAGGATGCGCTCGGTGGTCGTGGTCTTGCCGGCGTCGATATGCGCCATGATCCCGATATTCCGGGTCTTCTCGAGCGGGAACTTGCGTGGCATGAAAGTGGAGTGGGGGGTCGGCGTGGTGAAAAAGGGAAACGGGCCCAGCGGGCCCGTTCACGTCACAGCGGAGAGCTGTCGGCCGAGCCTTATGTGGTCGTGGTCTCCATCGCCTGCTGGGACGCTTCAGGAGGCGCGCAGATGAGCGCATCCGCACCGGAAGCGACCGAAAACTATAGCACGAGGGACCGGCCTTCCCGGGGGCGTCGCGAGACCTTCACACGGGCCCGCACGGCGCTCACCGGCCTAGCCATCGTAGCGGGGTTGATGCTGGTTGTTTCGACCTTCATGACGCTGATCCGCGTGACGAACGGCCAGGAGGTCCTCGGCACGCAGAGCGGGATGTCGCACCACTCGGTCGCGATGCTCCTCCTGGGCGTCGCCGCGGTGCCCATGGCGCTGGGCGCCCTGCGGGGCGCACGGCCGGCGATGGCGGCGCTCGTCGCGCTCGGCGTGGTGGTGCTCGTCGTGGCCTTCACCGTCGACCTGCCGGCGGCGCAGGAGGAGGGGCTCTTCGGTGAGCGCTACGAGGGCGCCGAGGCGGCGCCGGGGGCCGGCTTCTACGTCGAGACGCTCGCGGGCGCGCTGCTCATCGCCGCGGGCGGGCTGCACCTGATGCTCGGCGCGGGCGGCGGCGGTTCGAACCGGGGACCGCGCCGGGAGCGGCCGGCGCGGCCGCAGCGGCGCGAGCGCCCGGCCATCGCCGACACCGCCCCGCCGCCGGACGGCGACGAGGACTGAGCGCCCGGTGGGCCCTTCCGTTCGGTCTCAGGCCGAGCGGAAGGGCCCACCTCCGACAGCGTCGTGCCGGCGGTCCCTGCCCCACGCGCGGGCGCCGGAACGACGAAGGGCGCCCGGTGGGCGCCCTTCGGTCAAGCTCGCATGCTGATGAGCGCTACGCACTACCAGCGGTAATGGGCGAACGCCTTGTTGGCCTGCGCCATGCGGTAGATGTCGTCCTTGCGCTTGTACGCGCCGCCCTGCTGGTTCGTCGCGTCGAGCAGCTCGTTGGCGAGGCGCTGGGCCATCGTCTTCTCACGGCGCTGACGGGCGAACTCCACGAGCCAGCGGACCGCGAGGGTGCGGGAGCGGCGGGCCGGGACCTCGACGGGGACCTGGTAGGTCGCACCGCCGACGCGGCGCGAGCGGACCTCGAGCTGCGGGGTCAGGGCCTTGATCGACGCCTCGAGGGCCTCGATCGGGTCCTTGCCCGTGCGCTCGGCCATGATGGCCAGCGCGTCGTAGACGATCGCTTCGGCCGTGCTCTTCTTGCCGTCGAGCATGACCTTGTTGATGACCTGGGTCACCAGACGCGAACGGTGGACGGGGTCCGGCTCGACCGGACGGATGGAAGCTGCTGCGCGACGAGGCATAGGTGACTACTTCTTCTTGACGCCGTACTGCGAGCGGGCCTTCTTGCGGTCGCTCACGCCGGCAGCGTCGAGCGTGCCGCGGACGACCTTGTAGCGGACGCCAGGGAGATCCTTGACGCGGCCGCCGCGGACGAGCACCACGGAGTGCTCCTGAAGGTTGTGCCCCTCGCCGGGGATGTAGGCCGTGACCTCGATGCCGCCGGAGATGCGGACACGAGCCACCTTGCGCAGCGCCGAGTTCGGCTTCTTGGGCGTGGTGGTGTAGACACGGGTGCAGACGCCGCGACGCTGCGGCGCAGCGACCTTCTTCTTGCGGCCCTTGCCGGACTTGAGGCCCGGGGTGGCCAGCTTCTTCGTCTTCGGGGTGCGACCCTTCCGGATCAGCTGCGAGGTCGTCGGCATGCGACAGCGGAGAGTAGCAGCACCAGACGGCGCTACCCGAGCCGCCGGACGGAGAGCGCGGCGGCCTTCGCCGCACGTTCCGCGGCTTCCGTCAGGGCACTCAGCGCCGCGGCGACGGCGGGGCGCTCGCGATCGGCGGACCGTACCGCAGCGAACACCTTCCGCGGATACGTGCCCTCGGCGAGCGGGCGCACGGCCACGCGCGGATCGGCCGCCGGGTCGCCGAGCGCGGGCACGAGCGCGACGGCGTGGCCGCCGGCGACGAGGTCCAGCAGGAGCCGCAGGTCGCTCGCGCGGTGCGGGATCCGGGGCTCGAAGCCGCCGGCCGAGCGGCAGAGGCGGACGACCATGTCGGCGTACGCGGTGCCGGGCGCGGCGGTCGCCCACGCGGCGTCACGCAGGCCGGCGAGCGGGACCGGCGCGCCGGGCGCGGCGAGCGGGTGGCCGGGCGGCAGCGC
>Ga0196960_10000744_pt1 | contig 10089 bp, 8 predicted proteins | sample S3v_5metaG_FD_183187 | JGI IMG/M metagenome (GOLD analysis project Ga0196960, IMG submission 183187) | Soil microbial communities from Anza Borrego desert, Southern California, United States - S3+v_5 | ecosystem: Environmental > Terrestrial > Soil > Desert | place: USA: California | collected... | reverse complement strand
CAGGGTCGCGAGCAGCGGCGCCAGCCGCCGACCGTAGGCGGACGCGACGTCCTCACCCCCCGGCGCCAGGACCGGCCCGGTCTTCTTGCCGGTGCCCGGCACCACGCCGACGACGACCGCCTCCGCACGCGTCTTCGCAGGACTGGCGGTGCGGAGTGCGTACGTCGTCACCGGCGCAGGATAACGAGCGGGCCCTCGGACGCCGTTGGGTAGATTCCCCGCCATGGCAGAACCGACCGCGTCCGGGAGCGACCTCGCCCGATCCCCGCTGCACGACCGGCACGAGGCCCTCGGCGCCAAGCTCGCGGAGTTCGGCGGCTGGCTGATGCCGTTGGAGTACCCGGCCGGCGTGGTCAAGGAGCACACGGCCGTGCGTGAGTCGGTCGGGATCTTCGACGTCAGCCACCTCGGCAAGGTGCAGGTGAGCGGGCCAGGCGCGGCCTCGTTCGTCAACGCGACGCTCACCAACGACCTGGGCCGGATCGAGCCCGGCAAGGCGCAGTACACGCTGTGCTGCGACGACCCGACCGGGGGGATCGTCGACGACCTGATCGCCTACTACCGCGCCGACGACGACGTGCTGCTGGTGCCGAACGCCGCGAACACCGCCGAGGTGGTGCGACGGCTGCAGGACGCGGCGCCGGACGGGGTGGCGGTCATCGACCAGCACCACGAGCAGGCGGTCCTCGCCGTCCAAGGCCGCCGGTCGGACGAGGTGCTCGCAGCAGTGGGCCTGCCGGTCGGCCACGGCTACATGAGCTTCGTCGAGGCGGACTTCGAAGGGGCGAAGGTCGTGGTCTGCCGGACCGGCTACACCGGGGAGCGCGGTTACGAGCTGATCGCCCCCAACGGCGTCGCGGGACCGCTGTGGGACGCGGTGATGGGCGCGGGCGCGCCGTACTCCATCCAGGCCTGCGGCCTCGGGGCCCGCGACACGCTCCGCACCGAGATGGGCTACCCGCTGCACGGCCAGGACATCGGTCCGGACGTGACGCCGAACGAAGCCCGCCTCGGCTGGGCGGTCGGCTGGTCGAAGCCCGCGTTCTGGGGACGGGACGCGCTGCTCGCCGAGAAGGAGCGCGGCCCGCGCCGCAAGCTGGTCGGACTGGTCGCCACCGGCCGGGCGATCCCGAGGCCGCACATGTCGGTCAGCCTGACCCGCGACGTGCGGCTCGGCGAGATCACCTCCGGCACGTTCTCGCCGACGCTCAGGAAGGGCATCGGCCTCGCGCTCGTCGCCACGGTCGTCAACGACAACGCCGAGGTGGGCGTCGACGTCCGCGGCCGCCGCGAGATCTTCAAGGTCACCAAGCCACCGTTCGTCGACACCTCGGTCCGGGAGGCCTGAGCACATGAACCTTCCCGACCCGCCCTCCCCGTTCCGTCCGCCCTCGCCCCAGGAGCGCCCGTGGTGGTGGCGGCTCGAGGACGCGTCCGGCAACGAGGTCGGGCTCTCCGGCGACGACACCGAGGAGTACGGCGAGCGCCGGTTCGCCAGCCAGGCCGACGCCGAGTCCTGGATCGGCGAGACCTGGGCCGGCCTCGCCGACGCCGGCGTCGCCGCGGTCACGCTGTTCGAGCTGGACCGCCAGGTGTACGGGCCGATGTCGCTGAGCGCGGAGTAGCAGCGACGCGGATCCCGCACGTGCGGGATCTGGGCCCGGTGGGCCCGGCGCGGGACGGCCCAGATCGTGCACGTGTGCGATCTGGGTCCGGGGGCGGACCCTGGCGTCGAAGCGGGACCTGTGGATGACGGCGGCAGGCGGCCGGTCGTTCCCCGATCCTCGTAGGCACGAGCGCGCAGCCCGAGACACCGGGGGCAGAGCTGGACGTCCGCCGTCCGTTTCAGCGCGCCCAGGCCTTCGCGCACGGGATGACTGCCAAGCAGCTCCGCTCCGCGAGATACCGCCGCCTCCACACCGGCATCTACATCGCCGCCGACGTCGTAGTGACACCGCTGGTCGCCGCGCAGGCGGCGCTGGTCCCGTTCGGACCGGGGGCCTGGGCGAGCCATGCCACCGCCGCCCGCTACTGGACGCCGACGGGGTCCCGTGCCGCCGCTATGACCTGTGCTGGCCGGAAGCAAGGCTGGTCGTCGAGTACGACGGGCGGCACCATGCCGAGCGCGCCGGCCCGTGGGGGTCGGACCTGCAGCAACGCGAAGCGATCGAGGACGATGGCTGGCGGATCATCGTGCTCGTCGCGCGCGACATCCACGCCACGCCTGGGGAGACGCTGGCGCGGATCCACCGGCTGCTGGCAGAGCGTGGCCAGAGCGGCGTCCCCGCCCGCCTCCGGTCGGACTGGGAGGCGCACTTCCCGGGCCACCACTGACGCTGCCGCGAGGCTCCACCGGGCCCCGGTCATGCCGACTACGCTGACACCGTGCAGGCCTACCTCGATCTCATGCGCCGGGTCCTCGACGAGGGTGTGCCGAAGGGGGACCGCACCGGCACCGGGACGCTGAGCGTGTTCGGTCACCAGATGCGGTTCGACCTGGACCAGGGGTTCCCTCTGGTCACCACCAAGAAGGTCCACACCCGCTCGGTGTTCGCCGAGCTGTTGTGGTTCCTGCGCGGCGACACCAACGTCAAGTGGCTGCAGGACCGCGGCGTGACGATCTGGGACGAGTGGGCCGACGAGAACGGTGACCTCGGGCCGGTGTACGGCTACCAGTGGCGCTCCTGGCCGGCGCCGGACGGCAGCCACGTCGACCAGCTGAAGCAGGTCGTCGAGCAGATCCGCAACGACCCCGACAGCCGGCGCCACATCGTCTCCGCGTGGAACGTCGCCGACATCCCGCAGATGGCGCTCGCGCCGTGCCACGCGATGTTCCAGTTCTACGTCGCGCCGGCCGACGACGGCGGGCCGTCGCGGCTCAGCCTCCAGCTCTACCAACGCTCGGCCGACGTGTTCCTCGGCGTGCCGTTCAACATCGCGTCCTACGCGCTGCTGACCCACATGGTCGCGCAGGTGACCGGGTTGCGGGTGGGGGAGCTCGTGCACACGCTCGGCGACGCCCACCTCTACTCCAACCACCTCGAGCAGGCGCGCGAGCAGCTCACGCGCAAGCCCCGGCCGCTGCCGACGCTGTGGCTGGACCCCTTGGTCACCGAGCTGGACGCGTTCGACCTCGACCACATCCGGGTCGAGGGATACGACCCGCACCCCGCGATCAAGGCGCCCATCGCAGTATGACCACCCCGGGCGGCCGGCGCGTCACGATGGTGGCCGCCGTGGCGGAGAACGGCGTGATCGGCCTCGGCGGCGACATCCCGTGGCACCTGCCCGAGGACTTCGGGCACTTCAAGCGCACCACGACGGGCCATGTCCTGATCATGGGCCGTACCACCCACGAGGGCATCGGCCGACCGCTGCCCGGCCGGACCACGATCGTGCTCACGAGAGATCCGGCCTGGAGCGACGACGGCGTGCACGTCGCCCGCAGCATTCCCGAGGCGCTCGCCCTGGCCGACGGGCTCCTGGTCGACCGGACCGACGGTGAGGTGATGATCGGCGGTGGCGCCGTGGTCTACGAGGCCGCAATGCCCTACGCCGACGTCCAGATCATCAGCGAGATCCACCAGAGCCCCGAGGGAGACACCTTCTACCCGGCGTTCGACCCAGCTCGGTGGCGCGAGACCAGGCGTGAGAAGCACGTCGGGCGCGACGTCGTGTGGTGGGAGCGGGTTTTCGCCTGCGGTTAGGTAGGAGCCATGGAACTCCGTGTCTTCACCGAACCCCAGCAGGGCGCGACGTACGACGACCTGCTCGCTGTCGCCCGGACCGCCGAGGAGCTCGGCTTCGGTGCATTCTTCCGCTCCGACCACTACCTGACGATGGGCGGCGACGGTCTGCCCGGACCGACGGACGCCTGGACCACCCTGGCGGCGCTGGCCCGCGAGACCACGTCGATCCGGCTCGGCACGCTGATGACCTGCGCGACCTTCCGGCACCCGGGCGTGCTCGCGATCCAGGTGGCGCAGGTGGACCGGATGAGCGGCGGCCGCGTCGACTTCGGGATCGGGGCGGGCTGGTTCACCCAGGAGCACACTGCCTACGGCATCCCGTTCCCGGACACGAAGGAACGGTTCCTCCGCTACGCGGAGCAGCTCGAGCTGATCACCGGGCTCTGGTCGACACCGGTGGGGGAGACCTACTCCTTCGACGGCACCCACTACCGGCTCGACGAGTCGCCGGCGCTGCCGAAGCCCGCACAGGACGTCGGCCACCGCGGCGGCCCGCCGTTGATCATCGGCGGTCTCGGCAAGCGGAAGACGCCGGAGCTCGCCGCCCGCTACGCCGACGAGTTCAACCTGCCCTTCGTCGACGAGGAGACGACCGCCGCCCAGTTCGCCCGGGTGCGGCGAGCCTGCGAGGAGGCTGGTCGCGACCCGGACGGGCTGGTCTGGTCCAACGCCCTGGTCCTGTGCGTGGGCTCGGACGAGGACGAGATCGCCCGCCGCGCGAAGGCGATCGGTCGCGAGGTCGACGAGCTCCGCCTCAACGGGCTGGCGGGCACCCCGCAGGAGGTCGTCGACAAGCTCGGGAGGTACGCCGAGCTCGGCGCCCAGCGGGTCTACCTCCAGGTGCTGGACCTGTCCGACCTCGACCACCTGAGGCTGGTCGCCGAAGAAGTGATGCCGCTCGTCAGCGATACGCTGACCCCATGAGCACCGCGCCCGCACCGCCGTTCGGAACCGTGCTGACCGCGATGGTCACCCCGTTCCGCGAGGACGGGTCGGTGGACCTCGAGGCGGTCCAGCGGGTCGCTCGCCACCTGGTCGACCACGGACACGACGGCCTCGTCGTCTCGGGGACGACCGGCGAGTCCGCGACGACGACCAAGGAGGAGGACGGCGAGATCCTGGCCGCGGTGAGGGACGCCGTGGGGGACCGCGCGAAGCTGGTGGCGGGCGTCGGCACCAACGACACCAGCACCTCGGTGTGGCTGGCCCAGCAGGCGCGGAAGAACGGTGCCGACGGGGTGCTCCTGGTGACGCCGTACTACAACAAGCCCGGCCAGCGCGGCATCGTGCACCACTTCCGCCAGGTCGTCGACGCCGCCGAGCTCCCGGTGATGCTCTACGACGTCCCGGGACGTACCGGGAGCCAGATCGCCCTGGAGTCCTACGAGCAGATGGCCGGCTGGGAGCCGGTGGTGGCGGTCAAGGACGCCGTGGGTGACTTCGCCCGCGGGGTACGGATCCGCGAGCTGGGCTACGCGACCTACTCCGGCGACGACGTCGCGAACCTGGCCTGGCTGGCGCACGGCGCGGTCGGCTTCGTGTCGGTCTGCGGGCACGTGCTCGGCGACCGGCTCCGAGCGATGTACGACGCCTTCCACCAGGGCGACCCCGCCAGCGCCCTGGACATCTTCACGAGCATGCTGCCGGCCGTCGAGGCGATCATGGGCGTCCCCAACTACGGCGCCACGACCGCCAAGGCCGCGCTGGAGCTGACCGGCGTCCTCGAGAACCGGACCGTGCGTTCGCCGCTGGTCCAGCTCGACGACCCCGAGGTCGCCGACCTCCGCGCCGGCCTCGAGGCCGCCGGGGTGCTGTGACCCGGCCGCCGGGCCCCCACGTCCGAACCGCCCCGATCGAGGAGCGCAATTGAGTCACCCCCACCCTGAGCTGTCCGCGCCGCCCGAGCTGCCGAAGGGCGGCCTCCGGGTCATCCCGCTCGGCGGGCTCGGCGAGGTCGGCCGCAACATGACGGTCTTCGAGTACGACGGCCGGCTGCTGATCGTCGACTGCGGCGTGCTGTTCCCCGACGACCACCACCCCGGTGTGGACCTGATCCTCCCGGACTTCGGCCCGATCCGGGACCGGCTGGACGACGTCGAGGCGCTCGTGCTGACCCACGGGCACGAGGACCACATCGGCGCGACGCCGTACCTCCTCCGGGAACGCGGGAACATACCGTTGGTGGGATCCGAGCTGACGTTGGCCCTGGTCAACAGCAAGATCCGCGAGCACCGCCTCAAGCAGACCGAGTTCCACACGGTCAAGGAGGGGATGCGGCTCAGCTTCGGTCCGTTCGACCTGGAGTTCGTCGCGGTCAACCACTCGATCCCCGACGCGCTGGCCGTGGCCATCCGCACCGGTGCCGGGACCGTGCTGCACACCGGCGACTTCAAGATGGACCAGCTCCCGCTGGACGGCCGGATCACCGACCTCCGCGCGTTCGCGCGGCTCGGCGAGGAGGGCGTGGACCTGTTCCTCGTCGACTCGACCAACGCCGAGGTGCCGGGGTTCACCACCTCGGAGAAGAACATCACTCCGGTGCTCGAGCGGGTGTTCCACGAGTCGAAGCAGCGGATCATCGTCGCCTGCTTCGCCTCCCACGTGCACCGCGTGCAGCAGGTCCTCGACACCGCCGTCCAGCACGGGCGCAAGGTCGCCTACGTCGGCCGGTCGATGGTGCGCAACATGGGCATCGCCCGCGACCTGGGCTACCTCACCGTCCCACCCGGCGTGATGGTGGAGGCGAAGGAGCTGGCCGACCTGCCCCCCGAGAAGCAGGTGCTGATCTCCACCGGCTCGCAGGGTGAGCCGTTGAGCGCGCTCGCGCGCATCGCCCAGCGGAACCACAACTTCGTGCACCTCGAGGAGGGCGACACCGTCGTCCTGGCATCGAGCCTGATCCCCGGCAACGAGAACGCCGTCTACCGGGTGATCAACGGGCTCGCCCGTCACGGGGCGCACGTGGTGCACAAGGGCAACGCGCTGGTCCACGTCAGCGGCCACGCCAGCGCCGGTGAGCTCCTCTACTGCTACAACATCGTCAAGCCGCGCAACGTGCTGCCGGTGCACGGCGAGATCCGGCACATGCTGGCGAACGGGGAGCTGGCGAAGGCGACCGGCGTCGAGAACGTCGTCTACGCCGAGGACGGGGTGGTCGTCGACCTCGTGGACGGTCTCGCGAAGGTGACCGGCAAGGTCGCCTGCGGCTACGTGTTCGTGGACGGGCAGTCGGTCGGCGACATCACCGAGTCCGAGCTCAAGGACCGCCGGATCCTCGGCGAGGAGGGGTTCATCTCGGTGATCGTGGTCGTCGACTCCGTCGCCGGGAAGGTCTCGGCCGGCCCGGAGATCCACGCCCGCGGCCACGCCTGGGACGACTCGGACTTCGAGGACATCAAGCAGCCGGTCGTCGACGCGGTGAACCGCGCGATCCAGGAGGGCAGCACCGACGCCTACCAGCTGCAGCAGACGGTACGACGCACCGTCGGCCGCTGGGTCAGCAACACCCACCGCCGCCGCCCGATGATCATCCCGATCGTCGTCGAGGCGTAGGCAGCCGCCGTACGGCGCAGGGCCCGCCCCGGGTCACCCCGGGGCACGCCCTGTCGTCGCGGACCGGTCAGTGCCGGCCCTTGCTGACCACCTCCACCACGATCGTGTCCTCGCTGGGTGCGAAGCCGTCGTCGCCGAGATAGCTGACGGTCAGCGTGTGCTGCCCCTCGGGCAGACCGTCGCCGACCTTGACCCAGGTCGTGCCGTGCTTCTTGAGCGTGGCGGTGCCCAGCGTCGCGCCGTCGAGGCTGACCTCGACCTCACCGGTCGGCTGGGCGCCGTCGGCGGTCACGTCGACCTGGACCTGGAACTGGCGACCTTCACGGGCCGGGCTCGGCCGGTAGGTCACGGCCTCGGTCGCGGTCTCGGCGCCCTCGGGGGCGTCCTCCTCGCAGATCGTGACCTGTACGTCGTCGACGTACCAGCCGTCCACGCCGTTGCAGCCGTCGCGTCCCATGTCGAACCGGAACCGGACGGTGTCGCCCGCGATCAGGCCGAGGCGGGGGAGGCTGATCACCGACGTGCCCCAGGAGCCGGTGCTCTCGCCGCCGTCGGTGCCCGTGAAGGCGCGTTGCCCGGCCATCGGGTTGCTGTTGCCGGCTGCCGCCGTCTCGAGCTCGCCCCGGGGCCCGTTGAGGATCCACGCGTCGGCGGGGACCTCCTCGAAGGTCTCGCCTCCGTCGGTGCTGAACTTGACGTTGCCGCCGTCGTAGAGCGCCTCCGTGGCCACCAGGTGGTCGAACGAGAGACGAGGCTGGAACCCGTCGGGCATCTCGATCTCCGGGCTGATCAGGCCGTTCCTGGAGGACTCGTCCTCCTCGTCACCGGCACAGCTCCCGGTGGTCGGGTCGGGACCGTAGGCCACCGTTGACGGCTCCCGCGTGCCAGCACCGCCTGGGAGGGGGGTGACCACCGGCATGTCGGTCGTCGTCTCCCACGGGTGGTGGACCGCGCCGCCCAGCTCGGGGAAGCCGAGGCCGCCGTAGTTGCCGAACTCGTGGTCCTGCGTCCAGCCGTCGAGGCCGTCCTCGAAGTCCTCCGACCACGTGACCTGCGACTCCAGGCCCTCGCCGCAGGAGACCTCGCCCTTGTCCAGCAGCGGCTGGAAGTTGCACTTCACCGGGTCGGTCCGCAGCTCGGTCTCCGCGATGGCATCAGCCACCGCCGCGCAGTCGGCCGCGGTGACCGGTTCCGCCGGAGCGGCCTCGGCCGCGCCGTCGGAGCCGTCGGGCTGCGTCGGGCTGCCGATCGTGAGCTGGTTGATCTCCGCACCGATGAGCGTGGCGCAGGAGGCCTCCAGGCCGTCGGCCAGCTCAGGGAAGCCCGAGGTCGGCGTCAGGTGGTTGGTCTGCGTGTGCCAGAAGATGTTGGCCGCCTTGTCGAGGCCGATGGGCTCGACCACGCCAGGAAGTCCGTCCACCAGGATCGCGAAGGTCCGGTTGACCACGCCGGAGTTGGTGTGCACGCCGCCGGAGTCGGTGTTCTCCTCGTCGCAGGTGTACTCCTCGTCCGACACCCGGCCCGGGTCGCCGTAGCAGTTCGGGTTCCACATGTCGCGGATCGCGCCGCCGAAGGCCGGGTCGTCCTCACCCGAGAGCCACCGGTAGCTCTGGTCGGTCTCAGCGTCGACCGCCGAGATCTCGAACGTGACCGGACCGCCGGCCTCCTTGAACCGCACGCCGTCCTCGAACGACACCATCACACCGTAGAGGTCGGAGCTGCCGGACATCGACGTCATCGCACCGGCCTCGGTGTTGCCGACCACGATCCCCACCGCGCCCGCGGCCTCGGCGACGTCGGCCTTGACCTGGAAGGTGCAGGTGCCGCGGTCCACGTAGGCCCACTGGCCCTCGACCTCGGCGGCGTTGTCGTACGGGGTGCAGCCGTCCGTCGTCGACGGACCCTCCTCGTTCGCAGCGTCGGTGGCGACCACGGCGGTCCCGGTCACCGGCTCCTGACCGAACACCGGACCGAAGGAGGCGGGGATCGCCTCGCACGGGCCGGCGACCTCGGCTGGCGCCGTGATCGTCATGTCCACGGCCGACCGGGTGAAGTTGGAGCACTGGCCCGGGGTGCGGAGGACGGGGTCGGCGGGGTCCTCGCCGAGCTGGTTCTGGCGGGTGTTGAGCATGTCGACCACCTCGCCCCAGATGTCGCTGTACGCCTCGTTCATCGCACCCGACTGCCACTGGTAGATCAGGCCGGAGGTGTACTCGGTGTAGGCGTGACCCCACTCGTGCGCGACCGTGTCGTCACCGGTGACGCCTGTGCAGTAGTTGGTGGTGACGCCGTTCCAGTTGGCGTTCGGGCAGTCGATGGTCGGGTCGTTGTTGACCGTGATCATCGGTGAGCCCTGGCCGTCGTAGGAGTCGTAGCCGAAGGTGTTCATGAACAGCCAGTAGGCCTCCGCCGCGGCGAGCACCTCGTTCTGCTGGTCCGGGTCGAGCCCGTCCGGGAACGGGTCGCCCTCCTTCCAGACCAGGTTCTCGGGGTCGTAGGACCCTTCGTAGAGCTCGCGCTCGAGGGCGTGCGTCATCATCGACCAGCGGTTGAGCTTCTTGCCGGTCATCGCGTCGAGGATGATCGTCTCCCGGACGGTCGAGGAGTTCGAGACCTCCAGCACCCACGCGAGCCTGGCCTCGCCGGCCATGCCCCGGGTAGAGCCCATCCGGTAGATCATCAGCTCGTTCGTGAGCACCTCCAGCCCGGAGGCCGCTGCCGCGGGCAGCGCGTCCTCGTGGCCCGCAGGCCGGTCCTTCACCATCGCCAGCGCGCGCTCGGCGGCCTC
>Ga0196960_10000743_pt1 | contig 10089 bp, 8 predicted proteins | sample S3v_5metaG_FD_183187 | JGI IMG/M metagenome (GOLD analysis project Ga0196960, IMG submission 183187) | Soil microbial communities from Anza Borrego desert, Southern California, United States - S3+v_5 | ecosystem: Environmental > Terrestrial > Soil > Desert | place: USA: California | collected... | reverse complement strand
GCCCCCTCCGCCCGCCCGCTCCTCGCCGGCCCCCTGGCGCCGGGGCTCACCGGCACGCCCCCGGCCTCGGACATGCCTGACGTGCGGGCGCTCGTCCCGTGGTTCGGCGACGAGCCGGCGGCCCGGCTCGCCCTCGCCCGCAGCCGGACGGACGCCGTCATCGGCGGCGGTACGCAGCGGGTCGAGGCGCGGCTGGCCGGCGGGCGTCCCGGCGAGGTGGAGGGGACGCTCACGGCGAAGGCGCCCGAGGGGATCGAGGTGAAGCTGCCGGAGCGGACGACGGTGACACGCGGCTCGCGCACCGAGGTCCCCGTGGACATCACCGTGCCGGACGGCACCCCGGCCGGCGAGTACGAGGTGCCGCTGCGCTTCGAGGGCGAGGAGCGCACCCTGACCGTCCGGGCCTTCCCGCGCACGGCGGGCCCCGATCTGCTGCGTACGGCCGAGGCGTCCTCGTCGGGCGACGAGACCCCGGACTTCCCGGCGGCGGCGGCCTCCGACGGGGACCCCGGGACCCGCTGGTCCTCACCGGCCGAGGACGGTGCCTGGTGGCAGGCCGAACTGCCCGCGCCGGTCCGCCTGGGCCAGGTCGTGCTGCGGTGGCAGGACGCCTACGCCTCCCGCTACCGCGTGCAGGTCTCCCCGGACGGCCGCACCTGGCGTACGGCGGCCACCGTGCGGGAGGGCGCGGGCGGGCACGAGTCGGTCCGGATGGACGCGAAGGACACCCGTTTCCTCAGGATCCAGGGCGACGGGCGGGCCACGCAGTACGGCTACTCGCTCTGGTCGGTCGAGGCCTACGCCGTCGCCGGACAGGAGGACCGGAAGACCCCCTGAGCCGGGGAAGCCTCTTCGGGCCGGGAGGCCCCGGGAACGCCGAAGGCCCGGTCGCTCAGGCGGAAACGCCGTCGATCCGGGCCATCACGTCCTCCGCGCCGAACGGCTGGAGGTAGGGCAGCCAGCGCGGGTCCCGGTGCCCGGTCCCGATGATCCGCCAGGCGAGCCCGCTGGGCGGCGCCGGCTGGTGGCGCAGCCGCCAGCCCAGCTCGGGCAGATGGCGGTCCGCCTTGACGTGGTTGCAGCGGCGGCAGGCCGCCACCACGTTGTCCCAGACGTGCTGCCCGCCGCGGCTGCGCGGGATGACGTGGTCCACGCTGGTCGCGGCGGCCCCGCAGTACATGCAGCGGCCGCCGTCCCTCGCGAAGAGCGCCCGGCGGGTGAGCGGAACGGGCCCCCGGTAGGGAACCCGTACGAACCGCTTGAGGCGGACGACGCTGGGCGCCGGCACGGCACGGGTGGCACTGTGCATGAAGGCGCCGGACTCCTCCAGGCAGATGGCCTTGTTCTCCAGGACGAGGACGAGCGCGCGGCGGAGAGGTACGACGCCGAGCGGCTCGTACGAAGCGTTGAGAACCAGGACGTGCGGCACGGTGGATGCCTCCTTGTACGCCGGCGACGCGTGGCTCGCGCCGGGACGATCCGGTCTCAAGTCTCTCCTCATGCCTGGTCCGAGCGCCACCACGTGCGGGTAACGGGCCGGAAGGATTTTTCTCACGGCAGGGGCGTCCGCACGTCCCGGACGCCCCGCGACAGGTGCGCCGACAGGGCGGAGGGACCCCCTGTGGAACGGGACACACCCCGTGCGGCCCCGGGTGAGACGTGTCTCTCCCTCCTCATGGCAACGTTCCGCTCCCCCCGCTTCGTTACTGTGGTTGGTCCGCTGTCGCCCCACCTGGAGGTCCCCGTCGTGTCCCTGTCCGCCCTCCTGGCCGCGGCTCCGTCCCCCGGTGCCGCGGGCTCGCTGGACGAAGCCGCCGAAAGGGCCGGGAACGCCGCAGGCTGGGTCGAGGAGAACTGGTCCACCTGGCTGAGCACCGGTCTTCGTATCATCCTCATCACCGCTGTCGCGCTCGTGCTGCGCTATCTGATCCGGCGCGCCCTGACCAATCTCATCGACCGGATGAACCGCAGCGCCCAGGCGGTGGAGGGCACGGCCCTCGGCGGCCTGCTGGTGAACGCGGAACGCCGCCGCCAGCGCTCCGAAGCCATCGGCTCCGTGCTCCGCTCGGTGACGTCGTTCCTGATCCTGGGCACCGCGGCCCTCATGATCCTGGGCGCCTTCCAGATCAATCTGGCCCCGCTGCTGGCCTCCGCGGGGGTCGCCGGTGTGGCGCTGGGCTTCGGCGCGCGCAATCTCGTCACCGACTTCCTCTCCGGCGTCTTCATGATCCTGGAGGACCAGTACGGCGTCGGCGACACGGTCGACGCGGGGGTGGCCTCCGGCGAGGTCATCGAGGTCGGCCTGCGGGTCACCAAGCTGCGCGGCGACAACGGTGAGATCTGGTACGTCCGCAACGGCGAGGTGAAGCGGATCGGCAACCTCAGCCAGGGCTGGTCCACGGCCGGTGTCGACGTCACGGTCCGCCCGACGGAGGACCTGGAACTGGTCCGCAAGGCGATCGCCGAGGCGGGCGGGACCATGACCGCGGAGGAGCCCTGGTCGGAGCGGCTGTGGGGCCCGGTGGAGATCCTCGGCCTGGACGCGGTGCTGCTGGACTCGATGACCGTACGGGTCACGGCGAAGACCATGCCGGGCAAGTCGCTGGGCGTCGAGCGCGAGCTGCGCTGGCGGATCAAGCGGGCACTGGACGCGGCCGGCATCCGGATGATCGGCCCCCTCCCCCTCCAGACCGACGGGGAGTCCACCGCCGACCCGACGGCGGCCATGGCGGCCCCCTCGGCGTACGCGTCGACGACGTCCCCGCAGTCGCTGGCGGCGACCCCCATACCGCCGCCGAACATGTCGAAGTGACCGGACACACCCGGTGCCCCCGCAGGTAACGCTTTGGTTGCCTCGGGGGCACTTCCCATTGACGGCTCCGTGACACCGCCATACCTTCCTCTCACCGACAGGAAAGTTTACTAACAGAAGGCGGCGCCGCTCATGGCCGGAACCACCCCGGGCACCCCCCGCGTTCTGCGCGCCATGAACGACCGGGCGGCCCTCGATCTCCTGGTCTCACAAGGCCCTCTCACCCGCACGCGCATCGGTGAACTGACCGGCCTGTCCAAGCCCACCGCCTCCCAGCTGCTGGCGAGGCTGGAGGAGGCGGGACTGGTCCGCTCGACGGGCAGCCAGAGCGGGCGCCCCGGCCCCAACGCCGTGCTCTACGAGATCGACCCGGCCGCCGCCCATGTCGCGGCGCTCTCCGTCGGCCCCACCGGCATAGACGCCGTGGTGGCCGACATCACCGGCACGGTGGTCGGCTCCTGCCGCGTGGAGGCCGAGGCGGTCGCCGAGGACGTGCGCCACCGCACCGCCCAGCTCGTCGCCGAGGCCGTGGACGGTGCCCTGCGTCCGACCGGTCTCGGCCATGACGACCTCGACGGCGTGGTGGTGGGCACCCCGGGCGCCATCGATCCGCACACCGGGCAGCTGCGTTACGCGCCGCATCTGCCCGGCTGGCACTCCCGCACACTGCTGGCGGACCTCGCCGAGGTGGTCGGCAGGCCGGTCGTCATCGAGAACGACGTGAACCTCGCCGCCGTCGCCGAGCAGTACGAGGGCGCGGCGCAGGACCACGACCACTTCGTGCTCGTCTGGCTCGACGAGGGCGTGGGCGCCGCGATCGTGCTGGGCGGCACCCTCCTGCGCGGCGCCACCGGCGGCGCGGGGGAGATCGGCTACATGCCGCTCCCCGGCGCCCCGCTCGCCCGGGGCGGTGCGGCCGGCCGGGCGGGCCCCGGCGCGGACGGCGGCTTCCAGAGCCAGGTCTCCGTCCCCGCCGTACGCGGCCTGGCCGGAGGCAGACCACTGGCCGACGCGCTCGCCGACGCGCGCGTGCGCGCCGAGGTCGCCCGCAGGCTGGCCGTCGGCATCTCCTCCGTCGTCGCCGTGGTCGACCCCGAGCTGGTCGTCCTCTCCGGTCTCGTGGCCCAGGCCGGCGGGGAGGAACTCCGCAAGCAGGTCGAGACCGAGCTGACCGGTCTGGCACTGCCCCGGCCGCTGCTGCGCGTCAGCGACATCGAGGGCGACCCGATCCTGACCGGCGCCCTGCGCACGGCCCTCACCCAGGCGCGCGACAGCGTCTTCGACACCGCCTGAACCACCCGGCGCCCCACCGTGCCGCCCGTACCCGGCGGTGCGTACGGCACCACCGTGCCCGGCGGTCCCCGCCCCGCTCCCCTGCTCCCCTCCCCCGTCGCGAAGGAGATCCGCCATGCCGCTGTGGCGCATTCGTACCCGCGTGCCCCTGGCGCTCGGCGCAGCCGCGCTGCTGCTGTCCGGCTGCGCCAATCCGAGCACCGGCAGCAGCACCGACGACCCCACGAAGCCGGTCACGCTGAAGTTCTGGCACGGCTGGTCGGCGCCCGGCGAGGTCGAGGCGATCGACGAGAACATCGCCCGCTTCGAGAAGCTCCACCCCAACATCGACGTCGTCCCCACCGGCAATGTGAGCGACGAGACGATCAACCAGGCACTGCGCGCCGGGGGCGGCGACGCGCCCGACGTCGTCACCTCGTTCACCACCAACAACGTCGGCCAGTACTGCTCCTCGGGCATGTGGGCGGATCTCGACCCCTTCCTGAGGAAGAGCGGGATCGACAAGACGAAGGTCTTCCCGAAGACCCTGCTGGACTACACCCGGTACGAGGGGGTCCAGTGCGCGATGCCGCTGCTCGCCGACGCGTTCGGCATGTACTACAACAAGGACGCCTTCGAGGCCGCCGGGATCGGCCGGCCTCCGCGCACCATGTCCGAGATGAAGGCCGCCGCCGCAAAACTGACGCGGAAGAAGAAGGACGGCTCCCTGGAGCGCGCGGGCTTCATGCCCAACTTCCAGCTCTACCAGAACTCCCCCGACCGGATGTTCGCGCAGTGGGGGCCCGCGTACTTCGACGGCGAGGGCAGGGCGAAGCTCGCCGACGAGCCCAGGACCGAGGAGTTCTTCGCCACCATGCGCGGCCTCGCCGACGCGCAGGGCGGGCACGACGCCCTGGAGAGGCTCCGCGCCGGCTTCGGTGACGAGATGTCGTCCCAGAACGGCTTCCTGACCGGCAGGCTCGCCATGCATCTGGACGGTGAGTGGCGCGGGCTGATGCTCGACGAGGCCGAGGCGGAGTTCGACTGGGGGGTCGCCCCGCTGCCGGTCCCGGACGACCAGGCGGAGACGTACGGACGCGGGTACCTGACGGGCACCGTGGCGGGCATCGCGCACAGCAGCATGCATCAGAACGCGGCGTGGGAGCTGGTGAAGTACCTGACGACCGACACCGGGGCGGTCGTCGGCTTCGCCAACGCGATCCACAACGTGCCGTCCACCTTCGAGGCGCTCAAGTCACCGGACCTGGACGCCGATCCGGCCTTCCGGACCTTCATCGGGATCGCGCGGAACCCGTACAGCCAGGCCGTTCCTCCTTCGGACAACGGCGGCCAGTACCTCACCTCGTTCAAGGACTTCGCGCACTCCGTCGAAGCGGGCAGGACCAAGGACCTCCACCGGGCCCTGAAGGAACTCGACGAACAGATCGACGCCGACAACCTCCAGTCGGAAAACTGAGGAGCCGAGCCATGGCGCTTTCCCTCTCCACCCCGGCGGAATCCGCCGGGCGGGCGGCCGGGCCGGCCCCCCGCACCTCCCCTCTGCGGCGCAAACGGAACCGCGAGCGGCTGCGCACGCTGGGATTCCTCTCACCCTGGCTGGTCGGCTTCTCGGTCTTCTTCGGATACCCGCTGATCGCGACCGTCTACTTCTCGTTCATGCACTACAACCAGATCAAGGAGCCCACGTTCGTCGGGCTGCGGAACTGGAGGTACGTGCTGGAGCAGATGCCTCTCTTCGGGCCCGCGCTGGGGAACACGCTGTGGCTGGTCGTCGTGATGGTCGCCCTGCGCGTGGTGTTCGGCCTCGGTGTCGGCCTGCTGATCACGAAGATCAAAACGGGCGTCGGACTGTTCCGCACGGCCTTCTACATCCCGTACCTGGCCCCGCCGGTCGCGGCCACCGTCGCCTTCGTCTTCCTCCTCAACCCGGCCACCGGACCGGTCAACGAGGTGCTCTCGTGGATCGGCCTGCACGGCCCGAACTGGTTCAACGACCCGGACTGGTCGAAGCCCTCTCTGGTGCTGCTCTCCCTGTGGGGCATCGGCGACCTGATGGTCATCTTCATGGCCTCGCTGCTGGACGTGCCGAAGGAGCAGTACGAGGCCGCCGAGCTGGACGGCGCGGGTGCCTGGACGAAGTTCCGCTTCGTCACCTGGCCCGCCATCACCCCGATCGTGCTGTTCGCCGTCGTCACCGGCGTCGTGCAGACGATGCAGTACTACACGCAGGCCCTCGTGGCGGGAAAGCTCGCCTCGGGCGTCTCCATCGGCCCCGGCACGGTGATCCAGCCCGGCTATCCGGAGCACTCCACCCTGACCGTGCCGCAGCTCGTCTATTCGATGGGCTTCCAGAACTTCAACACCGGTGCCGCGTGCGTGCTCTCCCTCGTGCTCTTCGCCATTGCCATGGCCGTCACCCTTCTGCTGATGCGCAAGAGCGTCGGCCTCGTCCCGGCGGAGGACTGAGATGACCACCACCACCCTGACCAGGCCGGAAGCCGCCGTGCCGGACCGCCCGAGCGGCCGGGACACGACAAGGCACCGCCGTAAGCGCGTCCTCCACTGGATCGCGGTGCACTCCGTGGCCGTCGCGCTCGCCCTGTTCTTCGTCCTGCCGTTCGTCTTCGTCCTCCTCACCTCGGTGATGAGCGACGGGCAGGCGATGAGCGGTGACCTGTGGCCGGATTCCTGGAACTGGTCGAACTACGCGACCGTGTTCCGCACCCCCGGGTTCCTCGACTGGTGGCGCAACTCGCTGATGTACGCGCTGCTGGGCACCGTGTTCACGGTGTGCTCGTCGGTGCCGGTCGCCTACGCCCTGGCCAAGTTCCGCTTCCGGGGCCGGCGCACCGCGATGATCCTCGTCGTCTCCACGATGATGCTGCCGCCGCAGGTCATCGTCATCCCGATGTACCTGGTGTGGGCGCAGCAGTTCCACCTCTCGGGCTCGCTGTGGCCGCTGATCATCCCCATGGCGTTCGGCGACGCCTACTCGATCTTCCTGCTGCGGCAGTTCCTGCTCACCATTCCGCAGGAGTACATCGAGTCGGCGAAGGTCGACGGCTGCGGGGAGCTGCGCACGCTGCTCAGGATCGTCGTGCCGATGGCCAAGCCGGGCATCGCCGCCGTGGCGCTCTTCCAGTTCTTCTACTGCTGGAACGACTACTTCGGCCCGCAGATCTACGCCGCGCAGAATCCCGGCGCCTGGACACTGAGCTACGGCCTGGAGTCCTTCAAGAGCGCCCACTCGGTCAACTGGAACCTGACCATGGCCGCGACGCTGCTCGTCATGGCGCCGGTCGTCCTCGTGTTCTTCTTCGCACAGAAGGCCTTCGTAGAAGGCGTCACCCTCACCGGAGTAAAGGGCTGAGAAGCATGAAACTCGCAGTAGTGGGCGGCGGGTCCACCTACACCCCCGAACTGATCGACGGTTTCGCGCGGCTGCGGGACACCCTGCCGGTCGAGGAACTGGTGCTCGTCGACCCGGCGGCCGACCGGCTGGAGCTGGTCGGCGGCCTGGCGCGGCGGATCTTCGCCAGACAGGGCCATCCGGGAAGGATCGTCACCACGTCCGACCTGGACGCCGGGGTCGCGGACGCCGACGCGGTGCTGCTCCAGCTCCGCGTCGGCGGGCAGGCCGCCCGCAACCAGGACGAGACCTGGCCGCTCGAATGCGGCTGCGTCGGCCAGGAGACGACCGGCGCGGGCGGTCTGGCGAAGGCGCTGCGCACCGTCCCGGTCGTCCTCGACATCGCCGAGCGGGTGCGCCGTGCCAGTCCCGACGCGTGGATCATCGACTTCACCAACCCGGTCGGGATCGTCACCCGGGCGCTGCTCCAGGCCGGGCACAAGGCCGTCGGCCTGTGCAACGTGGCGATCGGCTTCCAGCGCAAGTTCGCCGCGCTCCTCGATGTGACGCCCGCCGAGGTGCACCTCGACCATGTCGGGCTCAACCATCTGACGTGGGAACTCGGGGTGCGGCTGGGCGGCCCGGACGGAAAGGACGTCCTGCCGGAGCTGCTCGCGCAGCACGGGGACGCGATCGCCGGCGACCTGCGCATGCCCCGGCAGATCGTCGACCGGCTCGGCGTGGTCCCCTCGTACTACCTGCGGTACTTCTACGCGCACGACGAGGTCGTCCGGGAGCTCGGTACGAAGCCCTCCCGGGCGGCCGAGGTCGCCGCGATGGAGAAGGAACTCCTGGAGATGTACGGCGATCCGGCGCTGGACGAGAAGCCCGCGCTGCTGGGCAGGCGGGGCGGCGCCTTCTACTCGGAGGCGGCCGTGGACCTGGCGTCCGCACTGCTCGGCGGGAGCGGCTCCGCGGTGCAGGTGGTCAACACGTACAACAAGGGGACGCTGCCCTTCCTGCCGGACGACGCGGTGATCGAGGTCCAGGCCCGGGTCGACGGCTCGGGCGCGGCTCCGCTCGCCGTGCCCGCGCTGGACCCGCTGTACGCCGGGCTGATCGGGCACGTCACGGCGTACGAGGACCTGGCCCTGGAGGCCGCGTTGCGCGGCGGCCGTGAGCGGGTGTTCAAGGCGCTGATGGCGCATCCCCTGGTCGGCCAGTTCGAGTACGCCGAGGCGCTCACCGACAAGCTGATCGCGCACAACCGGGAGCACCTGGCGTGGGCCTGACCGCACATGTGCTCGCGATCGACGCGGGCAACAGCAAGACCGACGTGGCCGTGATCGGTGCCGACGGCACGGTGCTGGGCACCGCGCGCGGTGGCGGCTTCCAGCCGCCGGCCGTCGGGGTCGAGGCGGCCATGGACGGGCTGGCCGAGGCGGTCCTGCCCGCACTCGCGCAGGCCGGGGCGACCGGCGTCGCGCATGTCTCGGCCTGTCTCGCCAACGCGGATCTCCCGGTCGAGGAACGGGAGTTGACCGAGGCCCTGCTCGGCCGCGCGTGGGGCCGCACCGTGGAGGTGCGCAACGACACCTTCGCGATACTGCGCGCGGGGGCCGACGAGCCCCGGGGGGTGGCCGTGGTGTGCGGGGCGGGCATCAACTGCGTCGGGATGCGGCCGGACGGAGCGACCGCCCGCTTCCCGGCGATCGGCCGGATGTCCGGTGACTGGGGCGGCGGTTCGGGGCTCGCGGAGGAGGCGATGTGGTTCGCGGCGCGGGCCGAGGACGGCCGCGGTGAGCCGACCGAGCTGGCGCGGACCCTGCCGGGGCACTTCGGCCTCGACTCGATGTACGCGCTGATCGAGGCACTGCACCTGGGGCACCTCCCGTACGCGCGCCGGCACGAGCTGACGCCGGTGCTGTTCTCCACCGGCGCGGCCGGTGACCGCGTCGCGCGTGATCTGGTGAACCGGCTCGGGGACGAGGTCGTGACGATGGCCTCGGTCTCGCTGGCCCGGCTCGGCCTGCTGGAGGAGGAGGTGCCGGTGGTGCTGGGCGGCAGTGTGCTGGCGGCCCGTCACCCGGCCCTGGACGACCGGATCGCCGGTCTCCTCGCCGTGCGCGCCCCGAAGGCGGTCGTCCGGGTCGTGACGGCTCCGCCGGTGCTGGGCGCCGCACTGCTGGGCCTGGACCGCACGGGCGCCGCCCCTGAGGCGCACGACAGGCTGCGGGCACAGTACGCCTGAGGACCTGCGGCTGTGGGCGTCCCCCGGCGGTTCCCGCCGGGGGACGCCCCTCGCGTGAGGGAACCGATCGGACGTTTCTGACGTATTCATGGTGGGGGAGACGGTCCGCACCGGGGGCCTCGCGGCCCGTCCGGCCGATCGCCTTGACCGTCGGCGCCGGCCGGGTCCGGGGACCGGCGCGGGATCCGGGCATTCCTGGTGAATGGCGGTCCCTGGGTCCATACTTCTGGCCAGGATCAGACATCCCCCGGTCGGCCGGGGGGGATCCGGCCGTCGTCGGTGACCGAGGGGGAGGTCGAGTGGCATACCCGCCGAGCGGGGCCGCGCTGCGGGAGCCGGAGCAGTCGTCCGCGCCCCCGGCCGTGCCCGTGCCGCGCCGTGGTG
>Ga0196960_10000742_pt1 | contig 10100 bp, 11 predicted proteins | sample S3v_5metaG_FD_183187 | JGI IMG/M metagenome (GOLD analysis project Ga0196960, IMG submission 183187) | Soil microbial communities from Anza Borrego desert, Southern California, United States - S3+v_5 | ecosystem: Environmental > Terrestrial > Soil > Desert | place: USA: California | collected... | reverse complement strand
TGGCAGGTCGCGCAGCTCGCGGCCGAGCGCGTTCTCGGCCAGCTCCCGGTCACCCGTGGCCGAGCCCCGCGCCGCCGCGGCGGCGGCGGCCAGCCGAAGCGCTGAGTCCTCGCCGAGGACGGCCGGGTGGTTGCGCGACAGCTCCTCGGCCAGGCCCGCCCTTCGGCGCAGCTGCCCCTCGAGGACCAGCCAGGCGCGGTCGACCCGGACCGCCAGCCGGCGCAGCCGGATCAGCGTCCAGCCGGCCCACGCGAGCAGCGCCAGGAGGACGCCTGCGGCGAGCAGCACCCAGGCCTCGGACGTCACGGAGCGAGGTTAGCGGTGCCCTCGCCGGATGCGGGGGGACCGCGCCGCGGTGCCCGTGGGCGGCACGGCGGGGAAGTCGACGTCGGGGTCGGCGGTCACCGTGCCGCCACCGGTCGGCAGGACGGTCTCGTAGACGGCGAGGATGCGCCGGGCCACCACCTGCCAGTCGTACCGCGCGGCCACCTGGCTGCCGCGCGCCGCCAGGGCGTTCCGCCGCTCCGGGTCGGCGAGCAGGTCGCAGAGCGCCCGGGCGAGGGCCGCCGGGTCGTTGCGGCGCACGAGCACGCCGGCGGCGCCGTCGTCGAGGACGCGGGCGAAGGCGTCGAGGTCGCTGGCCACCACCGGCGCGCCGGCGGCCATGGCCTCCACGAGGATGACGCCGAAGGACTCACCGAGCAGGTTGGGTGCGCAGTAGACGTCGACGGAGCGCAGCAGCGCCGCCTTCCCCGCCTCCGGCACCTCGCCGAGCAGGGTGACGGACCGGCGCAGCTCCTCCCCCACCATGGCCTCCAGCGCTGCGGCGTCGCCGCGGCCCGCGACGAGCAGTCGCGCGGCGGGGTGCTGCTCGACCACGGTGCGCATGGCCTCGAGCAGCACCGGCAGGCCCTTGCGCGGCTCGTCGAACCGGCCGACGAAGCCGATGGTCGGGCCGTCGGCGCCGCGAGGCCGGCCGGTGAGCGTGGGCCCCTCGGCGAAGGACCGGACGTGCACCCCGTTCGGGATGATCACCGCGTCACCGCCGACGTGCTCCACCTGGAGGCGCCGTGCGAAGTCCGAGACGGCGATCCGGCCCGCGATCCGCTCCATCCAGGGCCGTACCACGGGCCCGAGGACCGCCAGCACCTTCGACCGCGTCGAGGCGGCGTGGAAGGTGGCGACGACCGGGCCGCGGGCGATCATGCAGACCAGGAGGGACACCGACGGCGACGCCGGCTCGTGCACGTGGACGACGTCGAAGCGGCCGTCCCGCAGCCAGCGCCGGACGCGCGCGGCCGACACCGGACCGAACTGGATGCTGGCCATCGAGCCGTTGTAGGGAACGGGGACGGTGCGGCCGGCGAAGGTGATGAACGGGTCGGTGATCGACTCCTCCCGTTCGGCCGGGGTGAGCACCTCGACGTGGTGGCCCATGGCGCGGAGCGTCCCGGCCAGGTCCCGCACGTGGTACTGGACGCCTCCAGGGACGTCCCACCGGTACGGGGAGACCAGGCCGATGCGCATCAGGAGGGGTCGCTCCGCGAGGACCGGGGCGCGTCGGCGGGGACGTCGGCCCAGACGCGGCCCAGCATGTGCCAGTCCTCCGGCCGCTGGGCGATGCCGGTGGTGAACGCGTCGGCCACGCCCTGCATCGCCGCGGCGACCGCCTCCCGGGAGCGTCCGGCCACCGGCACCTCGGGGTACACCTGGTGCCGCCATCCGGGCCCGTCGAACCCGCAGACCACCGGGTGCAGGGCCGCACCGGTCTCCGCGGCCAGCGCGGCGGCTCCGCCGGGCATGGTGGCCCGCCGGTCGAAGAAGCGCACCGGCACGCCGCCCGACCCGAGGTTGCGGTCGACCAGGAGGCACGCGGAGCCACCGTCGGCCAGCCAGTTCCGGAGCACCTCGCCGCTGGGTCGCTCCCCACCGGTGAGCGGGACCACCCGCATGCCGAGCGACTCCCGGTAGTCGAGGAACCGCCGGTAGAGGGACTCCGGCCGCAGCCGCTCGGCGACGGTCATGAACGGCCCGCCGAGCCACTCGACGAACCAGACGCCGGCGGCGTCCCAGTTCCCGCTGTGCGGCAGCGCCAGCAGCACGCCGCGCCCGTCGGCGCGCGCCTTCTCCAGGTGCTCGCTGCCGGGCACGGTGGTGCCGGCCAGGATCCGGTCGACGCCCAGCGTGGGCAGCCGGAAGGCCTCCTGCCAGTAGCGGGCGTAGGAGCGCATCGCGCGACGGGTGAGCTCGTCGAGCTCCGGCTCGGTCAGCCGCCCGCCGGTGACCACCCGCAGATTGGCCCGCAGCCGCCGGACGCCCGTGTCCTCGCGCCAGGCCGCCCACTCCCCCGCCTGGTCGAACAGGGCGGCGGCCACCGGCTGCGGCAGCATGCGCACCGCCCGCCAGCCCGCCGCGTACCCGGCGTCGGTGACCAGGCCGAGCAGCTCGTCGCGGCCGGGGATCACGGTTCCAGCCGCGCGCCTGCCGCGGCCCGTTTCACCGCCAGGACGCGCTGCCCCACGGTGACCGCGCTGCCGGCCAGCAGGATCCAGAGGGCCACGTGCACGGCGTACGGGATGCCGAGGCCGGTGAACCCGGTGCCGACCAGCACCAGGATGAGCCGCTCGGTGCGCTCGACGACGCCCACGTCGCAGGCCAGCCCCATGCCCTCGGCGCGCGCCTTGATGTAGGAGGTGAGCACGCCCAGCACCAGGCAGAGCAGCGCCAGGAGGACCAGCATCCGGTTGTCCCCGGCACCGGAGTACCACCACACCAGCGCGGCGAAGATGGCGGCGTCGGCGGCGCGGTCACCGGTCGAGTCCAGGACCGCGCCGAAGACCGAGCCGCCGCCGCGCAGCCGCGCGAGCGCGCCGTCGAGCATGTCGAGCAGCACGAAGATCGTGACGGTGAACGCACCCCAGAACAGGTGCCCGGTGGCGATGAGGCCCGCGGCGCCGGCGACGGCACCGACCGTGCCGGTGATCGTCACCATGTCCGGGGTGACCCCGAGCCGTGCCAGCCGCACCGCCAGCGGGTTCACGACCTTGGCGACGGCGGGGCGCGCGTTGATGCCGAGCACTCAGGCCTCCGACCGGGTCGAGGGGGCGGGAGACGCCCCGGTCGGTGCGGCGTGCCCGTCCCAGGCGGCGGCGAGGAGGTCGCGCGTCTCCCGGAGCACCTGGGGCAGCACCCGGGTGAGGCCCACGACGGGCATGAAGTTGGTGTCGCCGCCCCAGCGCGGCACCGCGTGCTGGTGCAGGTGGTCGGCGATGCCGGCCCCGGCCACCGAACCCTGGTTCATCCCGATGTTGAAGCCGTGCGCGCCGGCGACGGCGCGGATGGTGCGCATCGCCGTCTGCGTGAAGGCGCCGAGCTCGGCGACCTCCTCGAGCGTCAGGTCGGTGTAGTCGGGCACGTGCCGGTAGGGCACCACCATCAGGTGCCCGGCGTTGTACGGGTACAGGTTCAGGACGGCGTAGACCGCCGTGCCCCGGCACACGATGAGCCCGTCCTCGTCGCTCATCGTCGGGATGACGCAGAACGGGCAGTCGTGCGCGCCCGTGGGCTTGCCCTCGCCCCGGATGTAGGCCATCCGGTACGGCGTCCACAGGTGCTCGAAGGCCTGCCCGGGGGCCGGTGTCCGAGCCGGACCGTCGTCGGCGGCGGCGGCGGCGCGGTGCGTCTCCGGCGGGTTGCCGTCCGGTTCGCCGCTCATCCGGTCACCTGCGCGGTCTCGGCCGACGGATCGGCATTGGCGCGCGAGGCCACCCAGGCCGCGACCTGCTCGACCGCGCTGTCGACGGGCACACCGTTGTTCTGCGACCCGTCCCGGTAGCGGAAGGAGACCGCGCCGGCCTCGGCGTCGGTGGCGCCGGCGATGAGCACGAACGGCACCTTCTGCTTGCTGGCCGTGCGGATCTTCTTCTGCATCCGGTCGTCGGAGTCGTCGATCTCGACCCGGATCCCGCGCTGCTTCAGCTTCAGCGCGACGTCGGTCAGGTAGGGCACCTGCTCGTCGGTGACCGGGATGCCCACGACCTGCACCGGGGCCAGCCAGGCCGGGAACGCGCCCGCGTAGTGCTCGGTGAGCACGCCGAAGAAGCGCTCGATGGAGCCGAACTTCGCCGAGTGGATCATGACCGGCTGCTGGCGGCCGCCCTCGGCCGAGGTGAACTCCAGGCCGAAGCGCGCGGGCTGGTTGAAGTCGTACTGGATGGTCGACATCTGCCAGGTGCGGCCGATGGCGTCGCGGGCCTGCACGGAGATCTTCGGGCCGTAGAAGGCGGCGCCGCCCGGGTCGGGCACCAGCTCGAGGCCGGTCTCCCTGGCGGCGTCCTCGAGGACCTTCGTGGCCACCGCCCACTCCTCGTCCGACCCGATGAACTTCGCCGCCTTCTCCGGGTCGTCGCCCTTGGTGGACAGCTCCAGGTAGTAGTCGTCCATCCCGAAGTCGCGGAGCAACCCGAGCACGAAGTGCAGGAGGTGCCGGATCTCGCCCGGCGCCTGCTCCGGGGTGACGTAGCTGTGCGAGTCGTCCTGGGCGAAGCCGCGCACCCGGGTGAGGCCGTGCACGACGCCGGACTTCTCGTAGCGGTACACCGAGCCGAACTCGAACAGCCGCAGCGGCAGCTCGCGGTAGGAGCGCCCCCGCGACTGGTAGATCAGGTTGTGCATCGGGCAGTTCATGGCCTTGAGGTAGTACTTCGCGTTGTCCATCTCGAGGGCCGGGAACATGGTGTCCTCGTAGTACGGCAGGTGCCCCGAGGTCTCGAACAGCCCGCCCTTGCTGATGTGCGGCGTGCCGACGTAGTCGAAGCCCTCCTCGATGTGCCGACGGCGGACGTAGTCCTCCATCTCGCGCTTGATCACCCCGCCCTTGGGGTGGAAGACGGGCAGGCCGGAGCCGATCTCGTCGGGGAAGCTGAACAGGTCCAGCTCGGCGCCCAGCCGGCGGTGGTCGCGGCGCTCGGCCTCGGCCAGGTGCTCCAGGTAGGCCTTGTGGGCGTCCTTGCTCTCCCAGGCGGTGCCGTAGACCCGCTGCAGCTGCGGGTTCTTCTCGCTTCCCCGCCAGTAGGCGGCCGCCGACCGGGTGAGGGAGAACGCCGGGATGCCCGAGGTGCGCGGCAGGTGCGGGCCGCGGCACAGGTCGGTCCACACCCGCTCGCCCGAGCGGGCGTCGAGGTTGTCGTACATGGTCAGCTGGGCGCCGCCCACCTCGACGTCGGCGCCCTCGGCGACCTCCCCGGCTCCCCCCTTGAGGCCGATGAGCTCCAGCTTGTACGGCTCGGCGGCGAGCTCGGCCTGCGCGTCGGCGTCGCTGATCTCCCGGCGGGCGAAGTGCTGACCGGCGCGCACGATCTCGGTCATCTTCTTCTCGAGGGCCTGGAGGTCCTCGGGGGTGAAGGGGCGCTCGGGATCGAAGTCGTAGTAGAAGCCGTTCTCGACCGGCGGGCCGATGCCCAGCCGGGTGCCCGGGAACAGCTCCTGCACCGCCTGGGCGAGGACGTGCGCGGCGGAGTGCCGGATGACCGCCCGGCCCTCGGCGCTGGCGGCCGGGACCGGCTCGACCTCGGCGTCGGAGCCGGGGGTCCAGGCGAGGTCCTTGAGATCGCCGGAGGCGAGGTCGCGGACGACGACCGCGCCGTCGGGTCCCTTCAGCGGGATCGCGGCGTCCTTGAGCGCCTGCTGCGCCGTCGTCCCCGCCGGAACCCGGATCGGGGTGACGGCGGTCGGAGAGGGCGGGGCGGACACAGGTACTCCAGGAGGGTCGACGTGCTGGTGCGGTGGGATCGGACTTGAGCGTAGTGCGCGGCCCCGGTTCAGCCGGGGACGATGGTCAGCCCCGCTGCGACGGCACCCCGGCGGTCGAGCACATCGGCCACCCGGTCGGTGGTCGCCGGGTCGGCCGGGCGCACCGTCACCCGGTCCGGCTCCAGCTCGATCCGCAGCGGCACGGCTTCGGCCGCCGTCACCGTGAACCGGCCGTCCGCACCTCGGGTGAAGGTGAACCGGGCCAGCACCGAGTCCTCGGTCGGGTGGCCCCGGGTGGCGTGCTCGGCGACGTGGTTGCCGAGCCCGTAGGCAACCCACTTCCCCGCGATCTGCTCGAAGGGCTGGACGACGTGGGCGTGGTGACCGAGGACGAGGTCGACGTCCGGTGAGGCCAGCAGCGCGCGGACGGCGGCGACCTGCGCGTCGGTCGGGTCGTGCTGGTACTCCACGCAGCAGTGCAGGCTGGCGACCACGACCTCGGCCCCCGCAGCCCGCGCCCGTGCCGCCGCGGCGAGCAGACCGCCGACATCCGGGACCGGCGCGACGTCGACCGACCACTCCCTCCCGGGCGGCAGCGGCACCCCGTTGAGCCCGAAGGTGGCGGCTACGTGCCCGACCCGGACACCGGCGGCCTCGACGATGCGCGGCTCGATGCTGTCCGCCCCGCTGCGGTACGTGCCCGTGTGCTCGACACCGGCGGCATCGAGCGCGTCGAGGGTGCGGACCAGCCCCTCCGTTCCGTCGTCCAGCGAGTGGTTGGACGCCGTCGAGCAGAGGTCGTAGCCGGCGCCGGCGAGCGCGGCGACGATCTCGGGCTGGACGGCGAAGCTCGGATAGCCGCGGTACGGGCCGCCGGCCGGGGCGACCGGTGTCTCCAGGTGGCAGATGGCGAGGTCGGCGGCGCCGACCAGCGGCGCGACCGGCGCGAGGACGCCGGAGAAGTCGTAGCTGCCGTCGTCCCGTCGCGCCCCTGCGGTGAGGGCCCGATCCTGGTGGACGAGCACGTCACCCGTGGCGACCAGCGTGACGGTCTCCGTGGGAGGCGCGGCGTCCGGCGGGGTGGCGGCGTCGTCCGCCCCGCAGCCGGTCAGCGCCAGGACGGCCACGCCGGCGACGAGCAACCTGCGCACGGCGGCGGCTCAGAGGAGGACGGCGTCGCCGACGCGGACCTCGCCGGGCGCCCGGACGTCGGCGTACACGCCCAGGCAGTGCTTGGGGGTCCGGGTGATCTCGAGGACCGTGGTGCCCACGTGCAGCCGCCGTCCGACCCACGCCCGCTCGTCGTGGTCCTCGTCCAGGGTCAGGAGCAGGTTGGCCCGCGGGTCGTCGGGCGAGCAGCCCGCCGGCACGTCGCCGGCCGCCGCCCTGTCGATCGCCTGCCGGGAGACCAGGTGCACCGGCGCGACCTCTCCCGGCTCCGCCACGGTGGCCTCGAGGCGCACCGGCCGACCGAGCGCCTCGCCCAGTCTCGCTGCGTCGGCTGCCGGGTCGCCCGTCGCGGCGACGTCCCGCATGGCGGGGTGGTGCTTGGCGCGCAGCGCGGCGCCCTCGTCGTCGACCGCCGTCCACACCCGGTCGCCGCGAAGCCCGGTGGGCACGATCTCCACCGCCGGTACCGGCCGCCCGGCGAGCGACCGCACCGGATAGATCCAGAGCTGCTCCACCCGGCCGACGACGCGCCCTCCCGATCCCATGCCGCGACGCTAGGCCACGCGCCGCGGACCCAGCCGGGCCAGCCGGCGCAGCTGGCCGTCGAGGTAGGGGCGTGCCCGGCGCAGCCCACCCTCCTGGCCGATCGCCTCGGCCAGCCGCGCCAGCGATCGGTGCAGGCGCGGTTCGTCGGCCTGCCAGCCGCGCCGCCGGCACTCCTCGAGCCACTCCACCGGTGCCCGGTGGCCGCGCTCGGCGTTGCACCGACGGCAGGCGGCGACCTCGTTCTCCAGCCGGGACGGCCCGCCCTTGACCCGAGGCACGACGTGCTCGGTCGTCGGCGCGACCAGCGGGGCGAAGGCTCGCCCGCACCAGATGCAGGTGGCGCCGTCCCGCTCCAGGATCTCGGCGAGGCGCGCGGCGCGGCCGGGCAGCAGACGGGACATCGAGTCCATGGTGCCCCCGGACCGGCGGACCCGGCACCCCTCGACCCCGATCACCGGGCCACCCGCGTCTTCCCCGTCGTCATGGTCGACCAAGGCCCATGACGCGCAGAAGGGCCATGCCGCCCCATCGCTGGGTGGACATGGCCCTTCGTGCCGGTGGGCGATACTGGGTTCGAACCAGTGACCTCTTCGGTGTGAACGAAGCGCTCTACCACTGAGCCAATCGCCCGTTGCGCGTCCGATTGTGCCAGACCCTCACCGCCAGAGCGGCACCCACCCCGGCACCCAGTCCGGCACCCCCACGAGGTGCAGCATGACCACCACCACCCCGTACACGAACGCCGCCGTCGCCAGCACGATGAGCAGGCGCACCCACACCGGCTGACCCGTCACCCACTCGGTCCAGCGCGTGACGTGGCGCCTGGTGAACTCCAGCAGCCGCTCGGCCCAGGTGAACTCGGTGGCCAGCACGAACAGGCCGGCGATGACGATGAACCAGCCCGGGCCCGGCAGGGGGATCGTGGTCAGCCCGACGGCGACGATCAGGCTGCCGACGAGGCCCACCCCCAACCGGTAGCCGTGGTCGAGGCCACGCCGGGCGGCCACGAACCGGCGCCACCGGGCACCGGCGACACGTTCCCGCAGGCTGCGCATCTCGTCGGAGTCGTACCTCGCCCGCCGCTCGTCCGCCGTCTCGGCGAACGGCCGTGAACGACCGACGGGTGCGGGCGCGGCTGTGGATTCTTGGCCGTTCAGCTGGTCACCTGCCCGGTCGCGACGACCTCCGTCGGAGCCGACGGAGCCTGGCGACCGGGCTCGATGCTGATGCCGTAGTGGGCGAAGCCGTCGCTCCCGGTCGCCCCGGAGCCTACGGTTCCGATGCCGATCTGTGACCCGACGGCGTCGATCGTGCCCAGAGCCACTGCATCGCCGCCCCTCGGGCCCCACGGGACCCGGGTCTGCGCCGACGCGTCGTCGCGAACCCGATCAGCGCCCGCGGTCCAGGGAATTCTGGGAAAGATGGGACGAACGTTGTCTGTGGGGTAGGACTGCTGGCATGACGTCACTTCCGGCGACTCCCATCGTTGACCTGACATGACGAGCCGATGGTCGCCCGGCCACATCACGCCCATCACCCTCCAGCTGGTCGGCCCCCAGTCCTGGACCGAGGTGCCGGCGCTGCTCTGCTACGACTCGTCGGACCCGTTCGCGGTGCGCATCGCCTTCGGTGACCAGGACGACGTGGACGGCGACGGGGGCATCGCCTGGCTGGTCGGCCGGGAGCTGCTGCAGGACGGCCTCGAGCACCCGACCGGCGACGGCGACGTGCGCGTGTGGCCCGCCCACATCGCCAGCGACGTGCTGTTCCTGCACCTGCGGGCTCCGTCCGGCGAGGCGTTGTTCGAGCTGTCCCGGGCGACCGTCGCCGCCTTCCTGCAGCACACCGAGTCGCTGGTGCCGTCGGGCTCCGAAGCTGCCCTGCTGCACCTGGACCAGGAGCTCGACGCCCTGCTGTCCAACGGCGGCCAGGACTTCCCTGGCCTCTGAGCTGGGGAAACGCACCGACGTGGAGCCTTGGGTGCGGGGTGGTGGGACCCCCCTTCGCACCCCGGTCGGGGCGTCCGCTAAAGTTCTATCCGTAACGCGGACGTGGCTCAGTGGTAGAGCATCACCTTGCCAAGGTGAGGGTCGCGGGTTCGAATCCCGTCGTCCGCTCGGAACCTCGGGCGCCGGTTGAGAGACTGGCGCCCGCGTGCGGTGGAGTGGCCGAGAGGCGAGGCAACGGCCTGCAAAGCCGTCTACACGGGTTCAAATCCCGTCTCCACCTCGTTCTCCCCCGCGGAGCACGAGCGCGGAGGAGGGACCGGCCGCCAGGCCGGACCGGGCGATTGGCGCAGCGGTAGCGCGCTTCCCTGACACGGAAGAGGTCACTGGTTCGATCCCAGTATCGCCCACCAGCTCATCAGCCCCTCATCAGGATCCCGTCCGGGTGAGGGGCTTCGTGCGTCCAGCCGGCAGTCCGTGCACCGGAGACCCGTTCCGGCGGCCCTCGTGAACTCCGGTCGCGGCATGCGTCCCTACTGGATACGCTGCGGAATGGTGCGATTACAGCACGCATCCGTGGGTCGTCCGTAGCGGCCCATGCACCGCCGCGACGAGGAGAACTCAGCATGGCCGATCAGCACCGCGCACCGTTCCGCCACATCGCCCCCCGAGCGCTCGTGACCCTGG
>Ga0196960_10000741_pt1 | contig 10102 bp, 9 predicted proteins | sample S3v_5metaG_FD_183187 | JGI IMG/M metagenome (GOLD analysis project Ga0196960, IMG submission 183187) | Soil microbial communities from Anza Borrego desert, Southern California, United States - S3+v_5 | ecosystem: Environmental > Terrestrial > Soil > Desert | place: USA: California | collected... | reverse complement strand
CCGGCCGCGGCCCGCCATCCGGCAGCCCAGGCAGCCGGGATGGCCATGGCGGGCGCCGGTGTCGCGGGAGCGCCAGTCCTGGTCGCCCTTCGGACGCGGCCCGGTGGGCTTGCCCCAGCCCGCCAGATGCAGGACCCAGCAGGTCAGGGCCGCCAGGACGACAAGGGCGGCACCGAGCCCCAGCAGTGCGGCGGACGTGGTGACGACGGCCGCCCCCAGTACCGTGCCGCCCAGGACACCGATGGCCGTACCGGTCCAGCCGGCCACGGTGTGGCCCAGGTCGTGGTCACCATGTGCGCTCACGTCGGCTCCTCGGAGTGTGATAGTTCAGCGACCGGAACTCGACCCGGCACAAATAACTTACGAGCTAAGTAACTTAGATGCTAAGGGGATTTTGCGTGGACGGCAAGAAGCGCCCGGAGGCGACGGCCGACCAGGCGCTGCAGGCGATGGACCGGATGATCGCGCTCGCGCAGTTCGGGCAGCACGACATCGCCGGGCGGCTCGGCCTGAACATCACCGACCTGACGTGCCTCGGTTTCGTGATGGAGGCCGCCCCGACCGGCACGGCGCTCACCGCGGGCGACCTCGCCGAGCGGGCGCGGCTGACCACCGGCGCGGTGACCGGGGTGCTCAATCGCCTGGAGAAGGCCGGTTACGCCCGGCGCCAGGCCGTCCCGGGAGACCGGCGCCGGGTGCACGTGGTGATGGACGGATCGGCGCAGGCGCGCATCCTGGCGGTGTACGGCCCGTTCTACGCGCGCCTGGGCGGCCTGTTCGCCGACTACGGACCGGACGAGATCGCCGTACTGACCGACTGGTTCACCCGGGCGCGGGCGGCCATGGAGGAATCGCTCGAAGAGATCAGGGACGGGGAGGACGGAAAGGACGTCTGACGGACCGCCCGGTCAGGACGCCGCGGCCTCGAAGGCCCCCCGCGCCAGCCGGTGCAGCAGGGCGGCCGTGGCCGTGCGGTCGGGGAGGGCTCCGGGGCGGGACAGGTGGGGGGTGGAGTTCAGCAGGCCGAACACGGCGTGCACGGTGACCCGGGCCTCGTTCTCCGCGAGGGCCGGGTAGAGGGCGCGGACGGCCTCGACCCAGACCTCCACGTACTGCCGCTGGAGCTGGCGCACCCGCTTGCGGTCGGCGTCGCGCAGGCGGTCCAGCTCGCGGTCGTGGAGAGTGATCAGCGGACGGTCGTCCAGGGCGAAGTCGATGTGGCCCTCGATGAGGGCGTCCAGGAGGGCGTCCGGGGAGCCGTCCCGGGAGGCGCCGTCCTCGGTGACGCGCAGCCTGCCGCCGGCCAGCAGGCGCTCGCTGATGCCGACGAGCAGTTCGGCGAGCATCGCGTCCTTGCCGGGGAAGTGGCGGTAGAGGCCGGGCCCGCTGATGCCGACCGCCGCCCCTATCTCGTCGACCCCCACACCGTGGAAGCCGCGCTCGGCGAAGAGGCGGGCCGCCTCCCTGAGGATCTGCTCGCGGCGGGTGGGGGCCGCGACACGGGCGGTGGCATGGGTGCTCATGAGGATTCATTCTAGACAGGCGGGTTAGCGCTCGTTAACCTGAGCGGCGTACGCGTTAACGCTCATTAACTCTCATCCGGCTCAGCGGTACGGGCAAGGGGGCTCGACAGGATGCAGCAGGCACCGGTCCTGGTGAGCGCGGCCGATCCCGCCTCGGAGGCCTGGCAGGCCAACGAGGCGGCGCATCACGCGCTCGCCGAGGAGCTGCGCACGCGGCTCGCCACGGCACGGCTCGGCGGGGGTGAGAAGGCCCGCGCCCGGCATGTGGCGCGCGGCAAGCTGCTGCCCCGGGAGCGGGTGGACACGCTGCTCGATCCGGGCTCGCCCTTCCTGGAGCTGGCACCTCTCGCGGCGGAGGGGCTGTACGGGGGCGCGGCGCCGGCCGCCGGGGTGATCGCCGGGATCGGGCGGGTCAGCGGCCGGGAGTGCGTGGTCGTCGCCAATGACGCGACCGTCAAGGGCGGCACGTACTACCCGATGACGGTGAAGAAGCACCTCCGCGCCCAGGAGGTGGCCCTGGAGAACCGGCTGCCCTGCCTGTACCTGGTGGACTCCGGCGGCGCGTTCCTCCCGATGCAGGACGAGGTGTTCCCCGACCGGGACCACTTCGGGCGGATCTTCTACAACCAGGCCCGGATGTCCGGCGCCGGCATCCCGCAGATCGCGGCGGTGCTCGGTTCGTGCACGGCCGGCGGGGCGTACGTCCCGGCCATGAGCGACGAGGCCGTCATCGTCCGGAACCAGGGCACGATCTTCCTCGGCGGGCCCCCGCTCGTGAAGGCGGCCACCGGTGAGGTCGTGACGGCGGAGGAGCTCGGCGGCGGCGAGGTGCACTCCCGTACGTCCGGGGTCACCGACCACCTCGCCGAGGACGACGCGCACGCGCTGCGGATCGTGCGGAACATCGTCGCGACCCTCCCCCGCCGCGCCCCGCTCCCCTGGTCCGTGGAGCCCGCCGAGGAGCCGAAGGCGGACCCCGCCGGGCTGTACGGGGCGGTGCCCGTCGACCCGCGTACGCCCTACGACGTGCGTGAGGTCATCGCCCGGGTGGTGGACGGCTCCCGCTTCCAGGAGTTCAAGGCGGAGTACGGCCAGACGCTGATCACCGGCTTCGCCCGGATCCACGGCCACCCCGTCGGCATCGTCGCGAACAACGGCATCCTGTTCGCGGAGTCCGCCCAGAAGGGCGCCCACTTCATCGAGCTGTGCGACCAGCGCGGCATCCCGCTGGTCTTCCTGCAGAACATCTCCGGTTTCATGGTCGGCCGGGACTACGAGGCCGGGGGCATCGCCAAGCACGGCGCCAAGATGGTGACGGCCGTGGCGTGCACGCGGGTGCCGAAGCTGACGGTCGTGGTCGGCGGGTCCTACGGCGCCGGGAACTACTCCATGTGCGGCCGGGCCTACGGGCCGCGCTTCCTGTGGATGTGGCCGAACGCCAAGATCTCGGTCATGGGCGGCGAGCAGGCCGCCTCGGTGCTGGCCACCGTCAAGCGCGACCAGATCGAGGGGCGCGGTGAGGAGTGGCCCGCCGAGGAGGAAGAGGCCTTCAAGGACCCGGTCCGCGCGCAGTACGAGCAGCAGGGCAACGCGTACTACGCCACCGCCCGGCTGTGGGACGACGGTGTGATCGACCCGAAGGAGACCCGGCAGGTGCTGGGGCTCGCCCTGACCGCGTGTGCCAACGCCCCGCTGGCCGAGAAGGATCCCGGCGGCCCCGGTTTCGGCGTCTTCCGGATGTGAGGTGAGGACTTCCATGTTCAGCACTGTTCTGGTCGCCAACCGTGGCGAGATCGCGGTCCGGGTCATCCGGACGCTGCGCGAGCTCGGCGTGCGGTCGGTCGCCGTCTTCAGCGACGCCGACGCGGACGCCCGGCACGTACGGGAGGCCGATACGGCGGTACGGATCGGGCCCGCCCCGGCCGGGGAGAGCTATCTGTCGGTGGAGCGGCTGCTGGACGCCGCCCGCCGCACGGGCGCCGAGGCCGTCCACCCCGGTTACGGCTTCCTCGCCGAGAACGCGGGTTTCGCGCAGGCGTGCGCGGAGGCGGGGCTGGTCTTCATCGGCCCGCCCGCTTCGGCGATCTCCCTGATGGGCGACAAGATCCGCGCCAAGGAGACCGTGGCCGCGGCCGGGGTCCCGGTGGTGCCCGGTTCCTCCGGGAGCGGGCTCACCGACGCCCGGCTGGAGGCGGCGGCCCGGGAGATCGGGATGCCCGTGCTGCTGAAGCCCTCCGCCGGCGGTGGCGGCAAGGGCATGCGGCTGGTGCGCGAGGAGGCACTGCTGGCCGACGAGATCGCGGCGGCCCGGCGCGAGGCGCGTGCCTCGTTCGGTGACGACACGCTCCTCGTGGAGCGGTGGATCGACCGGCCGCGCCACATCGAGATCCAGGTCCTGGCCGACGGCCACGGCAGCGTGGTGCATCTCGGCGAGCGCGAGTGCTCGCTCCAGCGCCGCCACCAGAAGATCATCGAGGAGGCGCCCTCGGTCCTGCTCGACGACCGGACCAGGGCGGCCATGGGTGAGGCGGCCGTGCAGGCCGCCCGTTCCTGCGGATACGTCGGCGCGGGCACGGTCGAGTTCATCGTCCCGGGCAACGACCCGTCCTCGTACTACTTCATGGAGATGAACACCCGCCTCCAGGTCGAGCACCCGGTCACCGAGCTCATCACCGGGCTCGACCTGGTGGAGTGGCAGCTGCGGGTCGCCTCCGGCAGCCGGCTCCCGTACGGCCAGGACGACATCACGCTGACGGGGCACGCCGTCGAGGCCCGGGTCTGCGCGGAGGACCCGGCCCGGGGCTTCCTGCCGTCCGGCGGCACGGTGCTCGCGCTGCACGAGCCGCAGGGCGGCGGGGTGCGGACGGACTCGGGACTCAGCGAGGGGGTGCCGGTCGGCAGCACGTACGACCCGATGCTCTCGAAGGTCATCGCCTACGGCCCCGACCGGCCCACGGCGCTGCGCCGCCTGCGTGCGGCGCTGGCGGACACGGTGGTGCTGGGGGTGCCGACCAACGCCGGTTTCCTGCGGCGGCTGCTGGCCCACCCGGCGGTGGCCGCGGGCGAACTGGACACCGGCCTGGTGGAGCGGGAGGCGGACGGCCTGGTGCCGGACGGGGTGCCGGAGGAGGTCTACGCGGCGGCGGCGCTGCTGCGGCAGCCCTCCCCCGCGCCCACGGACGGCTGGGTCGACCCGTTCTCGGTGCCGAACGGCTGGCGGCTGGGCGGCACCCCCGCGGAGACCTTCCACCACTTCCGGATCCCGGGCCACGCCCCGGTGCGCGTGGGCCTGCGTACGGGTGCGGGGGACACAGCCGCGCTGACGTTCGGCCACGCCGGGGACCGGGAGGAGCCGGCGAACGCCTGCGGTCCGGTTCCGTCGCTGCCCGGCGCGGAGAGGTCCCGGCTCGTCGAGGCGTCCGGAAGGCGCGTCGTCGTCGAACTCGACGGCCTGACCCACACGTTCAGCCGGGCCTCGTCCCCGGACGGGGTCTGGCTCGGCCGGGACGGGGACGCCTGGCACGTCCAGGACCACGACCCGGTGGAGGCGTCCCTCAGCGGCGCGGCCCGGTCGGGCGCGGACACGCTCGCCGCGCCCATGCCCGGAACCGTCACCGTGGTGAAGGTGGCGGCCGGCGACGAGGTGGTGGCCGGGCAGAGCCTGCTGGTCGTCGAGGCGATGAAGATGGAACACGTCATCTCCGCCCCGCACGCCGGGACCGTCACCGAGCTGGACGTCACCGCCGGCACCACGGTCGCCATGGACCAGGTCCTGGCCGTGGTGGCCCCGAGGGAGGAAGCGTGACCGGCACCGGACTGCCCATGACCCTCCCCGCGCCGGGGCTCCCCGCCCGGGTCCGCATCCATGAGGTCGGAGCCCGCGACGGACTGCAGAACGAGAAGTCCGTCGTCCCCACCGAGGTGAAGGCGGAGTTCGTCCGCCGGCTCGCACGGGCCGGGCTCTCCACCATCGAGGCGACCAGCTTCGTCCACCCCGAGTGGGTACCCCAACTGGCGGACGCGGAGCAGCTGTTCCCGATGCTCGGGGATCTCGGGGACAACGGGGCCGCCGGGGAGGTGGCACTGCCCGTACTCGTGCCGAACGAGCGCGGTCTGGACCGGGCACTCGCGCTCGGCGCCCGCCGGATCGCCGTGTTCGGCTCGGTCACCGAGACGTTCGCCGCCCGCAACCTCAACCGCACGGTGGACGAGTCGCTCGCCATGTTCGCGCCGGTCGTGGCCCGCGCCAAGGATGCCGGGGTGCATGTGCGCGGCTATCTGTCGATGTGCTTCGGCGACCCCTGGGAAGGCGCCGTGCCCGTCGCACAGGTCGTCCGGGTCGCGAAGGCGCTGATGGGCCTCGGCTGTGACGAGCTCTCGCTCGGCGACACGATCGGGGTGGCCACCCCGGGCCATGTGACGGCTCTGCTCGCCGCACTGAACGAGGCGGGGATCCCCACCGGGGCGGTCGGGGTGCACTTCCACGACACGTACGGCCAGGCGCTCTCCAACACCCTGGCCGCGCTCCAGCACGGGGTGACGACGGTGGACGCCTCGGCGGGCGGCCTCGGCGGCTGCCCCTACGCGAAGAGCGCGACCGGAAATCTCGCCACCGAGGATCTCGTGTGGATGCTCGACGGCCTCGGTGTCGACACCGGGGTCGATCTCGGCGCACTCACCGCCACAAGCGTGTGGATGGCCGAACAGCTGGGCCGCCCGAGCCCGTCCCGTACCGTCCGCGCGCTGTCCCACGAGGAGTGAAGCACCCATGTCCCTTGACCACCGGCTGACCGCCGAGCACGAGGAACTGCGCCGCACCGTCGAGGAGTTCGCACACGATGTGATCGCCCCGAAGATCGGCGACTTCTACGAACGCCATGAGTTCCCGTACGAGATCGTGCGGGAGATGGGACGGATGGGCCTGTTCGGCCTGCCCTTCCCGGAGGAGTACGGCGGCATGGGCGGTGACTACCTCGCCCTCGGGATCGCCCTGGAGGAGCTGGCCCGGGTCGACTCGTCCGTGGCGATCACGCTGGAGGCCGGTGTCTCGCTCGGCGCCATGCCCCTCCACCTCTTCGGGACCGAGGAGCAGAAGCAGCGGTGGCTGCCGAGGCTCTGCTCGGGCGAGGCGCTCGGCGCGTTCGGGCTGACGGAGCCGGACGGCGGTTCGGACGCGGGCGGCACACGGACGACCGCCGTGCTGGACGAGGCCACCGGCGAGTGGGTGATCAACGGCTCCAAGTGCTTCATCACCAACTCCGGTACGGACATCACGGAGCTGGTGACGGTGACGGCGGTCACCGGCCGCAAGGACGACGGCGCCCCGCGCATCTCCGCGATCATCGTTCCGTCCGGCACTCCCGGCTTCACGGTGGCCGCCCCGTACTCCAAGGTCGGGTGGAACGCCTCGGACACCCGTGAGCTGTCCTTCTCCGACGTCCGCGTGCCGGCGGCGAACCTGCTGGGCGAGGAGGGCCGTGGATACGCGCAGTTCCTGCGCATCCTGGACGAGGGCCGGATCGCCATCTCGGCGCTGGCGACGGGGCTGGCGCAGGGCTGTGTGGACGAGTCACTGAAGTACGCGAAGGAGCGGCACGCCTTCGGGAGGCCGATCGGCTCCAACCAGGCCATCCAGTTCAAGATCGCGGACATGGAGATGCGGGCGCACATGGCCCGGACCGGCTGGCGGGACGCGGCCTCGCGGCTGGTGGCGGGCGAGCCGTTCAAGAAGGAGGCGGCGATCGCGAAGCTGTACTCCTCCACGGTGGCGGTGGACAACGCCCGTGAGGCGACGCAGATCCACGGCGGCTACGGCTTCATGAACGAGTACCCGGTGGCCCGGATGTGGCGTGACTCCAAGATCCTGGAGATCGGCGAGGGCACGAGCGAGGTCCAGCGGATGCTGATCGCCCGGGAGCTGGGCATGAACGCCTGACGGACGCGCACACCGGTCGGCATACTCGGCCCCGGACGTATACCGACCGGTTCCAGGAGGCCCGCCATGGCCAGGACCCTCGTGGATGCGGACGGCCTGCTGCACGTGGACGACGACTTCGGCGCGGTCTGCGAGGTGTGCCCGGACATCGGCATGCCGCGTCTCCAGCCGGTCACCGGCTGAGCCGGACTTCCGAGGCAGCCACCCTCCCCGGGCGCGGGAAGACGGCTCTCCCTTTCCGCCCGGTAACGGAACGGTTGCTTCCCCTTGCCCTCCCCGTCCGCGTATGTGAGGTTAGGCTAGCCTTCCTTCGAATCGTCAGCGGGCGCCCTGGGGCGCGTACGAAAGCAGACCCACTCATGTCCAACCTCCGGACCAGCTCACTCTCCCGCCGCGGCCTGCTGGCCGCCGGTGGTGCCGTCGGTCTCGGCGCCGTCCTCGCAGCCTGCGGCGACGGCGACGAGAAGGGCTCCGCCTCGGGTCCGGGTGCGGAGAAGTCCGGCCCCTGGTCCTTCAAGGATGACCGCGGGCAGACGGCGAAGGCCGGTTCCGTACCGAAGAACATCGTCGCGTTCGTCGGTGTCGCCGCCGCGCTCCACGACTACGGCGTCGAGGTGAAGGGTGTCTTCGGGCCGACGAAGACCTCCGACGGCAAGGCCGATGTGCAGGCGGGCGACCTCGACATCAGCAAGGTCGAGGTGCTCGGCAACGTCTGGGGCGAGTTCAACGTCGAGAAGTACGCCGGTCTCGCGCCGGAGCTCCTCGTCACCGCCATGTGGGAGAAGGACGCCCTCTGGTACGTGCCGGACCAGTCCAAGGACAAGATCCTCGAACTGGCCCCGAGCGTCGCCCTGTGGGCCGCACAGACCACGGTCCCGAAGGCGATCCAGCGCCACGAGGACCTCGCGGCCTCCCTCGGCGCCGATGTCAAGGCCAAGAAGGTCACCGACGCCAAGGCCGCGTTCGAGAAGGCAGCGGCCCGGCTGCGCGCCGCCGCCAAGTCCCAGCCGAACATCAAGGTCATGATCGGCTCGGCCAGCCAGGACCTGTTCTACGTCTCGCTCGCCAAGACGTCCGCCGACACCCTGTACTTCCAGGAACTCGGCGTGCAGTTCGTCGAGCCGAAGGTCAACGCGGCCGGCTTCTTCGAGGAGCTGAGCTGGGAGAACGTCGACAAGTACGACGCGGACATCATCATGATGGACAACCGCTCCTCGGCTCTTCAGCCCGACGCCCTGGCCTCCAAGCCGACCTGGGCCCAGCTGCCCGCCGTGAAGGCCGGCCAGGTCGTCCCGCGCACGACGGAGCCCATCTACTCCTACGACAAGTGCGCGCCGATCCTCGACGCCCTCGCCGAGGCCATCGAGAAGGCCAAGAAGGTCAGCTGACGCGTCCGGCCCGGCCGGGGGTGCCCTCCCGGCCGGGCCCCGCCGTTCCGGTCCCCGGGAGGACCCTCACATGACGACCGCCGCCGCCCCCGCCACCACCCCCTTCCGGTTCTTCGGCCTGACGGTCCTGCGGACCAGCCGGCTGAGCCCGTCGATGCGGAGGATCACTCTCGGCGGCCCGGGGTGCGACGGCTTCGCCGCCGGAGGCCGCGACCAGAGCCTCTCGATCTTCCTGCCGCCCCCGGGCCGGACCGAGGCCGTGGTCCCGGTCGACGGGAACGGTGAGTGGTTCTCCGCCTGGCGGTCCCTGCCCCCGGACGCCAGGGCGGTCATGCGGTCGTACACCGTGCGCGCGCAGCGCCACGCCGCGGACGGCTCGACCGAGATCGACATCGACTTCGCGCTGCATGAGGACGGCGGGCCGGCCTGCCGCTGGGCGGAGGCCGCCGCGCCGGGGCAGCGGCTCCTCGTGCTGGGCCCCGCCGTCCGGGAGAACACCGGCGTCCGCTTCCAGCCTCCCCAGGACACCGGATGGGTGCTGATCTGCACCGACGAGACGGCCCTGCCCGCCGCCTCGGCCGCCTTGGAGTGGCTGCCGGCCGGGACGAAGGCCCGGGTCTGGCTGGAGGTACCGCACCTCCAGGACCGGCTGGAGATCCGGACCGAGGCCGACGCGCACCTCACCTGGCTCGTACGGGACGAGGGCGCACCCTCGGCCGTGGACGCCGTGCGCGGGGCCGAGCTCCCCGAGGGCACCCCGTACGCCTGGATCGCCGGTGAGTCCTCGGGGGTCCGCGGGCTGCGCCGCCACCTCGTCCAGGAGCGGGGGTTCGACCGCGGGCGCGTCACCTTCGTCGGTTACTGGCGGCGCGGACTGAGCGAGGAACAGCTGAGGGAGGAAGCGGCGCGGGCGACCGCGTGACGCACCTGCGCGCCCCGGGCCCTCACCGGCTTCCCCCTGCCGCCCGGTGAGCTCATCCGCCGTACCGGGCCGCGGCCGGTCCACGTCGCGCCGAGCTGTCTCCGTCCCAATCAAACCGCACAGTCGGTTACGTGTGTCACGAGGAGCCGGCAGGGACGTACACGCCGGTCCTGTGCCAGCAGGAGGGACGGGGGCGGGGCGGGGACACGAGCGTCCGGGCCGTGGCCACCGCCGCCGCGGAGGCACCGTCCGCCGGCCCCGGGGAGCGCGGAGCCGCCGTGGAGACGCTGTCCGCCGGCCCTCGGGGGCGCGGAGCCGCCGTCGGACCGGACGT
>Ga0196960_10000740_pt1 | contig 10164 bp, 10 predicted proteins | sample S3v_5metaG_FD_183187 | JGI IMG/M metagenome (GOLD analysis project Ga0196960, IMG submission 183187) | Soil microbial communities from Anza Borrego desert, Southern California, United States - S3+v_5 | ecosystem: Environmental > Terrestrial > Soil > Desert | place: USA: California | collected... | reverse complement strand
CCACGGGAGGTGCCGGGCCGGCTGGCACTTCTCGATATCGCGTCGTCGCCTTCACGCAGGGTTGCATCGCCCGCTGGGTGGCGCCCGGCGCACGTCTCTCCGCCATCGAGCCGCCGCGTGTTCGCTGCCGGCGCAGCCGCACCCCTCCACGGAGGCAGTCGACGGGCTTACGGTGCAACCGTGTAATCACCGAGTTCTGGAGGCCACCATGCATGCCCACCGATTCGCCGACGCCCCCTTCGGACCCGGCTTCCGCCGCGGACGCGGCCGAGGCGGCGGCCGGGGCACCGATGTGCCGCCGCCGCTCGAGCGGGCCGAGGTCGCCGGCTGGTTCGCCGGACGGCTGCCGGACGACTGGTTCACCGGTCCCGTGGACCTGACCATCGACCGCGACGAGATCACCGTCGTCGGGGCCCTGGCCGAGCCGGAGGCCGGCGAGGGGGACGCCGCAGCGGCCCGGGCCGGCCGGATCGCCCGGTTCCGCGAGGAGACGCGCCAGCAGCGCATGGCCATCGCCGACGCCGCGCAGGAGCGGTACGGCCGTTCGATCGCCTGGGGTGCGTCGTGCGGGGATGCGGGCGAGCTGTTCACGAGCCTCTCGACGCCGGTGATGACCCGGCTGCGCCAGCGCGAGCGGCTCGTCCTGGACACCCTCGTCGACGCCGGCGTGGCCAGGTCGCGCTCCGAGGCGCTGGTCTGGGCGGTCCGCCTGGTCGGTCAGCACAGCGAGGAGTGGCTGACCGAGCTCCGCGAGGCGATGGCATCGGTGGAGGAGGTCCGCGGCCGCGGTCCGCACGTCGGCTGAGATCCGCCTGCCGTCCGACGGTGCGCGAACGCCACCGCGGCCGTCCGCTGCCCGGCTGACGAGGCCGGCTGACGAGGGCCGGGGACCTGGGAGACTGGACCGCGTGCCCGTCGACTCCGTCCCTGCAGCGACCGACGTCCTCGTGGTCGGGGCCGGGCCCGCGGGTTCGGCGGCCGCCGCGTGGGCGGCCCGGGCCGGGCGGGACGTCGTCCTGGCCGATGCCGCGGTGTTCCCCCGCGACAAGACCTGCGGTGACGGCCTGACCCCCCGGGCCATCGCCGAGCTGGACCTCCTGGGACTGGGGGACTGGGCGCGCTCGAAGGCGCGCAACCGTGGGCTGCGCGCCGCCGGGTTCGGCCGGCAGTGGGAGCTGCCGTGGCCCGGCGGCGAGTTCCCCGACCACGGCAGCGCCGTGCCCCGCACCGAGCTCGACGCGCGCATCCGGCAGGTGGCGGTGGACGCCGGCGCGACACCGCTCGACGGCGCTCGTGCCGTCGACGTCGAACGGCACGGCGACCGGGTGAGCGGCGTGGTCTTCGAGCTCGCCGACGACCGGCGGGTCACCGTCGGGTGCCGGCGTCTGGTCGTGGCCGACGGCGTCCGCTCACCGCTGGGCCGGCTGCTCGGCCGGGAGTGGCACCGCGACACCGCGTACGGGGTGGCGGCACGCAGCTACGTCCCATCCGGCCGAAGCGACGACGAGTGGATCAGCTCGCACCTGGAGCTGCGCGGCGCCGAGGGCGAGCTGCTCTCCGGCTACGGGTGGGTCTTCCCGCTGGGCCGCGCCGCCGGTGAGGTCAACCTCGGTGTGGGCACCCTGGCCACGGCACGCCGCCCGGCCGGGGTCCAGCTCAAGCCGCTGCTGGAGTTCTACGCCGACAGCCGCCGCGAGGAGTGGCAGCTCGAGGGGCCGGTGCGCGACGTCGCGTCGGCGCTGCTGCCCATGGGCGGTGCGGTGTCCGGCGTGGCCGGGCCCAACTGGGCGCTGGTCGGTGACGCCGCCGGATGCGTGAACCCGCTGAACGGCGAGGGCATCGACTACGGCCTGGAGACGGGGCGCACGCTGGCCGGGATGCTCGACGAGGACGACTGGACGACGGCCTGGCCGGTGACCCTGCGCCGGCACTACGGCGAGGCCTTCTCCATCGCGCGTCGGCTGGCCGGGCTGCTCACCGTGCCACGGTTCCTGCCCGCGGCCGGGCCGGTCGGCATGCGCTCGCGCCCGCTGATGACGGTGGCGCTCCGGGTCATGGGCAACCTGGTCTCCGACGAGGACCGCGACACCGTGGCCAGGGTGTGGCGGCTCGCCGGTCGGGCGTCGGTGAAGCTGGACGACCGTCCCCCGTTCAGCGCCTGACGTGGCCCTCCTGCAGGGGCCCACCACGAGCCTGCGAGCGGTGGTGGGCAGGAGGGTCCTTCGTCAGAGGAAGGGCGAGTTGTAGACCGCGAAGTAGACGGCGATGTAGTGGCAGATGGCCGCCACGACGGTCATCGCGTGGAAGACCTCGTGGTACCCGAACGTGCCGGGCCAGGGGTTGGGCTTCTTGATCGCGTAGGCCACCCCGCCGAACGTGTACAGGACCCCGCCGACGGCCAGCAGCACCAGGGAGGTCACCCCGGCGATGTGCAGGATGTCGGTGACGATGAAGACGGCGGCCCAGCCCAGGCCGATGTAGAGCGGAACGCCCACCCAGCGTGGCGCCGTCGGCCAGGTGAGCTTGAGCGTGACGCCGGCCAGCGCTCCGGCCCAGACGATGCCGAGCACCCAGAGCCCCAGCGGTTGGTCGACGGCGAGCAGCGCGAACGGCGTGTACGTGCCCGCGATGAACAGGAAGATCATCGAGTGGTCGAGCCGCTTCATCACCTTCCAGCCGCGGGGCGACCAGCGCCGGCGGTGGTAGAGCGCGCTGATGCCGAACAGCCCGCAGATGGTCACGCAGTAGACGGTCACCGACCAGCCCCCGCGGGCGCCCTGCGCGGCGGCCAGCGGGATCAGCACCGCGCCGGCGACGATGGCGCCGAAGAACGAGAACAGGTGGATCCAGCCGCGGGCGCGGGGCCTGGTGTCGGGGTGCTCCCAGTCCGAGTCGGCGAAGTCGGCGGCTCCCCACGACCGCTCGACCTGCTCGCCCTCCGCGGCGACCGTGTCGATGGCCTCCCGGGCCGGGGCCTCCAGCTCGGCGCCGTCCGCCTCGACCCGGATTGCCGCGCGATCGGACGGGGAGCCGCTCATGGTTCGAGGCTACAAAGCCGGAAGTAGGGCGTCATCCGCAGCGGTCTCCGAGCTCGGTGCCCAGCGGCCCCGTCCGGAGGCTCGCCGCGAGCTTGCGAGTGGTGAGAAGTGTGGAGGTCCGTTAACTAGGGTGACCTCGTGGGGGTGCGTCAGCGGGTCCGGGACGCGCTCATCCAGGTGTACGAGCGGCGGCTGGCCCGGGCGCTGGTGGACGCGCAGGTGCCGAGGCACGTGGGCGTGATCATGGACGGCAACCGCCGGTGGGCCCGGTCGATCGGCCTGGAGGACGTCGCCCACGGGCACCGGCGCGGAGCGGACAAGATCGTCGACCTGCTCGGCTGGTGCGACGACGCCGGCGTCCAGGTGGTCACCCTCTTCATGCTCTCCACCGACAACCTCCGCCGGCCCGAGCCCGAGCTCAGCGCCCTGTTGCGCATCATCGAGGACGTCGCGGTCGACCTGGCCCGGCCGGGCCGCCGGTGGAAGGTCCGGCTGATGGGCGCCGCCGAGGTGCTGCCGCCGGAGACCGTCGCCGTGCTCCGGACGGCGGAGGCCGACACCTGCGACCGGCCCGGTGCGACGGTCAACCTGGCGGTCGGCTACGGCGGGCGGCGGGAGATCGCCGACGCCGTGCGCTCGCTGCTGGCCGAGCACGCCACGCGCGGAACCCCGATGGAGGAGCTGGTGGAGGTGCTCGACGCCGAGCACATCGCCGACCACCTGTACACGCGGGGGCAGCCCGATCCCGACCTGGTGATCCGCACCAGCGGCGAGCAGCGGATGTCCGGTTTCCTGCTGTGGCAGACGGCCAACGCCGAGTTCCACTTCACCGACGTCTACTGGCCGGAGTTCCGGCGGGTGGACTTCCTGCGCGCGCTGCGCGACTACTCGGCACGGCACCGACGCTTCGGTGAGTAGTCACGGCTGGGAAACTGCATCCATGACCGCCGGAGCCCTCGACATCGCTCTCGAGTACGTGCGGCTGGGACTGCGCTTCGACCGGCTGGAGCCGGGCTTCGTCGACGCCTACACGGGGGACCCGCGGATCCGGGCCCAGGTGCGGGACGAGCCGGCGCCCACGCCTTCGCAGCTGCGCGACCGGGCTCGGGAGCTGCTCCGCGAACTGGACGCGGCCGGCCTGCCGGAGGACCGGGCCGACTTCCTCCGCGGTCAGCTGACCGGCCTGGAGTGCAGCGCCCGGAAGATGAGCGGTGAGCCGGTCGGGTTCGTCGAGGAGGTCCGCGGCTACTTCCAGGTCGACGTCGAGCTGGGGGACGAGGCCGGTTATGCGGCGGCCCACGCCGCGCTGGACGAGCTCCTGCCCGGGGCCGGCTCACTCGCCGAGCGGTATGCGGCGCACCGCCGTCGCGAGGAGTGCCCGCCCGGCCGGCTCGAGGTCGCGGTGCACGCGCTGTCCAGCGCACTGCGGGACCGCGTGCGCGGGCAGTACGGCCTGCCCGAGACGGAGACGGTGACCTACGAGGTGGTCACCGACAAGCCGTGGTCGGGCTTCAACTACTACGAGGGCTCCTACCGGTCGCGGGTCGCGATCAACGCCGACCTGCCCCACCGCCTCTCCCAGCTGCCGCACCTGGTGGCGCACGAGTCCTATCCCGGCCACCACACCGAGCACTGCCGCAAGGAGCGCGGCCTCGTGGAGCGCACCGGCCGGCTGGAGCACACGGTGTTCCTGGTCAACACCCCGGAGTGCCTGATGGCCGAGGGTCTGGCCGATCTCGGCGTGCCGGCCGCCATCGGCGAGGGCTGGGGCACCTGGGCCGCGGACGTCCTGGGCGACCTGGGGCTGCGCTTCGACGGTGTGCTCGCCGAGCGGATCGCCGCGGCGGCCGGGCCGCTGAACCGGGTGCGGCAGGACGCGGCGGTGCTGCTGCACGACCGGGGCGCCGACGCCGACGAGGTCAGCGCGTTCCTGCAACGGTGGTCGCTGGTCAGCCCCGAGCGCGCCCGGCAGCAGATCCGCTTCCTGACCGACCCGCTGTGGCGGGCCTACACCTCGACCTACGTGGAGGGGTACGCCCTGCTGTCGCGCTGGCTGGAGGCCCGGCCGGTCGAGCAGCCGGTCGCCGACCGCTTCCTCCGGCTGCTCGACGAGCCGCTCACCCCCCGCGCGATCACCGCCGAGCTCGCGGCCGCCTGAGCCGTGCGCCCCCGCTCACCGGCCCGTGCCCGGTTCCTCGGCCTGTGGAGCGCGGGCTGGCTGGCGGCGCTGCTCGTCCTGGCCATGCTGCGTCTCGGCGATCCCGCCGTGCAGTGGCCGGTGCTGCTCGTGCCGGCGCTGTGGGCGCTGGTCGCCCTCCGCCCACGGCGGGGGTCCCGGCGGTCGGTGGAGGAGACACGACGGCGGCGCCGGCCCGAGCCCTCGTGGGAGCCGGACCAGTACGACGACGACCTCCCGCCCCTGCCGCCGGGGAGGCGCACCGACACCGTGGAGCGCCCCGCGCTGCGCCGTCCGTACGACCCGCGGGAGAACGGCCGCCGGTGAGGGGCGCGGCCTGACGCCGACGGCGAAATCGCTGGCCTCCTGTCAGAGGTCTGCCGGATGCTGACGGCCGTGATCTCCGCCCGCGGGCTGGCCCGCACCTTCCGCAAGCGCAAGCAGGAGGTGCACGCCGTCGTCGGCGTGGACCTCGACGTCGCTGCCGGCGAGATCGTCGGGTTCCTCGGTCCCAACGGCGCGGGCAAGACCACGACGTTGCGCATGCTCACCACGCTGCTGGAGCCCACCGCGGGCACGGCCACCGTGGCCGGGTGCGACCTGCGCACGGATCCGGTCGGCGTCCGGCGCCGCATCGGCTACGTCTCGCAGAGCGGGTCCACCGCGCCCGAGGCGCGGGCGGGAGAGGAGGTCGTCGACCATGCGCGGCTCTACGGCATGAGCACCGCCGATGCGGTGGAGCGGGGGCGGCGTCTGTTCACCGAACTCGACCTCGACGGGCTGTGGGAGCGCCAGCCCAAGACCATGTCGGGTGGTCAGCGGCGGCGGCTGGACATCGCCATGGGCCTGATCCACGAGCCCGGCCTGGTCTTCCTCGACGAACCCACCACGGGGCTCGACCCCCAGGCCCGGGCCAACCTGTGGCTGCACATCCGGGCGTTGCGCGAGGAGCGGGGGACGACGGTCTTCCTCACCACCCACTACCTCGACGAGGCCGACGCGCTGTGCGACCGCATCCTGGTCATCGACCACGGCTCGATCGTCGCCGAGGGGACCCCCGACGAGCTGAAGTCGAAGGTCGGCGGCGACGTGCTCACCGTGACCGTCGAGCGCGCGGAGCAGGCGCCGGAGGTGGCCGAGCTGATCGGGCGGCTCCCCGGTGCCGAGCCCGCACAGGCGGACGGCGACCGCGTGACCGGCCGGGTGCCGCACGGCGGCCGCGCACTGGTGGAGCTGGTCCGCGCACTGGACTCGACGGGCATCGTCGTCGCCGGCATCGAGAGCCGCCGGCCGAGCCTCGACGACGTCTTCCTCGGCCTCACCGGGCGCTCCCTGCGGGAGTCGGGCGCGGCGCCCGATGCGGCCGTTCCGGCCGGGGCTCCCCGATGAGCGGCCTGCTGCGCGACACCGGCATCGTCTTCACCCGCGCGATGCGCCTGTCGCTGCGCAACCCCACCTGGCTGGTGATCAGCCTGTTGCAGCCGATCCTCTACATCGTGCTGTTCGGCCCCCTGCTCGAGCCGCTCTCCGGACAGCTCGGCCCCGGCAACGCGTATCAGATCTTCGTGCCCGGGATCCTCGTGCAGCTCGGCATGTTCGGGGCTCTCTTCGTCGGTTTCGGGCTCATCGCCGAGTGGCGGGCCGGCGTCATCGAGAGCCAGCGGGTGACCCCGGCCAGCCGGACGGCGCTGCTGCTCGGACGCGTCCTGCGCGACGTCGTCGTCCTGCTGGTCCAGGGACTGCTGCTGGTGCTGGTCTCCGTACCGCTGGGGCTGCGCGCGCCGGTGCTCGGCGTCGCGCTGACGCTGCTGGTGGTGGCGCTGCTGGGAGCCGCTCTCGCCGCGGTGTCCTACGCCCTCGCGCTGACGCTGAAGAGCGAGGACGCGTTCGCCCCGCTGCTCAACGCGGTGATGTTCCCGGTCCTGCTGCTGTCGGGCATCCTGCTGCCGATGAGCCTGGCACCGGGCTGGCTGCAGGCGGTCAGCGACGTGAACCCGTTCAAGCACGTGGTCGAGGCCGCACGCGAGTTCTTCGTCGGTGGCTACGGCACGCCGACCGCCTGGTGGGGCGTGGCGATGACCGCGCTGCTCGCGGTGCTGGGCTGGTGGTTCGGCGTTCGACGTTTCCGGCGCGAGTCCAGCTGAGGAGCTCGGGTGAACCGGCGAGACGACCGTGACTCGCGGTACCCCGCCGGGTGAACTTCAGGTTGCACCGCGCGGTGCGACCGCGCAGTTGTCGGTGGTCGGGCCTAGCGTCCGCGGTGAGCGGCGTGGGGATTGCCCCGCCGCTCACGGGAGGCCCGGTTGGTGCTGACGAGTTCGTCGACCAGAGGGGCCGGTGCCCGGCCTCTGCGCCGGGGCCCGGCCACCTTCGAGCCGGGGCGCGCGCTGCGCCCCACGGGAGCCGACACGTGACCACTCGCCGCACGTTCGTCATCGACACCTCCGTCCTCCTCTCCGACCCTGGCGCCCTGCTGCGCTTCGGGGACGCCGACGTGGTGCTCCCGCTCGTGGTGATCGGAGAGCTCGAGGACAAGCGCAACCACCCGGAGCTGGGCTGGTTCGCGCGCTCGGCGCTGCGCATCCTCGACGACCTGCGGGTGACCCACGGCCGGCTGGACGCGCCTGTCCCGGTCGGTGAGGACGGCGGGACGCTGCACGTCGAGCTCAACCACAGCGACCCCTCCGTGCTCCCGGCGGGCTTCCGCAACGACAGCAACGACTCGCGGATCATGGTGGTCGCGCTCAACCTCCGCGCGGAGGGCCGCGACGTCTGCCTCATCACCAAGGACGTGCCGCTGCGGGTGAAGGCGGCGGCGGTGGGCCTGGCCACCGACGACTACCGGGCCCACGACGCCGTCGACGCGGGCTGGACGGGCATGGCGGAGCTGTCGGTCGACGACGCGGAGCTGGACGCGCTGTACGAGACGGGCGAGGCGTTCCTCCCGTCGGCCGCCGAGCTCCCCACGCACACGGGGCTGGTGCTGCTGTCCTCGCGCGGGTCGGCGCTGGGGCGGGTGCTGCCGGACAAGCACGTGCGGCTGGTCCGCGGGGACCGGGACGCGTTCGGGCTGCACGGCCGGTCGGCGGAGCAGCGCATCGCCCTCGACCTGCTGCTCGATCCGGAGATCGGCATCGTGTCCCTCGGCGGACGCGCGGGCACGGGCAAGTCCGCCCTGGCGCTCTGCGCCGGCCTGGAGTCGGTCCTGGAGCGGCGGGCGCACAAGAAGGTCGTCATCTTCCGGCCGCTGTACGCCGTCGGCGGGCAGGAGCTGGGCTACCTGCCGGGCAGCGAGGGCGAGAAGATGTCGCCCTGGGCGCAGGCGGTCTACGACACCCTGGGCGCGCTGGTCTCCAAGGAGGTCCTGGAGGAGATCGCCGCCCGCGACCTGATCGAGGTGCTTCCGCTCACCCACATCCGCGGGCGGTCGCTGCACGACTCGTTCGTGATCGTCGACGAGGCGCAGTCGCTGGAGCGGGGCGTCCTGCTCACGGTCCTCTCGCGGCTGGGCACCAACTCCCGCGTGGTCCTCACCCACGACGTCGCCCAGCGGGACAACCTGAGGGTCGGCCGGCACGACGGCATCACCGCCGTCATCGAGAAGCTCAAGGGACACGTGCTCTTCGCGCACACCACGCTCACCCGGTCGGAGCGCTCACCGATCGCCGCCCTGGTCACCGAGATGCTGGAGGACCTCCCGATCTGACGCGTGCCGCCGGCCGGCCGCCGCTCCCGGTCAGGCGGTGGACCGTTCGTCCTCCGCCTCGACGGGCGCGCCGGCCGGCCCCGGACGGTGCTCGGCCTCGGGAACCGGCTTCGGCGGTGCGCTGACGGCGCGCAGCAGCGCGACCGCGGCCCAGGCCGCCAGCAGGCACCACGGGAGCCGGCTCACCGTCTCCTCGGCCGTGAAGTCGCCGCGCAGCCCGAGCGCCAGCACGGGTACGGCCAGCACGAACGCGACCAGGAGGACGTCCCAGCGCAGCGGGTTCATGCCTGCGGGGCGTCCAGGCGCTCGCAGAGCAGCGAGGCCCAGCGGTGCGGGGTGGCGCGGACGCCGTCGAGGAGGGCCACGGGCACGGTCAGCCGCTGGAGCACGGCGGCCGGGTCGGCACTCAGATCGGTGTCCTGGACGGCCAGCGCATCGACCCGCGGCAGCCCGTCCAGCCACAGCTCGAGGTCCTCGGGCTTGCGGGTGGCCTCCACCACCGCCCAGACAGCGGCCGGCGACCAGATGGCCAGCATCTGCGCCGTCCAGTACGCGTCGCTGCGCAGCGGCGCGTCGACGGCGACGATCGTCACCACGCCGGCGCCCACGGCCTCCTGGTGGCGGTCGATGGCCGCGTCGATGGTCGTCATGCGGCTGCCCCTGGGCACCAGCCCGGCCAGGTCGCCGCGGGTCGCCCACTGCACCCGGTCGGGATCCAGCCGGAGGCTCGCGGCCAGGGACCGGGCGGCCCGCAGCGTCTCGACGCCGGGACCGACCACGAACAGCACCTCACCGGGTCCGCTGGGCATCTCCGGCAGCTCGGGCAGGGTGGTGGCGAGCGCCTGGGTGAGGGCCGCGTACGTGCCGTCCGTGGCGACCGCGCCGGCGAACGCGGGGCCGAGCAGGTCGCGGGGGAGTCCCAGGGCCACGAGCCCGGCCACGACCTCCTCGGGGGTCCGCGCGGCGGTGCCTGGAGGAACCGCCGGCTCGTCGTCCAGCCCGGGCATCGATGCCCGGTCCGGGTCGGCCACCAGCGAGCCGACGGGCAGCCGGGTGACGGTCGCCAACGCGCGGGACGTGCGGCCCGGGGGAGTGGTGGCGCGCGGTTCCTCCGCCGGATCGGCGACGGTCTTCCGCACGTCGGCCCCGGAGGCCGTGGGCGCCTCGACGGTCTCCGGCGCCCGGGGCGCATCGACGGCGGCGCGCCGCGCGGACGGGACGGCCGGACGGCCGGACGACGGCGG